>Ga0073934_10008837_pt1 | contig 13209 bp, 14 predicted proteins | sample LarsenN4metaG_FD_76834 | JGI IMG/M metagenome (GOLD analysis project Ga0073934, IMG submission 76834) | Hot spring sediment bacterial and archeal communities from British Columbia, Canada, to study Microbial Dark Matter (Phase II) - Larsen... ...
AAGGGTTCGAAGTGCGCGCTGGTGTACGGCCAGATGAACGAGCCGCCGGGCGCCCGCGCTCGCGTCGCACTGACCGGTCTGACCGTCGCGGAGCACTTCCGCGACCAGGGCCAGGACGTGCTGTTCTTCGTCGACAACATCTTTCGCTTCACGCAGGCGGGTTCCGAAGTGTCGGCGCTTCTCGGCCGCATCCCCTCGGCGGTGGGCTATCAGCCGACGCTCGCCACCGACATGGGCGCCCTGCAGGAGCGCATCACGACGACGCAGAAGGGCTCGATCACGTCGGTGCAGGCCATTTACGTGCCCGCTGACGACTTGACAGACCCGGCGCCTGCGACCTCGTTCGCCCACCTCGACGCGACGACCGTTCTGTCGCGCTCGATCGCCGAAAAGGGCATCTACCCGGCCGTCGACCCGCTCGACTCGACCTCGCGCATCCTCGAGCCGCGCGTCGTCGGTGAGGAGCACTACCAGGTCGCCCGTCAGGTCCAGCAGATCCTGCAGAAGTACAAGTCGCTGCAGGACATCATCGCCATTCTCGGCATGGACGAGCTCAGCGAAGACGACAAGATGACGGTCGCCCGCGCCCGCAAGATCGAGCGCTTCCTGTCGCAACCGTTCCACGTCGCCGAAGTCTTCACCGGCTCGCCGGGCAAGCTCGTGTCGCTCGCCGACACGATCAAGGGCTTCAAGGGCCTCTGCAACGGCGATTACGATCACCTGCCCGAGCAGGCGTTCTACATGGTCGGCACGATCGAGGAAGCGATCGCGAAGGCCGAGAAGCTGGCGGAGGCGGCCTGACGTCGTGACCTCGACCAGCGGAGAAGCTGCCCCGGAAGGTGCTCGCTTCGGAACCTGTTGCAGCGAACTCGCCGAGGCGATCGCGGCACAAGGTTTCGACCCGCTGGTCACGGTCGCCGACAACGGCGTGCTGTACCTGACCGTCGGTCTTCTCGATACGGACGACCCGGAGGGTGGCGCGGCGCTGGTCGACCACCCGATGTTTTTCTGCCCGTTCTGCGGCACCAAACTGCAGACGGCTGAGGAAGTGAAACAGAAGATCACCGCCAGCGGCGGTTGATGCGGCGCCGGGCTCGCCCCGGCCGGACGATCCGAGGAAAGCCCATGGCCGGCACGTTCAAGTTCGAATTGGTGAGCCCCGAGCGCATCCTGATGTCCGCGGATGCTGATCAGGTTGTGCTGATGGCCGCCGCCGGCCAGATGACCGTTCTGCCGGGTCATGCGCCGGCCGTCGCTGCGCTCCAACCGGGCGTGATGGACGTGTCGGTCGGCGGCAAGACGCGCCGCGTCTACGTCGGTGGCGGCTTCGCGGAAATCGACCCGGAGCAGCTCACCGTCCTCGCCGAGAAGGCCTACGACGTCGACGATCTGAAGGGCAGCGTCCTCGACGACGAAATTCGTGCAGCCGAAACGGCGCTCGCCAATGCCGTCACGGACGACGCACGCTGGGTCGCCGGCACGGCGCTCGAAAGCCTGAAGGGTCTGGCCGCCCGCTGAGCGGCGGCTTCAGCGCGGCGGTGTCGCGCTCGCGATCGGCAGCAGGGCCCGACCGACGGTCTCGTAAAGAGCCCGTCTATGCTCCGGTGCTCTGTCCAAGAATGCGTCGTAATCGCACCAGCGCCAGCGGTCGAACTCCGCTTTCCGGCCCTGCCGCGCCGAGATATCGATCTCGCTGTCCGGCCCCGTGAAGTGCAGCACGAACCACTTGATCTTCTGGCCCCTGTACTTCCCCTTGAGCGCCACGCCGACGAGGTCTTCGGGGAGCAGGTAGGTCACCCAGTCGGCGATGCCACCCACGATCTCGACCGACCGCATCCCCGTCTCTTCATAGAGTTCGCGGAGCGCTGCTGCATCCGGCGGCTCGCCCGGCAGGAGGCCGCCTTGCGGCAGTTGCCAGATCGGCGGCGAACCCTTCGCCCATTTCGGCCGCCGCTCGCCGACCCACACTTGGCCCCGATCGTTCACCACCAGCATCCCGACACACGCGCGAAGCGGCAGCGATCCCTCGTCGGGCGCACCGGCAGAGCTTCGGGTTGGCATGGACTGATCGGTGGGCAACGCGAAGCCTCTTAAGTCGAGTGATTCGATTATCGTACGCTGCCAACGTCGCGTTACGATTACGTCGGACGAACCGGCCGGGCGAGCGGACCGAGTTCGGCGATCACTTTCTCGTAAACGGCGCGCTTGAACGGCACGATCGTCTCCAGCAGCTGGTCGACCGGCCTCCAAGCCCAGGCGTCGAACTCGAGCTGATGGCCAGGCGGCGGATTGATCTGCACCTCGTCGTCCTGACCGAGGAAGCGCATTGCGAACCACTTTTGCTTCTGACCTTTGTAACGTCCGCCCCAGGCATGGCCGACGAGCTCCGGCGGCAGGTCGTAGCGCAGCCATTCCGTCGTCTCGCCGATGATTTCAACCGAGCGAATCCCCGTTTCCTCGTGGAGTTCGCGCAGCGCGGCCGTCCTCGGGTCCTCGTTCTCGTCGATCCCGCCCTGCGGCATCTGCCACCAGGTCCCACGTCCTTCCGCGTCGTCGGGTGCTCCTGCCCGACGTCCCGCCCACACGAGCCCGTCGCGGTTGATCACCATGATGCCCACGCAAGGCCGGTAGCCGAGTTCTTTCTCCGCCATGGCTGAAGCTCCCCTGCTGCTGCCGAAAACGAACTGGGCGCCCGATGGGCGCCCAGGGTGAAGTCGTAACGCCGAACCGCACCGAACGTTCAGTTGGCCTTCGACGTTTCCTTGGCCGCCCCGGCCGCGCCGGGCGCTGCAGGAACTTCGGTGGTGCCGTCCTTGATGAAGCGGATCGCGAACTGGAGCTGGGTGTCCTTCTCCGGTTCACGCGGCACGTACGCGGACGACCCAGACTCTTCCTTTTCTTCCTTCTTGTTGTCGCTCTTCAGGTGGCCACGCAGGCTCGCCTCACCGCGCGGGCGCTCGGGCGTCTTCGCCTTCATCTCCTCCGGCAGTTCCTGCTCGACGATGATGTCGGGATCGATGCCCTTGGCCTGGATCGAACGACCGGATGGCGTGTAGTAGCGCGCCGTCGTCAGGCGGATCGCGCCATTGGCGCCGAGCGGAATGATCGTCTGCACGGAGCCCTTGCCGAACGAGCGCGTACCGATCACCGTCGCGCGCTTGTGGTCCTGCAGAGCGCCCGCAACGATTTCGGAGGCCGAGGCCGAGCCGCCGTTGATCAGCACCGCGATCTTCTTGCCCTCGAGGATGTCGCCCGGCCGCGCCTGCGACCGCTGCGTCTCTTCGAGGTTTCGACCCTTGGTCAGCACGATCGCGCCGCGCTCCAGCATGTCGTCGGACACCGAGATGGCCTGATCGAGCAAGCCACCCGGATTGTTCCGGAGGTCGATGATGAAGCCCTTGATCTTCTTGCCGTGCTCCTTCTTGAGCTGATCGACGGCCTTCACGAGGTTGCCGTGGGTCTGCTCGTTGAAGGTCGAGATCTTGACGTAAGCGACCTCGCCATCGGCTTCCATCCGGACACGGACGGGATTGATGCGGATCACGTCACGCGTGATCTTGATGTCGAAGGGGTCTTCGCGGCCCTTGCGCACCACCGTGAGCGTGATCGGCGTATTGACGGGGCCGCGCATCTTCTCGACCGCCTGCTCGAGCGTCAGCCCGACGATCTGCTCATTGTCGAGGTGCGTGATGAGATCGTTCGCCTGCACGCCGGCGCGCGCGGCCGGCGTTTCGTCGATCGGCGCCACGACCTTCACGACGCCGTTCTCCATCGTGACCTCGATGCCGAGGCCGCCGAATTCGCCGCGGGTCTGCACCTGCATGTCGCGGAAGTGCTTCGGGCTGAGATAGGCCGAATGCGGATCGAGCGACGACAGCATCCCGTTGATCGCGGTTTCGATCAGCTGGGCGTCGTCGGGCTTCTCGACGTAGTCCGCGCGCACCCGCTCCAGGACGTCGCCGAACAGGTCGAGCTGCCTGTAGATCTCGGAATTGTTCGTCGTCGCCGAGTAGGTCCGCGATACGTTCAGGACGGTCGTGGCACCGGCGAACCCTGCCAGCAGCACGAAGGTCCAGAACGCATATTCGTTTCTACGGGTCATCCCTGCACCTTTTGCACGCTGTCGGCCCACCAAGGCTCCGGATCGATGGAACGCTGATCCTTACGGAACTCGACGTACAGGACGGGGGCGTTGTCCTGCGACGCTCGTCTCGGCGCGGGGGCCATGGTTCCCACGGGCTCCGAAGCCAGGACGAACTGGCCGAGCTGCACGTCGATCTGATGCATTCCTGCCAATAGAATATGATAGCCATTGCCAGGATTGATGATCAAGAGTTGGCCGTAGCTCCGAAAGGGCCCAGCGTAAACGATCCAGCCGTCCGCCGGCGAGACGACCTGCGCAGAATGCCGTGTTTCCAGCACGACGCCCTTCGATTGTCCTCCGAACTGCGTCTTTTCGCCGAAGCTCAAAACTTTGCGACCGACCACCGGCAACGGCAGCCGCCCGCGCGCCGACGCGAACGCGATCGACGGTTTGAGGCGGCCGGGATTGAGCGCGGCGGCATCGGCCCTCGGCGCGATTTCGAGCGCCTTGGGCGTCGGCAACATGGCGACTTCGGTCCCCTTGGCCGCCGGCTGTGCGGGCTGGGCGGGTTGCGGCGCTTCTCCGGGGTCGGCCGGCGCCTGCATGGCCTCCCGCGCCCGGAGCTCCGCTTCGTAGTCACCGAGATTCGTCCGCTCGGCCACTGTCCGGTCGAGGCGCGCCAGAACGTCCGTGAGGTTCGTGGTGTCGCGGCTGAGGTCGGCGGCGGCCTTGCGCAGCTCTTCGAGTTCCGGCTGGCGCTGTGCGAGCGCCCTCTTCTTCTGGTCGAACAGTTCGCGGACCTGCGTTTGCGCTGCGAGCAAGCGATCCTGCTCGACGCGGAGCTTCTCCCGCTCCGCCCGCTCGGCGTCGACGACGCGGACGAGTTCGTTGAGCTGGCCCGCCAGCGCCTCCGCCTGCTGCCTCATCTCCGGGAAGGCGCGGGCCAGCAGCATCGCGCTGCGCACCATCTCGAGGGCATCTTCGCGCTTGGTGATGATGACGGGCGGCGGATTGCGGCCCATCCGCTGCATGGCGGCCATCAGCCGTGCGATCTGGTCGTGCTGCTCCTGCAGCGACCCGCGCACGGAATTGGCCTGAACTTCCAGATTGGTCAGCCTCGCCTCGATCTGATTGAGCCGGACCTCGCCGCGCTGGATCTCCTGGCCCTTCTCGATCAGCTGCTTGTTGAGCTCCCCGACTTCGCGATTGAGCGCCGCGATGTCGCGCTGCACGGCATCCTGCTTCTCGCGCAGTTGCTGGCGCCGCTGGTCGAGTTGGCGTGCGCCGTCGGCAGGCGACTGCTGGGCACGGGCGATCGGCCCGCTGGCCGAGGCGAGGCCCGTCACGAGCACGGCGACGACCACTGAGCGACCGAGGCCGGCCAGGGTCCCCCGCTCTCGTCTGCCCGCCTCCGGACGGCCTCTCATGCGTTTTGCCATCTCCGTGGCCGCTCGGACCACCTGCTTCGCGAAACGCCGGACTCGCAGCGACAATTGCGGCGATTCTTTTGCTAGGCAACCAAAAGCGCATTGGCCATAGTCGCGCCCAGTCCGGGCCTGCCGCGATGCACCATGTGCCGTTTGCACCGGCCCGGACGAATCAGCCGAAGGACTGGAATGGTCGCTGTGCAACACGTGATGACCCTGGCCGTGCTCGCGGTCGGTGCCGTGCTCGTCCTCGGGCTCTGGAACATGATGCGCGGCACCAACCCGAACTTCAGCCAGAAGCTCATGCGCTGGCGTGTCGGCCTGCAGTTCCTGGCCATCGTCCTGATCATGTTGACCGTTTACGTCACCCGGTCCTGATCGGGACGGCCGTGCCGTTCGTTACGTTGGCGTCTGTATCCCACCCCGCGTCTTTGCCATACTGATGCTGCACGTGGAGCGATTGCCCGCATGGTCGTCCTGAACAAGATCTACACGCGAACCGGTGACGATGGCACCACGGCCCTCGGCTCGGGCGAACGCGTCCGCAAGGACAGCCTGCGCGTCGCCGCCTACGGCACGGTCGACGAGACCAACGCCGCCATCGGGCTCGCGCGCGTCCATCTCGGCGCCGGTGTTCCGGCCGTCGACGACAAGCTGGCCCGCATCCAGAACGACCTGTTCGACCTCGGCGCCGACCTGTGCGTGCCCGATCGCGGCGAGAAGCTGCCCTACGAGCCGCTGCGGGTGTCGGCCACTCAGGTCGATCGCCTCGAAGCCGAAATCGACGAAATGAACGCCGAGCTGAAGCCGCTCCGGTCGTTCGTGCTGCCCGGCGGCACGCCGGGCGCCGCGGCGCTTCACGTCGCCCGCACCATTTGCCGGCGCGCCGAGCGGCTCATCGTCGAACTTGCCGCGATGCCGGACGAACCGGTCAGCGACGCTGCACTCAAGTACATCAACCGGCTGTCCGACTTCCTGTTCGTCGCCAGCCGCTATGTGAACGACCGGGGCAAGAGCGACGTGTTGTGGGTGCCCGGCAAGAACCGCTAGCGCGGGGCCGGGCGGCGTAGGGGGAAACTGCGATGTTCATGCCGATCCATGATGACAATCCGCTCGAGGCCATCCCCTTCCAGTTCGTCACGGTCGGCCTGATTGTTCTCAATATTGCGATCTTCCTGCTCGAGCAGACGGGCATGGATCATCGGATGATCGCCAGCTTCGCGGTCATCCCGATCGAACTCATCAACTACGGGGCTAGTGGGCAGTCGGCCCGCGGCCCGCTCGACGGCTTGCCGGTCCCGGAAGGCTCCACCCTGCTGACCTACATGTTCTTTCACGGCGACGTCATGCACCTCGCCGGCAACATGCTGTTCCTCTGGGTGTTCGGCGACAACGTCGAAGATGCCATGGGACACTGGCGCTTCCTCGCCTTCTACATCGTCTGCGGGATCATCGCCGGACTGGTGCATAGCCTCGTCATGCCGGGCTCGACCGTGCCCCTGATCGGAGCGAGCGGCGCGGTCGCCGGTGTAATCGCCGCCTACATCATGCTGCACCCGCGTGTCCGGGTCTGGGTGCTGGCCTTCCGGTTCATTCCGCTGCGCATCTCGGCCGCCTTCGCACTCGGCGCCTGGATCGCCACCCAGGTCATCATGGTGATGCTCCCCCAGGTCGGCCCGGTCGCCTGGTGGGCCCACATCGGCGGCTTGATCGCCGGCGCCGTGCTGATTCCCTTCCTGAAGCGCCCTGGCGTGGCCCTCTTCGACCGAAATATGGGCCCAGCCGCCTGACTGCCTGCTTTGCAGGCACAGCGCTCGCGCTTCTGGCACGCTTATGCGACCAAGAGATGCTGCGTCGTGCGTTGACTCGGTCGGAACCGCTGCCTAGGCTCTGTTTCTCGCACGTGCGAAAGGGTCCGGGCGGTGCTCCGCGAGAGAGGCGGCAACGTGCAGGCGGTGCCGGTGGCCCAGACATCGAGGGCAGGCGCCCGCTGACCATGCGACAAGGGACTGGGACGTCCAAGACATGAAAATTCTTGTGCCCGTAAAACGGGTCGTCGACTACAACGTCAAAATCCGCGTCAAGCCGGATGGCTCGGGGGTCGAGCTCGCCAACGTTAAGATGTCCATGAATCCCTTCGACGAGATCGCCGTCGAAGAGGCGATCCGCCTGAAGGAAAAAGGGCAGGCGACCGAGATCGTCGCGGTTTCGATCGGACCGACCAAATCTCAAGAGACGATCCGCACCGCGCTCGCGATGGGCGCCGACCGCGGCATCCTCGTCGAGACGGCCGAGGGCGACGTCGTCGAACCGCTCGCAGTTGCGAAGCTCCTGAAGGCGGTCGTCGCGGCGGAAAGCCCGCAGCTCGTGATCCTCGGTAAACAGGCTATCGACGACGACTGCAATCAGACGGGTCAGATGCTGGCCGCGCTCCTCGGCTGGTCGCAGGGAACGTTCGCCTCCAAGGTGGTGATCGAAGGCGGCGCCGCGCTCGTCACCCGTGAAGTCGACGGCGGCCTCGAGACGCTGAAGCTGACGCTGCCAGCGATCGTGTCGACCGATCTTCGCCTCAACGAGCCGCGCTACGCCTCGCTCCCCAACATCATGAAAGCCAAGAAGAAGCCGCTCGACGTCAAGAAGCCGGCTGACCTCGGCGTCGATATCGCGCCGCGCCTCAAGGTTCTGAAGACCGCCGAGCCGCCGTCCCGCAAGTCGGGTGTCAAGGTCGGCAGCGTCGCCGAGCTTGTCGCGAAGCTGAAGTCCGAGGCGGGGGTGCTCTGATGGCTGTCCTTCTTCTCGCCGAACACGACGGTGCCGCCCTCAACGCCGCGACCGCCAAGGCTTTGACCGCCGCACTCGCCATCGGGCAGCCGGTCCACGTGCTGGTCGCCGGCAATGCTTGCGGCGCGGTAGCCGAACAGGCCGCGAAGCTGCAGGGCGTCGGCAAGGTGCTGCTCGCCGAGGCACCGCAGCTGCAACATCAGCTAGCGGAAGAAATGACCGCCCTGATCGTGCCGCTGATGGCGAACTACGACGCACTCGTCGCCGCTTCCACGGCACGCGGCAAAAACACGCTGCCGCGCGTCGCCGCCCTGCTCGACGTGATGCAGATCTCGGACATCACCGCGGTTCGTTCGCCCGATACCTTCGAGCGGCCGATTTATGCCGGCAACGCCATCCAGACCGTTCAGGCGACCGACGCCAAGAAGGTCGTGACGGTTCGTACGGCGTCATTTGCTGCGCAGGGCGAAGGCGGCTCGGCCGCGATCGAACGGATCACGGCACCGGCGGCCCTTGGCACGACGACGTTTGAGCGTGCCGAACTCGCCAAATCCGACAGGCCTGAACTGGCCTCGGCCCGCATCGTCGTTTCCGGCGGACGCGGCATGCAGTCCGGCGAGAACTTCAAGAAATACATCGAGCCTGTCGCCGATCGTCTTGGCGCCGCCGTCGGTGCGAGCCGGGCTGCCGTCGATGCCGGCTACGTCCCGAACGATTACCAGGTCGGCCAGACCGGGAAGGTCGTGGCACCCGAGCTCTATCTCGCGATCGGCATCTCGGGCGCCATCCAGCACCTCGCCGGCATGAAGGACTCGAAGGTGATCGTCGCCATCAACAAGGACGGCGAAGCGCCGATCTTTCAGGTGGCGGACTACGGTCTGGTGGCGGATCTGTTCCAGGCGCTGCCGGAACTCGAAGCGGAGCTTGCCAAGTCCGGCCGTTGAGGCCGGACGCCGGGCGATGTGAGACGTATGGATGCGAAGGTCGCAGAGAAGGGCAGGCCGGACGTGGCACTGAAGCAGATCCGCAAGGTCGGCATCGTCGGGGCCGGCCAGATGGGCAGCGGGATCGCGCATGTCGCGGCCCTCGCCGGCTACGACGTCCTCGTCAACGATCTCTCGGCCGATCGGTTCGAGAAGGCCGTGCAGACCATCGGCCGCAATATGAACCGGCAGGTGTCGAAGGGCCTTGTGAAGGACCAGGACGCGGCCGCCGCGATGAAGCGGATCGGCTTCGCACCCACCTTCGGTGCCTTCGGCGACAGCGACCTCGTCATAGAGGCCGCCACCGAAGACGAGTCCGTCAAGCGCAGCATCTTCATCGAGCTCTGCCCTAGCCTGCGGAAGGACGCGATCGTCGCGACCAACACGTCGTCCATCTCGATCACGCGCCTCGCCTCGACCACGGACCGCCCCGAGCGCTTCATCGGGATGCACTTCATGAACCCGGTGCCGCTGATGCAGCTCGTCGAGCTGATCCGCGGGATCGCCACCGAGGACGAGACGTTCTCCCTCTCGCGCCAGTTCGTCGAGACGCTCGGCAAGACGATCGCCGTGTCGGAGGACTTCCCGGCCTTCATCGTCAACCGCATCCTGCTGCCGATGATCAACGAGGCCGTCTACACCCTCTACGAGGGCGTCGGCACGGTCGAGGCGATCGACAAGGCGATGAAGCTCGGCGCCAACCATCCGATGGGCCCGCTTGAACTCGCGGACTTCATCGGCCTCGACACCTGCTTGTCGATCATGCAGGTGCTCTACGAGGGTCTCGCGGACTCCAAGTACCGCCCCTGCCCGCTGCTCGTGAAATACGTTGAAGCCGGCTGGCTCGGTCGCAAGACGCAGCGTGGCTTCTACGATTACCGCGGCGAGAAGCCGGTCCCGACCCGCTGAGACGCTGGCTCCTTCAGCTCCCGGACCGCGCGCCGCTTGGCAGCGCGACGAGGAACCCGTGCAGGTCCTCGGTCATGTGGTGCACGTGCGCCGGCGGCTGCTGCCACGACTTGATGGCGAGCTGGATCGGATGATCCATATAGCTCGAATGCACGAGCACCGTCGTCATCCCGAGCACGTGCGGCGCTTCCAGATTGTGCGGCATGTCCTCGAACATGGCCGCCTCGCCCGCTGACACGCCATGCCGGCGGATCATCCGGTCGAACGCGTCGGCGTGCGGCTTCGGCACGTAATCGCAGGCTTCGATCGAGCAGATGTCCTCGAAGACGTGCAGCACACCGAGTTTTCCGGCGACCCGCTCTGCGTGCCGCTTAGAACCGTTCGTGAAGATGAGCTTGCGGCCGGGCAGCGCCGAGATCGCCGCCGCCAGTTCCGGATGTTCCGGCACCACCGACAAGTCGATGTCGTGCACGTAGTCGAGGAACGCGGCCGGCTCCATCTTGTGGACCTGCATCAGGCCAGAGAGCGTCGTGCCGAACTGGCGATAATAGCTCTTCTGTAGATGCCGCGCATAGTCGTACGGCACGCCGAGATACTGGGCGATGAACTCGCCCATCTTGCGATCCACCTGCGCGAACAGGTTGCACTCGGCCGGATAGAGCGTGTTGTCGAGATCGAAGATCCAGGTGTGCGTGCGCGCGAAGTCCCGTCCCGTCGGCGCTCCGCCGTGTGCACTGCTGCCCCCCGCCGCCACGCTGGTCACTCCTTTTTCTTTTTGCGCGTGCCGACGAGCGTGCCGGCGCCGTGATCGGTGAAGAGTTCGAGCAGCACGCTGTGCGGCACCTTGCCGTTGATGATGACGACGGCCTCGACGCCGGCTTCCACCACTTCGATGCAGCCCTCGATCTTCGGAATCATGCCCCCGGTGATCGTCCCGTTGCGAATGAGCCCGCGCGCTTCCTCGATCGTCAGCTCCGGGATGAGCTTGCCGTCCTTGCCGAGTACACCTTCGACGTCCGTCAGCAGCAACAACCGCTTCGCCTTGAGCCGGGCCGCCAGAGCCGACGCGAACGTGTCGGCATTGATGTTCAGCGTCTCGCCGTCGCGCGATACGCCGATCGGTGCGATGACCGGAATGAGATCAGACTTCGAGATGACGTCGACGACCAGCGGATTGATCTCGATCGGATCGCCGACGAAGCCGATGTCGACCGACTTCATCTCGCTCGACTCGGGGTCGGCCATCTCGGTGATGCGTTTCGCCACCATCAGGTTGGCGTCTTTGCCCGAGATGCCGACGGCCTTGCCGCCCTGCCGGTTGATCGCCGACACGATCTCTTTGTTGATGGCGCCGGCCAGCACCATCTCGACGACCTCGACCGTCGGCTTGTCGGTGACGCGCAGTCCGTGCACGAATTCCGACTTGATCTCGAGCTTCTTGAGCATCGCCGCGATCTGCGGTCCGCCGCCGTGCACGACGATCGGGTTCACGCCCGACTGCTTCAGGTAGACGATGTCCTGGGCGAAGGCCTCGGCGAGGGCAGCGTCGCCCATCGCATGACCCCCGAATTTCACGACGACGGTTTTCTCGTCGTAACGGAGCATATTGGGGAGAGCTTCGGCGAGGATATGTGCCTTGACGTGGTCGGAAACGGTCTGTGCCGCGTCCGCGACGCCATTGGCTCCGTTGGCTCCTCCCGTGCTGCTCATCACTTCGCCGCCTTTTGCTGCCATCACCCGTTCGCCGTGGGTTTATAGCGCCTTGGCCGCGGCTACAATCGGGGCGTGGCGGCCCGCGTCGGCATGTCGGGTCGGGGCACTCTCGCTCGATTCAATTCGTCGCAGGCGGCCCGACCGTCTCGACAAGTGTCGGGCTCGTTGCCATCGCATAGGGTGGCGGCGACCGAAGCAGGGCGCTCGGCCAGGGGGTGTTGGGAATGGCGCAGTCGTTCGCCGAGGCGGTGTCCAGGGTCGCCATGTCGCGACCCCTCACCGAGACCTTCGGCCGCGCCCAGCACTACGCCCGCGAGCAGGCTCATCGCCGGGTGACCTTGGAGCACCTGCTGCTGGCGCTCTGTGAGGACCCGGACGCCGCCCCCGTTCTCCAGGCCTGCCAGATCGACATCGGTCGACTCGCGACCGACGCCTCGAGCTACGTCGGCCGCATCGAAGATCGTTTTGCACCTGGCGAACCGGGTGAACCGGTGGCCGATCAGGACCTCCAGCGCATCCTTGAATACGCCGCGGCCGCCGCCCATCAGAGCCGGCGACGCGAGATCAACGGGGCCATCGTGCTCGCCGCCGTCGTCGGCGAAGGCCGCAGCGCGGCTGCCCAGATGCTGCGTGCCCAGGGCCTGACATTCGAAGAAACGATCAAAGCGCTCCAGCGCGCTGCCGCCGCCGCGCGCCAGCAGGCGCAGCGCCCGGCTGCCGATCCGCTGCCGCAGCCCGTACCGCAGAACCTCCCGCCTCAGCCCGCCCCGATGCCCCCTCCGGCCCCCGTGGCAGCCCCCGTCGCGGCGCCCGCGGTCAACGGGGCCGTAGCACCCGGCCGCGGCCAGGCACCAACGGCCGAAGAAATTCTTGCGTCGGTCCGCGACCGAATCAACGCGTCGCGGACCCAGCCACCTCGGCCGGCCCCGGCAGCGGAAGCGCAGACCTTTCCTCCGGCCGAGGCACCACCGCCCGAGCCCGTCCGCCAGCCCGAGCCCGCCTTCGGTGATCGCGAGCCGCCCGCACTGCCCCCGGCGCAGCCGGTTCAGCCGGCGCCCGCTCGTCCGCAGCAGTGGCCTCATGCGCTGCCGCAGCAACCCTCCGTCCGGCCGGAGCCCGCGGCTCGCCAAATGCCGCCCCCGCTCGCGCCGCCGGGAGCCGAGCAGGCCCCGGCCGGATGGCCCGGCGCGGCGCCACCCTCCGCCCCGGGCTATCCGAACGCACCCGCTGGCCGTCCGGACCTCCGCCGTCCGCAGGCGCCGGGTCCCGGCCCGCTGCCACCACCCATGGCGCCACCTCCGCAGCCGGCATC
>Ga0073934_10008838_pt1 | contig 13209 bp, 7 predicted proteins | sample LarsenN4metaG_FD_76834 | JGI IMG/M metagenome (GOLD analysis project Ga0073934, IMG submission 76834) | Hot spring sediment bacterial and archeal communities from British Columbia, Canada, to study Microbial Dark Matter (Phase II) - Larsen... ...
CGACGGCGCCCGCGCCGAAGCCCAGCACGCGAGTGCGCTGCGCGAGGACCGCGGCCCCCGCGGCCTGTTCAACCGCCTGCCCAACTTCGTCGTCGCCGGCAGCGTGCGCAGCGCCGAGTACGACGGCGCGAGCGACGACCTGCTCACCGCGGGCCTGGGCGCGAGCGGCCTGGCCGGCGCCTTGCCGCCCGCGGCGAACGCGCTGGCGCCGACCGCCGCGGAATTGCGCCGCGCCGCCATCTACAACAACTACCGCGCGCTGATCGACATGACGGCCGCCGGGGGCTACGGCACGCTGTACGGTCCGAACGTCGCGGCCGACGGCACGGTGACCGCCTCCGACGGCAAGATCGCGGGCACCGAGGTGCTGGCCTACAGCCGCGGTGCCGACGGCGGTGCGGCCTCGCAGAACGTCGTGCTCATGGTGCAGGTGCCGGCGCACTTCGATTCGAAGCGGCCCTGCATCGTGACCGCCACCTCGTCGGGCTCGCGCGGCGTGTACGGCGGCATCAGCACCGGCGAATGGGGGCTCAAGCGCGGCTGCGCGGTGGCCTACACCGACAAGGGCACCGGCGCCGCGCCGCACGACCTGATGGCCGACACGGTGCCGATGATCGACGGCACGCGCGCGGGCGCCGCCGCGGCCGGCGAGGCCGCGCAGTTCCGCGCGCCGCTGGACGCCGCGCAGCGGGCCGCCTTCAACGCCGCCACGCCGAACCGCTTCGCCTTCAAGCATGCGCACTCGCAGCGCAACCCCGAGAAGGACTGGGGTCGCTTCACGCTGCAGGCGATCGAGTTCGCCTACTGGGTGCTCAACGAACGCCACGGCCTGAAGCTGCCAGACGGCCGCGTGCTGCGCACCATCCGCCCGGCCAACACCACGGTCATCGCCTCGTCGATCAGCAACGGCGGCCATGCCGCGCTGGCGGCGGCCGAGCTCGACCGCGAGCGCCTGATCGACGGCGTGGCGGTGTCCGAGCCCTCCGTGGAGCTGCCGCCCGACGCCGGCGTGGCCGTGCAGCGTGGCGACGCCACGCAGTTCAGCGGCAAGGTGCTGTACGACTACACGACGCTGGCCAACCTGCTGCAGAGCTGCGCCTCGCAGTCCGCGCAGGTGGCCGACGCGCCGGGCCGGGCCTTCGTGGTGGCGGCCTTCGCGGCCAACCGCTGTGCCTCCCTGAGAGCCAAGGGTGTGCTCTCGGCCGACACGCTCGCCGGCCAGGCCGACGAGGCGCTGGCGCGGCTCGCCGCCTACGGCTGGGAGCCCGAGTCGGCGGTGCTGCACGCCTCGCTGGCGGCCTTCGAGGTGGCCAGCGCGGTGAGCGTCACCTACGCCAACGCGCTCGCGCGCGCCAGCGTGGCCGATGCACTGTGCGGCTACAGCTTCGCGGCGGTGACCTCCGGCTTCACGGTCGGCACGCTCGATCCGGCGGCGCTGGCGGCGATGGCCGCCACCGGCAACGGCGTGCCGCCGTCCTCCGGCGTTCAGCTGGTCAACGACCGCAGCCCCGGCGTGGCCCTGCGCGACCTGGTCTCGTTCTCGCCGAGCACGCTGCGCCAGGACTTCAACCTCGACGGCGCGCTGTGCCTGCGCCATCTGCTGACCGGCAGCGACGAGCCCGCGCGGGCCCTGCAGCACGGCATCTCGGAGACGCTGCGCAGCGGCAACCTGCAGCGCAAGCCGGCGATCATCGTGCACGGCCGCGCCGACGCGCTGATCCCGGTGAACCACAGCTCGCGGCCCTACACCGCGCTGAACAAGCGCGTCGAGGGCCGTCACAGCCGGCTGTCGTACATCGAGGTGACGAACGCGCAGCACTTCGATGCCTTCATCGGCCTGCCGGCGCTGCTGGGCGGCTACGACACGCGCTACATCCCGCTGCACGTCTACCTGAACCGCGCGCTCGATGCGATGTGGGAGCACCTGCGCCACGGCCGGCCGCTGCCCGAGAGCCAGGTGCTGCGCACCGTGCCGCGCGGCGGCACGCCCGGCGCGGCGCCGGCCATCACCCAGGCCAACGTGCCGCCCATCCCCCGCCGCCCGGCACCGCAGGACGCGATCCGTATGCAGGGCGACACGCTGGTCGTCCCCGACTGAGCCCGGGCCCCGGCATGAGCTTCACGTCGAACTACCTGCGCTGCGAAGGCCGCGAGCTGCACTACACCGAGTGGGGCGCGCAGCACGCCGAGACGGTGATCGCGTGGCACGGCCTGGCGCGCACCGGGCGCGACATGGACGACATCGCCGCGCACCTGTCGCGCCGCTACCGCGTGATCTGCCCCGACACCATCGGACGCGGCCTCAGCCAGTGGAGCCCGGCGCCGGCGCAGGAGTACTGCCTCGCGTTCTACGTGAAGCTCGCCACCGCGCTGCTGGACGCGCTCGGCATCGAGCGCTGCCACTGGCTCGGCACCTCGATGGGCGGGGCGATCGGCACGGTGGCGGCGGCGACCGCGCTGCGCGGCCGCATCCGCCGGCTGGTGCTCAACGACAACGGGCCGCAGCTGGCCGCGGCCGCGATCGAGCGCATCCGCAGCTATGCCGGCATCCCGGCGGCCTTCGAGACGGTGACCGAGCTGGAGCAGTACTTCCGCACCGTCTACAAGCCCTACGGCTGGCTCAGCGACGCGCAGTGGCGGCGCCTCACCGAGACCTCGGTGCGGCGCCTCCCCGACGGCCGCGTGACGCCGCACTACGACCCGGCGATGGTGATGCAGTTCACCCACCACGCCGACGACTACCTGCGCTGGGACGAGTGGGATTCGCTCGACATCCCGGTGCTGTGCCTGCGCGGCGAGGACTCCGACCTGCTGCTGCGCGACACCGCCGAGGCGATGCGCAACCGCGGCCCGCGCGCCGTGGTGGTGGAGATCCCGGGCTGCGGCCATGCGCCGGCGCTGAACACGCCCGAGCAGTACGCGCTGGTGGAGCGTTTCCTGGCCGGCTGACGCACCGCGTGTCCGGAATCGCGGAGGCTCCGCGTGGTACCGCTCTCCATGCCCGGCCTCCTGCGCCTCCTCGAGGCCTTCGTGCGCACGGCCGGCCTGCCCCGGCTGCAGCCGCACGACACCCGCGGCATGCTCGGGCGCGTGCCGCCCGGCGAATCGACGCCTTCGGGCAGATGACCAACGCGCGCTGCCAGACGCTGGTGGACCGGGCGCGCGTCAGCCCAGTTCGCGCAGCCGCCGGTACAGCGTGCGCGTGCTGATGCCCAGCGAACGGGCCAGCGCCTCGCGGCTGCCGCGGTGGCGCGCGAGCGCCGCGCGCAAGGCGTCGTGCCCGGCCTGCTTCAAGGGCGCCACGGGCGCGCGGCCGGCCTCCGCCGGCACGGCGCGGACGGGCATCACGTCCAATGCGCGCCCGATCACGCCGGCATCGAGGACATCGCCGTCGGCCAGCAGCGCGGCGCGTTCCAGCACGTTGCGAAGCTCGCGCACGTTGCCCGGGAAGGCATGCTGCTCGAGCCGGCGCAGCGCCGCCGGCGCGAGCGACAGGCGGCGTTGCGGGGCGATGCGCGCAAGCAGCGACTCGGCCAGCAGGGCGAGGTCGCCCTGCCGCTCGCGCAAGGGCGGCAGCGCGATCGGGAAGGTGGCGAGCCGGTAGTACAGGTCCTCGCGGAAGCGGCCGTCGGCCACCATGGCGGCGAGGTCGCGGTGCGTGGCCGAGACCACGCGCAGGTCGGCACGCCGCAGCGCGGTGCTGCCCACCCGCCGGTAGGTGCCGCTCTCCAGCAGGCGCAGCAGCTTCACCTGCATCGTCAGGGGAATGTCGCCCACCTCGTCGAGGAACAGGGTGCCTCCGCTGGCCGCCTCCACCAGGCCGGCGCGGGCCGCCAGCGCGCCGGTGAACGCGCCCTTCTCGTGGCCGAACAGTTCGCTCTCGAACAGCGACTCCGGCAGGCTGGCGCAGTCGACCACCACGAGCGGCTTCGTCGCGCGTGCGCTCGCCTCGTGCAGCGCGCGCGCCACCAGTTCCTTGCCGGTGCCCGACTCGCCCCGCAGCAGCACGGCCGCCTCCGACGGCGCGACGCGGGCGACCAGCGCCAGCATCTCGCGGAACGCCGCCGAGCGGCCGACCAGCCCCTGCGCCCCGGCCACGCCCTGCGCCACGCGCAGCGGCTCCATCTTCTCGATGAACCACGCCTGCTCGCCGCGGGCGTCGCGCAGCGGCACGAGCTCGATGTCCACGTAGGCTTCGCCCTGCGGCGTGTGATGCAGGTGCAGCACGCGCTCGCGCCTGCCGCTGCGCCGGGCCTGTGCGAGCGGGCAGCTCTCGCCGGCCTGGTCGCAGGGCACGGCGAAGCGGTGCGACACCTCGTAGCAGGTGCGGCCGAGCACCGAGCTTCGCGGGCTGAACTCGCGCCGGTAGGCCGCGTTGGCCGCGACGATGCGGTACTGCCGGTCGAACAGGATGTGCGGCTCCGGAAGGCTCTCGAGGTAGGAGACCAGTTCGGGCAGGGTGTCCATGGCGCATATGCTGCCAGAAATGGCAGCAGATGCCACTCTTGGCATGTCATGCGGCGCGCCGGCCGCTCGCGGACTGCTGCCAAGTGCGCGCTGCCGCACGCCTTTTCGTGCGCGGCGGCGCTGGCACGGGGATTGAATGTTCGGAAGCAGGGCGCCGCCCACCGCGTGGCGCAAGGGAGACCGAGATGCCTGCCATTCCCCTGAACCCCGTCCCGGCCGCGCGCAGCGCGCCGGACGACGAACGACGCCAGTGGCTGATCGCCACCGGCGTCGCGGGCGGCGCGGCGGCGATCGCCACCGCGGTGCCTTTCGTGTCCAGCTTCGCCCCCAGCGAACGTGCCAAGGCGCTGGGCGCCGCGGTGGAGGTGGACGTCGGCGACATCCCGCCCGGCGGCATGAAGACCGTGGAGTGGCGCGGCAAGCCGGTGTGGATCCAGCGGCGCACGCCGCAGATGATCGCGGCGCTGCAGGGCCAGGACGCCGAACTCGCCGATCCCGGCTCGGCCCGCGACGACCTGCCCGAGGCGCTGCGCAACCCCGGGCGATCGCTGCGGCCGGAGCTCTTCGTCGCGGTGGGCATCTGCACGCACCTCGGCTGCTCGCCCAGCGCGGTGGCGGCGGGCAGCGGCAACCCGAGCGTGGGCGAGGCCTGGCGCGGCGGCTTCTTCTGCCCCTGCCACGGTTCGACCTTCGACCTGGCCGGGCGGGTGTTCCGGAACAAGCCCGCGCCGACCAACCTCGAGATCCCGCCGCACCGGTACCTGGGCGAGACCCGTCTGCTGATCGGCGAGGGCGACGGCGCCTGAGCCGCGCGCGACCTCGGAGCCCGAAGGCGAAGAAGCGCTTCGGTCCCGGCGCGGTGAAGATTCCGCCGCTCCAGAGCACCACGCCGTTCGCGCCGCTGACGGCGGCCTCCGCGCAGCTGCCCAGCGGGTCCTTGGTCGTCCAGAGGACGGCGCCGGTGCGGCGGTCGAGCGCGCACCAGCCGCCGGCCGTGGTGCTCCTGCCGTCCTTCAGCGTCCAGGGTGCCGGGTTTTGCCCGGAGCCGGTCAAGCGCGGCGGCGCCATCGGGGTGGCCCAGGCGAACTCTCCGCGGCGCTGGTCGAAGGCCCAGAACATGCCGCTCTTCTGTCCGGCACCGACCAGACCCCCGCCGAGCCGCATCGGCCCCTGCGCGAAGTCCCAGTCCGGGACTTGCGGACGCGCGCAGTTGTCGTTCGGCGGCACGGTGAAGGCGCCGGGGACGCTCAGCCCGCAGCCGACGTTCCGGGCGTCGTACGGCAGACCCCGCGCGGACCAGTCGATTCTTCCGCAGGAGAGGTCCATCGCGACAATGGCGTTGAAGTGGTTGGCCGCGTCGAGGCTGGTGTCGATCTGCGTCGACCACAGCGGCGCACCGGTGTGTTTGTCGACGGCGAACACACGGGCCGGCTGAGGGGCCGGCTGGCCCATGGCCGAGCCGAGGAACCTGCCGCTCTGGTGGCCGAGGATCCGTGCCGAGCCGGCCGCGGCGGGCGTCGCGCGCGAAGTTGCCGGCGATGCCGGTGTGGTCGGACACCGTGCGCTTCGCCCATTCGCGCGCCCAGGCAGGGATCCCCGCGCGGGTCGCGATCGCCGTTGCGGTGCTGGCCAGAGGAGGTGAGCGGTTCCCTCGATGCGCCGCGGCCCTTGGTCATCTGCGGCGCTGGAATGACCGATGCAGCGGCGGCGAGGCGGCCGAGGTCGATGGCGCCGCCTGTCGGACAATGGCGGTTGCGACCTCCGTTGTGCCGCCATGCCCCGCCACGAAATCGAACTGCTCGCCCCCGCGCGCGACGCCGACATCGGCATCGAGGCGGTGAACCACGGTGCCGACGCCGTCTACATCGGCGGCCCGTCCTTCGGCGCGCGCGACAAGGCGGGCAACGAGCTGTCCGATCTCGAGCGGCTGGTGACGCATGCCCACCGTTACGGCGCGCGCATCTTCCTGACGCTCAACACCATCCTGCGCGACGACGAACTCGAAGCAGCGCGCCGCCTCGCCTGGGATGCCTGGAACCTCGGCATCGACGCACTGATCGTGCAGGACATGGGCCTGCTCGAGATCGACCTGCCGCCCATCCAGCTGCACGCCAGCACGCAGACCGACATCCGCACGCCGGAGAAGGCGCGCTTCCTGCAGGACGTGGGCTTCTCGCAGATGGTGCTGGCGCGCGAGCTGGCGCTGCCGCAGATCCGGGCCATTGCCGCCCAGGCGCCGCGCGCCACGCTGGAGTTCTTCGTGCACGGGGCGCTGTGCGTGGCCTACAGCGGCCAGTGCTTCATCAGCCACGCGCACACCGGCCGCAGCGCGAACCGCGGCAACTGCTCGCAGGAATGCCGCCTGCCCTACACGGTGACGGACGCCGCCGGCCGCATCGTCGCGCACGACAGGCACGAGCTCTCGCTGAAGGACAACGACCAGAGCGCCAACCTCGCCGCGCTGGCGGACGCGGGCATCCGCAGCTTCAAGATCGAGGGGCGCTACAAGGACATGGGCTACGTCAAGAACGTCACCGCCCATTACCGCCAGCTGTTCGACGCGCTGCTCGAGCAGCGGCCCGAGCTGGCCCGCGCGTCGTCGGGTCGCTGCCGCTACACCTTCGCGCCCGACCCCGGCCGCAACTTCAACCGCGGCGGCACGGACTACTTCGTCAACGGCCGCCGCGAGGACATCGGCGCCTTCGACACGCCCAAGCATGCCGGGCTGCCGGTCGGCCACGTGACGCGGCTGGGCCGCGACGACTTCGACCTCGAGCTCGAAGGCGCCGAGGCGCTGCACAACGGCGACGCGCTGACCTGGGTCGACCTGCAGGGCGAGCTGCAGGGCGTGCCCGTCAACGTGGCCACGCCGCTGGGCGGCCGCACCTGGCGGATCACGCCCAACGCCGAGATGGCGACGCTGAAGGACCTGCGCCGCGGCACGGCCGTCAGCCGCAACCGCGACATGGCCTGGGAACGCCTGCTCGCGAAGAAGTCGGCCGAGCGCCGCATCGCCGTGGATCTCGTCTGGAGCGTGACCGCCGCAGGCCTCGCGCTCGACGTCGTCGACGAGGACGGCCACCACGCCCGCGCCGAGGCCGCGCACGCCCACGAGCCGGCGCGCGACGCCTCGCGCGCGCGCGAGGCCTTGCGCGAGGCGTCGAGCCGGCTCGGCACGACCATCTTCGAGGCGCGCAGCGTCACGCTGCCGGCGCAGGACCTGTTCGTGCCCGTCGCGCTCGCCAACGGCCTGCGGCGCGACGCGATCGAGGCGCTGGAGGCGGCCCGCGCGGCGGCCTTCGAGCGGCTGCCGCGCGCGGCGCCGGTCGAGCCGCCGGTGCCCTACCCGGAGGACACGCTCAGCTACCTCGCCAACGTCTACAACGCGCAGGCGGCCGCGTTCTATGCCAGGCACGGCGTGCGCGTGATCGACGCCGCCTACGAGAGCCACGAGGAACTCGGCGAGGTCAGCCTGATGATCACCAAGCACTGCGTGCGCTACAGCCTCAGCCTGTGCCCCAAGCAGGCCAAGGGCGTGATCGGCGTGCAGGGCACGCTGCGCGCCGAGCCGCTCACGCTGGTGCACGGCAACGACCGGCTGACGCTGCGATTCGACTGCAAGCCCTGCGAGATGCACGTGGTCGGCCGCATGCGCAGGAACGTGCTGCGCGAGGCGGCGAAGGAAGCCGCCGCCGTGCCGATGCAGTTCTACAGAACCCGGCCGAAGCGGGAAGGTCCGGCGCCGGGCCGCCCCAAGCCGGACGGCGCCCCTCGGGAGAAGGAGCGCAGCGACTTGGGGGGCTTGATCTAGCGGCGGAACTTGCCGTCCTGGCCGATGATGGACAGGTCGACGAACTCCAGGCCGGTGTGGTCGTTCGGGCTGAAGCTCACCTCCAGGCCGCCGATGTCGACCTTGTTCATCGACTCCAGTGCCTGCTGGATCTTCTGGCGCGACGGGCCGGGGCCGGCGCGCTTGAGCGCCGCCACCAGCACCTTGGCGGCGGCGTAGCCTTCCAGCATCGCCGGGGTCACGCCCTCCAGGCCCTTGGCCACGGCATGGTCGTGCACCTCCTTCACGATCGGCGCCGACAACGAGCGCTCGTAGGGGAACACCTGCGTGACGATCACGCCGCGCGCGTTCTCCTTCAGCGACTTCACGAAGCCGCCCGAGGCGTTGTTCGAGAAGGTGACGATCTGCGCGCGCGAGCCGGCCCTGCGGATCGCCTCGATGCCGTCGGCCACGGCGTTGCCCGAGCCGATGAACAGCACCGCCTGCACGTCCGAGCTCGCCACCAGGGGCGCGATCTTGCTGAAGTCCCACTTGGCGCGGTCGTACTTCTCGATGAACACCGGGTTCTTGGCCACGGCGGCGAAGCCCTTCCTGGCGCCCTCGAGCAGGTCGGCGCCGAAGCTGTCCTCGACGTGGATGACGCCGATGCGCTCCATGCCGATCAGGCTGAGGTGCTGCACGGCGCGCTCCGCCTCGCGCTGGTAGGTGGCGCGCACGTTGAACACCCAGGGGTTGACTGGCTTGTGCAGCACCATCGCGCCGGTGGACGGCGCGATCAGCGGCACCTTGTACTGCTCCAGCAGCGGCATGATCGCCTGGGTGTGTGGGGTGCCGCGCGTCAGGAACAGCGCGGCGACGTTCTTCTCGGTGATCAGCACCTTGGCGTTCTCGGCGGCCAGCTTGGGATCGAACTTGTCGTCCATGGCGACGATCTCGATCCTCTGCCCGTTGATGCCGCCTTGCGCGTTGATCGCGTCGAGGTAGAGCCTGGCGCCGTCGGACACCTCCTTCACGCCGGCGGCCACCGGCCCGCTGAAGCCGGCCGTCTGCCCGATCAGGATCTGCGCGCCGGCGGACGCGGAAATGCACAGGCCCACGACCGCGGCCAGCCAGTGCATGGCTCGTTTCATCTGCTTCTCCGTGAGCGGCGCGACATTGCGCCGAAGGCCACGAGTGTGACCACTTGCGTGCCGCCACGGAAGCGGGTCAGCGCAAACCGCGCGTGATGCAGTGCACGACGCGCGACCGACGCATCATCAATTCGCGAACAGGTTCGCCGCCGGTATCGCGACGTAACTGCTGGTGCCCGGCTGCAGCCAGCGCAGCCGCATGGTCGCGTTGCCGCCTTTTTCGTAGTACTCGACCTGGATGGTGTAGCGCTGGCCGGCCGTCAGGCTCACCGTGCCGCTGGTGTTGGTGGTGGCGGAGTGGTCGCTCCAGTTGTTGATGATGCGCACGCCGTTGACCCACACCCGCACGCCATCGTCGGACACCGTCTGGAAGCGGTAGCTGCCGGTGCTGGGGGCGAGCACCGTGCCGGTCCAGCGCGCCGAGAAGTTGTTGGCGTTGACGCCGGTGCCCGGCGAGGCGGTGCCCCAGTTGAAGTCGATCGCCTCGCTGCGCGACAGCACCGCCGTGCCCGACAGCGTCGTGTTGTTGAAGTAGCTCCCGGCCAGCCCGCTGCCGGTGGCCACCGCGGGCGCGAGCAGCTGGGCCGCCGGGACGGTGGCGAAGGCGGTCTCGCCCGGCGTCATCCAGCGCAGCCGCATCAGCGCACCGCCGCCGCGCTCGTAGTACTCGGCCACGATGTCGACCTGCGTGCCGGCCACCAGGTTGATGCCGGCGCTGGTGTCCAGCGTGGGCGCGTGGTCGGTCCAGTTGTCGATCAGCCGCACGCCGTTGACCGTCAGCCGCACGCCGTCGTCCGATTCGGTCTGGAAGCGGTAGGTGCCGCTCACCGGCACGATCAGCTTGCCGCTCCAGCGCGCCGAGAAATTGTCGGCCGTCACGCCGGTGCCGGGCGTGCCCGTGCCCCAGTCGAAGTCGATCGTCTCGGTGCGGGTGAGCACCGGCGTGCCGCTGGCGGTCACGGTGTTGAAGTACTCGCCGCGCAGGCCGGCGCCCGCGCCGGCCGTGGCGGGCACGGCCGGTTCGTCGCCGCCGATCTCGCGCAGGTAGGCCACCAGGCGCGACAGGTCGGCATCGCCGATCGTCACGCCGGCGTGGGCGCGCACCGCGGCTTCCAGCGTGGCGGCCGAGCCGTCGTGCAGGTAGGGCGCGGTGGCCCACACGTCGCGCAGCGTCGGCACGTCCAGCCCGGTCAGGGCGCCGCCCAGGCGCTGTCCGCTGCTCGGCTTGATCGTGCCGACGCTGACCAGCGTGTTCTCGCCGCTGGCGCTGAAGCTGCTGCCGGCGTGGCAGCTGGCGCAGTTGCGCGCGGCGAAGATCGCCTTGCCTTCGGCCGCGGTGGCCGACAGCGCGGTGGCGCTCGGCCGCGCCGGCGCCGGCTCGAAGGTGGAGAGCGAGCCGAGGTAGGCCGCCAGTGCGTCGAGGTCGGCCGACAGGCCGGCCTTGCGATCGCCCAGCGGCTGGCTGCGCGTGCCGGCGGCGAAGTCGGGGTCGGCCATCAGGCCGCTGCCGCCGGCCAGGGCGCGGATCTGGCCCTCGAAGTCCTGCACCTCGTCGAAGTTGTTGCTCCAGTGCAGGAAGCCCTGGCCCATGCCGCCGCGGCCGCGCAGGTTGACGGTGTTGCGCAGGCCTTCGCGGAAGCCGGTGAGGTCCCACACGCGGCCGTCGTGGCCGCCATCGTTGTGGCAGCTCGCGCAGCTCATGTAGCGGTCGCGCGCCAGGCGCGGGTCGCGGGCGTCGTAGAAGAGCTGCTTGCCGCGCAGCACGCTGGCGGTCAGCTTCTCGGTGGCCGAGGTCGGCAGCGTGGCCACCGGGTTGGCCGCGAGCAGGCCCTGCTGCACCAGCGGCCGCAGGTCGTGCACGCCGACGCTGCGGTCCATGAAGTTGTGCACGTACAGCGTCAGGCCGTCGGCGGACAGCGCCAGGCCCTGCGGCGCCAGGCCGGTGTCGAAGCGGAACAGCTCGCGCCGGCCATGGGCGTCGATCACCGCCACCTCGCGGCTGGTCTCCAGCGCCACGAAGAGGAACAGCCCCTTGGCATCGAACAGCGCGGCGCTGGCCAGGCTGGCGTTGTCGTGGTCGAGGCGGCCGCCGAGGTCTTCGCTGCCCGTGCCCAGCAGGATGCGCGAGCTGGCCGCGCGCACGGTGTTCTGGAAGTTCAGCGGCAGGCCGTCGCGGCCCATGCCGCGGCGGATGTTGTCGAGCTTGCCCGGCACCCAGGCCGCCACGCCGTCCGGCGAGATCGCCGCCGCGCCGAGGTAGTTGGGCAGGCCGCGGCCCTGGTTCTCGGCGTCGGGCCGGTCGCTCTGCGCCAGCGCGATGCTGCGCACCAGGGTCATGCCGCCGGTGGCCACCTGCAGCAGCTCGCCGCTGCCGGCACCCGGCGCGGCGGTGGATTCGCCGGCCACCGGCGCGCTGATGAAGCGCGACACGTAGGCCGAGGCGCCGTCGGCGCTGATCGCCACGTGGCGGGCGTTCATGCCCACGGGCAGGCTGCCGGTCTGCGCATAGGTGCTGGTCGAGAAGCGCAGCAGCGCGCCGCCCGCCTCGAGCACGACGAGCGCATAGCCGCCGCTGGCCGACGCGGCCACGCCGTAGGGCTGCGAGCCGCGCGGCAGCGCGATCGTGCGCGAGACGGCGAGCGTGGCGGTGTCGATCACGCTGATGGAGGCGCCGAGCTTGTTGGTCACCCACACCATGCCGTTGCCGGCCAGGGCCAGCGTGCGCGGTCCGGCGCCGACCGGGATCTCGGCCAGGCGAACGCGCGTGGCGGCGTCGAACACCGAGACCGAGTCGTTGTCGGGGTTGACCACCCACAGGCGCGGGTTGGCCCCGCTGCGCGCCTCGAAGGCGATCGGGCTGGAACTGCTCGGCGTTCCCGCCAGCAGCGGCAGGTGGATGGCCTGCAGCGTGGCGCTGCGCTGCTCGAGGCCGCTGTCGTCCGTGACGGTGACCGTGACGGTGTACAGCCCCGGCTGCGCGTAAGTGTGGCTGGCGCTGGGCGAACTGCTCCAGCCGGTCTCCGGCGAGCCGTCGCCGAAGTTCCACTTGTAGCGCACGTTGCTGCCGGTGGCGCTGGCGGTGAAGGTGGCCGTGTCGCCGCTCACCGCGGCCGTGGGCGTCGAGGCGAACGACACGGTGAGCGCGGTGGCGCCGCCGATGGTCCAGGTGAACGAGGTGCTGGCCGAATTCACGCCGTCGCTCACGCCCACCTGCACGGTGTACGTGCCGGCCGCGCTCGGCGTGCCGCTGATCAGGCCGGTCTGGGCGTCGATGGCCAGGCCGGGCGGCAGGCCGGTGGCGCGGAAGGCGAGCGCATCGCCGTTCGGGTCGCTGGCCGCCGGCTGCAGCAGCACGGCGCTGCCCACCGTGCCGCTGCGGTCGGCGATGGCGGCGATCGTCGGCACGGTGGCCGGGTTCGGCTGCTCCGCGACGTTGATGCGCACCGTCTTCGCCACCGAGGGCACGCCGTTGGCGTCGAGCACGAACAGCATGTAGAAGCCCGGCGGCGCATCGGCGGCGCGCGTCGGCGCCTGCACCGACAGCCGGTTGCCGCTGGCGGCGAAGGCCAGCTCGACGAAGCGCTGCTCCATGTTCCAGCTGTGCGTCACCGAGCCGTGCTTGATCATCACCACGCGCGCGGCCGGGCCGGCGCCGGAGACGTCGACCGTGTAGGTGCGGCCGATGTCCATCACCGTCGGCGCGGCCTCGATCACCGGGCGCGCTGCGAGCTGGCCGCCGGCGGCGAACAGGTAGGGCGGGAAGTACAGCTCGAAGTTGAGGTTGTTCTGCGGCCCCGGCGCACCGCCGCCGCCGACCATCAC
>Ga0073934_10008839_pt1 | contig 13204 bp, 11 predicted proteins | sample LarsenN4metaG_FD_76834 | JGI IMG/M metagenome (GOLD analysis project Ga0073934, IMG submission 76834) | Hot spring sediment bacterial and archeal communities from British Columbia, Canada, to study Microbial Dark Matter (Phase II) - Larsen... ...
CCCGAGGTGCGCGTGGAGGGCGCGGCCATCGAGGGGCCGCAGGCGGTGGAGGAGGGCGGGCTGGTCTTCCAGGCCGACCTGCTGAAGGGCCAGAAGACCGGGTGGTTCCACGACCAGCGCGACAACCGCGCCTTCCTGGCCGGGCTGGCGGCGGGGGCGCGGGTGCTGGACGGGTACTGCCACACTGGCGGGTTCGGGCTGCGCGCCCTGGCGGCGGGGGCGGCGCACGCGACCCTGGTGGACAGCTCGGAGGGCGCGCTGGCCCTGGCCGCGCGCGCGGCCGAGGGCAACGGGCTGGCGGCGCGCGCGGCGTTCGTGAAGGCGGACGTCTTCACCGACTTCCAGACCCGGCTGGACAAGGCGGAACGCTGGGACGTGGTGGTGGCCGACCCGCCCTCGTTCGTGAAGTCGAAGCGCGACCTGGCCTCGGGGACGCGGGGCTATCGCAAGCTGGCGCGCATGGCGGCGGGGCTGGTGGAGCCCGGCGGCTTCCTGCTGCTGGCGAGCTGCTCGCACAACGTGCCGCCCGACCTGTTCGCCGAGCAGGTGCGGCGCGGCCTGAGGGACGCCGGGCGCACGGGGCGCGTGCTGCGCACGGCGGGGGCCGCGCCCGACCATCCCGTCCACCCCTGGCTGCCGGAATCCGCCTACCTGAAGTGCCAGGTGCTGCAGCTGGACTAGGGCCGCCTCAGGCCGGGCGTTCGGGAAGGATCAGCCGGAAGGTCGTGCCCTCGGGCGTGGAGACGACGAGTTCGAGATCGCCGCCGTGGGCCGCCATGATCTCGCGGGCGATGGCGAGGCCCAGGCCGGTGCCGCCGGGGCGGGCGCCGCCGGCGAAGGCCTGGAACAGGTTGGCGCGGGCCTTGGGCGGCAGACCGGGGCCGGTGTCGGAGACGGTGAGCAGCGTGCGGCCGCCCGCGGCCTCGCAGGCGACGACGATCTCGCCCCGCTCGCGCCCGCTTTCCAGGATCGCATCGGCCGCGTTGCGGCCGAGGTTGAACAGCACGCGGAAGAGCTGGTCGCGGTCGCCGCGCAGCGTGGCCTCCTCGTCGATGCGCACGATCCAGCGCACGCGGCCGTCGTCGGGCAGGCCGAGCGCCTGGCCCACGTCGGCGGCCAGGCCCGCCGCCGGGAAGCGGGTCAGGCGCAGCTCGGGCTCGTCGGCGCGGGCGAAGCGCAGCGCGTCCTGGCAGAGCTGCAGGGCGCGGTCCAGCGCCGCCATGACGATGGCGGCCTGGCGGTTCACCTCGGGGTCGCGCGTGTGGGCCAGGCGGTCGGACACGAGCGCGGCGGAGGACAGCACGTTCTTGAGGTCGTGGCTGATCTTGCCCACCGCGGCCCCCACGGCGGCCAGCCGCGCGCGCTGGCGCAGCGCCGCGCGCAGCCCCTGCTGCATGGCGTGGACCTCGCGCTCGGCCACGCCGATCTCGTCGCGGCGGGCGGAGGGGGCGCCCTGCCGCGAGACGTCCTCGGGCGATTCGCGGAAGCTGGTGAGGCTGGCGGTCAGCCGCCGCATGGGCCGCACGATGAGCCACTGCAGGGCGAGGAACACCAGCCCCGCCGTGAACAGCGAGATGACGACCGAGAGCCCCAGGATGCGCCAGGAGAAGGCGAGCATGGCGTCGCGCAGCGGCCCCTCGCTCATGGTGATCTCGACCTCGAGCGCGGGATCGACCGGCGAGGCCCCCACGACGCGCAGCATGCGGTCGCCGCGCGCCAGCGTGGCGAAGGCGTCCACCGTCAGGTCCCAGGCCATGGCGGACCTGAGGTCGACGGTTGCGTCCACCGGGCCCGGCTCGCCCAGCATGAGGTAGGCCGCATCGGGCCGGCGGATGGCGACCGAACCCACGCGGGCATGGGACAGCAGCTCCTCGCCCAGGCCGGGAGGGAGCTCGCCGCCGGGGGCGGCCTCCACCGCCAGGGCCGCCTGGTGGGCGGCGGCCAGGCGCTCGTCCAGCCAGGTCATGCGGAAGCGGGCGATGGAGGGGACGTAGATGAAGACCTCGCCCAGCATGACGAAGGCGACCGTCAGCACCAGCAGCCGCGCGGAGAGGCTGCGCGAGGGCGTGGGCAGGTGCAGGGTGGGGCTGCGCATGGACGGGTCCGGGCGGGCCTCGCACGTCGCCTTCCGCGGCCCCGGGTCGCGGGCGCGGACGATTGACTTGCCGGGGGCGAAAGCCTATACAGCGGGCCGCCGCCGACGCCAGTCCTGGCGCCGTCGGCATTTCCGTTTCTAGAGAACGTTCCGTGAAACGCACCTATCAGCCGAGCCGCCTGGTCCGCAAGCGCCGTCACGGCTTCCGCAGCCGCATGTCGACGGTGGGCGGGCGCCTTGTCATCGCCCGTCGCCGCGCGAAGGGACGCAAGCGCCTGTCGGCATGACGGATGGCGCCGCCTCCGGCACGGCTCAAGACGCGGGGGGAGTTCCTGCGCGTCGCCGCGAGCCGGGCGCGGTTCGTGGCCCCGGGCTTCATCCTCCAGGCAGCCGCCCATAGCCCCGGCGAGGGTCCGGCGCGGCCCTTCCGCGTGGGCTTCACGGCCAGCCGCAAGGTCGGCGGCGCGGTGGTGCGCAACCGCGCGCGCCGCCGCCTGAAGGCCCTGGCGGCTGAGGTGATGCGCGAGCGGGCGCCGCAGGGCTGGGACTTCGTCCTGGTCGCCCGCGCCGAGACGCCCAGGGCCCCCTGGCGCGGCATGGTGACGGACCTGGCACGGGCCATCGACCGCCTGACCGCCGCCCGCCGCCGCCCGGCCGGGCCCGCGAGCGAGGGATGATGCCGATGCGACCCGGGGTTCTGGCCGTGCGCGCGCTGATCCGCCTCTATCAGGTCGCCGTCGCGCCCTACCTGGGCGGCGCCTGCCGGTTCGTGCCCACCTGCTCGGCCTATGCGATGGAGGCCGTGGAGACGCACGGGGCGCTCGCCGGGTCGTGGCTGGCGCTGCGCCGGCTGGCCCGCTGCCACCCGCTGGCGCGTCCCGGGCTGGACCCCGTCCCGCCCGTTTCGCATCCCGGCCCGGGCCGCTAGGCTCCGCCCCCGCAACCGACGCCGAGGCCCCCTTGGACCAGCGCAACCTGATCGTCGCCGTCATCGTCTCGGCGATCATCCTGATCGGCTACCAGGTGTTCTACGAGATGCCGCGCATGCGCGCGCACCAGGCGCAGCAGCAGGCCCTGGTCGTGGAGCAGCAGGCGCAGCAGGGCACGGCGGCGGGGACCGCGGCCGATGCCGCCGCCGAGCCGCCGGTCATGGCGCCGGGATCGGAGAACGCCGCGCCCACCGTTGCCTCGGCCACCGACAAGCCGCGCGAGCAGGTGCTGGCCGCCACGCCGCGGGTCGCCATCGACACCCCGCAGATCAAGGGCTCGATCGCGCTGAAGGGCGCCCGCATCGACGACGTGGTGCTGCCGGCCTACCGCGAGACGCTGGAGCCGGACAGCCCGCCCATCGTGCTGTTCAGCCCGCCGGGCGCGGCGGGCGCCTATTTCGGCGAGTTCGGCTGGATCGCCGAGGGCGGCGCGGCGCTGGCGCTGCCCACCAGCGAGACGGTGTGGACGGCGGACCAGCCCAGGCTGACGCCCGACCAGCCGGTGACGCTCTCGTGGGACAACGGCCAGGGCCTGCGCTTCAGCCAGACCATCGCGGTGGACCGCAACTTCCTGTTCACCGTGACGCAGCGCGTCGAGAACCGGGGCACGGCGCCGGTGACGCTGTACCCCTATGGCCTGGTGCGGCGCCACGGCATGCCGCAGACCCTGGGCTTCTTCATCCTGCACGAGGGCATGCTGGGCGTGTTCGACGGCACGCTGAAGGAGGTGGACTACAGCGACCTGCAGGACGACGGCGCCATGCAGATCCCCTCGACCGGGGGCTGGGCCGGGATCACGGACAAGTACTGGCTGGCCGCCGTCATCCCCGACCAGCAGAGCCGGGTCACGGCGCACTTCGTCCACAACGCGAAGGACGGCGGCGAGACGTTCCAGGCCGACGTGCTGCGCGACCCCGTGACGGTGGAGGCGGGCGGGACGGCCGCGGTCTCCAGCATGCTGTTCGCCGGCGCCAAGGTGGTGAGCGTGATCGACGGGTACGCCGACGACCTGGGCGTGCAGCGCTTCGACCTGGCGGTGGACTGGGGCTGGTTCCCCTTCCTGACCAAGCCGATCTTCAAGCTGATGGAGTTCTTCTATCACCTGGTCGGCAACTTCGGCATCGCCATCCTGCTGCTGACCGTGGTGATCCGCCTGCTGTTCTTCCCGCTGGCGCAGAAGTCCTACAAGGCGATGACGCTGATGAAGGCGCTGCAGCCCGAAATGATGAAGCTGCGCGAGCGCTTCAAGGACGACCGGGCCAAGCTGCAGCAGGAGATGATGGCCCTCTACAAGAAGCAGAAGGTCAACCCGGCCGCGGGCTGCCTGCCCATCCTGATCCAGATCCCGGTGTTCTTCGCCCTCTACAAGGTGCTGTTCGTCACCATCGAGATGCGGCACGCGCCGTTCTACGGCTGGATCAAGGACCTGTCGGCGCCCGACCCCACCACGATCTTCAACCTGTTCGGCCTGATCCCGTGGGACCCGCCGCAGTTCCTGATGATCGGCATCTGGCCGCTGATCATGGGCATCACGATGTACCTGCAGCAGAAGATCAACCCCGCGCCGCCCGATCCGCTGCAGGCCAAGATCCTGATGCTGCTGCCGGTGGTGTTCACCTTCATGCTGGCGAGCTTCCCGGCCGGGCTGGTGATCTACTGGAGCTGGAGCAACACCCTGTCGATCGCCCAGCAATGGCTGATCATGAAGCGCATGGGCGTGAAGGCCTGAGCGCGCCCGAGGACGACGCCCCCGACGCCGCGGCGCTGGAGGCCGGGCGGCTGCTGTTCGCCCGGCCCGCGGCGTTCCTGGCGGCGGCGGGAACGCTGGACGCCCTGCCGGCGGGACGGCTGCCCGAGATCGCCTTCGCCGGACGCTCGAACGTCGGCAAGTCGAGCCTGGTCAACGCGCTGACCGGGCGCACGTCGCTGGCCCGCACGTCGGCCACGCCGGGCTGCACGCGCACCATCAACCTGTTCGAACTGGGGAGCCGCCTGGTGCTGGCCGACCTGCCGGGCTACGGCTATGCCCGCTCGCCCAAGCAGCAGGTGGCGGCGTGGACCGGCATGGTGGAGGCCTATCTGAGGGGGCGGCCCGTGCTGCGCCGCGTGCTGCTGCTGATCGACGCGCGGCGGGGCGTCATGGACGCCGACCGCGCGGTGATGAAGCTGCTGGACGCGGCGGCGGTCAACTTCCAGGCGGTGCTGACCAAGACGGACGGCCTGCGGGAGGCGGCGCTGGCGGCGCTGGCCGAGCGCACGGCGGCCGAGCTGCGCGAGCACCCGGCCGCGCACCCGGCGATCGCCGCGACCAGCGCGCGCAAGGGCGTCGGCATCGCCGCGCTGCGGGCCGCGCTCGCCGCCTTGGCCGCGCCGCCCGCTATCGACTAGAGTGCGCGCCCATGAACGTGAAGAACATCGGCGAGACCAAGCACTGGCTGCGCACGGCGGCGACGCTGACCGAGGCTCTGCCCTACATGCAGCGCTTCGCGGGCGCGACCTTCGTCATCAAGTACGGCGGCCACGCCATGGGCGACGACCGGCTGGCGGCGAACTTCGCCCGCGACGTGGTGCTGATCAAGCAGGTGGGCATCCACCCCATCGTGGTGCACGGCGGCGGGCCGCAGATCGGCCAGATGCTGGACCGCCTGGGCATCCGCAGCACCTTCGTGGACGGGCTGCGCGTGACCGACAGCAACGCCGTCTCGGTGGTCGAGATGGTGCTGTCGGGCTCGATCAACAAGGAGATCGTCACCGCGCTGAACGAGGCGGGCGGGCGCGCCGTGGGCCTGTCGGGCAAGGACGGCCGGCTGATCGAGGCGCGCAAGCTGCGCCGCACCGTGCGCGACCAGGACAGCAACATCGAGAAGATCCTGGACCTGGGCTTCGTGGGCGAGCCCACGCACGTCAACCCCGAGGTGCTGCGCGTCTTCGCGCGCTCGGACCTGATCCCGGTCATCGCGCCGATCGGCGTGGGGCCGCAGGGCGAGACCTTCAACATCAACGCCGACACGGCCGCCGGCGCGGTGGCCCGGGCGATCGGGGCCCGCAAGCTGCTGATGCTGACCGACGTGACCGGCGTGCTGGACAGCAACAAGGAGCTGGTCTCGCAGATGACCGTCTCGGAGGCCCGCGCCATGATGGGCAACGGCTCGGTCACCGGCGGCATGATCCCCAAGCTGGAGACCTGCCTGGAGGCGGTGGAGGGCGGCATCCCCGAGGCCCACATCCTGGACGGCCGCGTGCCCCACGTCCTGCTGCTGGAGATCTTCACCGAGCACGGCACCGGCACGATGATCGTGCGCGGCTGACGCCGCGGGCGCCTCAGCCCGCGACGCCGGCGAGCGGGCCGTCGGGGGCGGGATAGAAGATGGCGGCGGGGGCGTAGGCGGCCGGCAGGTCGAGATCGGGCGAGGTCTCGCGGCCCAGCGCCAGGCAATCGGGCAGCAGGTGGGTGTGCGGGCCCGGGGGCGATCGGTCGCCCGGCGGCGGGATCGGTGCGTAGACCTCGACGCGCGCGGCCTGGGTCAGCACGACACGGTGGGGCGCGTGGGCCAGCGCGGCGGGGCCGAGCGTGCCCATCGCCTGCATCCAGGGCCGGCCGGCGGCGGCGGCCAGCACGTCCAGCATGGCGGGTTCGGCGCTGCGGATGCAGAACTGCGCCGCGGGCGAGCCCAGGCCGAGGTCGTAGAGCGGAGCTGCGCGATCCTGGGCGCCGATGGCGCCCGCGTCGGGGCCGAGCGGCGTGACGGCGCCGTGGACCGGCAGGGCCAGGCGCACGCGGGGAACCGCGAGCACGATGGCGCGCAGGCCGGGCGACCCGCCGCCGGCGGCGAGGCCGAGCGCGCGGGTCGAATCCTCCACCGCGAGGCGCAGGGCGCCCTGCGCGGTGGCGGCCTCCAGCGCGTCGCCGCGGCGCGCGATGCGGACGGTCTCGCCCGGGGCGGCCGAGAACTCGCCAACCGCGCCGTGGATGCCGACCACCCAGTTGCCGGCGCCGGGCGCCAGGGCCCGGAGCGCGAAGGCGCGGATGTCGGCGGCCGTCCACGCCATGCGGTGCAGCACCAGACCGAGGGCGGCGCGGCGGCCGGGAAGCCGGTCCCAAACGCGCTGGCGGGCGTCGGCGGCGACCTCGCGCCAAGTCGCGATCTCGTCGGCCGTGCGGGCGCAGCCCAGGCACCAGCCGGTGGCCGGGTCGAAGGCGCACACGCCCACGCACGGGCTGGGGACGACGCCCGAGGGCACGATGGCAGGCGCGTTGACAGGTTGCGTGGCGGCCATGATCCGCGACGACGAACGCGGCACGTCAGGGGAAGGGGCGACGACGATCCCCTGCCGCGCCCGCCTTGTCAATGCGGCCGGAGCGCGACGCTAGGCGACCAGGGAGAGGTGCAGCTCGAGCTCGGCGGGATCCAGCGGATAGTCGACGCCGTCGCGGGCGTTGACCACCTTGCCGGGGGGCACGTGGGCGAGCTTCGTCTGCAGCAGGACGGCGGTGCGCATGCCGAGCCCGGCCTTCCACGCGACCGCCGTGATCGCCTTGCCGCTCTTGGAGGCGAAGACGCGCTCGACGGACTCGGGTGCGAGCGCCGCGCGCCGGGCGATGGCCTGCACGACGGCGGCGCGGTCGCCGGCGGCGATGGCGGCCAGCAGGGCGTCGTCGTCGGCCGCAGGGGCCGGGGCGGACTCGCCGGCGAGGCGGCCCGCCTCGCGCTCCAGCCGCTCGCGCACGACGCGGCGCACGTCGCGCAGGGCGTCGGCCGGAAGGTCGGAGCGGTTCTCGAGGACGCCCAGCAGCGCGAAGGACACGAACGTCGCGACGCGCGCCACGACGCGGGCCGAGAGCTCGCCGCGCTTGACCAGCGGCGCGTGCCAGGACTCCTGGCCGGCGGCGGCGTCCACGATGCGGTCCAGCGTGTCCTCGCGGATCTGGGCCGTCTCGTTGGCCAGCAGGGCGCGCACGGCCTGGGCATCCTCGGAGCGCACGATGGCGTCGGCGACGGCGGCGGCCAGCCCGGTGCGGCGCGCGATGACGGCGAGGGCGCCGCGCACGGGATCGCTGTCGACGATCTCGAGCAGCTCGGCGTCCGAGAGCAGGGGCGAGTATTCGAGGATGGGGGCGGCGACCGCCAGCTCGGCGTCGCCGGCCAGGCGGCGGATCAGGTCGCGCGGCAAGTTGTCGCAGCGCTTGATCTCCTCCGCCACGATCTGGCGCACGCGGGGCAGCTGGTCGGCGGCGAGAGTCTCGAGCGCCTGCAGCGTGAGTCGCGCCACCTTGTCGGCCATGTCGGCGGGCAGCGCGGGCGCGAGGCGCCCGATCTTGCGCGCGAGCTCGCAGCGGATCTCGTCGTCCGGGTCGGCGACCAGCAGCAGGTCGGCCTGGCGCGGCGTTGCGGCGTTGGCCGCGACGGCGTGGCGCACCGAGGCGTCGCGGTCCTCGGCCAGGAAATAGAGGATCTCGGGCTGGGCCTCGCCGCTGGCGGCGAGGGCCCGGCGCGCCTTGACGCTGCCCTTCTCGGCCACGCGCTTGGCCTCCTCGTAGCCCAGCGGGCGCCGCGACACGCCCATGATGCGCTCGACCAGCGTGCTCATGCCCTGCCCTCCCCTTCCCGCGGCCGGTCCGGCCGGCGCGCCGCATCGGGCGCCAGCGCGAAGCGGCCCCGCCCCGCGCGCTTGGCGGCGTAGAGCGCCGCATCGGCGCGCGCCACCAGGTCGTCGAACAGCTCGGCGCCGCCGGCGCCGGTCACGGCGACGCCCACCGACATCCCGATGGGGGCGTCGCCGGCGAAGGCCGCCAGCTTGGCCGCCTCGTCCAGCACGGCCCGCGCCTTGCCGATGGCGCCGGATTCGTCCATGCCGTCGCACCACAGCGCGAACTCGTCGCCGCCCAGGCGGCCGACCAGGTCGCTGTTGCGGCTGGTGGCGGAGAGCAGGCGGCCCACGTCCGCTAGGGCGGCGTCGCCCTGCAGGTGGCCCGCGGTGTCGTTCAGCCGCTTGAAGTGGTCGAGGTCGAGCATCAGGAGCGCGCCGGGCCGCCCCAGCCGCTGCGCCAGCACCACGCGCCGGGCGCATTCCTCGACGAAGGCGCGCCGGTTCAGCAGGCCGGTCAGCCCGTCGGTGTTGGACAGGCGCCGCAGGGCCTCCTGCGCGCCGGCCTGCTCGACCACGATGCCGAGATGGGCCGCGACGCCGGCCACCAGATCGCGGTCGTCGTCGCTCCACGCCGGATCCCCGGCGCGGCGCTCGGCCACCAGCGCGCCGTTGACCCGGCCGGCGAAGCGCAGGGGCGCCACCAGGAGCGTGCGGCCGCGCAGCTCGACCTGGCTGATGCGGGCGGCGCCCTTCCCGGCGGCGACCAGGCCGGCCGCCGCCTCGACGACGGCCTCGTCGCGCCCGTGCATGGCCGCCATCACGGCGGCCGCCCCGCCGTCCAGGCGCAGCAGCAGGCAGTTGGCCAGGCGCACGGCATGCCCGATGGCGGCGACGGCCTGGGCATAGGCCTCGCCCGCCACCAGGCCGTCGCGCATGCCGGCCACGATGTCGTCGACCAGGCGTTCGCGCTTGCGGGCGCGCAGGAGGATGGCCTCGCGCTCGCGCCGCGCCGTGACATCGCGCCACACGCCGCGCGCGCCCTTCCAGGCGCCCAGCGCGTCGGTGACGGGCACGGCGGAAACGAGCAGGCAGACGGCCCGCCCGTCGGCGGCGGCCACCCAGACCTCGGCCTCGTGCACCGGCAGGTCGGAGACGAAGGGCCACTCGCGGGGCGCGGGCCGCGTGGGATCGCGCAGCGAAAGCGAGGGACGGCCCACCAGGGCATCGCCGGCGAAGCCCAGCGCGCCGGGCGGCGCAACGAAGACGAAGGCGCCGTCCCTGTCGGTCTCCCACAGGCCGTCGGCGGCGCAGGCGGCGAGGTCCTTGTAGCGCTGGCGCGAATCCACGAGCGCCTGGCGCAGGTTGCGATCCAGCGTGACGTCGCGCCCCAGCGCGATGGCGTCGGCCGCCGTGGCGCCGGTGGGCAGCACGACGAACTCCATCGAGACCTTGGGGTCGGGCTCGACCAGCACGACCGTGGCGGCGCGCGTGCGCACCGTGCGGTCGGCGGCCTCGGCCAGGGCGGCGAGCCCGCCCTCGCGCAGGTTCTGCGCCATGCGGTCGGCGGCGTCGTTGGCGGCGACGGGACGGCCGCCCGCGGCGAAGGCGAGCGCCGGCCCGGCATGGGCGGCGACGAGGGCGCGCACGTCGGTGCGCCAGCGCGCGTCCGAGCCGCGCTGCCGGCGCCGCTCGCGCAGCGCGGGCGGGGTATCCGCCAGGGTTAGCGTCGTGTCCATAGCCTCGGGAACCTTGCGCCGCGAGGCTTAAGGCCCGCTTAATCGGCCGCCCTGCGCCCTGTTGCCCCGCGGCCCGGCAGGGGCCATGTTCACGCCATGCCCGCACCCGCGACGGAACCCACGCTCGAGCACGTCGAGACCTGGGTCTTCGACCTGGACAACACGCTCTACCCCGCCCGCTTCAACCTGTTCGACCAGGTCGACCGGCGCATCGGGCAGTACATCCAGGAGCTGCTGGCGGTGGGGCCCGAGGAGGCGCGGGCGGTGCAGAAGGCCTATTTCCGCGCGCACGGCACCACGCTGCGCGGCCTGATGGAGCGGCACGCCATCGACCCCCGGGGCTTCCTGGACTTCGTGCACGACATCGACTACGGCGCCATCCCGGCGTCGGCCGCCCTTCACGAAGCGTTGACCATGCTGCCCGGGCGCAAGCTGATCTTCACCAACGGCTCGGTGGGCCATGCCGAGCGGGTGCTGGATCGCCTGGGCGTGGCGGCGCACTTCGCGGGCGTGTTCGACATCGCCGCCGCAGACTACCTGCCCAAGCCGCGGCGCGAGGCCTACGACGCGCTGTGCCGGGTCCACGCGGTGGAGCCCAGCCGGGCGGCGCTCTTCGAGGACATCGCCCGCAACCTGGAGCCGGCCCACGCGATGGGGATGGCGACGGTGTGGATCCGCACCGACAGCCCGTGGGCGCGGGAGGGCAGCGACGCGCCCTATGTCGACCACGTCGCCGACGAGCTCGACGCCTGGCTGACCGGGCTGGTGGCGCGGCGCAGCGCGGCCGGATTGACAGGCGGCCGCCCGCCGCTAGCTTAGCCGCTTCGCGGCAGGGGGCCCGCCGCCGCCGGCGCCGGGCAAGGGAAACCGATGTCCTACGAGGCTGTGCAGGCCGCCGTCGAGGCGGCGTGGGAGGAGCGCGAGCGCCTGTCGCCCGCGACGCGGGGTGCGCCGCGCGAGGCCGTGGAGGCGGCGCTGGAGGCGCTGGACCAGGGCAAGGTGCGCGTGGCGGAGCGGCACGACGGCCAGTGGCGCGTGCACCAGTGGCTGAAGAAGGCCGTGCTGCTGTCCTTCCGCCTGAACGATTCGGTGCCGATTCCCGGCGGACCGGGCGGCGGTGCTTGGTTCGACAAGGTGGCGTCGAAGTTCGAGGGCTGGGACGCGGCCCGCTTCAAGGCGGCCGGGTTCCGCGCCGTGCCGCACTGCGTGGTGCGCCGCTCGGCCTACATCGCGCCGGGCGTGGTGCTGATGCCGTCGTTCGTGAACGTGGGCGCCTACGTGGACAGCGGCACGATGATCGACACCTGGGCCACGGTGGGAAGCTGCGCCCAGGTGGGCAGGAACTGTCACATCTCGGGCGGCACGGGCATCGGCGGCGTGCTGGAGCCGCTGCAGGCCGGGCCGGTCATCATCGAGGACAACTGCTTCATCGGCGCGCGCGCCGAGGTGGCCGAGGGCGTGATCGTGGGCGAGGGATCGGTCCTGGCGATGGGCGTGTTCATCAGCGCCTCCACCAAGATCGTCGACCGTGCCACGGGCGAGACGCACTACGGCAAGGTGCCGCCCTATTCGGTGGTGGTCTCGGGCACCCTGCCGGGCAAGGGCCCCGGCGATCCGGGGCTCTACTGCGCCGTCATCGTCAAGCGCGTCGACGAGAAGACCCGCGCCAAGACCTCGATCAACGAACTGCTCCGGGACTGAGCCGATGCCCGCACGGGTCGAGGCGGCGGCACTGGCGCAGGCGCTGATCCGCTGCCCCAGCGTGACCCCGTCGGACGCGGGATCGCTGGACGTGCTGGAGGGGGCGCTCAAGGGCCTGGGCTTCGCCACGCACCGGCTGGTCTTTCGCGAGGAGGGGACGCCCGAGGTGGCCAACCTGTACGCGCGCTGGGGACGGGGCGGGCCGAACTTCTGCTTCGCCGGCCACACCGACGTGGTGCCGCCGGGCGACCGCGCGGCGTGGTCGGTGGACCCCTTCGGCGGCGCCATCGAGGGCGGCGTGCTGTACGGGCGCGGCGCCTGCGACATGAAGGGCGCGCTGGCCGCCTTCGCCGAGGCTGCGGGACGGTTCCTGGAGCGCCGCGCGGGGGCCTTCCAGGGCTCGATCAGCCTTCTCGTCACCGGCGACGAGGAGGGGCCGGCGGTGAACGGCACGCGCAAGGTGCTGGGCTGGCTGAAGGAGCGGGGCGAGACGCTGGACGCCTGCGTGGTGGGCGAGCCCACGGCGGCCGAGACCGTGGCCGACACGATCAAGATCGGCCGGCGCGGCAGCCTGAACGTGCGCCTCGCCGTGATGGGCGCGCAGGGCCACACCGCCTATCCGCACCTGGCCGACAACCCGATCCCGCGGCTGGTGGCGGTGCTGCACCGCCTGGCCGGCACGCGGCTGGACGAGGGGACCGAGCACTTCCAGGCCTCGACCCTGCAGATCACCACGGTGGACGTGGGCAACCCGGCGACCAACGTGATCCCGGCCGAGGCGCGGGCCGGGCTCAACATCCGCTTCAACGACGCCCATTCCGGGGCCTCGCTGAAGGCGTGGCTGGAGGACACCTGCCGCGAGCTGGCGGGCGCGCACCGCCTGGAGGTGAGCGTATCGGGCGAATCGTTCCTGACGCCGCCCGGCCGGCTGGCCGACCTTGTGGCCCGGGCGGCGGAACGCGCCACGGGGCGGCGTCCGGCCTACAGCACGACGGGCGGAACGTCGGACGCGCGCTTCATCAAGGACGTGTGCCCGGTGGCCGAACTGGGCCTGGTGGGCCGCACGATGCATAAGGTCGACGAGCAGGTGCCGC
>Ga0073934_10008840_pt1 | contig 13202 bp, 12 predicted proteins | sample LarsenN4metaG_FD_76834 | JGI IMG/M metagenome (GOLD analysis project Ga0073934, IMG submission 76834) | Hot spring sediment bacterial and archeal communities from British Columbia, Canada, to study Microbial Dark Matter (Phase II) - Larsen... ...
AACCCGGACTTCCTCAAGCCGCGGTCACTGACAGAATCGCTGTCCCGTTAGCCATGAACACTGACAGAATCGCTGTCCCGTTAACGCCCGTTTGCACTGACAGAATCACTGGCCTACAACACGAGCCGTGGCGCAGGCGGCCGGCGCCCCTGCTGGCGGGACGTTCCCGCCCAATCCGGGTCGGGGTATGCTGCTGCTATGGCGCTCTACCCCCAGGACATCGACATCGGGGCGGAAGTCTACAGCAGCGACGGCCACAAGCTGGGACAGCTGAGCCGCGTCGTCCTCAAGCGCTCTGACCTGACGCTCACCCACATCGTGGTCGACATTGGCTTTTTGCGCTCCGGCCATCACCTCTGGGAAGGAGGCCTCGGCCTCGACTACGACCGCGTGGTGCCCGCCGCCGCCGTGGCGTCTGCCCGTAGCGGCCGCGTGGACCTGGCTCTGACCGCCCAGGCTTTCAAGGACGCCCCCGAATTCTCCGAGGAGCGGTACGAAGGGCCCCTGGACCTGACGCCCGGCAACTACGACATCGCCGACGTGGCCCTCCAGGCGCAGGCGGTCGCGGGGGCAATCGCAAGCGCGCCGGGAGCATGGATTGTTGAGCGCCTGAACAAGCCCCTCGACAGCCTGGACGTACGCGACGGCATGGGCGTCTGGCGCAACTATCCCCACGAAAAGCTGGGGGAGGTGGACCGCGGCATCTTCGACGCGGAGACGGGCAAGCTCCAGGCGTTCGTGGTCAAGCGCGGGTTCATCATGACTCGCGACGTCATCCTGCCGGTGCGTTACGTGGCCGAGATAATCGATGATGTTTCGGTGCGCGTCGACATCACGGACGAGGAACTGGACAAGCTGCAGGAATACCGTGAGCCCTGATCGCCGCCGCCGGCCGGCGGCGGGCGTCCGTTCCTAGGAGCGCCGCTCCGTTACCCAGCGGGCCAGCTGCGAAAGCGTCTTCCTCGCCTGCGCCGCCGCGTACGAGTCGAGGGCGGCTAACGGCTCGGACTCCAGGGCGCGGAGCGCCTTGTCCCTGAAGTCGTAGGCGACCGCGTAACACCGGTCGACGATGTCCGATTCGCGCACCTGCTTCAGGGCGCGGCGCAGGTTATCCGCCCGGCGCTGGCCATCGAAGTAGCGCTTGACGGGGTTGTCGTCGGGGTCGCGTTCGATGAGCATGAGCGCCGGCAAAGTCAGCGTCCCCTGCATGAGGTCGCTGCCGGCGGGCTTGCCGAGTTCGGCTTCGTCCGCGGTGAAGTCCAGGATGTCGTCCACCACCTGAAACGCCATGCCCAGGTTTTCGCCGTAGGCGCGCATGGCCAGCGCCAGATCCGACGGGAGCCCGGCGACCATCGCCCCGCCCTGGGCCGAGGTGGCGAACAGCGAAGCGGTCTTGCCGTAGATGCGGTTGAAGTAGTCGCGCAGGGACTGGCTGTAGGCGTAGGCGCTGAGGTCCTGCTTCAGCTCTCCCGTCGCCATCTCCATGAGCGTGCGGGCGAAGAGGCGGATTACGTCGATATTGCCGGTGCGGGCGACGAGTTCGGCGGCGTGCGCGAACATGTAGTCGCCGACCATGACGCTCGCGGCGTTGCCGACGAGGGCGTTGGCCGTAGCGCGGCCGCGTCGGGTGGGCGCGGCGTCGATCACGTCGTCGTGGACGAGCGTCGCCGTGTGCAGCAGCTCGATCGAGGCAGCCAGCGGCACCAGCAGCTCCAGGTCGTAGCGGCCCATCCTGCCGGCGAGGAGCGTGAGCGCGGGCCGGGCGCGCTTGCCGCCTGCCTGCAGGAGATGGTCCACGGTATCGGAGAGGAACTCGAAGTCCGCGGGCAAGAGCGAACGCAGCAGTCCGTCCACGCGGGGGAGGTCGGCCTGCACGGGGCCGTAAAGGCCGCCGGCAGGCGGCGCCGAAGGGGCGCCGAGGTCTGCCGCATCGACTTCGGCGCGGGGGAAGGCCCCTCGCGGGCCGTCCTCAGGCGCCGCTGCAAGGCCCTGCCCCAACGGCCCGAAGGGCCCGTCTTCCTCCACGGCGGCACGGGAAGCGTAAGCGCCGATGGGCTCGCCGATGGCGGGGCGGCCCAGGCGCAGGACGTACTTGATGGCGCGCTTGCTGAAGCCCCGCGGCCCCTCGATGCGCCAGGACTGGGCGGCCCGGCTGAGCAGGACCGTAGTCATCCCTGCGTCTCCACTGCCGCGATTCTAGCGCGGATGGGCAGCTGGAACAGCCGCCTGGCGTTCTCCGTCATCGCTGCGGCGGCCTCCTCCAGAGCAACGCCCTGCAGCTCGGCCACGCGCTGCGCGGCTTCGGCCACATAGGCCGGCTCGTTGCGTTTGCCGCGGAAGGCCTGCGGCGCGCCGTACGGCGAGTCCGTCTCGACGACGAGCGCTTCCAGGGGCAGGGCCGCAACGGCCTCGCGCAGGCGCGCCGATTTCGGGTGCGTGACGGACGTATGCACGGAGACCAGGAACCCCAGCTCCAGGTAGCGGAGGGCTTCTTCCGGGGAGCCGGAGAAGTAGTGGAGGACGCCCAGGGGCCTCCCGGCGAAAGCTCCCTGCACCCGCCGCGCCCAGGGTATGAGATGGCTGCCCAGCTCCGCCCAGGCATCGCGGCAGTGGGCGACCACCGGCAGCGAATGCCGCTCCGCCAGGCCGAGCATCGCTTCGAAGGCATCGACCTGCGCCTGACGGGGCGAATGCATGCGGTAGAAATCGAGGCCGATCTCGCCCACGGCGACGACCTCAGGCTCGCGGAGGAGCGCTTCGGTCTCGTCCAGGGCCGCCGTGTCCAGCCGCGCCGCCTCGTGGGGGTGGTAGCCGGCCGTGGCGAAGACGCCATCGAAGCGGCGAGCCAGGGCTATGCCGCGCTTTGCCGACGGGAGGTCCACGGCCGGGGCCACGATGGCGACGACCCCGGCCGCGGCCGCCCGGCCGATGACCTCGACGATATCGCCGCCGAACTCCCGCTCCTGAAGGTGCGCGTGCGTATCGACGAGTTCGATCACGCGCTGGCCTCCAGGGGCGCCTCCAGCTTCTTGAACAGGGGCTGGGGCTGCTGGAGAGCGCCGCCGGGCGTCGGCCGCAGCGCGGTCCATCCCTGCTCCTCGACGCGGCCGGCGTGGCCCAGGAAGGCGTGCAGCCGCTGCGAGGTGAACGGCAGGAAGGGATAGAACGCCACCTTCAGCGCCTCGATGGCGCCGATGGCGGTGTAGAGGGCCCGTCCTGCCGCCGCCGGGTCCGTGGCGCGCGTCTTCCAGGGCTCCTCCTGGTTCAGGTAGCGGTTCGCCTCCTGGGCGTAAGCCATCGCCGCGCGAAGCGCCTCGCGGAAGCGGCAGGCAGCCAGGCTTTCGCCCACCGCCGTCAGGGCGGCGTCGCCCTGGACTAGGAGCGCTTCGTCGGCAGGCAGCAGGGCGCCGGGGTGCGGCACGCGCTCCCCGAAATTGCGATAGGTCATCGTCAGGACGCGGTTGACCAGGTTCCCCCACGTGGAGACGAGCTCGTCATTGTTGCGGCGGACGAGGTCCTCCTCGCTGAATTCGCTGTCGCTGGTCTCGGGCATGATCGCGGCCAGGTAGTAGCGGATCGCGTCCGGGTCGTAGCGCTCCAGGTAGTCCGGCAGGAACGGCGCCGTGCCGCGGCTGGTGCTCGCTTTGCCGCCCCGGAAGTTCAGATACTGGTTTGCCGGGACGTCGTACGGCTGGTTGAGGCCGCCGTAGCTCATGACCATTGCCGGCCAGCTGAGGGTGTGGAACCAGATGTTGTCCTTGCCGACGAAGTAGTAGATCTTCGCGGCCGGGTCTTCCCAGAAGTCACGCCAGGCGTCCGGGGTGCCGCGGCGCTGCGCCCACTCTTTCGCCGCCGACAGGTAGCCGATGACGTTTTCGAACCAGACGTAGATGCGCTTGTCCTCGTAGCCTTGGAGCGGGATCGGGACGCCCCAGGTGAGGTCGCGCGTGATCGCCCGGTCCTTGAGGCCTTCGTTGAGGACGCCGAGCGAGAAGTTGAGCACCGGCCGGCGCCAGTGGTCCTTGCCGTCGCTCAGCCACGCCTTCAGGCGCTCGTTATAGGCGCTCAGGCGCAGGAAGAAGTGCTCCGACTCGCGGCGCACGGGCACGGAGCCGTCGCGGCTGCAGCGCGGGTCGATGAGCTCGATGGGGTCGAGCGTGCGGCCGCAGTTGTCGCACTGGTCGCCGCGGGCGCCCTCGTAGCCGCAGTAGGGGCAGGTGCCCTCCACGTAACGGTCGGGGAGGAAGCGCTGTTCCCGCTCGCAGTAGGTCAGCTCCATCGTGCCTTTGTAGATGTCGCCGTTTTCGTAGAGGCGGAGGAAGAAGTCCTGGGCGGTCTCGATGTGGTTCTGGGTGCCCGTGGACGTATAGCAGTCGAAGCTGATGCCCAGCTCGTCCCAGCAGCGGAGGTACTCGGCGTGGAAGTGGTCGACGACCTCCTGAGGCGTCTTGCCTTCCTTTTCGGCGCGCACGATTATCGGCGTGCCGTGCTGGTCCGTGCCGGAGACCATGATCACGCGGTTGCCGGCGGCGCGGTGGTAGCGGGCGAAGATATCAGGCGGCAGATAGGCGCCGGCGATCTGGCCGAGGTGCAACGGCCCGTTGGGAAACGGCCACGCCACGCCAATGAGGATGGATTCAGTCACGGCAGACTCCTGGCCCGAAAGGGGGATGCGGTCTCGAACAGCCGATGTGGGTCCCGCAGCCTGTCTAGCTGCGGGCCGGCATCGCCCATAAGACGGGTCCGGCCAGGCGGGTGGAAGCGTCCATACGAAGACAAGTACATCTTAGCAGCGGGCTCCGCCGCGGCCAATTCGAGGCCGCGACGGGACGGCGTTCCCTGCCGCAGGCTGCGCATCGTACCTACGAGGCGGACGAGGCGGAGCGGGGAGGGGTAGGACCCCGCGGGATGAATCCCGCGGCTTCGCCGGCGGGACGGAACCCCCTGCCAGATTGCCCGATTGCCAGATTGCCCGTTTGCCCGCCGTCGGGGCTCCGCCCCTCTGTAACCCCGGGGCGGACGGTCGCCGGGACGCCGGGGAGGGGAAGCACCCCGCGGGATGAATCCCGCGGCTTCGCCGGCGGGACGGAACCCCCTGCCAGATTGCCGTACCCCGGGGCGGAGGCCGCCGGGACGCCGGGGGAGGGAAGGACCCCGCGGGATGAAATCCCGCGGCTTCGCGGGCGGGACGGCGTTCCCTGCCCGTCTGCCCGTTTGCCCGATTGCCCGTCCCCTGCTGCCGGGGCCGGCGGCCTTGGGGATTCGCGTTTGACCCCTACTCGCGCCCTCGCTAGGATTTCGTTAGCCCCCTCGAGGAGACCCGCAGTGCAAAACCTACGAATTCCCGGCCCGACGCCTTGTCCGCCGGAGACGCTGGGAGAGCTTTCGCGCCAGATGATCAATCACCGCGGACCGGAGTTCGCGGACATCCAGGGACGGATCATGGAGCGCCTGAAGCTCTTCTTCCGCACGCAGAACGAGGTCTACATCCTCACGTGCTCGGGAACGGGGGCCATGGAGGCGTCCATCGTCAATACGCTTTCGCCGGGCGACCGCGTCCTCGCCGTCTCCATCGGCGAGTTCGGCGAGCGCTTCGCGCTCATCGCCGAGGCCTACGGCGCCCACGTCCGCAAGCTCGAGTTCGAACCCGGCACCGCGGCCGACCCGGCCGCCGTCGCCGCCGCCCTGCGCGAGGACCCGGACACGAAAGCGGTCCTCGTCACCCACAACGAGACGTCCACGGGAGTCACGAACGACGTCCAGGCCATCGGCAAGGCGGTCAGAGCCGCCAACCCGGACGTCCTCTACATCGTCGACGCCATCAGCAGCCTCGGCTGCATCCCCTTCGCCACCGACGCCTGGGACGTGGACGTGGCCACCACCTGCTCCCAGAAGGGCTTCATGATCCCGCCGGGCCTGGCGTTCATAACCCTGAGCCCGCGGGCGTGGCGCGCCTACGAGCAGGCGAAGATGCCGCGCTTCTACCTGGACGCGGGACTCTACCGCGACTACGCCAGGAAGGGCCAGCCGCCCTGGACGCCGGCCGTCTCCCTCTACTACGGCCTGGACAAGGCCCTGGACATGATGTACCAGGAGGGCCTGGAGCAGACCAACGCCCGCCACCATGACGTCGCCGAGTACACGCGCACGCGGGTGAAGGCGCTGGGACTGAAGCTCCTCGCCGAACCGCGCTACGCGTCCGACACGGTCACCAGCGTCGTGGTGCCGGAAGGCGTCAACGCGGGCCAGCTGCTCGGCGTGCTCAACAGCGATTTCGGCACCGTCCTCGCCGCCGGCCAGGGCAAACTCGCCGGCAAGATCGTCCGCATCGGCCACATGGGCATCGTCGACCGCCGGGACATCGACGCGGCCATCGACGCGTTGAGCGCCGCGTTAGACAAGCTGGGCTATCGCCAGCCGGCAGCCTGACCGCCGCTGATGCCGCGCGTCCTGGTCACCGACCGCATCGGCGAGGAAGGCCTCGCCATCCTGCGCGAAGGCGCCGGCGTCGACGTCCGCCTGGGGCTGTCGCCCCAGGAGCTGATCGCGCTCATCCCGGACTACGAAGCGCTGGCGGTGCGCAGCGAGACGAAGGTCACCGCCGAAGTCCTCAACGCCGCCCGCAACCTCGTGGTCGTGGGCAGGGCAGGCGTCGGCGTCGACAACATAGACGTCGATGCCGCAACGGCGCGGGGCATCGTCGTCGTCAACGCCCCCGCCGCCATCACGGTGGCGACGGCGGAGCACACCATCGGGTTGATGCTGGCGCTGGCCCGCCACATCCCGGCGGCGCACGCCTCCCTCACGTCCGGGAAATGGGAGCGCTCCAAGTTCGTCGGCGTCGAACTACGGGGAAAGACCCTCGGCATCGTCGGGCTCGGCCGCATCGGCACGGAAGTGGCCCGGCGGGCGCGCGCCCTGGAGATGCGGGTCATAGCGCACGAGCCCTTCGTTTCGCCGGAGCGCCTGCAGGCGCTGGGCGTGACGCCGTGCTCGATGGCGGAGCTGCTTGCCGATTCCGATTTCGTGACGCTGCACGCTCCCCTCACCGCTTCGACGCGTCACCTGCTGGACGCACCCCAATTCGCCCAGATCAAGCCCGGCGCGCGCGTCCTCAACGTCGCCCGCGGGGAGCTGATAAACGAGGCCGCCCTGCTGGCGGCGCTGGACAGCGGCCGCGTCGCCGGCGCGGCCCTCGACGTTTTCGAGACGGAGCCGCCGCCAGCGGACTCGCCGCTCCTGCGCCACCCGAAGGTGATCGTCACGCCTCACCTGGGAGCGTCGGCGGCGGAGGCGCAGGAGCGCCTCTCGGTCGACGTGGCGGAGCAGCTGCTGGCCGTGCTCCGCGGCGAGCCGGCCATCTACGCCGTCAACTCGCCCTTCATCCCGGCGGAAACCTTCAAGGTCGTCGCGCCGTTCCTGCAGGCGGCGACGCAGGCCGGATCGCTGGCCGTCCAGCTTTCGTCCGGGCAGATCGAGAGCGTCGAAATCGAGTACCAGGGCGAGATCGCCGGGCACGACACGAAGCCTCTGCGCTCCGCCGTGATCAGGGGCCTGCTGGCGCCGATCAGCGAGGAGAACGTTACCTTGGTCAACGCCGGCCTCATCGCCGAGCAGCGCGGCCTAAAGATCGTGGAACGCACCGGCGACCACGAGGGCATCTACAAGGACCTGATCGGCGTCCGGCTCAACACCACGGCCGGCAAGACCAGCGTCTCAGCCACCGTCGCCCATGACGGCCCGCACCTGGTGGAGATCAACGACTTCTGGGTGGACGTCTCGCCCGGAGAGGGCTACCTGCTCTTCTGCGAGAACGTGGACCGGCCCGGCATGATCGGCCGTATCGGCACGTTCCTCGGCTCCAAGGACATCAACATCAGCTTCATGCGCGTCGGCCGCGAGACCGTGCGCGGCCGCGCCCTCATGGTCCTGGGCCTTGACGACGAGATCGACCCCCAGACGCTGGCCGAGATCGCCGCGATGCAGGACATCTTCTCGGCGCGGACCGCGCGCGTCTAGCAAGAGGGCAGGGCACAAAGCGCGCCCCAGGCCTGGTCAGGCGCCGAAAATCTGACGGAGCTCGTACGGCGGCGTCGTCTCGATCTGGTCGAAGCCGCAGTCGCGGGGCGCCTTGTCGAAGCGCCAGCGCCGGAACGTCGCCGCGTGGCGAAAGCGGTCGCCCTGCAGATAGTCGAACGTCACCTCGCAGACGAGCTCCGGCCGCAGACGCACCCAGGACATGTCGCGGCCGCCCGTCCAGCGGCTCGGTTCGCCGGGCGTCCTTCCCCTGCCGAAGCCGTCCTCGCCGCCCTCCGCCCGGTACGGGTCCAGGAAGGCCACGAGTTCGCGCTTTTCCTGCGCCTTGAAGCTGGACGTGTGTCCCACGTGATGGAGGACGCCGGAGCCGTCGTAGAGGCCGAGGAGCAGCGAGCCGACCGAACGCCCTTCCTCGCCGCGGTTCCAGCGGAACCCTCCGACGACGCAGTCGACGGTGCGCAGGTGCTTGATCTTCAGCATCGACCGCACGCCGGGCTGATAAGGCTGGTCGAGCCGTTTGGCGATGACGCCGTCGAGGCCGGCCCCCTCGAAGCGGTCGAACCAGTCCTGCGCCAGCGCCCGGTCGCGCGTCGCGGGCGTCATGTAGACGGGCGGTCCCACCTTGGCGAGCGTCTGCTCCAAAAGCTCCCGCCGCCGGCCGAACGGTTGCCGGCGCAGGTCTTCATCGCCGATGGCGAGGATGTCGAACGCGACGAACGAAGCGGGCGTCTGCTCGGCGAGCATGCGCACGCGCGATTCGGCGGGGTGGATGCGCAATTGCAGGGCCTCGAAGTCCAGCGCCTCGCCCCGAGCGATGACGATCTCGCCGTCGAGAATGAGGCGGCCGGGGAGCGCGCTTCGGAGGCCTTCCTCGAGCTCGGGAAAGTAGCGTCCCAGCGGTTTGAGGTCGCGGCTCTGGAGGTAGAGGCCCGCGCCATCGAAGAACACGAGGGCCCGGAAGCCGTCCCATTTCGGCTCGTAGAGCCAGCCTTCGCCGGCAGGGATCTCGTCTGCGGCCTTGGCGAGCATGTGAGGCAGCGGCGGCTGAAACGGGAGGTCGAGGCGGCCTGCGCTCATAGCTTCAAGGACCGGGCCATCGTAACATGACACTTGAACGGGGGCTTCCGGCCTTGGCTGCCGTCGATGCCCGGTTCTCGGAGGCAAGGGGGCCGGTTTCCGCATTCGGAGCCCGGCGCTGCGTACATTCTCGGAAGGGGACAACCATCTGTGGCGCGGATTCGCTTTCCTTGGAAGCAGCTGGATAACGCTTACAACAATCGTTTCCAGAAGCTGAACCTTCAGGAAGTCCCCGTCCGCCAGATCACCATCCGCTCCGCCTGGAACTACCGTCTCTTCCTCGAGCGCCCGGAGTGGTTCAACTACACGACTCCGGGCATGTTCGCGATGCTGGGGAAGCGCAACCCCGTCACCGGCCGGATCGCCGTGCGGCCGTACAGCATCGTCTCCGCGCCGCACGAGGACTTCCTCGAGTTCTACATCGCCCTCACGGGGGAGAACGTGAACGAGCTGCCGGAAATGGAAGAGGACGAGGAAGCGCCCGATGCCGTCCTCCGGCAGTACCCGTACGTGTCCATGCTCCTCCAGGACGTGGTCGAGAAGGAGGTGGAAGTGAACCCGGCGTACAACAACGTGCTCCTCGGGCAGGCCACGCTCGGCAGCTTCCGCTTCGACACCATGGACCGGCGCGTCGCCGTCTTCGGCTTCACGGGCACGGGCGTCGCCGCCGGCGTGCCCGTCATCCGCGAATACGCATGGGCGCCGGCCGTGCGGCGCGGCATCCTCCTGCACGGCGTCCGCAACCCGGCCGACTTCGCCTATCAGGACGAATTCAAGGAGCACCGGCGCCGCTACCCGTCCTTCCAGTACCACATGTTCCTCAGCCGCGATGCCGGGACGCCCTGGCACTACGGCCGCGGCCGCATCACGAAAGTCTTGGCGCCCACCCCCGAGGAGTGCGCCGGCTCCGACGTCCATCCCTTCGAGCGGCTGACCGGCGTCCCGTACGACCCCAATCACGTCAAACTCTACCTCTGCGGCAGCGACGCCATGATCAAGCAGGTCACGGACTACGCCGTGAACCAGCGCGGCTTCGACCGCAAGGACGTGGTCCATGAGAAGTTCTTCGATTAGCTTTCGGCCCATCAGCCCCGGCCCGCGGTGGCCGCTCGCGGCCCTTCGCCGGCAGCGGGCCCCTTCCGGCTAAATGTGCGGCCGTTTCACGCTGACGTATCGGGAGCGCGAGCGCCTCGCCGAGGAATTGGGCGTGCCCGTGGAGCAGTTGCCTCACGCCGAATATCGCCCCCGCTACAACATCGCGCCGACGGACCCGCACTGGATCGTCAGGCTGCGGCTGGAGGACCGGGAAGTCCTGCCGGCGAAGTGGGGCCTCGTCAACTACTGGGCGAAGGACGCCGCCCGCGCCGCCCGCCAGATCAACGCCCGCGCCGAGACCCTGGCGACCTCGCCGGCGTTCCGGGAGGCCTTCGCCAAGCGGCGCTGCGTCGTGCCCGCGGACGGTTTCTTCGAGTGGACCGGCGCCGGCGCCAACCGCCGGCCCCTCTGGTTCCACAGGCCGGACGGCAGGCTGGTGCTCTTTGCCGGCCTCTACGAATCGTGGCGGGCGGGGCCGGAGCAATGGCAACGCACGTTCACGATCGTGACGACGCAGCCCAACGGCCTCATCGCGCCCATCCATGACCGCATGCCCGTGCTCCTGGACGACGACGTAGCCGACGCCTGGCTCGATCCCCGCCGGGAAGACCTGGAGGCGCTTCAGCGCATGCTGGTCCCGGCGCCGGACTCGCTGCTCGTGGCGACGGCGGTGTCGCAACGCGTCAACTCGGTGAAGAACGACGATCCGGCCTGCCTCGAGCCCGTCGAAACGGCGTCGAGGCTCCTTTAGGGGCCCGCGCGGGGAATGCTAGGATGCTTGCGGGGCCTGTAGCTCAGCGGCAGAGCGGGCGGCTCATAACCGCTTGGTCGCAGGTTCGAATCCTGCCGGGCCCACCACCGCTCTAGCTCCCGTCGTCTGAATCGAGCAGGCCTTCCACGACCTCGATCAGCCGCTCCATCATGAACGGCACGCGGACGTAGGAGTCCGCCTCCGACCACCCGCCCGGTCCCGCTTCGGCGCCATCGGCGTCGTCGGTTATGTCCAGGACCCTCGTCTTCGGCTGCAGCTCGCGCCAGTGGCGGATGAACAGACCTTTGACCTCGGCCGGCAGGCCCGTATTGAAGATGACGAGGTCCGGGCGAGAGGTCTCGATCTGGACGTGAGCTTCTTCAGGCCGTCTGACCTGGATGACCACGTGACCTGCATCGGCGAGGTTGAGACCTATCCACTTGCCGAGCAGGCTTTGGTTCTCGATGACGAGGATCCTTGCCACCCTGCTCGCTCCGTGGCGTAACGCCCGGGACGTTTCGATAACAATCGAACCTTACGTTAACAAGCCGCTGCGGTTGAAGTCACAGAGGCTTGAATATTCATAACATTTGGCCGCCCCAGACCGCTGGAAGGCGGCTAAGCTCCCGGCCGCCCCCGGCCGATGATCAAAGAGGCTACATGACTCATCGTTGGCGTGGTCTGGCGCGATATGCGTTCCTGTTCTTCAACCTCGGCCTGGTAGTGGCCCTCGTGGCCAGGACGGCGCTGAGTCCCGTGCCCGCGGTCGCCGCCGCGGCTGCCCTCACGGCCGTCGAGGTCTGGTTCTGGTGGAACCTTCTGCGCGGCCACGAACCCCGGAGCGCCCCCCAGGCCCTGACGATCATTACCCGCTCCGCGGAGGCCCGCCGCAACAGCATCCGGGACGAGACCGCGGGCCTCCTCAATCGCTGGTACCTGGAACGGCGCTTGGAGGAGGAGGCTGCCCGCTGCCGACGCTACGGGTACTCCATGGCCGTCCTCGTGATCAAGGCCGGCTTCCCGCACCTGGCCGACCTCTCCGATGACAGGTGGCAGCAGCGGACCGTGGACGCCGCCCAGCGCTGCATGCGTGTCGTCCGCGTCGTCGACCTCAGCGCTTACCTGGCGCCGATGGAGTTCGCGATCTGCCTCGTCCACTGCGACCGGGAAGGTGCCGAGAGTGCCCTGGAACGCCTGACCGAGGAGCTATCCGAATACACCTGCCTCGGAGGCATCGCGGTCTTCCCCGCCGACGGATGCGAGCCGCGGGCGATGATCGAGCTGGCGCGGGTGCGGTCGCGGTCGAATCGCGCCACGCTCAAGGCTTCATGAGGCCGAAGAAGCAGACGCGCCGGAACTCCCTCAGCCCGCGCATGTGGGCCTTGCCGAGGATGTAACCGCCGGGCAGCTCCACGACCTCGTCCACGATGCGACGGACCGGCAGGGGGTTGGGAGAGTGGGCGTAGTCGATGCGCAGCACCTTGACGTCCTCGTCCTCGATCCCGGGCGCGATCGAAGTCTTGAAGGGGAAGACGCGCACGGTGCCCGGCGGGTCGTCGCTGGGGATGCGATACTCCGGCCAGCCGATCTTGCTCGTAGCGCGCGACCACGCGTTGTCCTCGAAGACGTTATCGCCTGTCGCCGAGCGGGCGTCGAAGGTCTTGCCCTTCCAGGGGAGGTAGATGCGGGTCAGCCACTCGAAGAAGGGGTCTGACAGGAGGCCCGTGGAGAGGGCGACGAGCTCGCCCTCGTAACGGCCGTCGGGGGCAGGCGGCCTGCCGAGACGGAAGAGGCGGCTCAAGATATCGATCGCGGCGTGGCGGTCGCGGTCGAGCCGGGAGCGCGCGAACCGGACTTCGCGCATGGAAGTCTCGTGGAGGTAGCGCGACTGGGCTTCGCTGACGTCCTCGCTACCGAACTCGGCGAGCAGGTTGAGCAGCGCGCCGGCCTCCCTGACGTACGCCTCGACGGCCTCGGGCGCGGCCTCGAAAGGGTCGGGCTCGCGCTCCCGGAAGTCGTTGATCCGGCTGGTAAGGTCTTCGGGACGAAGGAAGGTGGCTATGTCGCTACCCCGCTGGCCGGCGTGCCCACAGCTTACCACCCCGGCCGGCCGCCCACCTAGCATGTACCGTCTCCGGCCTCACCCCCGCTGCCGCGCGCCCCTCTCCGCGACGCGGCGAGGGGCTTTGGCCCGCGGGCCGTCTTGCTTCGGCATGGAGGCGTGGACGGCCCGGCCGCGGGG
>Ga0073934_10008841_pt1 | contig 13201 bp, 9 predicted proteins | sample LarsenN4metaG_FD_76834 | JGI IMG/M metagenome (GOLD analysis project Ga0073934, IMG submission 76834) | Hot spring sediment bacterial and archeal communities from British Columbia, Canada, to study Microbial Dark Matter (Phase II) - Larsen... ...
GGGCCATGGCAGCAATCTCCAGGTGCTGATCGATGCCTGTGAGTCAGGCCGGCTTCAGGCTGAAATTGTGGCGGTCATCTGTAACCAGCCGCAGGCCTACGGCTTGAAGAGAGCGGCGGAACATCAGATTCCGGCGGTGATCCTGCCCCATCACGGTATAGCCCGGGCCGAGTATGATGCCCGGCTCAGCCAGGTGGTCGCCGGTTTTGAGCCGGATTGGATCATTCTGGCCGGTTGGATGCGCCTGTTAAGCCTGAACTTCCTGAGCCGTTTTCCCAACCGGGTGATCAACCTTCACCCGGCCCTGCCGGGAGAATTTCCGGGCGTCCGGGCGATTGAACGGGCCTTTGAAGCGTCCCGGCAGGGGCTAATTGACCGGACCGGGGTGATGGTTCACCTGGTGCCGGATGAGGGCGTTGACAGTGGGCCGGTGCTGGCCAGCCAGGTCGTGCCGATCTGGTCGGATGATACCCTGGAAACGTTGGCGGAACGAATCCACATCGTGGAGCATCAACTTTTGGTTGATACCGTGGCTCAACTCATTGCCAAGGAAATCAAAAATCAATAAAAGAGAGGAACTAAATTATGGGTCAACTTGAAGGTAAAATTGCGATCATTACCGGAGCCGGAACTGGGATCGGGAAAGGGATTGCCAGGACCTTTGCCAGGGAGGGGGCCAAGCTGGTGATCGCCTCCCGTAGCCGGGAAAGCCTGGAAGGAACCGCCGGAGAGCTTCGGCCGCAAGGCGCAACCGTCGTCGTTGTGCCGACCGACGTGACCGACGAGGCCCAGGTCAAAGCTTTGTTCGACCGGACGATGGCGGAATTTGGCCGGGTGGATATCCTGGTCAATAACTCCGGCGCTTTTGACGGCGGGCCGTTGGAAGAGCTGTCGCTCGAAGCCTGGAAAAAGGTGATCGACGTCAATTTAACCGGGCCGTTTTTGTGCAGCCGGGAAGCGATGAGAATTATGAAACAGCAGGGCGGCGGGCGGATCATCAATGTCGGCAGTATCTCTGCCCAGATGCCCCGCATGAACTCGGTACCTTACACCACCAGCAAGCACGGCCTGGTCGGCTTGACCAAGGCCGCGGCCTTGGAGGGGCGGGCGCATGGCGTCGTCGTCAGTTGCCTTCATCCCGGCAACGTCCTGACCGAGCGGCGAGGCTCCAGCACTGCAACCCAGGACCAGGAGCCAATGATGACCACCGACGAGATCGCCATGGCCGCCCTGACCATGGCCGCGCTGCCGCTGCATGTCAATATGCTGGAGGCGATTGTCCTGCCGACCACGCAGCTCTACGTGGGACGGGGCTAAAGCCACTTCCCGATAAAATAAAGAAGCTGTAAGTCAAAGCAAGCTTTGACGCTCCGCAAGAGACGCTCCGCAAGAGTAAATCAAAGCAAGCTTTGACGCTCCGCAAGAGCAGAGGAGAAAGCTTATGGTAGCCCAAAATGATTTTCAACTATCCGAGATTGGGCAGATCGCGCTGCCCGTGGCGGACCTGGATCGCGCCGTTGCGTTTTATAAGGCTAAACTGGGTATGAGCCATCTCTTCAGCGTGCCGAGTATGGCCTTTTTTGACTGTGGGGGCATCCGGTTGATGCTTGGCCTGCCGGAACAGGGGGAGGCAAACTCCTCCGGCTCGGTCATCTATTTCAAGGTGGCCGATATTCACACTGCCTATCAAATCCTCTCCGAGCGCGGCGTCCATTTTGAAGACAGTCCCCACCTCATTGCCCGCCTTGATACTTATGACCTATGGATGGCCTTTTTCCGCGACTCTGAGAACAATCTGTTAAGTATTATGGCCGAAATAGCCCATCCATGACCATAGAATAATCCTATAGCACTTGAAAATGCAATGGGGGCTGCTTCAAACAGCCCCCATGCTATTACCTTTTTCCTGATCGATGATCGTTCAAATATATCTTATCTCCAGATATACCAATCAACGACTAAACGCCCATTTGTACTGCGGATATCTTCAACCCGAGCTTTACCATAGTTGCCATCGTCAGATCTGAAGCAGAGGATCGTCCCTTCTTTCACCCCAACCTCAGGGCTATCATCATCGTCCAGTTCGTCTTCACAGTCATTCCGACTTAATCGATCAAACTCGCCGGAACTTCCCTCTTCTTCCGCCACGGTTAGCTCGAGGTCTCGATCATCATCAGCCTTTACAATTACGCCTCTTTCTCCACCGGCCCAAATCCACCGGAAATCATCCTCGTTCCTTGAAACATTCCCATCGTCATCGAGATCGACCATTTCTTCCGTATGCATCACCAGTTCACCCTGGTCGAATGAACTGCCCACAACTTCAACGTGAATCTGTCTGAGGATCTGTTGGTTATTTCGTGTCCTGACTAACAGATCGTAGGTTGTACTTTCGTCCGGACATTCCACCCGCGTCTGGTGAATACCGTTTACACCCTGACCGTTATAATGAACGGTCTGAACATTGTTGGTATTCCAATAAATGTTGACACATTCACCAGCCCGAATCTGAGTCCGGTCGGCCCAGAAGTCGATAATCATATTGTCATACCAATTACTCCAGCCTGGCGGTGGATCTAAAACTTCAACGTAGATCTGTCGATGGACCTGCCGGCCGTCTCGCAAGGTGACCAACAGATTATAGACGGTGCTGGTGGTTGGGCACTCGACCCGGGTTTGGTTGATTCCTGAAACAGGCCGGTTGTTGTAGTGGACGGTCTGTACGTTGTTAGTATCCCAGTAGATGTTGATACATTCACCCCGGTAAATCTGGGTTTGGTCGGCCCAGAATTCAATATAATAGTTCTGGTAGTAGTTCTGGGCGCTGGCGGGCGCGACCAGGAAAAAGGCTGCCATGATTAAGGCAAGCGCACTCGCCGTAAATTTACGGTTAACCGAATAAATAAATCTGTTCATAACCCACATCCTTCTACGAAACCTACTCACGTTTCGTATAATCCATGATATTGGGGTTATGTTTGAATTTTATTAGAGAAAATAAAAATTACCCTGGTTAGCTATTTTGAGGGGAGCAATTTGAAAACCTGAGCTATCTGGACAGAGCCATTATCGCCCAGGCAGTAGAGTAAAAGGTCATCCATTTGTTGGACATAGTAAGACATATCTAAGAATTTTATGTTGAGGCGCAGAGACTTTGGACCACGACAGCCACGAAAGGGGCGAAAAACACGAAAAGAGTAATTATCAGGGATCAGAGGACCAACCAGAGTGGAGACGGTTCGTGGCTTTCGTCATTTTCGTATTTTCGTGGTCCAAACTTCCCCTGAGTTGGGAAAATCTTCAGCCAATGCCTCACTGCCCCAGCCGCGCCAACTCAACCCAGGCCTTCTCCGCCAGGGCCTGCGCGCCAAAGGTGATGAACATGCTGCGGGCCTCGCTCAAAAATTCGCGGGCCTCTTCGGCGTCGCCGGGACGGCCACGCCGGAGCAGCATGCGGCCATAGTCAAGCCAGGTGCGGGCATCCTGATACCATAAGCCTTTCCTACGGGTGGCGGCCATAGCTTGGTTGAAGGCAGCCTCCGCTTCAGCCCACGCCTCTTGTTCGGTATAAAAAGCGCCATAGCCTCGCCGGAAGATGGCCTGGAGATAGGGGATGTTCCAGCGATGTGCTTCGGCCTCGAGGGACAGCTCCAACTCAGCCAGCGCCCTTTCGTCGCCCAGGTGGCCGCAAACTTCGAGTAAAAGAAGCTGCTCAAAGCGGCCGGGCAAAAAGGGAGTTGGAAAAGCCTGGCTACCGTCCAGGTTTAGCATAGCCTCATCCCAGGTTTCGATTTCATAATGAAGCCAACCCAGGGCAAAGCGGTAGGGCGGCGAATCGGGGGTGGGATACAATGCGCCCAACTCGGCCAACTCGCGGGCCGCCGCCTCTGCCTCGCCCTGTAACGTGTAAAGGATGGCCAGGTGGGTGTGGAAGAGCGCCTCAACCGGCTCGCCAAATTCAAGCAGCCCGGCCCGAGGCCCCAGGGCTGCGCCTTGCTTGGCATAATCGACCGCCGTGGCCAATTTACCCAACTGCCAATGGAGAATGACCAGGCGGCGGAGCGCTTCCCACTGTCCCCCCAGATTGTCGATTCGTTTGGCCGTGGTCAAAGCCTCGAGACAGCGCTTGATCGCCGCCGCCAGGTCGCCCGTTTCCCACCCCATCTGGCTGGCCGCCAGTTGCGCCTCGACTACTTCGGCGGGGTCTTCGATTTGGGGGATGAGCGCCAGCCGGAAGCGGTCGATCTCGTGGGCGGCGGCCAGGTCGCCCTGGGCGCGATAGATGCGCTGCAGCGCGTCGAGCGCCACTGCTTCCTCAGTCGCAGCCTTCAAACTCGCCGCAGTGCTGACGGCGGCTTGAGCCAGGCTGAGCGCCTCTGCCGCATGCGGCTCTGTCTCCGGCCGGGCGTGAAGGTTCAAAGCCATTGCCGCCAGGACCCGCGCTCGCTCAAGGCTGTTACCTTGGTTCGGCTCTTGATCGAGCAGGTGCAAAGCTGCGGCCAGGTAGGTATCCAATCTCTCGATGCGACCGTGCCAGTGGCGGGCGATCTCGCCGATGTGGCGGTATAGGCGGATCAAAGCTGTGGTATCAGGGTCCGGCGCGGTTTGCCACAATTTGATCGCCCATTCATAAGCCGCTACGGCGTCGACCATTTGGCGGGTCCGGTGAAAATATAGATCGCCTAGCTGCTCCAGAACCCAGACCCGCCGGGAGATATCCGGATCATCTTCTAACAACTCAAGGATCAGTTGATAATGCTTGATGGCGATTTCGCTGGCGTAGATTTGCAGGGCATGCTCGGCGGCCATAAGGCTGTAATGGATCGTTTTCTCCTTGTAGTCACTCCCGGCCAGGCTAAAATGATAAGCCAATTCGTCGGGCGGAGCGACCGGTTGGCCCTCGTTTAGGCTTTCCAGGGCATCAGCAACCTGCCGGTGCAGGCGCGCCCGCTGCCGGACGCTGAGGCTTTCGGACAAAGACTGCCGGATCAAGGAATGTTCAAAGGCATAAACTTTTGCTTCATCATTTCTGTCAGAAGATGGGACCTGGCGAATGAGCTGCATCCCTATCGCTTTTTCCACAACTTCAATCACCTTATCCTCACCAGCAGCAGCGGCAGCAGCAAGGACATCGATCCTAAACCGGCGGCCCAACAGGGCCGCCAGGCTGAGCAGATGGCGCTGCGACCGGTTCAATTTTTCAAAGCGCTGGCCCATCACTTCTTTGAGACTGGCCGGAATCTCCAGCCGCTCCAAATTGATCCCGGCCCAGCGGCGGCGATCGGGGTCGCGGAAGATGCGGCCCGTTTCAATCAACGTCTTCAGGATTTCCTCGATAAAGAAAGGATTACCCTCTGTCACCTCAAAGATGGCCCGGCTAAAATCGGGTGAAACTTCCCCCTCGAGTAGGGTTTCCAATAAGGCGGTTGTACTCTCAGGCGACAGGGGCTGTAACTGTAGCTGCGTCGCCCGGCCGGCCCGCTTGAGCTGGGCCAGCATTTTAGCTAAAGCCTGAACCGGGCCGGATTGCGGCTGGCTGTCTTGATAAGTGACAACCAACAGCAGCCGGCGCGTCTCAGTTTGGGCGAGATAATGTAAGAGCGCCAGGTCAGATGGACTGGCCCAATGTAAGTTCTCCAAAATCAACATTACCGGATTTGGCCCGCTGTTGAGCAGGGTGGCTACGGCTTCAAACAGCCGCAGGCGGGCTTCGGCCGGCGAAAGTTCGCTGGGGGCAGGGGCCACCGCCAAATGCGCTTCAAGCCCTGGCGCCAGCCTGACCAATTCAGCCGCCAGGCCGGCCGGCAGATGTCCCGTCGAGCCTGGCGGGATGTTGTTTTGGACATATGTTTTGACAATCTCGATAAAGGGTTGGTAGGGAAGCGTCAAGTCAGCGTCATAGCAGTGGCCGGTAAAGACCTGGAAGCCTTTTAAGCGGGCATAGAGGCTGGCCTCGCCGACCAGGCGGCTCTTGCCAATCCCCGCCTTGCCCTCAATAAAGATCATTCCAGGGGAGCCTTCCGGCAGGGCCTCAATCGAATGGCGCAATAAAGCGATTTCCTGGTCGCGGCCAACCAATCGTCCCCGCGCCATCGCTTCGAGCAGCGAGGATTGGGTCAAACGCCGGCCCTCTCCGCTGCTGTGCTCAACCCCATCCAACTCGCTGAGCAGCCCTTCCACCGTCTGGTAACGGTCGGCCGGGTTTTTGGCCAGGAGCTTAAGGATGATTGAGGCCAGGGCCGGCGGTACAGCCGGATTGTGCCAGCGGGGGGAGATGGGCGTGGCATGTAGGTGCTGAGAGATAATGGCCAAAGATTCGTCGCCGCGAAAGGGGAAACGGCCGGCGACGATTTCATACAAGATCAGGCCAATGGCATACAGATCGGCCCGGCCATCCACCGTTTGCCCCAGGGCTGCTTCAGGAGCCAGATAGAGCGCTGTGCCGGCCACTAGGTTCTCGCCGGTGATGCGCACATCCTCGCTCAAATAGGCCAGGCCAAAATCCATAACCTTCACCTGGGGCCGCAGCGTCCCTAAGTCGAGCTCGATCTCCGGCTCAACCCCGACCAGCATGATGTTCTCCGGCTTTAAATCACGGTGGATAATGCCGGCTTGATGCGCTACATTCACCGCTGCCAGCACGCCGCGGATAATATGATGCGCAGTTTCAAGCGGCAAAGGCTCCGGGCAAGCCTCGAGTAGGGCCCGTAAGGTACAGCCGGCGACATATTCGAGGACCAGGTAAGGTTGGCCGGCCTCTTCACCTAGCTCGTAGAAGCCGACGATATTCGGGTGGGCCAGGCGGCTCAGCAGCGCAGCTTCACGACGTAACCGTTCGACGCTCTGGTCTTGCCATTCTCGCGCTGTTTCCAGGGCTTTGACCGCCACCGGACGCTCTAATTTCAGGTCGAAGGCCCGGTACACCACCCCGGCCCCACCCTGGCCCAATGTCTCTTCCACACGATAGCGATTACCAAAAAACAAGGCTGTCCTCCGATGCTCTGTATTTTACCATGTTTTTTAATAATGCCAGGAGTGACCACGCGGAAATGTGGATTTTTACCTTTTCTCCAAAAATGCTCAACCAGAAGATAGAATATTGACAAACGAACATATTTATTGTATTATTTGAACATAAACGAACATTATCTTGCTCCTGTTCAAGAGAGTTCTCATGTACCCGGTCGAAAGACACCAGGCGATATTAGACCTACTTAACAAAAATGACGCCGTTCAAGTGACTGAACTCGTGGAGTTATTAGCTGTCTCTGAAATGACCATCCGCCGCGACCTGGATGTTTTGGAGCGTAAGGGATTGCTGCGCCGGGTGCATGGCGGGGCGATCAGTAACCACGGGCGGAGCTATGAGCCTCCCTTTTTACTCCGCACGACTGAACAGACCGAAGAGAAGCGTCGCATTGGCCGGGCCGCCGCAGCCCTTATTCAAAAAGGCGACTCGGTTATGCTTGATGTAGGGACCACCACCCTGGAGATTGCCCGTAACTTGACCGGCCAGCAGAACTTAACCATCGTCACCCCTTGCTTTCAAATTGCAGCTTTACTGGCCGAACACCCAGGTATTCGCTTAATCTTGACCGGCGGCATTATGCGTCAGGGTGAGTTGTCGTTGGTAGGACATCTGGCGGTCCGAACTGTTCAGGATTTTTACGTGGATAAGTTCTTCATGGGCGCCGCCGGCGTCGATCTCGAAGTAGGTTTTACCGAGTTTAACGTGGAGGATACGCTTGTCAAACAAGCGATGCTGCGCAGCGCCAAAGATATCACCGCCGTGGTCGACTCGAGTAAATTCGGCCAGGTGGCCTTCACTGCCATCGCACCGCTTCAGGCCGTAAACCGGATTATTACCGATAGCGGCCTCTCGCCCCAACTATCCCTGGCGATTCAGCAGATGGGGATTGAATTGATCCTGGTTTGAAGGGGGGCAAAGATAGGTTTTACGAACTCATGTAAAAATTTTCGGAATGACGCTTGTTCAGAAAGGGGGATGAATATATTCCAGAAGAAGTTGCTTGACCCAAACTACACATCAATCTACCTCTTATTATATTTGAGAAGGAACCAAAGATGAAAAAGAGCCTGTTTTTAATATCTATCCTGTTGATTGTTGTCTTGTTAGCTGGCTGCGCGCAGCAAGCTCCCGCTCCCGCCCCGGCTGAAGAAGCTGCCGCCCCGGCTCAAGAAGAAGCCGCCGCCCCAGCCGAAGAGGCCGCCGAAGCTGAAGCGCCGGCCGCCGCTGCAGATGAAGAGTTGGTCTTTGCCACGGTCGTAAAATCTATTGCCTTTAACTGGTTCCTCCGGTTAGAAACAGGGGTTTTAGATTTCGGTAAAGAGAACAATGTTACAGCTTTTATGGAAGGACCGTCTCAGGTGGACTCGGCGGCCCAGGTTGCCATTATCGAGGACCTGATTGCGCAGGATGTCGATGCCATCTGCAACGTCCCCTATGGTGTACCGGAAAATGAACCGGCCCAGAAGAAAGCTATGGACGCCGGAATCATCGTCGTCGGCCATGAAGCCGCCACCGCTAAAGAGGGCACGATGCATTATGACGTGGAAGCCTTCGATAACTGCTCCTATGGCGAAGAGATGGTTAGAGAAATGGCCACCCGAATGGGTGAGGAAGGCAAGTACATCCAATTCGTCGGTTCGCTGACCAATGCCTCTCATAACGAATGGATGGATTGCGCCAAGGCATACGCCGACGAGAACTATCCCAATCTTGAATTCGTCGCAAAATATGAGTCCAAAGAAGACCAGGTTGTTGCTTACAATACGATGAAAGATGTTCTCCGGACTTATCCGGACATCAAAGGTGTCCTGGGCGCTGCCGCGGGTGATGTCGTCGGCGCGGGCCAGGCCATTGAAGAGGCCGGCCTTCAAGATAAGACCTTTGTCGTCGGGACCAGCATTCCCTCCTACGCCGGTGAACTGCTAAAGACCGGTGCGGTCGATCTGGCGATGGCCTGGGACCCGGCCACCGCAGGCTATGCCTGTAACGTCGTTGCCTACAAGCTCATCAAAGGCGAGGAAATTACCGATGGCATGGACCTGGGTGTACCCGGCTATGAAAAGATCAAGTTGGTCAAGAATGAAGGTGTAGTGCCGGTCATCTATGGCGCGGCCTGGATTAAGATGGACGCCAGCAACATGGAAGAGTATCCGTTCTAAATGTAATCCTTAAAATGGGCGGCTGATTTAGTCAGCCGCCCATTATTTTCTGTATCAATAAAAGGTTAACCGTTATGGCAGAAGAAATCCTCCGTGTCGAGAACATCAGCAAGAGATTTGGAGGTGTTGTTGCGCTAGACAAGGTTAGTTTAGCCATTCATAAAGGGGAAACCTGCTGTCTGGTCGGAGAAAATGGTTCTGGCAAATCGACCTTGATCAAGATCATCGCCGGAATTTATACGCCGGACGAGGGTGATATCTATATCAATGGTCATCATCATAAAAAACTTAACCCCATTACGTCGATCCAGGAAGGGATCCAGGTTATTTATCAGGACTTTTCTCTCTTCCCCAACCTCACTGTAGCCGAAAACATTGCCATGAATGATCAGCTTGCCCGGGGTAAACAAATTGTTAGTTGGAAGGAAATCAACCGGATCGCCCAGGAAGGTCTGGCCAAGATCAATGTTTCGCTTCCTTTAGATGCTGTCGTCAGTACGCTTTCTACGGCCGACCGGCAGTTGATTGCCATCATCAAAGCGCTGCTGGCAAATGCTCGCATCATCATCATGGACGAACCGACGACAGCTTTGACCCAAAAAGAAGTCTTGGCCCTCTTTAAGCTCATCAATGATCTCAAAACTCGGGGGATATCGACGCTTTTTGTGAGCCACAAGCTGAATGAAGTGACGGCCATTGCCGACCGGACCATCATATTTCGGAACGGCCAAAAGGTGATGGACCAGGATGCTAAGGGGCTGGATGTGCAGACGATGGAATATCATATGACCGGGCGAAAAATTGATACCAGCGCCGTGACCTTCAGCCAGGTCCAGGAAGCAGCCCGGCCGCTCCTTCGCGTTGAAAATCTCAACCTCTCCCATGGTTTTTTTGACATCTCGTTTGATCTCAAACCCAATGAAGTTCTGGGGATCACCGGTCTGCTTGGTTCGGGGCGAACAGAGCTGGCGCTTTCTCTATTCGGAGAGCTACCGGCCGATTCGGGTAAGATTTGGATTCAGGGCCAAGAAGTCAAGATCAAGAGCACCACGGATGCGGTTCAGAATGGCATTGCTTATGTGCCGGATGATCGGATTGGCCAGGGTCTATTTCTTGACCAATCGATCTTTAATAATATCGTGATCAGCATCATTGACCGGCTGGTTTATAAAGCTCTTTTTCTGAATCACAAAGAAAAAGTTGTGGAGTCTGATCGCTGGATAAAACAGTTGAATATCAAAACACCCTCAGGTACCCTGCCGGTTAAAAGCCTTTCTGGGGGTAATCAGCAGCGGGTGGTCCTGGCCAAGTGGCTGGCCAGCAACCCCAAAATCCTGATTTTAAATAGCCCAACGGTCGGGGTGGATGTGGGGTCGAAAGCCGATATTCACGAGCTTATTCGCACCATCGCCAAACAAGGGATCGGTGTTTTATTGATTTCCGACGATCTGCCCGAACTGCTTCAGACCTGCAACCGCATCCTTTTGATGCGGTCAGGCCGAATTGTTGAAGAATTCAAACGGGAAGAGATCACCGAACAACAACTAAATGCTGAACTCGTGGCTGTAGCGGCCCCCGCCGGCTCGTAAAATGAAAAGGTACAGCATGCTTAATAAAATCATCAAGACCAATGAATTCGCCGTCTTCCTTATCCTGGTTGTCCTGTCCCTCGCGGTTGGCCTGGTCAACCCGGCCTTTTTCTCTGTTTCCACCGTATTTGATACCCTCCGCGCCTCGATCGTCTTTTTCATCATGGCCTTTGGCCTGCTGCCTCTCATTATCGCCGGTGGGATCGATATCTCTTTTGTAGCCATCGCTGCCGTTACCTCGTATGCCACCCATATGTTTTTGCTCAGTAGAGGGTATCAAGGCGGTATCTTGTTGTATTACATCATCGCTTCCGGGTTGGGCCTGCTGGCCGGTTTATTAAATGGCGTCCTTGTCACCCGGTTCAAATTGCCGATCTTTGATGTTTCTTTAGCCACCTTTACGATGTGGTATGGCTTTAACCTGTTCTTTATTGGGGCCACCGCCAACTTTGAGCTACCGGACGGTACGGTCGGCTATTACTCGCGGTTTTTGATTACCGCCCAAGACCCATATGTGGGTGAAACAGGGCTGCATATCTCCATCCTCTATGCGCTTTTCATTGGGTTATTTGTCTGGTGGCTGCTCAAATATACCTTTATCGGAAGAGGCGTTTATGCCATCGGCGGCAACCGGGAGGTCGCTTTACGGTCCGGTTTTAATATTAACCGGATCATGCTGATCATTTTTGGCCTGATGGGCGTGCTATCTGCTGTGGCCGGGGTGACTCAGGCTTTTTTAAGCCGAAATTTCAATCCGGTTATTTTTATCGGGCAACCCCTGGATATTTTAGCCGCGATCATTATTGGCGGAGCCGCGATCACGGGCGGGCGCGGAACGGTCATCGGTACAGTTTTAGGCGTCCTGCTGATCCAGTTGATTAACCGCGCCCTGATTTTGGCCGGTATTCCGGTGGAGTGGCAGCGCCTGGCCGTTGGCATTGTCTTGATCCTCTTTACCTCGATCCCTGCGCTCAGAGATCTCCGCGCCAGGCGAGTTGGACACACCACCGAATTGATTGGAGCCGAATAGTCTTACAGAAATGACATAAATTATGAATACAAAAACGATACCTTTACCTCCAAAAAAGGGCCTGACCACTCTTCTCAAAACCATCCGGATCGACGGCCAGACTCTGCTGTTGCTTGGCGTATTCATCATTCTGACGGTATTTTTCGCCGTGACAGAAGATCGATTTCTCACCGGGCGGAGCATCGCCTCGATGGCCTTTCAGTTGCCAGAGCTGGGTATTCTGGCCATCGCCATGATGATCACTATTTTGACCGGCGGGATCAATCTTTCCGTCAATGCCACCTCCAACCTGGCCGCCGTCAGCGCCGGCCTGTTTCTGGTCAAGCTGCTCCCGGCGGGCGCCACCTCCGAACAAGCGCTCCTCTATATCGCCCTTGCGCTTGCCCTGGCTTTATTGGTCGGCTTTATCTGTGGGGTCATCAATGGATTTCTGGTGGGTTATATCGGCGTCCCTCCCATCCTGGCGACGCTCGGCACGTTGACTTTCTTTACCGGTATCTCCACGGGTTTAACAGGCGGCGCCACGGTAACCGGTTTTCCCGAACAACTGGCCGTAATCGGCGCTCAGAGCCTACTCGGAATCCCGATTCCGTTCATCACCTTTGTTCTGTTGACCATACTGACCTATTTTCTGCTCAATCAAACAACCTTTGGATTTAAAGTGCGCATGCTCGGCTCAAACCCAGTCGCCTCAAACTTTTCCGGAATTGATAACCGATCAATTCTCATGAAAGTTTATATCATCAGCGGTCTGCTTTCGGCCATGACCGGCATTCTGATTATGAGCCGGACCATGTCCGCCGCCTATGAGTATGGTTCGACGACCTATGTTCTCTTAACCATTCTTATTGCCGTACTCGCCGGTATCCTCCCCGGCTTTGGCAGCGTCATTGATATCTTTATTGCCGTCATCATCCTGCAAATCCTGTCCACCGGTTTTCATATGGTGCTGTTAGGCGTGCGCGGCAGCTCCTTTTTCAAGGATTTTTCGTGGGGAGTTTTGTTGATCCTTATTTTTATTATTAACTATTTCATGCGTGTCCGAAAGAAGCAAGAGTGAAAACACGCGCCAGGTAAGGAGAAAATTGATCATGGATAAACGTTGGACGCAGCTTGGCGACCTGTTAGTGAACTATTCAATGGGGGTTAAACCGGGTGAGAAGGTGATGATCGCTTTTGTTGAGCTGGAAAGCTACCCGCTGGTGCATGCCATCTACAAAGCTTGTCTTACGGCTGGGGCCTTTCCCCAGGTTCAATTTCTATCAGAAGAGTTGAACCGGCTGGTGCTCAAACACGGCAACCTGGACCAGATTGGCTGGGTACCGGAAATCGAAGCTTATGGGATGGAATGGGCCGATGTCTATTTTGGTCTGCGGGGCGCCCATAACCTGGA
>Ga0073934_10008843_pt1 | contig 13199 bp, 7 predicted proteins | sample LarsenN4metaG_FD_76834 | JGI IMG/M metagenome (GOLD analysis project Ga0073934, IMG submission 76834) | Hot spring sediment bacterial and archeal communities from British Columbia, Canada, to study Microbial Dark Matter (Phase II) - Larsen... ...
GCAGTTCTACCTGAGAACGATCCCGGTCCGGGTCAAGATCGAGGATCCGGACAGCCGTGTCATTCCGGACCTTTCCGGTTCGGCCGACATCCTGCTCGATGAAACCAAGGACGTTCTGTTGGTGCCCACGGCTGCAGTTCAAGAAGAAGATGTCCGCACTTTTGTTCTGGTGCGAAATGGTGAGACAGTGGAAAAACGGCCCGTCACGCTGGGTCTTTCCGACGGTGTCAATCGCGCCGTTCTGAATGGTGTCGAAGAAGGACAAGTCCTTCTGTTTCAGTAGTATCCTCAAAGCAATCTCGCGATTGTGACCAAAGTCATCGTCCCCCCCCAGCCAACCTGGATAAAGTAAGGCTGGAACGGGACAGCTCATGAGCGAGATCATCAACAACAGCGAACAGAAAATCGCCACCCTGAAGTCGATTATCAAGCGGCTCCACGCCGGCGAGGACCAGGAACAGGTCAAGGCCAGCCTGCGACAATTGGTGCGCGAAACCGACCACACCGAAATCGTGGCCATGGAGCAACAGTTGATTGCGGAAGGTATGCCGGTGCAGGAACTCACGTCGATGTGCGATCTGCACTCGCAGGCAATGCGTGAGGTGCTGGTGCAACTGGCTCCGCCGCCGCTGCCGGCCGGCCACCCGGCGGAAACCTTCCGCCGCGAGAACCAAGCCTTATCGGAAGCAATCGCAAGGGCCCGGCGAGCCATGGATGATCTGGAAGCTGTTGCGGACGAAGCGGATCCGGGTGAGGCGCTGACACGCTGGCGGCAGGCCGTCAACGACCTGATGGACATTGACAAACACTACCAGCGCAAGGAGCACGTCATCTTCTCGATGCTGGAGCGTCATGGGATCAATGGACCATCGAAGGTGATGTGGGCCAAAGATGACCAGATCCGCGACGTACTCAAACAACTGGCAGCGTCTCTGCGAGAGCAACATGCCACCGCCGGGGAATGGAAGCACCTGGCCGGCAGTGTCGGAGAAATCGCTTTACGGCTGATCGAAGAGATGATCTATAAGGAGGAGAACATCCTCATCCCGATGTGTCTGAACCGGTTCACGGCGGACCAATGGGGAGAGATCTTCCTTGCGTCGCCGCGCTACGGTTGGTGTTTGGTTGAGCCCCGAACCGGGTATCAGCCGCCGGATTCCGTAGTGAAACAAGCCGTGAGACTCGGGGGAGGCGATGCTGTCTCGTTGCCGACGGGCAATCTCACGCTCCAGCAGTTGACCGCTCTCTTTTCCACCTTGCCCGTGGACATCACGTTCGTCGATGCCGACGACCGTGTAGCGTTCTTTTCGGAAGGGCCGGACCGTACCTTCGCCCGAAGCAAGGCCATTATTGGACGCAAGGTGCAACATTGTCATCCACCGAAGAGCGTCCACATCGTCGATCAGATCATCGATGACTTCCGTTCCAAACGCCAGAGCGTGGCGGAGTTTTGGATCAATTTCCAGGGGAAGTTCATTCACATCCGCTATTTTGCCGTTCGCTCGGAACAGGGCGAGTACCTCGGTACGCTCGAAGTCACCCAGGATCTGACACATGTGCGGTCACTGGAGGGAGAGCGGCGCCTGCTACAGTACGCCTGATTGAGGTTTGTGAAACTGCCGGCTTCCGCGGCCGCTCTTACGGGCCCGGCCGTGCGGCGGTCCTCCCGGACAACTGGAGCGGAAGAGAAATGCATTAGCGGCGGCCATGCGCTCGCCGGGCCTGCCGATGGCACATTGGTTGCGAGGAGATGGCAGCCGAAGCAAGTTGATTCGCCCCATTTTTCAGATTCAGTTGCGTTACGTTGGAAGAGGCAGCTAAACCCTCACGGGGCAGCGCCACTGCTTCATCCTATGGCCGCAACATCGCTTTCTACACCCGTCCCGGGCCCATCGGGCCGGCTCCCTGTTGAGCTTACGCGCTATATCAACTTGAAACTGGCGGCGCTTGGCCAGCCAACCTGCGACATCACCGCCGATCCTTACTTCCTGGAGATCGCAGGTCCGCTGCTGCGGAATCATCACCAGAAGGACCTTCTCCTCGCCGGCCGGCTCTGCCCTAGCGATCAACGCGTTCAGGCGTTCCTGGATTCTTACCTTGAGGACATCTGCCCTGAGGGCGCACCGCGCCTCCCGTCGAACAGCTTTGTTCTCGACCGGCCGGGAATGGCCCGCGTGATGTCGCTGCCCGCCGGTTCCGACACATTTCGATCCCCGTACCTAAGTTCTTATCGTGTCGCTCAGGGCGTGCTGCATAACCCGGCCAGCGACCGCCGGACGACTCAGGGAATTTTTCACATCGTCGAAGGGGGCATACCGGTTCCCGCCGACAAGTTCGAGGTTCCGAAGATCGCTTTCGCGCGCCTACTCAGTGCGGCCCTCCGCTACCCGGAGGAATCCCTGACATTGCCTTTCACCTCGGATCAGGAGCAGCGCGCCCATATGATTGTTTCGCTGCTGCTCCGGCCCGTTGTCTGCCCGGCGGCGGGAAGCGAGCCTGTGAAGACGATGGAGATTCGGTTTTTCGCTCCGGCCAGCCTGGTCTCGAACCTGGATTTTGTTGAGGCGATCTTCGGCAACGGCGGAGACCCCTATCTGCCCGAAAACGACGCGGCACTCGATACAGAACACTGGACAGGGCATACCGGATGCGTCATTCTCGCGCCTCAGCTGGTCGGTCTGAAAAAGAAAGATCTCGGGTTGCCGCATTATGATCAGGCCACCGCGCGCCAGCGGCGCGATGGGATGTGCTGGCGCAAGGACGACGAGCTTTACAATGAAGGCCGCGCCTTCAAAGTTGCCTGCCGCGACATGCGCGGCGTAATGGTCACGCTGATCGCGGACAATTACTTCGGCTACTGCAAGAAAGAAGTAAAGACGCAGATCAGCTATGCCGCGAACCTGTACGGGCGTTGCGAAGAGGAACACGCCGGCGGAGCGATTGCGTTTGCTTCTTATGTGATCGGGCATGAGTTCCTGGGTGGGCGCACGCTTCACTTGAAAGAGCGTCCGTTCATGGAGGCGATGCGGCTGCTCGGCGACGCCGTGGACATCCGGCCGGAGGGGTACGCGGTCGACCGGCGCTTCCCCGATATCTACTACATTCCTGAAGACTCGGAACTGAGCGTGAGTGAGGGCACAGTCAAGTGGGTGCACAACGGACAACCGCAAAAGCTGACGCTTCGCGCGCGGGATGTCTACATCATGCCCTCCGGCTATAGAATCCGCCTGGAGAAGCAGCACGGTGGCACGCGCTGGCGCCTGGTTGGGACTCGTCCTGAGGGTACACTGTGCCACAAGCCGTGCACCGTTTCAGGAGGCGGCAAGAGCGAAATCTCGAAGTCGATTGTCAACGCGATGCACAAAGGCCCGGTTTTTGTCCGCGACTATCACTCCGACTTCGAGCAGGTAGCAGAGATCCTCCGGCGCGATTTTTCCGATATCTACAAGCGCACGCCCAGCGCGCGCGCCAAGCGTCCTGTACTCAGTCCGGAACGGTCGCTTGGTTCGGTAATCAAGCTCCTTACTCCTTCCAAGGACTACAAGGACGACTACAACGACTGGTTGCGCCGCCTGCCGCAGACCATTCGCCAGTTGGTATTTACCGTGAAACGCTACTATCGTCCGGAATGGGGTGAGAACTGGCGCCAGCATTTCACCGTGGACCGGATCAACGGATTTCTGGGGCACGAACTGAAGTTCGAAGAAGAAACGCTGGTGGCGAACTACCTTCGGGTTGGCTTCGATTTGGACGGCTCCTGGCGTATTCATAAGTTGCGGCCCGATTTCCATCCAGCCGAAAAAGTTCAGGTTGAGGACGACATTACCGCATCGGTAGTAGTGCCGCGCGAATTACTGAAGCAGAGCGCGGTACACGGACCGGAAGGCGGCTCGGTCAAGCTCGTCCAGAATTGTGAGTCGAAACTCTTTCAGAGGCCGGATGACGCGGTGCATCGCGGATTCGACAAGCAGGCTGAAGCCGATATTGCATCCGACGGTGTCTTTCTCTCGAATTTCGAACCTCTGAACTTAGACCAGGCCAGCGCCATCATGGACCGCATCGTCGATTTCGACAAATTCAGCGATCCAGTCAAAAAGCTGTTTGAGACATTCGTGCACAGCCGGCCGACGGAATGGCTGGTGTCTTCGGCTCACCCCAGGCTTGTCGACGGCAAGCCATCGAAGAACCCTCGTTACCTGCAACGACGTCCGGATCTCGAAAACCCGCGCGAGACGCACATTGCTGAAGTTGGGGCACGCCTTGACCGCGGCGTGCCCCAGAACGAGCCATTATGGTGGCCGGTCGACGCCGTGCTTGCGGGACGGCGCGGCAATCCGCCCGAACCTGCGATCGGACTGCCACCCCTTGCGGTCTACGGCCCGATCCACTATCAGGAACTGCCGGAACTGTTCATGGATTTCATCTCCAGCCTGACCGGCAAGTCACCTTCGACCACAGGTTTCGGAAGCGAAGGCGCGCTCACAAAGCGGCCGTTCAACGCACTGCCTCCCGTGGTTGATGTAAACAACGCGATAGTAGCTGCGATTCTCACAGAGTATGCCGGCTTCACTTCCGCAGCGGGCTACATCGGCCCTTATTTCAAGGTGGAGCACGATATCAGCATGCTGGTCCCCGAGATCTGGTGCCGCATGTCGGACGAAGAACGCAAACCGGCGTTTCTGATCGATAACGGCTACCTGGAAAAGATCAACGACTTCGAATACAACGGCCAGAAGGTGTTGGGTAGCCGTCTCGGCTACCGGATTACGCCGCTGTTCGTTGACCATTACTGTGGCCGCATTTTCGAGACACCGAACACTGTTCTCACCGAAGAGTTGCTACGTCCGGAAACACAGGACCTGGCAGCTTTCGTTTCGGGTGTGAACGCGATCGTCGAATCACAGCGGGGTGTGGCGCTGGAGTATTTTGAAGACAACAGCGTTGAAGCAGCTTGCCCTCCGTTGAAGGCGTTGTTGCATATCATGGCGCACGGCCACTACCAGGGGATGACCGCTGATTCGCCGGAGTTCCGCTCTCTTTTCACGCGGGAAGCGCTTCTTGCGAGTGAGTGGTATGCCGAACGCCTGCGCACGATGCAAAGCCGGGATATTGCGCTGTGGGAACGGCATGTCGAGTCGCTGGAATGGGCGGCAAAGGCCTCCGTTGTGACGCGATCCATGGATTTGGATGAGAGGCTACGTGTGGCCCGCGCCCGTCTGGACCGTGTCAGAGCGCCGCAGTACCTGAACGAGATTCGCGGCACAATCGGGGCGGATCCGTTTTCGTTTGCTGGTTCGCACTAGGAAGACTGCTGAGAATCAGGCGTTGGGCGACTAAAATGAGGCATGGCGTCCTTCCGCAACTCTGCTGTGTCCATGCTGGCTTTGGCGATCGGTTTTGTATTGCCAGGCTACGCCCAACGCCCCGTGTTGACTGATGCCGAAAAGGCTATTTCGGCACAGATCTCTTCCTTACGCAAAACGCCTGACGATCAACGTGGACAGTTAACTAAGGACCTGGCGCTGCAGATTCGTGCATTGCCGGTATCCCTGAATCGCTTGAACCTCGCCAGTGGACTCTCCAATTTGGCTACGGAAGGCGACTGTGGGAAGGAGACGTTGCAGACGGTCGCCGATACGCTGGCGCAGGCAATCCAGGATTCCTCGAGTGCAGCGCGTCCTGACCACTACAGCTCCCTCGCGCGGTTGGAGCGCTACGAGGGAGTGAAAGTCAAGCTCGAACATCCGCAGTACCAGGCGGCGATGAAGGCTTTCGAGGAGCGTGACCGCGCGCGCAACAGCGCGACCTTCCGCCTGGCTGATCTCAATGGAAAAACCTGGTCGTTGGAGCAGCTTAAAGGCAAGGTTGTACTGCTGAACTTTTGGGCCACGTGGTGCCCGCCTTGCCGTAAGGAAATGCCGGACATGGACAGACTTCAGGCCCGCTTCAAGGACAAGGGGTTGGTGGTGCTGGCCGTTTCCGATGAGGAACCCGCCGTAGTGCGGAAGTACATTTCCGAGCATCCCTACAGTTTTGCGGTGCTGCTCGATCCGGGCCGGGTTGTCAACGATGCCTACCAGGTTCAGGGGATTCCGCAGACAGTCATCTACAACCGCGATGGCAGGATCGCTGCCATCGCGGTAGATCAGAGGACAGAAGCGCAGTTTCTGGAGATGCTGGCGAAAGCGGGCTTGAAGTAAGGCGAAGCTAGTTCGCGCTGACGGTGGTAGCCACCGGCATCCGGTTGGTGAACCAACCGGACAGACGTCCGGCGGCCGGGGGATCCAGATTGGCCAGGACGGCGACCACGTAACCGGAATCGGGGAAGATCCGCAGATCGCCATTCATACCTGGCGCTCCGCCGCCGTGTCCGAATCCGCCGCCTGCGATGCTCTGGAAGCCGAATCCATAATCGGGCCCATCGCTCACTGTGTGCTGCTTCTTCGTTGCCTGAGCCAGCGTTTCCTTCTTGATCAGCTTGCCAGCCAACAGAGCCTGTGCAAACCGGTGTAAGTCGCCCACTGTTGAATACCCGCCGCCGGCCGATGTTCCGCGCCAGGGGAGCGTATCCGTATTCGGAACCCATTTGCCGCCCTGCTTCATGTAGCCGGTGGACCGTTTGTCGACCTTCTCTTCCTCAGGGTAGGAATCCGTATGGACCATGCCCGCAGGTTTGAAGATCTTCTCGCGAACATAGTCGTAGTAGTTCATCCCGCTGGCCTTCTCGATCAGCACACCCGCCAGGATGAATCCGTAGTTGGAATACGCCCACTGGGAGCCAGGTTCGAACTCGAGTGCGCGGTTTCCATACAGCTTCACGTAGTCGTTCAGTGTTCGCAGGCTGAGTCGATGCTTATCGTACTCCGGGCCAAAGATGTCCCCGGTACCTCCGGTATGGGAGAGCAGGTGCCGCAATGTCACCTTCGAGGCAACGTCCTTGTTCGGATAGTCCGGCAGGTACTTGCCGATCGGGGCATCCAAAGACAACTTGCCTGCATCCGCCAACTGGAGAGCGGCTACTGCTGTGAACATCTTGTTCATCGAACCGATGCGGTACTTGGTATCTAGAGTTGCGCTGATGTTCTTCTCGCGGTCCGCCAGTCCGTACGCTTTCTCAGTCAGGACTTTGCCGTGTTTGGCCACCAGGAGTGTCCCGGCGAATGCATCCTTGGCGGCTGCCTGGGCGGCTTCTTTTTCAAGACCCGCAAGTGCGTCCGCTTCCGGCAGCCGGTCGATCTTGGCCAGGGCAGCATCCGGAGTAACTACCTGAATGCCGATTCGCGTGATCACGGGCGGATTCGCTTCGTCAATCAGCATGCGTAACCGTGCAGTGTTTCCTTCGCCGGCACGTTCTTTGAGGATCGCCTCCAATTCCCGCGGTTCCGACTTGGTGACCCGGATGAGCGTGAATCCGCCGGTGTCTTTGACGAAGCCCATGGTTTCGTCAATGCTCGCCTGGCGTTGGGGCATGTGCACGGCCATAAAGGCAAGGATCTTGTCTTTGTCACCTGTGTTGAAAGACTCCAGCCACTTGGCGAATACTTTACCGGCGGGTGTATCCGGCAGGGCCGGCTGGGCCATTGCGGCCGCGCTCAGGGCGGCCAGAAGAAAGAGTGTTCGACGCTTCATGTCGATTTAGACGGATGTTAACAACATCTGTTCTATGGATAAGAATGACATACTATATTCATAGCGTGAATATCAACTCGGTGGATCTGAACCTGCTCGTCGCTTTTGAGGCCTTGCTGGAGGAGCGCAGCGTCAGCCGTGCCGCACGCCGCATTGGGTTAAGCCAGCCGGCCATGAGCAATGCGTTGGCCCGCCTGCGCGGCATTTTCGGCGACCAGCTATTTGAGCGTTCGCCGCGAGGCATGACTCCCACGCCACGCGCGGAACAGATGGCCACTGCGGTTCGCGCCGGGCTGGAACAATTCCGGCGCGCCCTAAGCGGCGAGGCGGCATTCGATCCGGCACGCAGTGAGCGCACATTTCGCATCGCGCTTTCCGATCATGCGGAATGGCTCGTGTTGCCCCAGTTGGTGCGCGCTGTCGCGATGGAATCGCCCTCAATACGCCTGCAATTGCGCCGTGTCGACGGTCTGTTCCTGACTCCAGAGGCGGATCTACGCACGGGCGCGCTCGACTTGGCCATCGGGTTCTTCCCGGATGCACGGTCGCTTGACGCTCTCACGCGAGTCGAAGTATTGCGCGAAGAGCGCCATGCGGTTGTTCTCCGCAAGGGACATCCTTTGCTGGGCCGGAAGCTCACATTGGAGAGATTCGCCTCGGCGGAACACGCGGCCGTGATTTATCGTCCGGAACCATGGGGCCTGATCGACCAGGAGCTGGCCGCGCGGGGACTGCGGCGCACGTTGCGAGTCGCCTGCCCGCACTTCCTAAGCGTGCTTAAGATTGTCGCCCACAGCGACCTCATTGCAACGGTTCCAGAAGGAATCGCCCGCGCGATGTCCAAGTTTCTGGCGCTAGTAACACGCCCGCTTCCGCTGCCTTTACCCGTGTTCGCCACCCGGGTAGCCTGGCACGCGCAGATGCAGAACGACCCGGCTTTGAGCTGGTTACTGAACCTGCTCAGGGAGGCAGTGCGGCAGTCGCACTAGCCGCCCGTTGACCTTCTATGCCGTCTGGACGAGTCTTTGTGCGACGGCCACATCGGTTTCAGAAGGAACCTTGTTCGCGAGGAAATCGACCACCTTGAACTTGCGCTCCTCCTTGAGCACCGTTAACGACAACATTGCTGCCGGTTTGGCCGTAGCGCCGCCCAGCGCCTGAGTGGCTTGGAGCAACAGCATGGGTCCCAATGTACGCAGTACATCGCCCTTCATCCAGGTGGAGAGTTCTGCGTGGAAGGCCCCTGTGATGTCGAAGCCGAACTCAGCCAAGGCGCGCACGGCTTTCATTGGGTCGGTATCCGCGCTGCCGGTGAACTGACGCAAATCTTCGAGGGCTGCGGCAGCGCGAGTCACCACGCGGGCCTCAAAATTGAGCAGTGCGCGCAGGAAAGGATTCGGTGGCAGCGGCAGAACGAGATCCCGGATGTTGCGCAGGTTGTTCGGTGAAGACGGCGCGAAGAACTTGGCTTCGGACTTTCTGCCCGCGGCCACCAGTCGCCGCTCCGCTTGCGCCATCAGCACGCCCAACTGCGCAGTGGCGCTGGTGCTGCTCAACATTGCCTGGCGCAGTTCCACGTTCTCGGTATCCCAATAGGGGCCGTCACTGGTGTTGAGGATCAGCCGCCCGTCGCGCTCAAGCCTGGCTTTGCTCGAAACCGGTATCGCGGCATACGCGAGCACAGCGGCGGAAGTTGCATCAAAGTTGATCGCGGCGACGTTCAGGAAGTAGTTGTGCGCGACCAAGCGTTTTAAATGAACTTGCAGGCGCCGCGAAACGGAGATTGCATCGCGGGCAGCTTCGGCCTGGCTGCGCTTCCGCATCCAGGTTTGCAGCAGCGAACCATCAAGAAACACTTCCATGCGCGCCAGCACGTCGCCGAACTCATCGGCGCGATTTCCGACCACGCGCGAGACGGTGGCGTCCAATTCCGAGAAGAACGCGCTGACGCTGTTGTCTTCGCCTGAGAACAGATCTGCGAGGTACTCTTCGATGAAAGGCGTTGCCAGCGCCTCCAATTCGGTCCGGCGGATGTTCTCCCGGGCGAACACCAGTTCATAGCTTATGGAGCCGGTAGCGGTATCGTGTTGCCGCAGGTTTGAGCCCGGCCGCACGTTAAACCCGGCGCTCAGAGCGAGTTCACTTCTCAGCCGGTTCTTGATCGCAATCTGGTCGCTCGCATCGAGCTCATACACCAGCACGCGGCCGTTATCGTCCTTAGCCGCGATTTTGGCGATGCTCGACGCATCGTGGTCCTGGCGGAATGAGTACGAGGGAAAGCGCACGTCAACGTGATCGTGCTGCTTGATTGTATGCGTCAGGAGGCCCATGCCGAGCTTGACGCCTTCCACTTCGCGCGTCATCAAATGCGCCAATCCGGAGCCGTCAATTACCTCGCGATACAGTGCGGCCGCAGCAGTGACGCTGAGATCGAACGTTGCGTCGATCAGCGCTGTAGATTGCCTGTCCTTTTGCCAGGCTGCTGCGATCTGGAAGTCGTAGCGCCGCGATAGGGCCTTGCGTGCGGCCTCATAGATCTCCTGGCGCTTGGCAATTACCGAGTTGATGGTGGCGCGGACCTTCTCGATATTCGTAAAGTCGATCTTCTCTTCAAAGAACTGCTCCAGCCGCCCCAGCAGCCAGGTGTCGATCTTCTTGAAATCCGTTTCCTTGATTTTGGCCGTGGCGCCGTCCAACCGAAGCCACTTGCCGATATCGAGGAGTTCATCGACATTCGCCTTCAGGTTCTTGAGAAGCGTGCCATCCAGTACTTTGAGGGTCTGCTGAGCCATGGCCTGCACCGTCGGAATCCGGGACGCCAGTTCCAGGATGCCTTTGTCAGCAATCGCCGTAAGCCATTCGCCCGCCGGCAAAGAACCGAAGCGAGTGTCAGCGATAAGTTCGTGGACTGCCTCACGGGCCTTCTTCAAATCCGGGTCGGCAACCAGTTCGAGCCACTCCTTGAAATCACTGGCTGCGGGCGTTTCCAGAAAATCCAGCTTCGACCACAACCAACCTGAAGCTTTCGCCGGCAAGGCCTCGAATTTCGCAATTCCGCCGAGCAGTTTCTTGCGAGCTTTGTTGAACTCGACCTCAGGATCGATTCCGGTGGTGTCCTTCAACAGTTTGAAAGCTTTGTCCTTGGTCAGGCCTGCAAGGCGCACACTCAAGGGCGTATCGGGATCGGTCCACTCCTCGATCAGCTTCAGGTCTTTGACTATCTGCTGGCCATGGACGCCGAAGACAGCTTTGATCAGGTCGTCGGCTTTATGCGGCAGAATATCGGGCTGCCCTTGCACCATGGCGGAGAGGTTGAGGCCGAAACTGATGCCGTGCTGCTTCATCCGGAACATGCGTAGCCGTACGTTGTGATCGTTGGGGTCCGTTGTCTCGCGCCCGACCATCATCAGAAAGCGGCCGCCGGCTGTGAAACCGAAGGTGGCCTGGAGTCCGGCCTGGACCTTCAGTCCGATATCGCCGCTTAGCCCTAGTAGTTTCGTTTCGCGGACATAGCTGAAGTCATAGCCAAGTTTGGCCGCGACGTTCAGTGCGACACTACCCTCAACCTCGCTTACCAGCCACGTGCCGGGTTCGATGGAACCGGCACTGGAAAATTGCCTGGGCAGGCGCCAGGACTTGATCGCCCTTCCCATAACCGTCGCCGAACCTTCGGTGTTGTCGAACCGGTGCATGACGGCAAAGGTGGAAGTGCGTCTGGCTTCGGCCCCGAAGCCGATTGACCCAATCACCCCGATGGGATGCGAGCCCTTCACATTCCCTTGCACCATGTAGCCGGCGTTGAGTACCAGGTAGCGCGTGGTCTCGGTGTCGGGTAGCTTGGTGTCCAAGCCTGGTACTTCCTCGATCTTCAGCGCCCGCAAGGCCGCGCCGGGGGCATCGAAAACACCCGCGCCAATATTTGCGCCCGCACCGAAACCGAACGTCACCTTGCCGCCGGGCTCACCGAAGGCGAGTTCGGTGCTGCCGTCCCATGCGAATCTGGCCGATCCCAACTCGAGTACGCCGCCGGGGCGGGAAGGGAATTCTTTGTTCTGCACGAGTGCGAGTGCTACGTCCTGTTGCGAAGTCGCGGTGAGTTTCACACTCGCGGCGCTGCCGGGTACCAGCGCGGAGGTGTCGAAATCAAATGATTGTTCAAGGGGGGAAGGAGACGGACTGGCCATGGCAATTCGTCCTTTTTGTCGTGGAATTAAGCGCATTTTCGCTGCGCTGCCCGACTCTGGGAAGAGTACCATATCCGCGGCAACGCACCGCCCGGCCGGCGCATCCAAATGAGAAGATAGGAAGCAGAGGATGCAAAAGATGATCCGTGGTTCGCTAGGTGTGCTTTTGTTCGTGGCCGGCTCCGGCTTGCTCTCCGCCGCCGACCAGTACTCTGGCCCGCGTCCTGAGCAGACAGATGTTCCGTTCCTTCTTCACGCAAACAAACTCCTGCGAGTAGAGACACTCGAGGCGCAACAGCAGGACGGAAAAGATGCGACTACTTACACCGTTATGGGAGCCACTTCGCCAACGCGGACGCCGGTTCCGGAGCCCATCTTCATTTTCCGTTCCGGCAAGATCAATCCGGAGAAATTGTCGCTTTACAGAATGGATGTGAAGGGCGGCAACCGGCTATTGGTGATGCCGAATCGCCCGGGGAAGAACAGCCCTAAGCCTGTCTTCCTGATGGTCAGCCGGCTCGACAACGGATTATTCAAGGTGGAAGTGAACGAGGTTCTCGAGAACGGCGAGTACTGCATGTCGCCGGATGGATCGAACCAGGTTTTCTGCTTCACCACCTACTGACACACACGCCGTTCGCTTACTGCCGCAGAACCACAATCGGATCCACCTTGATAGCCCGGCGCGCGGGAAGATATGTCGCCAGCAGCGCGACCAGGATAAGAAAGACTGACGCTCCTGTGAATGTGAGTGGATCGGACGAACTCACCTGAACCAGCATCCCGGAAATCAACCGCGTCACCACAAGGGCGCCGCAAATACCAACCGCCAAACCCGCCAGGGTCATACGCAGCGCACTGCCGGCGACACTTCTGAGGACGTCGCTTGGGCGTGCGCCCATCGCAATGCGGATCCCGATTTCCTGCGAGCGCTGGCTCACAGTGTACGCGAGGACGCTGTACAGACCGACTGCCGCCAGCAACAACGAAACGATGCCCACGCCTCCCAATAGACTCGCCGCCATCTTGTGCGGCAGGAGGGTGACTTCGGTCCATGCCCGAAGATGCATCGCATGGAAAGCCAAGGCTTCAGGATCCACGTCGGCCACCAGGCCGCGCAAAGAAGCGATGACCGCATCCGGATTGGATCTGGCGCGAATAAAGAAATACACTTGGGCGCCTAAATTGTTACGCTGCAGCAGCGGCACAAAGAAATGCGGCCGTGGCGCTTCGGCAACGCTGAAGTACTTGCTGTCCCTCATCAGGCCGACCACCGTGTACCACTTGCCCGCGGCTTTCACTTTCCGTCCGATGGGTTCGCCGCCCTGGAAGTAGCGCTTGGCGAAGGTCTCGTTGACGATCATCACGGGGGCAGCCTGGCCGGTA
>Ga0073934_10008845_pt1 | contig 13198 bp, 12 predicted proteins | sample LarsenN4metaG_FD_76834 | JGI IMG/M metagenome (GOLD analysis project Ga0073934, IMG submission 76834) | Hot spring sediment bacterial and archeal communities from British Columbia, Canada, to study Microbial Dark Matter (Phase II) - Larsen... ...
AAGCTTCCTGATCTCGTCGAAAATGCCCGGCTCGAGCTTCTGCGCCAGCGCAAGGTCGGCGCTGCCGTCGGTGGGATTGCCTTTGCGGCTCTTCACCACGCCGCGGCCGACGAGCGCGGATGGGTCGTTGTTGTGCAACTCCAACGCCTTGTCAAAATCAGCGCCCGCCTTGTCGAGATCATTCTTGAGCACATACACCCAGCCGCGATCGATATAGCCCTTGGCGCTTCTGTCGTCGATCTTGATTACCTCGGTGTAGTCGGCGATCGACAAGTCGTATTCTTTTCTCTTGCGGTAAAGCTCGCCGCGATTCGAATAACCGTTGATCGCCTTGGGATCGAGCTCGATTTTCTTGTTGAGGTCAAGCAGCGCCGCATCGAGATTGTTCATGTGACTGTAGACGAGGCCGCGCAGGAGGTAGTAGTCGGCGTCCTTTTCGTTGAGCCGGATCGCTTCATTGAGGTCCGCGATCGCCTTGTCGTATTCCTTCTTCGCGTCGTATCCGGCGGCGCGCATGAAATAGCTATTGGCGCGTGTGGGATCGAGCTCCACCGCCGCTGTCATCTCTTCCAGAGCTTTGTCGAGCTCGCCGATCGCCGAAAATCCCATGGCCCGCACGCTATGCGCCCTGATGAGCAGCTTCTTGTCGTCGTCGCCTTTGGCAATGAATGCGGCACAGGCGTCGAGGACTTCCTTCACCGTGCCCTTGGCGTCGAAGCATGGGTCAGCCGTTTCCTCGGCAGAGGCCGGGACTGCGGCAATCAAGAGCGCGCTAGCAGCGGCAAAAATGAACATGGAGGCGCGAAGGCGCATGCATATCTCCTTGGGGACTCCGGATACCTGTCTTTTTGGTAAGGCTTAGTGGGGGCTTCGGGGGCTCGTCAACTGAACTTGCGTTCATGTTTTAACGGGCGAAAATTGCCCGTCAATCGGCCGCAAGTCTTCGTCCGAGACCGCACCCCGCTACACAACCCCCGCTCTACAGCGGAGCCAGGCCGGAGTATAAGAGCGCCCGAGCCAGACTGTCGCGCGTGGACCTTAGCAAGGAAGGGGACGGGGTCATGTCGATTCAGGCGATTTTGCTGCCGATGTTCGTGCAGGTCGGACTCACTTTTGTGCTGCTGTTCTGGATGCAGGCGCTTCGCCTGCGCGCCATCAGGGCAGGCCAAGTCGACCCGCAAATGGTGAGGCTGCGCGAGCCCAACTGGCCGCCAAGAGTGATGCAGATCGCCAACGCCTTCCACAACCAGCTCGAGCTGCCGATGCTGTTCTACGTGGTCGTGCTGCTCGCACTGATCACGGAGACGCTCGACGTTGTGCTCCTGATCCTGAGCTGGATGTTCGTGCTGGCGCGCCTCGTCCACGCTTATGTGCATGTCACCTCCAACCGGCTCGACCGGCGCACGGGGGTATTCGGCGTCGGCGCCCTTGCGCTTCTCCTCATGTGGGTGATCGTCATCGCCCGCTTCCTCCTGCAAGCCGTGTCCTGATGACTCCGGGCGGGCGGGCGAGCGCAGCGATCGAGATCCTTGCCGATATCGAGGCGCGCAAACGGCCTGCCGCGGAGGCTTTGAAGGACTGGGGAGTCGCGCATCGTTTCGCCGGATCGAGCGACCGGGCGGCGATCGGCAATCTCGTGTTCGATACTTTGCGCACGCGCGCTTCGGCAGCTTATGCCATGGGCGAGGACACCCCGCGCGCGCTCGTGCTGCGCACGCTTGCCGCCTCCTGGCATTTGAGCCCGGAGTCGGTATCCGCCATGGCCGATGGCACGCGGCATGCCCCTCCGCCGCTTTCCGAAGCGGAACTCGATGGGCTCAGCCGCGAAATTCCCGACAATGCGCCGCCTCATGTGAGAGGCGATTACCCGGAATGGCTCCAGCCCGAGTTCGAGCGAGCCTTCGGCGCGCGCGCCGCAGAAGAGGGCGCGGCACTGGCGCGCCGGGCGCCGGTCGACCTGCGCGTGAACACGCTGAAGGTCGGCCGCGACAAGGTGCTGAAGGCGCTCCACCGCTTCGAGGCCAAACCCACGCCTCTGTCTCCGTTCGGTGTTCGTATCGAACATGAGCCCGGACCCGGCAAAAGTCCGCATGTCGAGGCGGAGCCGGGTCACGGCAAGGGCTGGTACGAGGTGCAGGACGAAGGCTCGCAGCTTGCTACGATCCTCGCAGGTGCGAGGCCCCGGCAGCAGGTCATCGATCTCTGTGCCGGGGCCGGCGGCAAGACCTTGGCGCTTGCCGCGCTGATGGAGAATACCGGTCAGCTTTATGCCTATGACGCAGACCGCATGCGGCTTCGGCCGATCTTCGAGCGGCTGAAGCGGGCAGGGGCGCGCAATGTGCAAGTGCTTCCGGCCGGCGACCGCGCGGCGCTTGCCAAACTCGAAAACAAGATGGACCTCGTCCTGATCGATGCGCCCTGCTCAGGCTCTGGCGTATGGCGGCGCCGTCCCGACGCCAAATGGCGGCTGTCGCCGCAGATGCTCGAAGGGCGGCGCGGCGAGCAAGCGGCTGTGCTCGAAGAGGGTGCGAAGCTGGTCAAGCCTGGCGGGCGGCTCGCCTATATTACCTGCTCGGTGCTGCCATCGGAGAACCGCGACCAAGTCGACGCCTTCCTCGCGGGGCACCCCGAGTTCAAGCTCATCCCTTGGCTTGCGCTTTGGGAGGCGGCGCTGCAAGGCGTGCCAGCGATCCCGTCGGCGGACGGCTCAACGGAGACATTGCAGATGACGCCGCTGCGCCACGGCACCGACGGCTTCTTCGTCGCGGTGATGCAGCGGTCAGCCTGAGACCGCAGGGCAGGATCCTGAATCGCTAGAATCAGTTGCCGAGCTTCGCAGAAACCATTGATGACGCGAATGATCAAGGCCGGACGCACTGAATGAAGAAGAGACCCTCATAGGTGCGGCTCGACTCCTCGACCGCAAGCCCTGCATCCGCCAGCAACGCCTCCATCTCGGCCTTGGTGCGGGCGCGGCCGCCATAGATCGCCATGAGATGCAGGTCGAGCATGATTGCCGCGGGGTCGTCCTCGGCGCGGTCCGGCATTAGCCGTTCATAGACGATGAGCTTGGCACCCGGCTTCAAGACGGCGCGGCAATTCTCCAGAATCTTCCGTGCCGTCGCGTCATCGTTCTGCTGGAGCACACTCTTTAAGAAATAGATGTCCGCCTCGACGGGAATTTCTTTCAGAATGTCGCCGGCGACGAACGCGACCTGGTGCTGCAGGCCAAAGGCTTGGAACATCGGCTCGGCGGCTTCGACCACTGCGGGAGTGTCGAACACAATGGCCTTGAGCTCCGGAAAGCCGTGCAGGAAGGGCACGAGAAACCCGCCATAGCCGCTGCCGATGCTGGCGATGGTGTCGGCCTCGAACTCATAAAACGACTGCATGAGGTCGTCCGAATTGGCGACCTTCATCTCCTCCTTAGCCAGATAGCGATAGAAGGGATCGCCTTGATGCTTGTCGGCCGCTCGCCAGTCCGAGACCTTCGATCCGAAGACAAACGGAAACGCCGGTTCTCCCGTCTCCAGGCAATGCGTGAGCGAGAGCCAAGGCAGCCAATATTGGCTAACAACGACTTGAGCCTTCTGCCGCAGGCTCGAGCTGCTGCCGATGACGAGCGATTTTCCGGCCGGAGTTAACACGAAGCGGCCGTCCTCCAATTCCTCGCAAAGCCGCATGGCGACAAGCCCGCGCAAGAAGCGGCGCAAGGGCCCGGGACGAAAGCCGAGCTCGGAGGCGAGCATCTCCGCCGTTCGGCCGCCCAGGTCCAAAAGGTCGGGGATACGTGCCGTGACCGCCGTGAACAGCATGGCGGCCTCGTGATAGGCGGCAATCTGCCCCTCCAGCCGGTTTTCGATCTCCAGCTGCTCGCCGTAGTCCATTGCTGACCTTCCCCGCTCCGGCTTCGCATGAGGTCCATACTTTGCGCAAGGACGCTTCGTTCTCCCTTCCCCGGAAGGGGGAGGGGGTCGGGGTGGGGGTCTCGGAACGTTTCAAATTGACCCCCACCCGCCACGCCTTCGCCCTTCGGGCTACGGCGGGCGCCCTCCCCCTTTGCAGGGGGAGGGAAGTGACGGGGCCATTGCCTGTACGAAGGCGCTGCTATAACCACGCGGCCATGATGGAGCAGAGCGAAGAGACCATAGAAGAGGCCCGGGATACGGGCCGCGGCGAAGGGCTGACGCCGGAGCGGGTGCTGATCGTCGATTTCGGCAGCCAGGTGACGCAGCTCATCGCCAGACGCGTGCGCGAGGCCGGCGTCTATTCCGAGATCGTGCCCTTCGACAAGGCTGAGGAAGCGCTCGGCCCCGTCTTGCCCAAGGCCGTCATCCTCTCCGGCGGCCCTGCCAGCGTGACCGAAGAGGGCACGCCGAAAGTTCCGCCGGCGGTGTTCACCGCCGGGGTGCCGGTGCTCGGCATCTGCTATGGCGAGCAGGCCATGGTGGCGCATTTCGGCGGGCAGGTGGAAGGAGGGCACGCGCGCGAGTTCGGCCGCGCCGAGCTTTCGATCATCGACGATACGCCGCTCTTCGAAGGCGTGTTCCAGGTGGGCGAGAAAGCGCCGGTGTGGATGAGCCATGGCGACCGGGTGACACGGCTGCCGCCGGGCTTCCGCGCCGTCGGCATCTCGGCCGGCGCGCCGTTTGCCGCCATCGCCGACGATTCGCGCAGGCTCTACGGCGTGCAGTTCCACCCGGAAGTCATGCACACGCCTAAGGGCGCGGCCCTCATCGCCAATTTCGTGCGCGAGATCGCTGGCTGCGCTGGCGACTGGAGCATGGCGCATTTCCGCGAGGCCGAGGTCGCCCGTATCCGCGAGCAGGTTGGCGAGGGGCACGTCATCTGCGGGCTGTCGGGTGGGGTCGATTCAGCCGTCGCCGCGCTCCTGATCCACGAGGCGGTCGGCGACCAACTCACCTGCATCTTCGTCGATCACGGGCTGTTGCGCGAAGGGGAGGCGGAGGAAGTGGTCGAGCTGTTCCGCGGCCATTACAACATTCCGCTCATCGCGGTCGATGCATCGTCGCGCTTCCTCGATGCGCTCGCAGGCGTCACAGACCCGGAAGTGAAGCGCAAGATGATCGGCAAGCTTTTCGTCGACGTGTTCGAGGCTGAGGCCGACAAGCTCGGGCACGTCGATTTCCTGGCGCAAGGCACGCTCTACCCGGACGTGATCGAAAGCGTGTCGGCGACCGGCGGGCCGTCCGCGAAAATAAAGTCGCATCACAATGTCGGCGGCCTGCCGGAGCGGATGCGGCTCAAGCTGATCGAGCCCTTGCGCGCGTTATTCAAGGACGAGGTGCGCGCGCTTGGCCGCGAGCTCGGACTGCCAGATGCCTTCGTCAACCGCCACCCGTTTCCCGGGCCCGGCCTTGCCATCCGCGTGCCGGGCGAAGTCACCAAAGAGAAGCTCGCAATTTTGCGCAAGGCGGATGCGATCTATCTCGACGAGATCAGGAAGCATGGGCTCTACGACAAGATCTGGCAGGCCTTCGCCGTGCTGCTCCCGGTGCGCACGGTGGGCGTGATGGGGGATGCGCGCACCTACGACTATACCTGTGCGCTCCGCGCGGTGACCTCGACCGACGGCATGACCGCAGACTATTACGACTTCTCCCACGATTTCCTGGGGGCTGTGGCGCGGCGCATCATCAACGAGGTGCGCGGCATCAATCGCGTGGTCTACGACATTACCTCCAAGCCCCCGGGGACGATTGAGTGGGAATAGCGGAGCAGGGGCCCTGGCTAGGAGGGGTCCTTGTCGTGGATCGTTATGCCGGGAGGCAGCTGCACCCAAGAATGCCGGCGGCAGTCATAGACTGAGTCCTGCGGCGGTGGGAAACCCGGGTCGGCGAAGGCGCCCACCGCGACACTCACACCTGATCGCTTGACGCCTTCCTCGGTGTGGAACAGGTTCGTACCGCAGACAGGGCAGAAGCGGAACCGGAACTTGGCGCCTTGGTCTCCCACACGGACATACTCGGTTGCGGCGCCGGAAACCCTGTAGGGAGCGGCAAACACGGCGAGAGCCGCAAACACGCTGCCCGTCCTGCGCTGACAGGCCAGGCAGTGGCAAATCCCAACCCCAAGCGGTTCGCCCTGAACTTCGATACTGAGCTGTCCGCAGCAGCAGGCAGCCGTTCGAGCGGACATTAGAGACCTCCGATTTGTTGTGAAGCAAGCTGCATTACCCCGATAGGATGGCAAAGAAGGCGGTCGAGGAGTAGCGTGCGCTTAAGCGGCCTCTTGCGCTGTCATGTCCACAATTTGACCGCCGATTTGCGCATAATTCCTGGCAGTGGCTTATGAAACGGGATGTGGCTGGAATGCGCCTGAGGACCTATCGCGCGCTGACCTTCGTCGCGCTGTTGAGCATATTGGGCTCGTGGCCGGCAGATGCGCCGGCGCAGAAAACCGTTGTGGCCGGGGAGATCAAGGCGACCTATCGCGTCGACCTTTCCGCCATCAATTTGGGTGAGTTCAATTTGACGGCGAACCTCAACGGCTCCGCCTATGAGATGCGGGCCAAGGGCAATTTCTCGCTGCTTGCCGGAATGCTCTATCGCGCGTCGGGCAAGACGGCGAGCAAAGGCCGGCTGGCAAAGGAAGGCCCGCAACCCGCAAAATTCATCGTCAGTTTCGAGAGCGGCGACAAGAAGGAAGCGCGCGAGCTGACATTTGCCGGAGGGGCGGTGAGCAAGGTGTTACTCGTTCCGCGCAAGGACAAGGTCAGGCGCAGGCAAGTGCCCGTCACAAAGGAGCAGCTTCGGAATGTGCTCGATCCCTTGACCGCAGCCTTCCTCTACGCACGCGACGACGGTCCCGGCGGCGAGTCCAAGGTCTGCGACCGGACTGTGCCGGTGTTCGACGGCAAGCAGCGTTTCGACATCGTTCTTAAACCGAAGCGCACCGAGCCTTTGGGAGGGGACGCGCCGGCCAACCTCGTGGGGTCTGTCGCGGTCTGCCAGGTGAAATATGTGCCGATCGCGGGCTACCGGCCCGACCATCCGGGCGTCAAATATGTGATGGAGAACGAGGACATCGAGGTCTGGCTGGTACGCCTGCCAGAGACCTCGCTCTATCTTCCTTACCGGATCCTCATGCCAACGGCCTGGGGCACGGGATCGGCCACGCTCACCGAGGTCACGAGGCGCGCCGGCGGCGCCTCTGCCTCTAACGGCGGCTAAGCGAGCGCCAAGACCGTTACTACCGCCAGAAGTGCGGCGGTCGCCGCTGGGATCAACCAGCTGATGGCGAGGGGTTCGAGATCCCGTCCGGAAGGCCGGGATTCAAGCACCCCATTTTTTTCACGCCACTTCGGGCCAGGACCTCGCATATAGTGAAGCTCGGGACGATAGGTTTTGGATTGGCCCCGCATGCGAAATGCTCCCTCAAACTCGTAAGCGACACCCCGTAGTGGCCAAATATCGCTAAAGATTTTGACGGCATTCGGTGTGTGAGCTGGGCGGGATCGGGGCATTGTTGAGGCAGGTGTTGCGTCATGGCTCAGATGCAGAAGCTGGAGGCTTTGCGGATCCTTGCGGGAAAGCTCGCCGAGATCGAGCAGGATCACGGGATGGAGCTTGAGAGCGGGGCGTTGCGCGAGGAGGCTGATGCGCACGCCGAGGCGCGGGCGCTTGCCGCGGTCCTGGATTTCTTGCAGGCCTGCAAGGTCGCGCCGGGCGAGTCATTGCTCCGCCTGTTCCGGCGCTATTTGCGCGCTTCCAAGGACCGTGCCCCGATACGCGATCATCGTGCCGTCCCGCGCTCCCGCGCAAGCTAGCGTCGGGGCACTACTGCCGAATAGCGCTGTCATTCCCGCGAAAACGGGAATCCCGTAAAGGCGGTGCTCGCGATCAACTAAGGCGGTGGCTACTGGATCGCCCGGTCAACCCGGGCGAGCCAGTGTCGAATTCATCTCGAACTTGCCCCAGCGCCTCGGTCACTTAGCGAGACTTGCCTCGACCTGGCGGACATCAAGAGAGCGGCCGGAGCCAAACCACAATGTGATGGTCAGGACCAGGGAAACGATAAAAAGCGCCATGAACAGTTCTCGGACCATCTCGCCAAACCTCCCTCGACATGGTCGCTCCAGGATGTCTCCAACACCACGGCTGCAGCCGGATGAAACCCAGATGATGCAATGAGGTTCCTCTCGTGAGGGAGGAACTTTCGTTCGCTTCCTCGGCAAGCTGTCCGCTGGCCGTGCGGCTTGTTGACGGAATGGTGCGGGTAAGCTTTGCTGCGTGAGCTTTCTTCAAAGGATGGCCAGCTCCACCCCCAACCGGCTAGCATAGGCACATAGCATGACGCTTCTTATCGTCGGTATCGCCGTTTTTCTCGGCATCCATCTTTTGCCGACGGCGACGAATTTGCGCGAGGGGCTCGTCGCGCGCTTCGGCGAGAACGCGTACAAGGCGCTGTTCTCGCTTCTCTCCATCGCCGGCTTCGCGCTGCTGGTCTATGGGTTCGCTCAAGCGCCCGTGGTGCAAGTGTGGTCGCCGCCCTCGTGGACACGCTGGGTGGCGATCGTGCTCATGCTGCCAGCCTTCATCTTCCTTGTCGCAGCTTATGCTCCAGGGCAGATCAAGGCGAAACTCAAGCATCCCTTCCTCGTCGCCATCAAAACCTGGGCACTCGCCCATCTCATTGCCAATGGCGACCTGGCCTCGATCATCCTGTTCGGCTCGTTCCTCGCTTATGCCGTCTACGACCGCATCACCTTGAAGGGGCGCAAGCCGACGGCGCTGATCGCGGCTCCCGGGCCAGGGTCGGCGCGGAACGACGCCATTACCATAGTTCTGGGAACGGCGCTTTACGTGGCTTTCCTGATCTGGCTGCATCCGCTCCTGATTGGAACCCCGGTTTGGCCGGGGTGACAAAATTGGCCCCGTCGGCCCATTTTTTGCACTGCAAAACGTCTTATATTTCTGTCATAAGACCACCAAGGTCTGGCCTCTTGAGGAGCCCGGAAGACGTGTCGAAGGAATTTGCTTCCCCCAAGCGGGTCACCGCGCCGGATATCAGGAACCGCAAGGGCGGCGCGCCGATTGTTGCGCTCACCGCCTATCACGCACACACCGCGCGCATCATCGATCCGTATGTCGATATGCTGCTGGTCGGCGATTCTCTCGGCATGGTGATGCATGGTTACGAGACCACCGTGCCGGTGCCGCTCGAGCTGATGATCATGCATGCGCAGGCCGTGGTACGGGGCTCCACCCGCGCTCTGGTCGTCGTCGATATGCCGTTCGGCTCCTATGAGGAAAGCCCGTCCGTCGCCTTCCGCAATGCATGCCGCGTGATGAAGGAAACGGGCTGCGGTGCGATCAAACTCGAGGGCGGCGTGCAGATGGCCGAGACCATCCGATATCTATCCGAGCGCGGCATCCCGGTGATGAGCCATATCGGCATGACGCCGCAGGCGATCAACACGATCGGAAGTTTCGCGCCGCGCGGCCGCGTCCGCTCCGAATGGGGGGCCTTCGAGGCTGACGCCAAGGCCGTGGCGGAGGCGGGAGCGTTTGCCGTTGTGCTCGAGGCGCTTGCCGAACTGCTTGCCGCGCGCATCACCAAACAAATCGACATCCCAACCATCGGCATCGGCGCATCGGCCGAGTGCGACGGGCAGATCCTGGTGCTCGAAGATATGCTGGGCTTGAGCCCTCGCGTGCCGAAATTCGTGAAGGAATATGCGCAGCTCGCTGCCGGCATCGAAAATGCCGTGAAGACCTTCGCGCATGAGGTCCGCACGCGCGTCTTTCCGTCGGCGGAATATACCTATCCGATGTTCGAGGACGAGGCAGAAGTCACGAAAAAGACCAAAATGACAGGCAGTTAACCTGCTTCGGCTCGCTTTAACTTGCGCGCGCAAGAGGCCTTCACTAATACGGCGGGCGGAGGGCGGCAGAAGATCCCGGATGGATCGAGCGCCGTTATCGCCGTAACCGCAACGCCATAAGAGTCCGCTGCCAATGAGCGACCGGGATTTCTTTCGTGAGGTGGACGAGGCCGTCCGCCAAGAGCGCTACAAAAAGCTGTGGGATCAATATGGCATCTATGCCCTGGGCGTGGCCGCGCTCATTGTCGTTGGCGTCGCGGGTTACAAAGGTTTCGCCTATTGGCAAGAGAAGCAAGCCCAGGAGTTTGGCGCGAAATTCACCCAGGCCTTGGCGATGGAGGATGGCCCCGATGCGGCGAATGCGCGCGAGATGTTGAGCGCGCTCGCGGAGAAGGGACCCGAAGGTTATCGCGTGCTGGCACGTTTCCAGCTTGCTGCTTCCGAGGCAAAGGCCGGCGAAACCGATAAGGCCGTCGCCGATTACGACGCACTTGCCAAGGATCCGAGCATCGATGCGATCCTGCGCGGCCATGCAACCTTGCAGGCGGCCGCGCTGCGTCTCGACAAGGCGGACTACGCGGAAATGGCGGAGCGCCTCAACGGGCTCGTCCACTCCAACAGCGCATGGCGGTTTTCCGCGCGCGAGCTGCTTGGTCTCTCGGCGTACCGGCTGAAAGACATGCGCGAAGCTGAGAAGCAGTTCAGTGCATTGGTCGGCGATCAAGGAACGCCGCCGAATTTGCGAGAGCGCGCCGATATGATGCTGGCGCTGATCGTGGGGACGCCGCAGTCGCTGAGCACCACGTCGAACTAGCGCGCGAATCTGAGGGTGGACTCGAAGTTGCGCCCGGGTCGAAGACGGGGAATCGGAATCTGGCTCCTCAGGCTGGTGCTCTTGCCAGCGCTGGCCGTGGCCCTTGTGGGCTGCAGCGGCGGTTTTTCCGATATTAGCAAGAAGTTGGAGAATCCTTTCCGCAAAAAGGAGCAACCGCTGCCTGGCGAACGCGTCGCCGTTCTTACCGATCCGACGATGGTCGACGTCGATCCCGCCGAAGCAGCAAGGCCGGTGCAACTGCCGCCGCCGCAAACCAACGCCTCGTGGTCGCAGCCGGGCGGGACGCCCTCGAACAATCCCGGCCATCTTGAGCTTAGCGGCGAGCCGCGCAAGGTTTGGTCGGCCAGTGCCGGCTCGGGGTCGTCGTCGAGCGGGCGCTTGAGCGCGGTGCCGCTGGTGGCCGACGGCAAGGTTTTTACCCTCGATGCCGCGGGCCGGGTGTCAGCCTTCTCCGCCGCGAGCGGCGCCAAGCTTTGGGCGACAAGCCTGACCCCCGACAACGAGAAGAGCAAAGAAGGATTCGGCGGCGGGCTCGCCATGGACGGCGGGCGTCTCTATGCGGCGACGGGTTATGGCACCGTGGTTTGCCTCGATCCCAATAGCGGCGCGATTGTATGGACCAAGGTGGTCGGCAAGCCGATTCGCAGCTCGCCCACGGCGGCAGACGGCAAGATCTATTTCGTCTCGACTGACAACAATTTCTACGCGCTGAGCGAGAATGACGGGCAGCAATTGTGGACGGCGCGCGGCTTGCCGCAGTCAGCCACGCTGCTCAGCAATGTCAGCCCTGCGGCAAGCGGCGGCATGGTAATTGCTCCATTCCCGGCGGGCGACATCATCGCGTTCGAAACCGGAAGCGGCAAAGCGGCATGGTCCGATTCCTTGTCGCGTTCAGCCGACACTTCGGCCGCAGGAATTCTGGTCGATCCGGCGCGGCCGGTAATCGATCGCGGCGTGGTCTATGCCGTGAGCCATGGCGGCAAGATGGTCGCAACCTCGGAGAGCACAGGCGCGCGGCTGTGGTCCCGCAATCTCGCCAGCACGCAGATGCCGTGGATCGCCGGCGAGACTGTCTTTGTCGTCGACCTTGGCGGCAAGCTCATCGCGCTGTCGCGCGCCGACGGCAAAGTGCGCTGGGTCACGGAGCTTCCCCAAAGCAGCCAATGGAATGGGCCGGTGCTGGCGGGCGGCAGACTCTGGCTGGTCTCGGGCCAGGGACTTTTGGTCGGAGTCGACGCCAAAACCGGCCAGCTCTTAAGCCAAGTCGATCTCGATACGAAGGTCTTCGTCACGCCGGTTGTAGCCGGCGGCCGCATGTATATCCTTGCGGACGATGCCGAGCTGATTGCTCTTAACTGAACCACCCGCTAGAGGGTGAAGCCGGCGGGTTTGCCGTATGCCTGTTCCCCGAGGTCCATGTCGTTCACCGTCGCCATCGTCGGACGGCCGAATGTCGGCAAGTCCACCCTGTTCAACCGGCTTGCCGGAAAGCGACTGGCGCTGGTCAGCGAGCAGCCGGGCCTGACCCGAGACCGCCGCGAGGCCGAAGCACAGCTTGGTGAATGCACCATTAGGCTGATCGATACCGCGGGTCTAGAGCCCGGCGATAAGGGGCTGACGCCGCGGATGCGGCGACAGACGGAGACTGCCATTGCGCACTCTGACCTTGTGCTGTTCCTCCTCGACGCGCGCGACGGCGTGGTGACGGCGGACGAGATGTTCGCCGAGCTGGTGCGCAATTCGGGGAAGCCGGTCATTCTTGCCGCCAACAAGTGTGAAGGCAGGGCAGCTGAGCCCGGCATCTACGAAGCCTATTCACTTGGTCTCGGCGAACCGATCGCAATTTCCGCCGAGCACGATATTGGCATCGGGGAGCTCAGCGAGTCCCTTGAACGGGCATGCAAGCAGGCGAGCGAAGGCGAAGCGATTGCGGCCCAAGCCGTCGAGGAGGAGCGTCCGCATCCGCTGCGGATCGCCGTCGTCGGCAGGCCGAATGTCGGGAAATCAACCCTCGTTAACGCTCTGCTCGGCGAGGAGCGGATGATTACGGGGCCCGAGGCCGGGATTACGCGCGACGCGATCGCTTCGGAAATAGAATTGAACGGACGGCGCGTCTTGCTGTTCGACACGGCAGGTCTCAGACGCAAGATGCGGGTCGAGGAGCGCGCCGAGAAGCTTTCCGTTGGCGATGCGCTGAGAGCGATCCGCTTCGCCGAAGTGGCGGTGCTGCTCCTCGATGCCGAGCGTCCTTTTGAGAAGCAGGACCTTCAGATTGCCGATCTCATCGCGCAAGAGGGCCGCGCGCTCGTCATCGCCGTCAATAAATGGGACCTCGTGCGCGACCGCGAGAAGCGGCTCGCCTCCTTGCGCGAGACCTGCCAACGGCTCTTGCCGCAAGTCAAAGGCGTGGCGCTCGTGCCAATCTCGGCATTAACAGGGCAGGGGCTCGACCGGCTGGTGCAGGCAATTCTGGCGGCAAATGAATTGTGGAATCGGAGGCTGCCGACCCATGCGCT
>Ga0073934_10008846_pt1 | contig 13198 bp, 10 predicted proteins | sample LarsenN4metaG_FD_76834 | JGI IMG/M metagenome (GOLD analysis project Ga0073934, IMG submission 76834) | Hot spring sediment bacterial and archeal communities from British Columbia, Canada, to study Microbial Dark Matter (Phase II) - Larsen... ...
AAGCAAGGTTAAAGAACCCCTTTCAGTGGTGTGATTGGTGATCGGGAAGATGGGGTGATGGGGAGGTGTGAGGAGTAAACAACTAACCACTAACCACTAACCACTAACAAATGACCATTGACTATTGACTAAATGATTCTAAATTGCCTGGTACTGAGTACTGCTTCTCCATGATCTGGTATCCAGGCTATCCACTCATCTTGGGAAATTGAACACAGCAGTAGTGCTTCATCAAAGCTGTAGGGGTTAAGTAGTTCCAAAAGTCTCACCCAGGTATTAGGTTGAAAATGTTGCTGTTTGGTTTTGATGCCAAACTCATCACTTGACCAATCCAGATTCTGTCTTCCGGCTTGTAATGCAAAATCTGGTCTACTAAAATCTAATTCCATGGCTTTGTCTTACCCTCAGCCAAGTGCTAGTTACAAAATATTTCTGTAACTAAGACTACAAAATAACTAATATTTTGGAAAAGAGATTGTTTTATAACTTAACTTTTTAGTTAAATTTTAATGCTCATTTTGGATTCACTTGTGAATATTCCCCGAATCACCAGCGTAAAGGAGTAGCATTTTGGGTGTCCAAGATTTGGGTTTACGAACAACTAGTTAGCGCTGCACCACATTGATCTTCACTTGCCAACCAACCTTTGATACCTTGATATTCTACCTGGGCCCATTCTCCCTGACAGCCTAATAATTTGACACTCGTACTGGAGGGAATTCGTCCCACTTTTTGACTTTGCTGATCAGCATTGCTGTAAAGATTCACGCCGCTAGTTCCATAGCCCCGGGATGATATACCTAACATTGGCAAATACACCCAGCCAGTTCCTGTAAAATCACCAGTAACATCAGTAACTTGCACCCATTTTCCCAATGCAGCAGTAATCTTTACTGTTTCATTAGTAGCTATTTTCCCCAAAATTTTGTAGGTAGGACTTGCACCACTCCGTACATTTAAACCTTGTGGATCTTTGCTGGTGACGTAGGCATAAATATCACATTTTTTTTGCTTGGGTAATTGGGCTAACACATGATGATTGGCTATGCCAGTATTAACAAGTACGCTAATAGTACTAAATGCTAAGGCGATCGCTAACTTTCCTGCTTGATTGTTCACGCTTGTTTCTCCGATTTTTAGACACCAGCAATATTGCTGGTGTCATAATTTTTACCTCAAATCGTAACCAAATAAATTCGGATCAACTTCTCCCAGTTGCAAATCTGCTAAACCATACTCCGCCCAGCGCCTTTCCACCATCGCCGCTATTTCTGGATCTGATTCCAAGGGTGCGCCCCATTCGTGTTCGGTTTCTGGTGGTATCTTTGTGGTAGCATCAATACCCATGCGTCCGCCCAAACCTATTTTTTCACTGGCAAAATCCAAGCTGTCAAAGGGTGTATTGGGTAGAATAAATACATCCCGTGTGGGATCCACTTTAGAACTAATTGCCCACACGACTTGACGCGGATCTCTAATATTGATATTTTTATCCACCACAATCACAAATTTGGTGTAAGTAAACTGTGGTAACGCACTCCAAAACGCCAATGCTGCCCGTCGTGCTTGCCCAGGATAGGCTTTATCTATAGATATAATGGCTGCTTTGTAACTCAAAGCTTCCATTGGCAAGAAGAAATCGACTATTTCCGCAACTTGTTGGCGCAGAATCGGAGTATAAATCCGATTAAGAGCGATCGCCATCATCGCTTCTTCTTTGGGTGGACGTCCACTAAATGTAGTTAAATAAATTGGGTTTTTACGATGTGTCATACACTGGAAGCGAATCAAGGGCGAATCTTCTACACCGCCGTAATAACCCATGTGATCGCCAAAAGGCCCGTCTGGTAAAACTTCCCCTGGAGTAATCGTCCCTTCTAAGACTATTTCCGAATCGGCGGGAACTTCCAAATCTACAGTTTTACACTTTGCCAACTGCACACCAGAACCACCGTAAAGTCCAGCAAACAACCATTCAGATAAATCTACCGGAATTGGTGTGGCTGCTGCCATGATAATTAGAGGATCAACACCGAGTGCGATCGCGATTTCTAATTTCTTCCCACGTTCGGCTGCTTTGCGTAAATGTCTCGCCCCACCCCGCACCGATAACCAGTGAACGGTCATTGAGTTGTGAGATTGTAGTTGTAAGCGATACACGCCAACATTGGGTATACCCGTTTCGCAATCCTTGGTAATCACCAATCCCAGAGTAATGATCTTCCCAGCATCAGCTGGATAAGGACGTATTAAAGGTAACTTATTCAAATCCAAATCTTCCCCTTGCAGCACCACTTGCTGACAAGCAGGGAAAAAATCTCTTCCTGGTTTCGCCTTAAGTACGTCAAACAGCACTTTACCAAAATCAATCGCTTGGGAAATCTTTTTGGGCGGCTTGGGTTGTTGTAGCATCGCCAATTTTTTCCCCAATTCTTCCAACTCCTGGGGATGCTGCATATTCATCGCCCAGCATATCCTTTCTACCGTCCCCATCAGATTAATCGCTACAGGTATAGATGAACCTTTGACATTTTCAAACAATAACGCTGGGCCGCCCTTTTGTAACATGCGGTTGGAAATTTCCGCAATTTCTAAATCTGGATCTACTGGCGCTGTAATTCGCTGTAGTTGTCCTTTTTGTTCCAGAAGTTTGATAAATTCCCGTAAATCTCTTGCCATTGTGTTAGAAAATTTTTAAGAACTATGAAGCGCTTTTTATATTATCTGTTATTTCTCTTACCTCACCCCTAGTCCCTGGTTGATCGCACGAAAATTTTTAGTGTCTTGGTGATAAAAAATACATCTTGAACCACTAAGACACTAAGGCACTAAGAAAATTCCTTGCTTTTTAGTCTGCTATAAAATGAGGATATTATGGTCAATGGCTTGGAGGCATTAAGTAATGTCTAAGATTACTACAGCAGCCTTAGGGATGACTTCGCATTAGTAACAATTATTTGCTACCCTTCTAAAACTTTGTCACAAACTCTCAAGGGTGGAGGTAACACAACGCCTCCAATAAGGAGGTTTTATTTTGACATTTAAAATAAAGCCCCCTTGCTTAAGGGGGATTTATGTAAAATCCTATATGATTAGTGAGAATTCTACAGCCGATATCGCCGGGTTATCTAAGAATTTGGGGATATTAATGACTCAGGATTTATCTGTAATCCTGTCGTTGAATTTGCCGTAAACGCGCAGCATCACGCATACCATATTCAGGGCGACAAAAACGATTTAATTGTGCTTCAAAAAATTCTCGATTTGCTTGTAAGTGTTTGGGATTTGGATCATCTAATGGATATAAGAGTGCAGTCCGTAAAGCTTGAATTACCGCAGAAGTAACGTTGTACATTGACCGTTGGAAACTAATTCCCAACTGAATCAACATATCGTCCTCACCACGACAGTGTTGTTTGTAATAATCCACAAGATATTGGGGTAAGAAATGCAACATATCTTGCATTAAAAGTGTTGGTGGAATGCCCGCAGTCCCCACAGGAAATACATCGGCATATAAAATACCGTAGTGGAAATCTTCTTGCTTATCAGGGATTTGTCTGGCTTGGGCATTGTAAGATTTTGTACCTCGGAAAGGAGAAGTACGATAGAAAACAGCTTCTACATAAGGTAATGCTGCCTCATAAAGCCAGGTAAAGCCCTTAGATTTAGGGATAATTTCGTAACATTCTCCCCGAATATAAACATGATGGTAAATGGGACGACCTGCGATCGCAAAAATTCCATTGACCAAAAAATTCATGGCATCGGGGACGCCTTTAAATCCCCCTTCATCATAGATGTCCGACATTTCAAAGAAAACTGGAGCCATGACTTCCCAGAACAAGCCCAGGTTGGCATAATAAGACATTTGGCGGCACTGTTCCAAAAACATATCTGGAAACAGTTTATAGAGTCCTAACATTACAGGGTTGCCTTGGAAGTAAGCCTTAATAGCACGATCGGCATTGGCTTTGTACTCTTCACTGTCGAGATAGGCATCAAATTGATTTACTGGTGCGTACATATGACGATGCCAAAGCATTGCCCGCATACACTCTTCGGCAAATTCCATATTTATGCGGTCATGAAACCAATGATGAAGCAATTTTGGCATTTTAAAGGTTTCACCCTTTTCCATAAATGCCAAAAGTTCTGGATGGGCTGTTGCTTCGCCGCGCCAAATTCGCAAATCAGCATCGTCACCAGCATAATGATTATGCCGCTCTAAGTACTCCTGAGAAATGAAGTATTTAAAGAAGGGAAAGGGATCTAAAAAAACTTGTTCGGCAATATAAAGTAAGTCACGCCAGTAGAAATCCATCGGCACTGCATAAGCCTTATAGATGCCGATAATTTGCATCAAATTTTCTGGCGTATCCGGTAACATTGAACCGCCAGCTTCTAAACGGTGAATTATTTCTGCAAATTCATGAGTAGAAGGCGGTAATTTAGTTGTAGGTTTATCTAGTGCTTTTACCATTTTTAGTTCTTTATTTCAGGGCTACTTGCTGAGTCACTGCTTTTTCGATGGGAGGAATGGTTGCAACCATTGCTGTTGTTGTTGGTTCAGCCCAACGCACCAACCAAGTGGGTTGTACTCCTAAGAACAAAATTAAGGCTGCCAAAACTAGGGCAGGCATTTTTTCGTGCCACAGGACTCGTGGGTAATAGGCAAGGTCGTTGTCGAGTTTACCAAAACAAGTACGGTTGAGAAGGATGACAAAGTAAACGGCGGTTAAGCCAGTGGCAACTACACATAATAGGGTAGGTAGGGGGAATACAGAGAAACTACCTTGGAAAACGATAAATTCAGAGATAAATCCTGTCATTCCAGGAATACCCGCGCTAGCCATACCGCCTAAAACTAATAAGGCGCTGGTTAGGGGTAAACCGCGTATAGGATTCATTAAGCCATTGAGGACATCCAACTCCCGGGTTCCCACCTTGGCTTCTACAACTCCGACTAGGTGGAAGAGAATGGCTAGGATAATACCGTGGCTGACCATTTGGGCAACAGCACCAACAAGAGCAAGGGGAGTACTAGCAGCAGCAGCCAGGAGAATGTAACCCATGTGACCGATGGAACTGTATGCCACCATGCGCTTGATGTCTTTTTGAGCGATCGCTGTTACTGCCCCATACATGGCACTAATTGCACCCCAAATTGCCAAACTTGGTGCGAGAGTACTCCAAGCATCGGGAAACAACGCCATCCCAAACCGTAAAATTCCATAGGTTCCTAACTTCGCCAGCACACCACCAAGCAGAATGGCAATAGGCGCGGAAGCTTCAACGTATGCATCTGGCAACCAGGTATGTAAAGGAACCAAGGGGATTTTAATTCCAAAGCCTAGTATGATTCCTACCAACAGAACGATTTGCAGTGTTGCTGATAAAGTCTGAGTAGAAAGGGCATCATAGTTAAAGCTAGAGGAACCTGTTACCCAGACAACACCCAAAAAGCTAGCCAGAATTAATGCGCCGGAAACAGCAGTATAAATCAGGAACTTAATACCAGCATAAGCCCGTCTTTGACCACCCCAAATGCTAATTAGCAGATAAAAGGGTATTAATTCTAGTTCGTAGAACAGGAAGAATAGTAGTAAATTCTCTGCTAAAAATGCGCCTGCGACTCCACCACTCACTAACAAAACTAGAGAGTAGAAAAGCCGGGGACGTTCTGTTTGCTGACTACTGCTGTAAATAGCAATCCAGGTGAGCAAACTATTTAAAATCAGCAGTAAAATCGAAAGTCCATCTACCCCAAGCTGATAGCTTAAACCAAGGGTTTCATTCCAGGGGAGATACTCTTGTAACTGCATCCCTGGATTGTTGATATCAAATTTGAGTAAGAGAAAAAGATTCCACAACAGTACTATTCCAGAAGCAAACAATGCTCCTAAACGCACACGATTAGCAGAAATATTTCCAGGTAATAATGCGATAACAGCAGCCGCAAAAATCGGGAGCCAAATTAAAACGCTGAGCATAATTTGGAATGGTAAATTGATATTGTTAAACTTCAATGCACTGTTAGCGAGACAACAACATCATGTCTAGGAACTGATTTCCCCAGTAGGGCCAAGTGACGAATATTCCTAAAACACCTACTCCTAACAGGACAGTGAAGGCATAAAATTGGGTTTGTCCAGAGGTACTATATTTAAGACTTTCACCACCACCAATAGAAGCTAAACCAACCAAGTTAACAATGCCATCAACTACAAAACGATCAACAATGTCGGCTAACTTAGAAATGAGGTCAACACTCAAAACAATACTCATCCGATAGAGTTTGGGAGTGTAAAAATCGTAGGCAATTAAATCTTGTAAACCTTTCCAAGGTAGGCGAATTGGTTTTGGCACATTGCCTAGATAAATTACAGCACTGATGCTGCAACCAAAAATACTTGACCAAATTAACAGCAGTGCAACATCTTTATTTAATTCAGCCCAACTAGGTAGAAGTGATAAGCTTTGCAAAATTAAAGGTAAATGAAGAGTAAAGCTCATCAAAATCATCATTGGTAACACCATTTGCCAGCCAACTTCAGGCGATCGCTCACTCATTTGCTTGGGTTTACCACCAAAAATGAGACTGAATTCCCTGGTCAAGCTAAAAGCTGTCAAAGCATTGACTGCTATTACTACTGCAACTAGCCAAGGTTTGGTTGTCCATAGTCCATCTGCTAATTTCAACAACGCCCAAAAGCTACCTAGAGGTGGAAAACCAATTAAACCCAAAATACCAACAATATAAGCTAAGCCGGAAACTGGACGACGTGACCATAGTCCACCCAACAAAGTAACATTTTGGGTGATACTGTTCCAGACAACAGCACCTGTACTCATCACCAGTAATGCTGCACTAAAAGCGTGGGTAAGTACCAACAACAGCGCCGCTTCGTCTTGCTGTGTACCTACAGCGATAAACACCAAACCCAAATAGGCACTCACAGAATAAGACAAACAGCGTTTAACATCAACTTGAGCGATCGCAATTAAGGAAGCACCTACCGCCGTGATTGCACCAATACCAACCATCGCACTAGAAACTATCGGCGACAAGCTAAAAACAGGTTGCAATTTGATCAACACCCAAGCACCACTTGCAACCACCACTGAGTTACGCAAAATTGTACTGGGAACAGGCCCTTCCATTGCCTCATCCAACCACAGATGCAAAGGGAACTGGGCGCATTTACCCATTGGCCCTGCAATCAGCGCCAAACCAACCAGTGTGATTAGTGTTGGATTTACATTAGCACTAGCTGCCCACTCCGCTAATTCTGTATAATTCCAAGTTCCCGATAAAGGCCATAGTCCCAGTACCCCCATCAACAGGAATAAGTCGCCCACCCGCTTAGTTAGGAACGCATCTCTCGCCCCAGTAACTACCAAAGGTTGGATAAACCATAACCCAACCAGCAAGTAAGTTCCGAGAGTCAGGATCTCCAGAATTACATAGCTAAAGAATAGGTTGTTGCACAAAGCCAGGGCACATAATCCCGCTTCAAACATTCCTAACAAAGAATAGAAACGTCCCCAGCCCCAGTCCATTTCCATGTAGCCAATGGCATAAATCTGTGCTAGCAAATTTAAGCCACAAACTACGATCATTGCACCAACACTAATCGAGGAAATTTCTAAATCAATGGTGAGATTTAAACCCGCAGTACTCAACCAAGGTATAAATACCTGATACGCAGGTTGATTCCAAGTAGCAGGAAATGCCAAAGTAGCGTGAAGAAATGCTAAAAATGTCATGATTAAATTGACATACCCCGCCGGTCTTGGCCCCGTACGTCGAATAATTCCCGGCGACCAAGGCACAGCTAAAAGCCCACCTATTAACGCATATAAAGGTACCAACCAAACCGTTTCAAGCAGGAACTGAGCCATTAACTCACCTCTAATTTGCAGCAAGACTAAATAGCAGTTGTCAAAACACAACCGTCACTTCCAGACAACGTCGCTATGGGAGTTTAAACAAATTTATATTTGCTTAATCTTGTTAAAAATAGATTATCCTTATATCTCTCAAAATGGAATTAGTGATCTAGACAATTCGACGATAACTACTGTAATAAATTCTTATAACTTTTTTATCAAATAGTTACTATTGATTTAAATCTATATATCTTTATATTGCGTCTACTCCAAGTCTCTCCTCTGTTTTCACTTGCATACCTTGCGTCGTATAAATTTTCTTTGTGTCTTGGTGTCTTGGTGGTGAAATAAAAATTTTATATAACCACCAAGAAACTAAGACACCAAGCAGATAATCGGTACAAAAACGGCATACACTTTTGGTGTAGAGCTAACAAAAGAAGTAGCCGTGGCTGGATTTTTATTTGTAACTGATTTAGATCATACTCTCGTAGGTGATGATCAAGCGCTGCTGCTATTAAATGAGCGCCTGCAAAGACATCGTGAAGAGTATGGTACAAAAATTGTTTATGCTACTGGGCGATCGCCTGTTCTATACCGTGAACTGCAAGAAGAAAAAAATCTTCTTGAACCAGATGCCCTGATTTTATCTGTAGGAACGGAAATATACTTGGATGGTAGCGACAGCCCAGACTCAACTTGGGCAGCAATACTTTCACAGGGTTGGGACAGGAATTTAGTGTTAAATCAAACAGCTAAATTTACTGAGTTGAAACCACAACCAAGCACTGAGCAGCGTCCTTTCAAAGTAAGTTTTTTCTTAGAAGAGGAGGCATCTGTGGCAGTTTTACCAAAATTAGAATCGGAGTTGCTCAAATCTAATTTAAATGTAAAGTTAATCTACAGTAGCGGTATAGACCTTGACATTGTGCCTCGCAGGAGCGATAAAGGTCAGGCAGTACAGTTTCTTCGTCAAAAGTGGAAATTTGTAGCAGAGCAAACTGTTGTCTGTGGTGATTCTGGTAATGATATTGCTTTATTCGCAACAGGCAATGAACGAGGGATTATTGTGGGGAATGCTCGTCGGGAGTTACTCCAGTGGCACAATGAAAATCCCGCTAACCACCGCTACTTGGCACAAAATGCCTGTGCAGGTGGTATTTTGGAAGGCTTAAGATATTTCGGACTGATGGAATAATGATTAGTTATCTCAAAGGCATTGTTGCTGGCATTCAAAAACAGAGTGGAAATCGCCATGTTCTTACTCTCGAGGTCAATGGTATTGGTTACGATTTACAAATCCCAGGGCGGCTAGCACAGCAGCTACCAGAATCGGGAGGTGAAGTACAAGTATTTACCTATTACCAAATTCGGGAGGAAGTGCCGTTACTGTACGGTTTTGGTTCCCCAGCAGAAAGGGATGTATTTCGTCACTTGCTAAGTGTGAGTGGTATCGGTGCTGCTTTGGCGATCGCTTTATTAGATACTCTGGAACTTCCAGAGTTAGTCCAGACTATTATCACTGGTAATATTCAACTGTTGATTCAAGCGCCTGGCGTCGGCAAAAAAACCGCCGAACGCATTTGTTTGGAATTGAAAAGCAAATTAATCGAATGGCGCAAAACAGCAGGCTTCTTTGTCGCTACAGGCGGTCCAGCACCAGGAATTCTCGAAGAAGTGCAAATGGCTCTGCTTGCATTGGGGTATACTCCCACTGAAGTGAGTCACGCTTTGCATGTAGTTAGCGAAGATATTGGACTACCAAAAGATGCATACGTAGAAGAATGGCTCAGACAAGCGATCGCACATCTTAGTACCACTGAATGTAGTCATTAGTTATTTGTCAATGGTCAATAATTATTCCTTATTGTTTAGTTGTTATTAGTTATTATAATTTCCCTATTTTTAAACAATTTCAAAGTTCCAAATATTGGAAATGTTGCATACACCTTTTTTGCAATGCACTAGGAAGGAATCTTTTGTAAATTTGCAAAATTTTTTCTTGGCTTTGATTCGTATGTGGTAATCTACCATAATTGATAAAATTATATTTTTCATTAGGGTAAAAGTCGACAATATAATTGTGATTAATATAGCTATCTCTCGTATCTAAAGTATGAATTCTGACAGCGCCATCATTCATTGCCTGCATATGGAATTGATAAGTAAAGTCATGAGAATTTTTTTTCAAAAACTCTCCGACTTTTGCCGCAACTCTATCACCAAAACTTTCTCTATATAACTCCTGCAAAAGAAAGTTGTAAGGTGCCAAATTCCGTGCTTTGGAAAATACGCATAACAGACTTTTCTTATCACCAGCATTGGGTACATGGCTCTTCATTAAAGGCCATACCTTATCTTGATAAGCAGTTTGGGCGACAATGTGTGCTGTTTTGTTATGATCAACAGTACTTGCTGTGACAACTTGTGAAGCTAAGATTGAAGTCCATAAGCTGACTAAAAGCCATTTGGGTAGGTTCATAATTTTTTAAAGATATCTTGATCTAGCAAAAGAAGACAGTAAGAGCTAATGATTTATTATGCGGAAGCTTCACTATATAAAATATTTCGGATACTCAAGCTGAACCTTATAGGATTTTTTCATGTAACATCCTCAATTAGAATATTTTGCGTAAAATTTTAATAAAAATTTTTCAAGTCCGTAAATTTTATAAACAGCATTTCAACTGTAAGCCATTAGCGAACATACTATACGAAAAGCGTAGTTTTGTCCAATGAGATAGGTGCAATTCTCAGGAATTATGTAAATTTTGGTAACGAAAAAAATTTTTGTTTTACGTTATTTGAAGATACTGTAATCACACACATCCACAGAACTAGATAATTTAGTGACATTATCGCTAAATTCCATAACCATATAAACTTATAAAGCAAATAAAAGTCTTACAATTCCCTAGTTTCTTCCCTTCCAATGTCTGATCCCTATGCTTGGATAGAACAATCTCTGGCAACAATTCACCGTGCAGACTGGTATCGTTCGGTACAAACCATCGAGGGTTGTCCTGGTGCGACAGTGTTACTCCAGGGGCAGGAAGTAATTAATTTTGCCAGTAATGACTATTTGGGATTGGCTGGGGATGAGCGTTTGATACTTGCAGCTACTGCTGCTGTGCAAGAATTTGGCACTGGCAGTACTGGTTCCCGATTACTCAGTGGGCATAGAAAAATACACAGAGAACTAGAAAAAGCGATCGCATCCCTCAAGCAAACAGAAGATGCAGTTGTATTCAGTTCCGGCTATCTAGCAAATTTGGGTGCAATTACAGCCTTAGTAAGCAAGCGAGATTTAATTTTGGCTGACCAGTATAATCACTCCAGCCTGAAAAATGGGGCAATTCTTAGTGGTGCAAAAATTGTTGAATACCCCCACTGTGATGTTGAAGCAGTCAAAAGCGAGTTACAAAGATTACGCCCAGACTATCGACGCTGTTTGATCGCTACCGATAGCGTCTTCAGCATGGATGGAGATTTATGTCCTTTACCTACACTAATTGATCTAGCCCAAGAATTCAGCTGTATGCTGCTAGTTGATGAAGCCCACGCTACTGGGGTATTAGGAAAAACAGGTGCAGGGTGCGTCGAACATTTCGGCTGTACAGGTAAGCAATTAGTACAAATCGGGACATTGAGTAAAGCTTTAGGTAGCTTGGGTGGCTATGTAGCTGGAAGTGCAACACTCATCGACTATTTACGAAATCGCGCCCCGAGTTGGATTTACACTACAGCCCTTTCACCCGCAGATACAGCCGCAGCGTTAGCAGCAATCAATATTATTCAACAAGAACCACAACGCCGCACTCAATTGTGGAAAAATGTAGATTACTTAAAAAACTTAATACACCAATACTTACCCAATCTTAAACTACTACCTTCACAATCACCCATTCTCTGCTTAGAATTTGCTAACGCAACAGACGCACTGCAAGCAGGAAACCAACTCAAATCTGCTGGAATTTTTGCCCCGGCGATTCGTCCTCCCACTGTTCCTACCAGTAGAATCAGAATTTCTCTCATGGCAACTCATGAGCAAACACATATTAATAAATTAATAGAACAGCTAAGTCTGATATTTCATTAATCCCTAGCGAATAATCTTCCTCAAACCTCGGCGTCCCTGGTGCGCTTGCTCTGCGTGACTGTGCGTTTCAAAAAACTACCTTTTCCGCAAAGCTGGTTTTTGTTTCTTCGTGTCTTAGTGTCTACGCTGCGGGAAGCCCCTGGGGCGTCTATGTGGTGAAAAATTTAACTTTTGAACCACAAAGGCACTAAGACACTAAGTTAAGCTTTACACCTAGTCTGGACTGTGGTATCTATTTAGTCCTGGTGGATTTACGATTAAAAGTATGGTAGTAAAATCGACTTTTAGCTTCCTAGCATTCTATCGCCACATCACCCTATTGCTTCATCACCCCATCTTTTACTTTGTATTCAGGGTGACGCTTGCTTTATAGAAAGATTAAACTGTGGATAATGTTAATCTAGCTTGGCTGGTAGCAACATTTACATAATTATTAGCGACATTCTTTAACACATAAAACCGTTACCTATATCAAAAGTTAGTTATGTCAGTTCAACAACGTAGTTGCGGTGAAGCCGCCGATTTGATTATAGGTGTTCGCAGCGAAAACCACGACTCGCCGCAAAATACTGCTCCTGTGGGTAGTCTTGCTAGAAGACAGGGGACTATTTCTTCGTTTCTTGCTCCTCTCAAGCAGGATACTTTTAAACAAGTCGTTAAGGAGGTAGAACAAAAGTTACTGATTGTCAATCAAACCCTATCCATGCTGGACTCTCATGGCTTTGAGACAATCTTGCAAGAAATGTTACAGTCTATCACTTTGAAAACAGGGGAATTATTAGGAGCAGACCGAACGACAATATTTTTATTGGATGAAGAAAAACAAGAATTGTGGTCAATTGTAGCTGGGGGGGAGGGCGATCGCTCTTTAGAAATTCGCATTCCGGCTGATAAGGGTATTGCTGGGGAAGTAGCTACTTATAAACGGGTGATCAATATTCCTTTTGATTTTTACGACGATCCACGTTCTCGTTTTGCCCAAGAACAAGAAAAAAGTACCAGCTACCGTACTTACACAATGCTAGCTTTGCCTTTGTTAAATGAGCAAGGGCGGTTAGTGGCTGTGGTGCAATTGCTGAATAAATTAAAATATCCCAACAATTGCCATGCACCACTATCAGAACGAATTGATATTAGAGGCTTTACGAGTGTTGATGAACAGCTATTTCAGGAGTTTGCCCCTTCTATTCGTTTGATTTTGGAGTC
>Ga0073934_10008847_pt1 | contig 13196 bp, 14 predicted proteins | sample LarsenN4metaG_FD_76834 | JGI IMG/M metagenome (GOLD analysis project Ga0073934, IMG submission 76834) | Hot spring sediment bacterial and archeal communities from British Columbia, Canada, to study Microbial Dark Matter (Phase II) - Larsen... ...
CAGCGTTCATCCTGAGCCAGGATCAAACTCTCCGTAAAATTCAACAGCTTCTCGCTGTTTCTTCTCAACGTGAGCCTCTCTCTTGCTCCCTTACTGTCACTCTTTACTTGTTAAGGTGCGATTCGCAACCCTTTAGACGCACAAACGCCGACATATCTTACCTCAATGCCGGCGGAGACGCAAAATCTTATAGACTAAAATAACCACTCTTGGGGTCGTTTCTACTAGACTTGCTTCTCCTCCTTGATTGTCACCGAACTTCCTACCCCACTGGTAGACGAGTTCTTATCAGTACCGCTTGCAGAATACTAATGTAATCTATAATTGTTAGAAGAACATTAGAATTCTGAATGAGATTATATACCAATCTCAGTTTTTGGCAAATTCCAAACCCCATAATTTTACCCGTTAGCTGGAATTTGGCAAAGTCTATTCATGTTGTGTAGACACATAAATACCGGTATTTCTTACCCCTTATACCAGCGGAGATGCAAAAACTAACAAATTGAGAACTAATCCGCTTAAATTCCCTCTTGACGCTATCGCACATCTGTGCTAATGTTGAGTTATGTTGAGGCAATCGATCTCGTTGACTCCAACCGAAGCTCGGGTTTTGGCCCAGTGTTCACTACACTACTACTTTTTGCAGCAGACAGCCCCTTCGGCAGACCCTACCTATGTCCTCCTGGAGGAGGCCATCCGCGAGGCGATCCAAACCTTGCATGCTGCCGGCGGCCCTGCGCGCATATCGCTGGAACAGTGTCTGACTGAGGTGACTCACCAACCGGCGGCTCAGCCCATTATTGAGCGGTATTATCACCGCCTGAGCCAGGAGTGGCGACAAATGATGGCCGGAAACGAAACCCTCGAACTCAAAATTTCAATCGGCGGGATACCTGTTATCCTGCATGGCACGGTGGATCGCCTGGATAAGACCTCGGACGGCGGTATTTTAGCCATTCTGTTCCGCACCGAACCCGGCCCTCTGCCCGACGTCGATGCTCTGCGTCAAGATCACGGTATGACCATCTTTCACGCTTTGGTAGCGGCTAACTATCCAACTAAACGGCCCATTCGTTTACAGGAACTTTGGCTGCAACTCAATCAAAATGTCACCATCGAGCTAAGTGAAGACGAGTATCGCCAAAATTTAGCCCATTTGCGCGAACCCATCCAGGCTCTGGCTCGCGGCCAGGTACGGGCCAGACCCGGCCTGCACTGCGATCTGTGCCCTTTTAAACTACGGGGCTGCCCGGTGTATGCCCACGACCAAAACGAGGCCGATGATTTGGCCGCAACCCCGCCTGCGAGTAAGATTAATCCCCGCCAGTGGATTTTTAAAATCTGAAAACAGGTAGACAGTAAACAGGGAGACCCCTGTTTACTGTCTACCATCTACTTTACAAAGAGTATGGACAGAAGACATTTTATACGCGGCGCAGGCTTTCTCGGCTTCCTGGCTTTTTTGCAGGCCTGTCGCCTGGCTAACTTGGGGCGTGTTTCGGATGTTTCGACTTCCCTGCCGGTCAGCACGGCCACACCCTTACCTACCTTTACCGCTACTCCAACCGGCACACCCTTTGTCACCCCCACTCCCTCAACACCCACCTCAACCAGCCAACCCACCGAGGCAACTTCCACCCCCGGCCCCACCGGCAAAACTACCTCGACCCCAACACCTACCCCCATGCCAACCCCCTACCCACCCGGCCCACCCAGCAAATTGGGCCTTTTTTTGGCTCGCTACGATGCCAAAGCTTTGGAAATTATCGCCAAAGGGAAGCCGGCCCTGGTAAAAACGTTGGAATTTGACGGTAATTTTGTCAAGGGCATTAAGGACTCTTCACCCACCACCATCGTCGTGGCCCGCATGTTTCTGGAACAGCACAACCTTGATACTGACCCGACCCCGCTGGTCCAGACTTTTGTGGAAAAATTATTACCCTTGGCTACCGACCCTCTGCGCATGGCCGGGATTGATGCCTGGGAAGCCTACAACGAGCCGGTGGCTGATACCGTAGACAAAATGAAACGGCTGGCCGATTTTGAAGCCGAGCGGACCCGCATTCTGGCCGAAAATGGGCTGCGCTCGGTGGTGGGCAACTTTGGGACGGGTCAACCACCCCTGGAACTATGGCCGGAGTTCAAGCCCGCCCTGGAAGCAATTCGCCAGTACAACGGCTACCTGGGCTTGCACGAATACTCGGCCCCGGTGATGCAGTTTCGCTCCGGCGGGTTGCAGTTGGAGGGCGAACCGGAGCAGGGTGATGAAGGGTGGCTGACCTTGCGCTACCGTAAAGTTTACCGGCAGCAACTCATCCCCATGGGCTTTGGCGACATCCCGACCCTCATCACCGAATGTGGCGTGGATGGCCTGGTCCAACCTCGGCCCGGCCCGGCCAACGCGCACGGCTGGCAGGATTTTATTGAGACCTGGCGGGTCAACGGCCTGCGCGATGATCCCCCCGGCGTGTATATGGATCAACTGATCTGGTATGATCAAAATTTGCAGCAGGATGACTACATCAAAGGGGCGGCCATCTTCCTGGCCGGCTCGAATGACTCGCGTTGGGATAGTTACGACATCTTAGGCCCCAATGCCGGGCGCATGGGTGATCTGTTGCAGCAATACCTGGAAGTCCACCCACCCCAGGCGTGAAGATAGAGGATGGAGAATAGAGGATGGAAGATGGTAGATAGAAGATAGAGAATTGAGGATAGCTGTTTTTTATTCGCTCATTCGCCATTCGTCATTCACTCATTCACTATTCGCCTCTCCCCCCATTTTGGGCCTGGATTCTTTTGTGCTAAAATACAGCGAATTTTCGCCTGGCCTCACAGGTGGTTGGACCTTTCCTGGGTTGATTGTTTCCGACCTGCCGGATACAATACTGCTTACCTGAGGCAATTGATTGCCTCTAGAATTCCTCACTTATAAAAAGGAGCAGCCATGAGCAATAATACCTTAACCATAACAGATAATCGTACCGGTAAAACCTATGAGGTTCCAATCGAGTATGATACTATCCACGCGACAGATTTGCGCAAAATCAAAGTTAACCCCGACGATTTTGGTTTGATGGCTTACGACCCCGCCTATATGAACACCGCCGCCTGTAAAAGTTCCATTACCTACATTGATGGCGATAAAGGTATCTTGCGCTATCGCGGTTATCCCATTGAACAGTTAGCCGAAAAGAGCACGTACCTGGAAGTGTCCTACCTTATTTTGTACGGAGAGTTGCCAACCAAAGAGCAATTGGAGTATTGGGAAAACCGGATTTTGCGTCACACCTTTATTCATGAGAATTTGGTGCAACTGATTCGCGCCTTTCGCTACGATGCTCACCCGATGGGTATTTTAATCAGCGCCGTTTCGGCCATGTCTACCCTCTACCCCGAAGCCAAACATGTGCGTGACCCGCAGGTACGCGAGAAACAAATCTGGCGGATTATTGGCAAATTGCCCACCATTGCCGCTTTTGCTTACCGCCATCGTATTGGCCGGCCCTTCAACTACCCTGATAGTTCGCTGAGCTACACCGCAAACTTGTTATACATGCTCGATTATATGAACCAGCGCGACTACGAGGTGCATCCGGCGCTGGCGCGGGCCATGGATGTCTTATTTATCCTCCACGCCGACCATGAGCAGAACTGCTCCACCTCAGTCATGCGAGCGGTTGGCTCCAGTATGGCCGACCCGTACAGCGCCCTCTCCGCGGCAGCGGCGGCGCTTTATGGCCCTCTGCATGGCGGGGCCAATGAGGCTGTCCTACTGATGTTGAACGAAATCGGCACCGTTGCCAACGTTCCGGCTTATATCGAGCGGGTCAAAAAAGGCGAGGTCCGGTTAATGGGGTTTGGACATCGGGTTTACAAAAATTATGATCCCCGCGCCAGCATTATCAAAAAGGTGGCCTACGAAGTGTTCGAAGTGACCGGCAGTAACGCCCTGCTGGATATCGCCCTTGAGTTAGAGCGCATTGCTCTCCAAGACGATTACTTTATCTCCCGCAAACTGTACCCCAACGTAGATTTCTACAGCGGCATTATCTATCACACCCTGCGCTTCCCCATGGACATGTTTCCCTTCCTCTTTGCTATTCCCCGCGCCTCGGGCTGGTTGTCTCAATGGATGGAAATGCTGGACGACACCGAGCAAAAAATTGCTCGCCCCCGCCAGATCTACCTGGGCGCAGACGAGCGAGACTATATCCCAATTGAAAAGCGCCAATAATCGGCCCTTGGAGATGATGTTATGACTGAAATCAAAGCTGGCCTGGAAGATATCATCGTCGGTCAGCAAGATATCTGCTTTATTGATGGCGAAAAAGGTGAGCTGGTTTATCGAGGCTACCATATTGATGAGTTAGCTCCTAATGCTACCTTTGAAGAAGTTGTCTATTTGCTGTGGCACGGCAAACTGCCCAACCAAAAAGAATTGGCTCAATTAAACGACCGGCTGGTGGCCCGGCGCAGCTTGAATGAAGATCATTTAAAGCTTATTCGTTCTATGCCCTCAAACGCCCGGCCCATGTCGGTCTGCCGAACCGGTGTGTCCCAGATTGGCCTGTACGACCCGGAGAAACTGACCTTTGACAAAGAAACTAGCCTGCTCAAAGCCGATGATATTCTGGCCAAAACGCCTACCATCATGGCCACATTTGATCGCTACCGGAGGGGCTTACGGCCCATCCCTCCGCGAGAAGATTTGGGGCACGCGGCCAATTTTTTGTGGATGCTCAATGGCAAAGAGCCAACCCGCGAAGCCGCAGATGCGCTCGACCTCTATCTGGTGCTGCTGGCCGAACACGACTACAACGCCTCAACCTTTGCCTGCCGGGTGACAGCCTCAACCTGGGCCGGCATGTATTCGGCAGTGGTCAGTGGCATTGGCACCCTGAGCGGCCACGCCCACGGCGGCGCTGTTCAGGAAGCAATGGAGCAATTTCAGGAGATTGGCAACGTCAATAATGTGGAGCCGTGGTTTGAAGGTTGTTTAAGCAGCAAAAAGCGGATTATGGGCATTGGCCACCGAGTTTACAAGGCGCTCGATCCCCGCGCCCCGCATCTGCGGGCCAGGGTCGAAGCCCTAGCCGGCCAATCGGAAAATAGCAAGTGGTTTGACATCGCCGCCAAGTTGGAGGAGATCACGGGCCAGCATCCCTTCTTTCAAGAGCGCAAACTGTACCCCAATGTAGACTACTACTCGGCCCCCTTGCTCCACATGCTGGGCCTGGAAACCGACATGTTTACACCGATGTTTGCCCTCAGCCGCATTGCCGGCTGGTGCGCCCACATCATGGCCCAATACGCCGATAACCGCCTGATCCGCCCCCGCGCCGATTATGTCGGCCCTAAAGGCTTGAAGTGGACCCCGCTTGAAGATAGGTAATCACCCGATCAATTGGGGCGACAACGCTTGACAGCTAGCCACGAATTTCACGAATTTTTGGCCAATTCGTGAAATTCGTGGCAAAACCTGTTCTAAGAGCAATACTTTTCAAATAACGTAGTTTAGCCCCTTGTGGGCGGGCACAAGGCCCTATGCTACGGCCTTATTTGAAATGTATTGGTTCTAAGAGCGCTTTACCGAAATTTCTCACCATCGCTTGAGATAAGTTTATCTACCTGCGGCAACTTGCGCGTCGGGTCATTTTTGCTCTTGCCGTTGGTAGTTGTGGCATAAAACTCCACGCTGACGCGAGTCACCACAAAAAATCCCCCCAATTTTTGACCCTCTAGTTTGCCTTTCTTGATGAGCCGGCTCACTGTCTCCTGGCTCATCCCCAAAAGAACGGCCGCTTCTCTGGTGCTGAGTAATTCGTCGCGCACAATTTACCCCCATCGCCCAAAGATAAGACCACTATACACCATAATGTCCTACTGGTCAAGAGTTTGATAACTTGCCCATTTTATGGTATAATAGTAATCAAGAGTTTGACCAGTAATGATAGGAAGGTAGCACAGTTGCAGAGAGATACCACCCCTGTCTACCGTCTACTAATTTTTAAGGAGGTAACATGGCTCAAACCATTACCAGCGCCAAGCAAATTCAGCGCAAGAGCCGGGGCCATACCGTCCGCCAGGTCAGGTCAAACTGGTACAAAGTCACCAGCGGTGAAACGCATCGCACCTACGATGTCAATCTGGGCCTCAACGGCGGGACCTGCACCTGTGAGTGGGGCCGGCAGCGTCCCGACGAAGATCGGCGCTCAGCCTGCAGCCATGTGGTTGCGGCCATGAATTTCCGGGCCGCCCAACAGGGCCGGCGCGTGTCGGCCTGGGCCAGGCCCGAAGATGCCGAACGGCAGCACCGTCCCACCCTCCCCATCGGCGATGGGGTGATTTTGACCAGCCGGGTCAAGTGGAAGGTCAATGGCTTTAAGACTCGCCCCAAGCCGGGCGGACAGCAAAGAAAAAGCCGTGCTCATTAGCCAGCACGGTTTTTTCTATGGCAGTTTGTTAAGCTGCAACGATTTCAGAAGTGGGGATGACCCTAATTTCGTTCATGTTGCGTCCCCATATTTTTGCCCTCCTTTTACCCTCCTTTTACCCTATCTTTACGCCTAATTGATGGAACTTCAAGCGATTAAGAGCTAAACTATGCGGAAATTACCAGAAACCTGGACATCATATCTCATACCCATATTGGAGTCAGAATAGTGGGAGACGCAACCATCAGCATCATCTTCAATCTGATCTACTTATTTTTTTGGATAGCCGTGATTAAGAAAATGCGCCAACATTTAGCTAAAGACACACCAACCTTGACCTCGTTAAACAACCTTTCACAACTCCTCAGTCAATGGTATGGTTATATCCTCCGTTTTAGGTAATGGCAAGGACGGCATAGGGATGCCGTCCTACGGAAATTTTAGCGTGCGCTTAGTATAAAAAGCCAGTTCATCCAATGAACTGGCTTCGGGAGAGGCCAAAGTGCAACCGCGCTAAGGCAGAGCGAAATCGCCTCACCCCTCATCACCCCTCAACGGCTGCCGACCGGCAAAACCGGCGTCAATGTCGTGCCAATACTGAATTTCCGGCTCGTTATACTGCCAGCACAAATAAACCTGCCGGCCATGTATCATTGCCGGAAAATCAACCAGGCCCTGTTCCAACCCCTTCAACTCGCAGCCGTAGCCCTGTAACTCGGTCATTAATTTTTCAAACTGCTTGAACAGTTCCAACAGTTCGCCGGCTTTACGGCTGCCGCCGTTGCCTACAGCCTTTTCTAAAACCGGCCACACGTCGGGCCGCAGCATCAGCGCTTCCTGGCGGATGACCTGCATCCCTTCCATAATTACCCTGATGCGCGGCAGCAAAGCGTTGGCTTCAGCCACGGTAAAGATTTTGGTCATATGGCTCTCAAAAAAAATCGCCCCCACAAAAAATTTGTGAGGGCGATAAGTTGGCATTAGTTTAGTGACTGCAAGGCGTGCCTTGCTCGCCAGCGGCGGTGCGGAACGAACTGCCACAGGCGCAGGATTGCACGGCGTTAGGATTCTCAATGCGGAAGCCGCCGCCCATCAGGCTGTCAATGTAGTCAATTTCGGCCCCATCCAGGTATTGAATACTGCCCATATCTACTACTACCTTGACCCCATTCACATCAAATTCCTGGTCGCCAAATTCGGCCCCTTCCGAAAAAGTCATACCATAAGAAAGACCGGAGCAGCCGCCCCCGGAAACGAACACGCGCAGGGCGTGATTGCTTAATCCTTTTTCAGTCATAATGCCTTGCAGCTTCTCGGCCGCCGATGAAGTTAACGTAATCATTCATGCCTCCTAAGGTTGTATAACAGCTTGATTAAGTTGATCTTGCTGAAGATTAAAGTTATTTTACTGAGTCGAGAAGATTTTGTCAATATTTATTATAGTGAAATTCATAAAAATTAAGCTATTGACATGCACCCATGCCCCGGCTATAATAGTTATGTTTATTTTCAGTTGTTATTTAAACTTAATAGCCGGTGAAGCCGGGCCAAGGCAGGAATGGGAAATTATGAGTGATCTTCCGCAGGTTTATGGCAAATATGATTTACTCTTTACACCTCGTTTGATTGCCCGCTTGCGTAATTTGCGCGGCGAAGAATGGGCCAAGTTGGTTGACTCGCTGTCAACCTTGCCCGATACCCACCCCGACGCTTTGGCTTTTTGCTTGATGATGATTAATCTGGGGAGCTGCCTGAGCTGCGAAATGGACAGCTACCGCGCCCAACGCGGCTGCGCCGTCTGCGCCCAGCAAACCATCATCAGCTTTAAAGGTAATGACAAACAACTGCTCAAACGCTATGAAAATGCCCAAAAGATGGTGGCCGAGTACTTCGATCAGTCAGAACTGAAGCGAGCCGCCTAAATCCAACGAGTGTAATCAAAATAAGTTGGTGATTATAGAAACTGGAGTCCAAAGCTTGCTTTGGCTTTTCCAAAGCAAGCTTTGGACTCCATCTCCAACTTAACCGTCCGCCCACCCGTGCCTTTCATTAAAGAAAGCGCGCGGGTTTTTTGTTTGGCCCTGATTTCAGATTGTTGGTATAATGTGGCGCGTTTAGAGATTGGAGATTTCAGAATAACAATCTCCAATCTCTAATCTCCCAACCTAACCCACCGAGGAGTCAATGCTGACCTTAATCGAGAAAATCTTATTTGCCGTGGCTGTACTGGCCTCGTTGTACTTCACCTATGTTACTTTTAGCCGCATGGCGCGGGTGGTGCTGCGCGGCCAGGGCCGGCTCAACTTCGACGACCTGCCGCAGCGCTTGCGGACAGGCTTGATCGCCCTGATCGGCCAGGGCCGGATTCTGCGCCACCGGCCCGTGACCTCCTTGTTCCATTTTGCCATTGCCTGGGGCTTTTTGTTTTATTTTCTGGTCAACGCCGTTGATGTCCTTGAAGGCTATCTGCCCGGTTTTCGCTTTCTGGGCGATACGGCGGCGGGGGGTCTTTACCGCCTCCTGGCCGATGCGCTCAGTGTTGGCGTCTTGATCGGCATGCTTTATTTCCTGGCGCGGCGATTTGTGGTTAAATCACCCGCGCTGCGCTACCACGAAAACGTCAAACTGCATCCCAAAGTACCGGCCGGCATCCCCAAAGATTCGCTCATTGTCGGCGGCTTTATCCTCAGTCATGTCGGTTTTCGCTTTTTGGGCGCATCCTTTCTGGTGGCCCATGAAGGCGGCGATCCCTGGCAGCCTTTTGCCGGCGCGGTTGCTACTTTGTGGGCCGGGCTGTCGCCAGATGCTCAGGCGGCCGGCTGGCACGTCAGTTGGTGGATTGCCCTCGGCATGATTCTGGCTTTTTTGCCCTACTTTCCTTACACCAAACACGCCCATCTCTTCATCGGCCCCTTCAACTTTATGACCCGGCCCCAGCGCCGCGCCCTGGGTGCGCTTGATTCGATTGACTTCAACAACGAGAGCATCGAGCAGTTTGGCGTGGCCCGCCTGACCGACCTGCCCCAGACGCATATCGTAGACGCCTTTGCTTGTATCATGTGCAACCGCTGCCAGGATGCCTGCCCGGCCTACACGACCGGCAAGGAGCTGTCGCCCTCGGCCCTGGAAGTCAATAAGCGCTATCATATCTGGGATGATATGGCCGGGCTGGCTGCCGGCAAAGAAGACCCGCTGACCCTGCTCGAATATGCCATCAGCGAGAGCGCGGTTTGGGCCTGCACCAGTTGCGGGGCTTGCGTCGAAGTCTGCCCGGTCGGCAATGAGCCGATGTTTGATATTCTCAACCTCCGCCGCGACCAGGTGTTGATGAATAGCACTTTTCCGCACGAACTCAAAGGGGCTTTTACCGGCATGGAGCGCAACGGCAACCCCTGGCAGATGGCCTCCGACCGGCTCGAGTGGGCCAAATCCCTGCCCTTCAAAGTGCCGACGGTGGAAGAAAACCCCGATTTTGATGTGTTGTACTGGGTGGGCTGCGCCGGGGCTTTTGACCCCAACGCTCAGGCCATTGCCCGCGCCATTGCCACCGTACTCAACGCCGCCGGGGTCAATTTTGCCGTACTGGGCAACAACGAAAGCTGCACCGGCGACGTGGCCCGCCGGGCCGGCAATGAATATCTCTTTTTTGAAATGGCCCAGGCCAACATCGAGCTGCTCAACTCGGTGGGAGCGGACCAGAAGCGGATTGTCACCGGCTGTCCTCACTGCCTGCACACCATTGGCAAAGAATACGCCGATTTCGGCGGCAGTTATACCGTGCTGCACCACACCCAACTGCTGACCGAGTTGGTTGGCGGCGGTAAGCTCAAGCTCAACGGCAGCCGGCTGGAAAAAGTCACCTTCCACGACCCCTGCTACCTGGGCCGCCACAACGGCATCTATGATTCACCCCGCGAGGCGCTGGCCCAGGCCGGTCTGACCCTACTAGAAATGAACCGCAGCAAAAGCAACTCCTTCTGCTGCGGCGCGGGTGGCGCGCAAATGTGGAAAGAGGAGGAACACGGTACGCAGGCGGTCAACGCCAACCGCTACGCCGAAGCCAAAGCCACCGGCGCCGACACCCTGGCCATCGGCTGCCCCTTCTGCGCCCGCATGCTCAACGACGCCAACACCCAGGCCGGCAGTCCGATGAAGGTGAAAGATGTGGCGGAGATTGTGGCGGAGGCCATTACACGACATTCGACCTAACCAATGAGGGAACTAAGGGAACTCAAATCTCCTTCAGTTCCCTCAGTTCCTATAAGTTCCCTTTTTAAAGAAACTGATGCACCTAAACCCCACCCTCCACAACCCCCATCTCCCCGGCGACTCCTTTTTCTGGGCCGGGGGACCGGTGGGGGTGCTGCTCTCGCACGGCTGGACGGCGACGACGGCAGAGGTGCGGCTGTTGGCCCGCCATCTCCACGAAAAAGGCTACACCGTCTCCGGGCCGCTGCTACCCGGCCATGGGGCCACCCCCGATGCCCTGGAACGCACCCGCTGGCCGGAGTGGACAGAAGCCATGACCGCAGCGTATCAGCAACTTGCCGCCCGGTGCGAGCGTGTTTTTGTCGGCGGGGAGTCGATGGGGGCGCTGCTGGCGCTTCACCTGGCCAGCGAACACCCAGAGGTTGCCGGAATTTTGGCTTATGCCCCGGCTCTGGGTGTGCCCCGTATGACCAGCTTCAAAGCGCGTCTGGCCGCGCCCTTTATCCGCACCGTGCCCAAACGCACCCTTCATTACGATGCCAACGGCCAGTGGCAGGGTTATAAGGTCAATTCTATTCCTTCGCTGCTACAATTGTTTCAACTGCAACGCCAGGTGCAGCGCCGCCTGAAAAAGATTCAGCCGCCGCTGCTGATTGTGCAGGGCCGCCTGGATACGGTCATTGACCTGCGCGGCGTCGGCGCGCTTTACCGCGAGGTTGGCTCCCCACTCAAAGAGCTGCACTGGCTGGAACACACCGGCCACCTGGTCATGCTCGACCACGAAATCGAGCAGGTTACAGCCCTAACCCTGAATTTTATGGACCGCTGCCTGGCTGAGTAATTATCAGTTTGACTCCTCCCTTTATCAAGCCTACAATAACCTCAAATGTTATCTATAACAACGGTGATGCAAACAGTGGAAGACGGACCCGCGTCGCGTAGGAAGGGACACCTGTCCCGCCTTGCGCCTGCCAACAAATTGACTCTCTAGCCCCCGCCGGCAGGCTTGCTCCCCGCCTCCGGGAGCTGATGATTCTATCTCTCGGAGGTGTCCCGTGGAAACCCCTATTTTAAACCATGTTTTAGTTCAACTCCAGGCCGCCCTGGAGCGTGACGACCTCATCGGCGCGGCCAACATTATTGAGGCTTTGCGCCCGCCTGACCAGGCCGAACTTTTTGCCGAACTGGACGAAGAAGACCAGGTGGCCCTGCTGCCACAGCTCGATCCGGCCTCCTCCGCCGACATCCTCGAAGAACTTTACGACGAGGAAGCCGCCGAACTGGTCAGCGCCTTGTCCACCGATGATGCCATCCGCATTGTGGATGAAATGGAACCCGACGAGGCGGCCGATTTGCTGGGCGATTTGGAACCGGAGCAGGCCCAGGCCGTACTGGCCGGTCTGGACGACCCCGACGAAATCCATCCCCTGCTCCTCCACCCCGACGACAGCGCCGGCGGTTTGATGACCTCCGAATTTCTGGCCCTGCGCCGCCGCATGAGCGCCGCCGAGGCTCTTCAAGCCATCCACGAGTGGCAGCCCGATAAAGAGACCAGCTACTACCTCTACGTCGTAGACCGGGACCGCCACCTATGCGGGGTGGTTAACATGCGCCAACTGATTGTCGCGCCGCCCACGGCTATTTTGGCCGAGATTATGGAAGTCGAAGTGATTTCGGTTCCAGCCGGCGCCGACCAGGAGGAGTGCGCCCGGTTGATGGCCCGCTACGACCTGGAAACGCTGCCGGTGGTGGATGAACACAATGTTTTGCTGGGCGTCATCACCATTGACGACGTAATTGACGTGCTGGAAGAAGAGGCCACCGAGGATATTCAACGCCTCGGCGGGACTGAACCGCTGGAAGGTTCTTATCTCAACACGGGAGTATTGACCATCACCCGCAAACGCATCTGGTGGTTATTACTCTTATTTGTCACCGAAAGCCTGACCGGCACCGTCTTACGCCATTTTGAAAACGAGCTGCAATCAGCCGTCGCCCTGGCCTTTTTTGTGCCGCTCTTGATCGGCACCGGCGGCAATGCCGGTTCACAAACCACCAGCACCGTCATCCGCGCTCTGGCGGTGGGGGATCTGACTCTGCGCGACGCCGGGTGGGCCATGTGGCACGAGTTACGCGCCGGGATCCTGCTCGGCCTGTGCATGGGCGTGGTGGCTTACCTGCGCGCCCTCACCTGGGGCACGGGCCAGGCGATGGCCTTGACCGTCTCGATTGCCATTTTCGCCATTGTGATCTGGGCCAATACCCTGGGGTCGCTGCTGCCGCTGTTAGCGGCCAAACTCAACATTGATCCGACCGTCGTCTCCGGCCCGGCCATGAGCACCCTGGTAGACGCCACCGGCCTGTTTATCTATTTCACCATCGCCGGGCTGATTCTAGGAATAGGGAATTAAGGTAGTTCCAAGAAAATATAGTTCTCCAGAAAAGTTTTCGTCACTGAAACAGGTAGCAAGTAGCAGGGTAGCAGGTAACAAATTGCTACTTTGCTACCCTGCTACCTTGATTGTAGGGAAAGAACTTTTCTGGACG
>Ga0073934_10008849_pt1 | contig 13192 bp, 14 predicted proteins | sample LarsenN4metaG_FD_76834 | JGI IMG/M metagenome (GOLD analysis project Ga0073934, IMG submission 76834) | Hot spring sediment bacterial and archeal communities from British Columbia, Canada, to study Microbial Dark Matter (Phase II) - Larsen... ...
CGCGGTCCCGGAAGCTCGGACGAGGCCGACCTTCGCCGCCGCCACGGTCGGGCCTGTCGCCACCCCGCTCGCGATCTCGAAAACTGGGACGCGGGCGACCTTCGCCGCCGCCACGGTCGGGCCTGTCGCCACCCCGCTCGCGGTCCCGGAAGCTCGGACGAGGCCGACCTTCGCCGCCGCCACGGTCGGGCCTGTCGCCACCCCGCTCGCGATCTCGAAAACTTGGACGCGGACGACCTTCGCCGCCACCACGGTCTGGCCTGTCGCCGCCCCGCTCGCGGTCCCGGAAGCTCGGACGAGGCCGACCTTCGCCGCCGCCGCGGTCGGGCCTGTCGCCGCCACGCTCGCGGTCCCGGAAGCTCGGACGCGGGCGGCGCTCGCCACCCTCGCGGTCTGGCCTGTCGCCGCCACGCTCACGGTCCCGGAAGCTCGGACGCGGGCGACCTTCGCCGCCGCCACGGTCTGGCCTGTCGCCGCCACGCTCGCGGTCCCGGAAGCTAGGACGCGGGCGACCTTCCCCGCCGCGGTCTGGCCTGTCGCCGCCACGCTCGCGGTCCCGGAAACTCGGACGAGGCCGACCTTCACCACCACCGCGGTCTGGCCTGTCACCGCCACGCTCGCGGTCCCGGAAACTCGGACGAGGCCGACCTTCACCACCACCGCGGTCGGGCCTGTCGCCACCTCGCTCGCGATCTCGGAAACTCGGCCGAGGCCGACCCTCGCCACTTCCACGGTCTGGCCTGTCGCCGCCGCGCTCGCGATCGCGGAAGCTCGGCCGCGGCCGACCTTCGCCGCCGCCACGGTCTGGCCTGTCGCCTGTCCGCGTGCGAAATCCTGCCCGACCTGGCTTGCCCTTGAACCCGCCGGGACGGCCCTCACCACCTTTGCGGAAGCCGCCCGGCCGCTTGCCGCCCGCGCCGCCCTTGCGGGGGCCGGATCTACCTTTGTCTTCGCCGTCCACGATTGTTTAGCCCCACGGCCCCCGTGGACCGCCCTGCACTTCGCCTCCGGACCAGCTCCGGGGCGGCCCGCCTGTCTGCCCAAATCCCATCTCCGCCGCAAGCTTTTCAAGCTCAGCGATGCGATTCTCGACGTTCGGATGCGTCGAAAAGAGGTTGTCGACGCCCCGCCCGGACAGGGGATTAACGATGAACACGTGCGCCGCCGCCGGAGAGCGCTCGGCCGGCTCGTTCAGGATCTGGCGCGCGCCTTGGCTGATTTTGGCGAGCGCCGACGCGAGCCAATGCGGGTTGCCGCAGATCTCGGCCCCCATCCGGTCGGCCTGATACTCACGCGACCGGCTGATCGCCATCTGCACGATCATGGCGGCGAGCGGCGCAAGAAAGATCGCGAACAGCAGGCCGAGGAAGCCGGCACCGCCACCGTTGTTGTCGCGCCGGCCGAAGATCGCGCCGAACTGCGCCATGTTGGCGAGCATGGTGATCGCCCCGCCGATGCTCGCCGCCATCGTCATCGTGAGCGTGTCGCGGTTCTTGATGTGCGCGAGCTCGTGCGCCATCACACCCGCAACCTCCTCGCGTGACAGCGAGTTCAGAAGCCCGGTCGAAGCGCACACCGCCGAGTTGGCCGGATTCCGCCCCGTCGCGAACGCGTTCGGCTGCGGATTGTCCATGATGTAGACCTTGGGCATCGGCAGGCCGGCGCGCTGGGCGAGCTCCGCCACCATCTCCTCATAACCCGGATACTCGTGCGGCTCGGCCCGGCGCGCGCCGAACATGCGCAGCACCATCGTGTCCGAACTCCAGAAGCTGAACAGGTTCATGCCGAGCGCCAGCACGAAGGCGATCACCATGCCGGTTTCCCCACCGATGAGCCGGCCGGTGAGGACGAACAGCGCCGTCAGCGCGAGCAGAAGGATGCCGGTTTTCATGTAATTCGAGGGCATCGGCGGTCTCCATCCGGCCAGGACACGGACCGCGTGACGCGCGATCGGGAACAGCGGGCCGTCCGTAGGCATTGCGAGGCTATGTTATAGGGACAGGCAGGTCGAGTTGCGACCTGGAAGGCCGAACATGCACGACGACGGACCAACCCCCACGCCCGCGCCCCCGCGCACCGAGGAATCGGAGCTGCCGCGGCGACCGCTGACGCCAGCCGCCGAGCGAGCGCTCGCCGAAGCGGCCGAGCGGCGCCGCCTGCGGGAAGAAGCGGAGGCGCGTGCCAGCGATCCCAAGGAGGTCGGCGGCCGCAAGGGACCCGATCCGGTCCGCTACGGCGACTGGGAGAAAGACGGCATCGTCAGCGATTTCTGAACAGCGCATAGCGAGCGCTTCCGTCGGCCGCCCGGACGCCCTATAGAGCCGGGGGGCAATGTGGGCGGCGACAGGTCGATGGCGGAACGCAGACGCAGGGGCCGGTTCGGGCTGTTCGTCCTGCTGATCCTGTTCGGCGCCATCGGTTGGGTGGTGTTCCGCCAGGGGCTTATACCGGCCCGCTATAGTCCGCTGCCTCGCGCCAGTCTCGACAATCCGCTGCCGCTGCTGATCGACTGGCAGCTCGCCGAATTGCGGAACGACCGCGAATTGTGCCGCGCGGTTCTGCAAGGGCCGAACATCACCGCGACCCAAGCTCCCGAGGTGCCTCTGAAAGACGGCTGCGGGATGCCGAACGGGGTCCGCCTGTCCGCGGCCGGCGGGGCCCGCGTCTCGGCCGACCGGCTCACCTGTGAGGCCGCCGCCGCACTCGCGATCTGGATGGCTCATGAGGTGCAGCCACTGGCGCTCACCATGCTCGGCCAGCGGGTCACCAGCGTGCAGCACCTCGGCACCTATTCCTGCCGCAACATCGTCGGCAATCCGCTGCTCAAGAACTTCCGCAGCGAGCACGCGACCGCCAACGCCATCGACATCTCGGGCTTCACCCTCGCCGACGGGCGGACCATCAGCGTGCGCCAGCACTGGGAGGGTGACGGCGTGCTCTCCGACTTCCTGAAAGCGGTGCACGAACGCGCCTGCCGGTACTTCCGCGTCGCCCTCTCGCCTGCGTACAACAAGGCGCACCACGACCACTTCCACTTCGACCGCGGCATCTTCAGCCGCTGCCTGTGAGACGACCGAACCGATGACCCGTCTCCAGGCCGACCTGCTGTTGATCGTCGCCGCTGCGATCTGGGGCCTCGCGTTCGTCTTCCAGAAGGCGGCGAGTGACCACGTCGGGCCGATGACCTTCATCGCCGCCCGTGGCGCGATGGCGGCCCTCGCTCTCGCCCCCCTCGCGTGGCTTGAATGGCGGCGCGCCGAAAAGGTCGATGCTCCCGGCCTCGGACGCATCGCCCTCGGCGCCGGTGCTCTCTTCTTCCTCGCCGGGTGGCTGCAGCAGTTCGGCATCGCGACCACGACCGTTACGAACTCGAGCTTCCTGACGAGCCTCTACGTGATCTTCACGCCGCTCCTGCTCTGGGGTCTGACCGGACGCGCGCCCTCGGCGCTGGTCGCCGTTGCTGTTGCACTGGCGATGGCCGGCACCTGGGGTCTCGGAGGCGGCGGTCTCTCTGGCTTCGGAACAGGCGACGCGCTCGTCGCCACCAGCGCCATCCTTTGGGCCGCCCACATGATCGCCACCGGCCGATCGGCGCGGTTCGGGCTTCCTCTGACGTTTACCTGTTTACAATTCGTCGTGGTGGCCGTGATGGCCGGCGCCTCGGCGATGGTGTTCGAGACGCCCACGGTTTCCGGCCTCGTCGGCGCCTGGGCCTCGATCCTGTTCGTCGGCCTGTTGTCGAGCGCGCTGACGTTCACGCTCCTAGCCGTGGCGATGAAGCATACGCCAGCATCGGAAGCGGCCATCCTCGTCAGTACGGAGACGGTCTTTGCGGCGGTTGCCGGCGCCGTCCTCCTCGGCGAGAGGCTGCCGCTCATCGGCTGGGTCGGTTGCGCCCTCATGATGGCCGCCACCATCCTCGTCCAGCTCGCCCCGACACTCGACCGAAAGCGAAACACCTCCGGATCGTGAGCGCCGACCGCCGCGCCTCGGTGGACAGCACGACCCGCTTAAGCCAACATCGGCTTCTGTAGTCTGCCCTTTCGGGCAGGCGATCGGTTGTCCGTCAGAAACGTCCGTCGAGAAGACCGGGAGGCTCCAGTACCATGCGGCTTCGTACTCTCATCGCCGCCGGCGCCGTCGCGCTGGCCGCTGGCTTCGTGCCGGCACACGCCAAAACCTTCAAATACGCTTTCCAAGGCGACTTGAACGCCCTCGATCCCTACACGCTCAACGAGACCTTCACGTTGGGTGCGATGGGCAACGTGATGGAGGGCCTGACGAAACGAGACAAGGACCTCAAGATCATCCCCGGCCTCGCCGAGCGCTGGGAAATCGTCGAGCCGACGCGCTGGCGCTTCCACCTCCGCAAGAACGTGAAGTTCCACAACGGCGAGCCCTTCACGGCCGACGACGTCGTCTTCTCGCTCGACCGCATGCGCAGCCCCGGCTCTCAAATCAAGAGCCGTGCGCCGGCTGACATGAAGGCCGTCAAGGTCGACGATCACACGGTCGATTTCGTCCTGACCCAGCCGAACCCGATCCTGCATGCCGAGTGGGATACCTGGTACATCTATTCGAAGGCGTGGGCCGAGGCGAACGGCGCGGCGCAGGCGCAGTCCGCGACGGCGACGTCGCTGGCACCAGGCTCGCTGAAGGCCAACGGCACCGGCCCCTTCATGATCACCAGCCACGAGCCGGGCGTGAAGACGGTCTTCAAGCCCAATCCCAACTGGTGGGGCAAAGTCGAGCACAACCTGACGGAAGTGATCTTCCAGACCATCAAGTCGGACGCGACGCGCGTCGCCGCCCTGCTCTCGGGCGAGATCGACATGATGGATCCCGTCCCCGTTCAGGACATCGATCGGATCAAGGCGAGCCCCAACGCGACGGTGCTGACGGGCCCCGAACTGCGCACGATCTTCCTCAACATGGACTCGTTCCGCGACGAGCTCCTCTACTCGAACGTGAAGGGCAAGAACCCCTTCAAGGACGCCCGCGTGCGCAAGGCGTTCTACCAGGCGATCGACATCGAAGCGATCAAGAGCAAGGTGATGCGCGGCATGGCCACGCCGTCCGCCATCCTGATCTCGCCCCTGCTCTACGCGCGGGCGGGCGAGTTCAAGCGTCATCCCTATGACGTCGTGGCCGCCAAGAAGCTGATGGCGGACGCTGGTTATCCGCAGGGCTTCGAGGTGACGATGGACTGCCCGAACGATCGCTACGTCAACGACGAGGCGATCTGCCAGGCCGTCGCTCAGATGCTCGCCCGCATCGACGTCAAGGTGAACCTGCTCGCGCAGCCAAAGGCGAAGTACTTCGAGAAGGCCGGCCCGACGAAGAAGTACGACAGCTCGTTCAACCTGCTCGGCTGGACGCCGGGTTCATTCGACAGCTGGAACGTGATCGGCAACCTTGCGAGCTGCCGTGATGCCGACGGCAAGGGCTCGCAGTTCAACTACGGCGGCTACTGCAACAAGCGGGTCGACGAACTCGCCAAGCAGATCCTCGTCGAGACCGACACCGCGAAGCGCGACGGCCTGATCGCCGAAGCCTTCAAGATCATCCACGACGAGGTCGGCCTCATCCCGCTCCACCAGCAGTCGCTGGCTTGGGGCGTGTCCAAGAAGGTCGATATCGCGCAGCGTGCCGACAATCAGATCCTGCTGTACTGGGTGAACAAGAAGGACTGAGGACCTGACCCGAGCTTCGCGCCGAAAGGCGCGAGGCTCCTCTCATCGATGGAGCGGCCGACCACACATGCTCGCCTTTGCCATCCGACGGCTTCTCGAAGGCGTCATGGTGCTCCTGGCCGTCGCATTGCTCGCCTTTCTGCTGTTCCGGTTCGTCGGCGATCCGGTCAATCAGATCGTCGGCCAGGACACGCCGCTCGAAGAGCGGATCCAGCTCCGGAAGCAGCTCGGCCTCGACGATCCGATCGCGGTGCAATTCGGCCGCTTCGTCTGGAAGGCGGTCCATCTCGACTTCGGCATGTCCTATCAGGTGAAGCAGCCGATCACGATGCTGCTCGCCGACCGTTTTCCGGCGACCTTCGAACTCGCGATCGCGGCCGCCATCTTCGCGCTCGCGCTCGGCATCCCGATGGGCGTCTACACCGGCATCCACCGAGACAGCTGGCTGTCGAAGGTCTTTCTCACCGTCTCCCTCATCGGCATCTCGCTGCCGACGTTTCTCATCGGGATCCTGCTCATCTACATCTTCTCGGTATGGCTCGGGCTGCTGCCGTCGTTCGGGCGAGGCGAAGTGATTAACCTCGGTGGCTGGAAGACCGGCTATCTGACTTGGTCCGGCCTCAAGGCGTTGATCCTGCCCGCCGTTACGCTGGGCCTCTTCCAGATGACGCTGGTAACGCGCCTCGTCCGCTCGGAAATGCTCGAGGTCATGCGCACCGACTACATCAAGTTCGCGCGCGCCCGCGGCCTCACCGACCGCGCCATCAATTTCGGCCATGCGCTGAAGAACACGCTGGTGCCGGTCGTCACCATCATCGGTCTTCAGCTCGGCGCCATCATCGCCTTCGCCATCATCACCGAGACGGTGTTCCAATGGCCCGGCATGGGTCTGCTGTTCATCCAATCGGTCCAGAACGCGGACGTGCCGGTCATGGCGGCCTACCTCATGCTCGTCGGTACGCTGTTCGTGATCATCAACTTCACGGTCGATCTGCTTTACGCGCGGATCGATCCGCGCATCCGCATCGCCGGCCGGACGGGGCACTAGCATGAGCGAGACCGTTCCCGCCCCGACCAGCCCCTCGCTCATCGCCCGCCTGCGCGACAGCGACCTGTGGTGGAGCTTCACGCGCTCGCGCCTCGTCGTCGCCGCCGGCATCGTCACGCTGGTGATGACGTCGGCCGCCCTCCTGGCGCCGCTCATCGCCCCGCACAATCCTTACAATCTCGCGTCCCTTTCGCTGCTCGACAGCAACACGCCGCCCGCCTGGGTGTCGGGTGGCGATCCGCGTTTTCTTCTCGGTACGGACGACCAGGGCCGAGACATCTTCTCGACAATCCTCTACGGCACGCGCAGCTCCCTGCTGATCGCCATCGCCGCCGTCGTCCTCGCCATGTCGCTCGGCGTCACGCTCGGTCTCGTTGCTGGCTACGTCGGCGGCCGGACCGACGCCATCATCATGCGCATCGCCGATGTGCAGCTGACCTTCCCGGCAATCCTGACGGCGCTGCTCGTCGACGGCATCGTCAAGGCGTCGCTGAAGGGCGCGAGTGTCGACCACTTCTGGGTGCTCGTCGTCGCGATCGGCCTCTCCTACTGGGTCCAGTACGCGCGAACCGTGCGCGGCGTGACGATGGTCGAGCGCAACAAGGAATACGTCCAGGCGGCCCGCCTCATCGGCCTCGGCCCGCTCGACATCATGTTTCGCCAGGTGCTGCCGAATGTGATGAGCCCCGTGTTGGTGATCGCCACCATCAACCTCGCGCTCGCCATCATCACCGAAGCGACGCTCTCATTCCTCGGCGTCGGCCTGCCGCCGACCGAGCCGTCTCTCGGCACCATGATTCAGACCGGCAACAAGTATCTGTTCTCGGGATCGTGGTGGATGGTCGCCTTCCCCGGCGTGACGCTGGCGCTGCTCGTACTCGCCGTGAACCTGCTCGGCGACTGGCTGCGCGATGCGCTCAATCCGAAGCTGAGGTGAGGATGAGCGCGCCGCCGGTCCTCTCCGTCTCCCACCTTCGCGTCGAATTCCCGTCGCGGCGCGGCACGCTCGTCGCCGTCGACGACATCTCGTTCGATATCGCGCCCGGTGAAGTGCTCGGCATCGTCGGCGAGTCGGGCGCCGGCAAGTCGATGACGGGCTCCGCCGTTGTCGGTCTGCTCGAACCGCCGGGCCGCATCGCCGGTGGCGAGATTCGCCTGGAAGGCCAGCGCATCGACAATCTGCCCTACGATCAGCTCCGCCGCATTCGCGGCAAGCGCATCGGCATGGTCTTCCAGGACCCGCTGACCAGCCTCAATCCGCTCTATCGAGTGGGCGACCAACTCGTCGAGACGATCCGAACGCATCTGCCGCTCTCGGAGAAAGCCGCGCGCGACCGTGCCGTCGAACTCCTGACCGAAGTCGGCATTCAGGGTGCGGGGCAGCGCATCGACGCCTACCCCCACCAGTTCTCGGGCGGCATGCGCCAGCGCGTCGTGCTTGCGCTGGCGCTGGCAGCCGGGCCGAAGCTCGTGATCGCCGACGAACCGACGACGGCGCTCGACGTCTCGATCCAGGCCCAGATCATCCAGCTTCTGAAGAAGCTCTGCCGCGAGCACGGCGCGGCGGTGATGTTGATCACCCACGACATGGGCGTCATCGCCGAAACGGCGGATCGCGTCGCCGTCATGTACGCCGGCCGCATCGCCGAAATCGGGCCGGTCCGCGACGTCATCCACGCGCCGCATCATCCGTACACAAAGGGGCTGATGGGCTCGATCCCGACGCTCGAGGGGACGGGCACGCGGTTGACGCAAATTCCCGGTGCGATGCCGCGGCTCAACGCCATTCCGCCGGGCTGCGCGTTCAATCCGCGCTGTCCCGAGGTTTTCGATCGCTGCCGGCGTGATCGTCCCGACCTCATGCCGGCCGGATCCTCTCACGCCGCCTGCTGGCACGTCGTCGCTCCGGCCGGGGAGCCGGCCGCATGACCCAGCAATCCTTCGTCGAGGTGCAAGGCCTCTCCCGCACGTTCGATGTCTCGAAGCCCTGGCTCGAACGCACGATCGAACGTGCGCCGCGGCTCGAACTGAAGGCCGTCCAGGACGTCTCCTTCACGATCGCCAAGCGGGAGACCTTTGCGCTCGTCGGAGAATCCGGCAGCGGAAAATCGACGGTCGCCAAGATGGTCGTCGGCCTGTTGCCGCCGACCGCGGGCCGCGTCGCCATCGACGGCGTCGAAATGTGGAGGGACGGCCGCGAGGCGGACGTCCGGGCGCTTCGGCGCCGCATCCAGATGGTGTTCCAGGATCCCTACGCGAGCCTCAACCCGCGCTGGCGCGTCGGCCGCATCATCGCTGATCCGATCCGCGCGTTCGGCCTCGCGAAGGACGCCGCCGAAATGGAGCATCGCGTCGGCGAGCTCATGAAGATGGTCGGCCTCGACCCGCGCGATACGGTCAAGTATCCGCACGAGTTCTCCGGCGGCCAGCGTCAGCGCATCTGCATCGCGCGCGCCTTGTCGTCGAACCCGGAGTTTCTCGTCTGCGACGAGCCGACGTCGGCTCTCGATGTCTCGGTCCAGGCGCAGATTCTCAATCTGCTCCGCGACCTGCAGGACCGGCTTGGGCTCACGTACCTGTTCATCAGCCACAATCTCGCGGTCGTCCGGCACATGGCGACGCGCATCGGCGTCATGTACCTCGGCCGCCTCGTCGAGGTGGCGACGCCGGCCGAATTGTTCGCCGGTCCGAAACACCCCTACGCGCGCATGCTGCTCGATGCGGTGCCAGACCTCGCGATGAGCGGTCGCCCGCGCAAGATGATCGAGGGCGAGATCCCGAACCCGATCGCGCCGCCGCCGGGTTGCGCCTTCCATCCGCGCTGTCCGCTCGCGACCGAGCGCTGCCGCACGGTGCGCCCCGAACCGACCCGCTTCGGCGACCGCGTCGTCGCCTGCCACGAGGCCGCGGCCGGGCGCATCTAGTTTCAACTTGACCGTGCTGGACGACGGTGCGCTTGCGGCCAAGCTTATCGCTCGGCATTGACGAGTACTGGTTAGCAGTATATGTCTTATGGGTACGAATGGGACGAGCGCAAGCGCACATCCAATTACGCAAAGCATGGCGTAGATTTTCCGTTGGCCGCTCGTGTCTTCGACGATGTGTTTGCCATCGGCTACGAAGACGACCATCCGGACGAAGTTCGCCTCATCCAGATCGGGATGGTAGACGAAGTCATCCTGTTCGTCGTCTTTACGGAGCGAGGTGACACGGTTCGGTTGATCTCAGCGAGACGAGCGACGAAGCATGAGCAGGACGCGTACTATCGCCGGCAGCGCTAAGCCAATTCGGCCGATGTCGGAGAACGAAGTCGAAGCGTCTGCTTCTACGGATCCCGACGCCCGGCCTCTGTCTCCCGCCGACCTCGCCGCACGCAAGCGTGTTCCCGATGCTCGGATCATCCGCCGTGCGCTTGGGCTGACACAGCAGGAGTTCGCGAAGCGCTTCGGAATTCCCCTCGGCACGCTGAGGGATTGGGAGCAGGGAGCCTCCGAGCCCGACACCTGCGCCCGCAGTTACTTGAAAGTCATCGCTCGGGACGCGAAAGCGGTCGAGGCCGCGCTAAGCTCGGGCGTGCCGCCTCGCACGCGACGATGACGAAACCTCTCGGCATCGCCTGCCATCAGGCCATAGCAGGGTGAACAGCGAACCTAGACGATCGAAGATTTGGACTTCTGGCGTGACTGCATTGCCACGGAGAGATCGTAGTTGGTTTGCAAGTTTAGCCAGAAACGGGGATCGGTCCCGAAACGCTCGCCGAGCAGGATCGCGGTCTCGGCGGTCAGGCTGCGAACGCCGCGGACGAGATCGCTGATCCGGTTCGCTGGCACACCGATCTCCGCCGCCAGTGCCCTTGCACTCAGGCCATGCGGTTCCATGAATTCCTGCCGAAGAACTTCGCCTGGGTGTGTGCGGACGCGCATGGTGTGCCTCAGTGGTAATCGCAGATCTCGACCTGCTCCACCCCATGATCGGTCCCAACGAAGCAGACGCGATACTGGTCGTTGATCCGAATACTGTGTTGCCCGTTGCGATCGCCCTTGAGAGCTTCCAGCCGATTGCCAGGCGGTGCCTTCAAGTCTGCCAGTCGCACGGCTGCATCGAGCATGTCGAGCTTGCGCAATGCCACGCGCTCGAAACTGCGCCATTCGGCTGGGCAATCTCCGGAGTCGAAGAAACGCTCGGTCTTTCGGTCGGCGAACGATCTAATCATGTAGTATGAGGTACGTATCGCATATCGTCAAGGGGTAAGGCGTCACGGCGCCGGCCGAGCTCCGCCCCCTCAGTTCTCGTCCATCTTCAGGGCAGCGATGAAGGCTTCCTGCGGGATTTCGACCTTGCCGAACTCGCGCATCTTCTTCTTGCCGGCCTTCTGCTTTTCGAGCAGCTTGCGCTTGCGGCTGATGTCGCCGCCGTAGCACTTGGCGAGAACGTCTTTCCTCAGCGCCCGGATCGTCTCGCGGGCGATCACCTTGGCGCCGATCGCGGCCTGGATCGGAATCTGGAAGAGGTGCGGCGGGATGAGGTCCTTGAGCTTCTCGCACATCGCCCGGCCGCGCATCTCCGCGCGCGTCTTGTGGACGATGATCGAGAGCGCATCGACCGGTTCGCCGTTGACCAGGATCGACAGCTTGACGAGTTCGTTCTCCTCGTAGCCGATCATCTTGTAGTCGAACGACGCGTAGCCGCGGCTGACGCTCTTCAGCCGGTCGTAGAAGTCGAACACGACTTCGTTGAGCGGCAGTTCGTAGACGAGCATCGCGCGGCTGCCCGCATACGTCAGATTCTTTTGCCGCCCGCGCCGGTCCTGGCAGAGCTTCAGAACTGCACCGAGATAGTCGTCCGGCACGAAGATGGTGGCTTCGATCCACGGCTCTTCGAGGTGATCGATCTTCACCTGATCCGGCATGTCGGCCGGATTGTGCATCTCCATCATCGTGCCGTCGTTCATGTGCACGTGATAGATCACGCTCGGCGCCGTCGTGATGAGGTTCATACCGAACTCGCGCTCGAGGCGCTCGGTGATGATCTCGAGGTGCAGGAGCCCGAGGAACCCGCAGCGGAAGCCGAAGCCGAGAGCCGCCGAGGTCTCCATTTCGTAGGTGAAGCTCGCATCGTTGAGACGCAGCTTCGCCATGGCCTCTCGGAGATCCTCGAAGTCGGCCGCATCGACCGGGAAGAGGCCGCAGAACACGACCGGCTGCACCGGCTTGAAGCCCGGCAGCGCGACCGCTTCGGCGTTCTTCTCGTCGACGACCGTGTCGCCGACACGGGTATCGGCCACCTGCTTGATGGCGGCCGTGAAGAAGCCGACTTCACCCGCGGACAGTTCCGACAACATCTCTTGTTTCGGACGGAAGATGCCGACGCGCTCGATCTGATAGACCGCCTCCGTCGACATCAGTTTGACCTTCTGGCCCTTCTTCAGCGTGCCGTCGACGATGCGCACGAGCACGACGACGCCGAGGTATGCGTCGTACCAGCTGTCGACCAGCAGGGCCTTGAGCGGCTTCGTGCGGTCACCCTTCGGCGGTGGCAGCCGCTCGACGATCGCCTCGAGCACCTTGTCGACGTTGAGGCCGGTCTTCGCCGACACGCCGACCGCGTTGGACGCATCGAGGCCGATCACGTCCTCGATCTGCTGCTTGACGCGATCGACGTCGGCGGCCGGCAGATCGACCTTGTTGAGGACGGGTAGGATTTCGAGATCGTTGTCGAGCGCCTGATAGACGTTCGCCAGCGTCTGCGCTTCCACACCCTGCGAAGCGTCGACCACCAGGATGGCGCCCTCGCACGCGGCGAGCGACCGCGACACCTCGTACGCGAAGTCGACGTGGCCGGGGGTGTCCATCAGGTTGAGCTGATAGAGCTTGCCGTCCGGTGCCCGGTAGTCGAGGCGCACGGTCTGCGCCTTGATGGTGATGCCGCGTTCCCGCTCGATGTCCATCGAGTCGAGGATCTGGTCCTGCATCTCGCGTTGCGAGACGTTCCCGCACAACTGGATCAACCGGTCCGACAAGGTCGACTTGCCGTGGTCGATATGCGCGATGATCGAGAAATTGCGGATGTGCGAGGTATCGGTCATGGGCGGGTGCTTACCACTGGCGGTGCGCCGGGCAAAGGGGCGGTACGGCGCACCGGGCCAGCCCGACCAGTCGGGGGGCTGAGGAACGCCCGGGGCCCGGTGCACACGCCGGTCGTAACCTTGAAGCCATCCGGCCGGACACCATATGTTGGGAGCGCAGGGGTGCCGTCTGGACCCCGAGGCGGGTGGCGGGTGCCAGCAGGGTCCGCGACCCCGGACGTCAAGGTCGCTTGCACGAGGACTTTGGAACGATGACCCGCATGTCACTTCTCTCGAGCCCCATGCTCTTGGGCTTCGAGGAGATCGAACGGCTGATCGACCGAGCCGGTAAGAGCCCGGCCGACGGCTATCCCCCCTACAACATAG
>Ga0073934_10008851_pt1 | contig 13188 bp, 12 predicted proteins | sample LarsenN4metaG_FD_76834 | JGI IMG/M metagenome (GOLD analysis project Ga0073934, IMG submission 76834) | Hot spring sediment bacterial and archeal communities from British Columbia, Canada, to study Microbial Dark Matter (Phase II) - Larsen... ...
CTACGGCGCTGAACCCCTCCGAGAACCTCCGCATGCACATAGTTCCTGGGATTACTGTCGGTCATATGCCTCACTCTTACATAAGTGTGAGGTCCCGTCCGGTCATTTTGGGGGCCGCTTCACTGAGGCGTTGTAGGCGATCGCCGATAGCGCCCAGCAAAATGCTAGAGCGAACCATGGAGATCCGCGTGACTGCCATTGTGTAACGGCGGCTCCCACGCTCACTGCGAAGAGCAGCACGGATCCTGATGCCGACCGCCAGTCTGGTGGGTTTAACATGCCAGCTTCGACTAAAGGCACCGCATTGGCCACAGCGAGCACCGTCATCCATCCTGTGAAAGCGCCGACATATATTGCTGCCCGCCAACGTATGCGCTGTTCCAAAGGAAGCTTCTGTCGCCCGAGCCGCACATTGGCGAGCGCGGCACATAGCACCGCCAAAGAAGCAACGCCCAGCGAAGTCAGTGTAAGACCGTTGCGGATTACGATGATCTGCCAGATGATTGCGGCTGCCAGCGCCGCTGACGTCAGCCAGCCAATGCTTCGATAGACCGGGTCAGCAGCTCTCGAAAAGCGAATCTGATCGAAGGCAAAAATCAGACCGCCCAGTGTGATCGCGGGACTGATCACGAGACCCCAGCTTGCCGGCGTAAGCGGACTGGAGAGATCGGAAAGCTGAACCGCGACGGGCTCGCCCTTGCCCATCCATACAATCGCCGAGGTTAACAGTTGGGCCACCGCGACTGTCAAGTTCAGGCTCGAGCGGATGAAGTCTATCAGGTTCGCTTGCACGAAAGGCCTCGACAGGTTTGTGTTGATCGCCCCTACGTGCTCAACATTGCATCAGGCTGATCTCGCTTCGCTTTCTGTTCGTCGGCAGTGCGTGGAGGGATCAGCCGGCCTGATTTCGGACTGGGCCTTCGACTTCCTGCTTGATGGTCGCCGTGCGTGCCGGTGTACTTCCGGCAATAGCCACCACGGCACGTCTGGATGGCGGTGGTGTTCGAGATGATACCCGAAATGAAAGCAGGTGATGAGCGAGAGCACTTCAGGCCAATCGTTCGAACGTGCCCGATGCCGATCCGGAAACTCAGCATTGCTACAACGATGGGGCAGGTAAGTGCCGAACCAGAAGAGTTGGAATGAAGACAATACTGCCGGGAGGCTGTGGAAAATCACCACGCGGTGCCATTCGGCACCGAGCAAGATGATGTGCCCCCAAAAGAACGTCCCCATGAAGAGCGCTGACCCTAATCCGAAGTAGCGTCCGACGAAGGCCACATACCATCGCAGCGGCCGCACGCCCACGCCGCCAAAATCAGGATCGGCGATTGTAGCCGGCCGACGATGGTGCTGCCAGTGTGCCTTCCTGATCCTTGTCCAGTTGAACCCGGCATAGAAGAATAGCAGGGATGCGCAGACCGAGGCGTTGGTCCTGGGCATTCCCGGGGCCAGCGAACCGTGCATCGCATCATGCGCACAAATGAATAGGCCGGTCAGTAACCAGCATTGAAGCGCCAATAGAGCCAGCGCCGAGGCGATCCCCAGATCCGGCCAGGCAAAGACGCCGCCCACATGCACCGTTACCGCACCTAGGAGCAAGGCAACGCACCATGACAGACCGATCAACCGCGATAGGGTGACACCCTGAACCCGTCGCCGCAGGCTGAAATAGACCCCCCGCCGCTGCGGGCTCACGGCCCCGGCGGGCAGGGCAGCCCCGCCGGCGGAGGGAACCGGATCGCTTCCTCTTCGCCCATCGACCGGATCCGGATCGCCCCGAGTTCCCGGGCGAGCGCGCCGACACACGCGATGACAGCGCTTTCGGGGGCCGAAGCTGCTGCGGTCACTCCGATCCGCCGTGCCTCGCGCCATGCGCCGCGCCACCGGTGTGGTTGACCATCGACAAGCTGCGCCTTCACACCGGCGTTCACAGCAACCTCTACCAATCGGGCTGCGTTCGAAGAATTGGCGGAGCCAACGACAAGAACGAGGTCGCAATGGCGCGCAAGAAATCGCACCGCCGCCTGCCGGTTGGTGGTTGCGTAGCAGATATCCTGAAGGCCGGGGCCAACAATTTCGGGGAAGACCTGCTGAAGCCGCGCGATCAGCGCGCGAGTCTGCTCGACATCGAGGGTGGTCTGTGTCGCATAGGCGACCGGTCCTGTGATCGTCGGAAGTGCAAAATCGGTGTCACTCGGATCAACCAATGTGATCCGGTCTGCCGCGACCTGGCCGAGGCTTCCTTCGACCTCGGGGTGACCGCGATGGCCTATCAGCAGGACGTGCCGTCCCGCTCTGACATGAGCCCTGATTTCCCGGTGAACCTTAGCGACAAGCGGACAGGTGGCGTCGATCACTTCCAGTCGTCGGCGAAGGGCCGCGCCGCGCACCTTGCGGCTGACGCCATGAGCTGAAAGGACGAGAGGCATGCCGACGGGAACATCGTTGAGGTCTTCGATGAAGCTGACCCCGCGCCGCTCGAAATCGCCAACGACGTCAGCATTGTGGACGATCTGGTGGCGAACATAAACCGGCCGCGTCGCCGCGGCGACAAGCTGTTCGACTGTCTCGATGGCGCGGATCACGCCGGCACAGAAGCCGCGTGGGCGCGCAAGGATCACATCCCGGATGACTGGCAGGCGCTCATGTCTGCGGGTGATTTCACTGAGGCCATCTGATGGTGCGTGAATGCTGCACCCGATGTTGTGAACGATCATCGCGGCGACCTTCAGAACACAATTCCGATGCCGATCCCGCCGCGCAGCTGTGTTTTCGAGCCTGCTTCGGTGACGATCGGGCTTTCAGCAGCATCGCCGATAAGTCGGGCAGTGACGATCTGGCCGGCAACAAACCAGCGCCTGCTGATCGAGCGTCGCAGATTGAGCCCGGCCGCGACCTGGTAAAAACCTTCGTTTGCACGAAACGGAGCAAGGCCGCTCGCCTGTGCACCGTCTGCCGTGACCGTGAAATAGCGATCGTGGAAACGCTGACCGCCATACTGCGTGTTGACCACCAACTGCGCGCCCCACTCGCGCGGCGTTGCAAAATTGTACGAAGCCTCGGCGCCGTAGGTCCACCCGTCATAGACGTCCCCCACATCCCTGAGCGCTTCGAAGCGGACGCACAGCGTGTCGCCGCGGGCTGCCACGTTGTCGAATGCAAGACCCGCGAAGCCGCCGACTTCGAAGGTGTTGTCGATTTCGCCCAGAGCGCGGATCGTTTCATCTTCGATGTTCGAATCACGGCCGAAGCGGAAGTTCCCCTGCACGCCCAGTTCTACGCGGACCGGGTTGTTGCGCTGGTAAGGCGCAAGGAGATCGGCGTTGAGAGACAAGCCACTCGTCTGCAAATCCGCTACCGGTGTCGTGATGCGGAACGCGCCGAAGGGTATGATCTGATACTCGTCCGCACCGACATATTCGGGATTGAAGCCGGCTCCCAGCGCGACAAAGCTGGGTGCATTCCCGCCTCCCGTTGCAGGACCGCCCCCGCGCGGTTCGGGACGACCTTCGGCGGTTGGTTCGGTTTGAGCGAGCGTTGCGCTGGGCAGGACGAGTGCAGCGATAACCAATACGATGCGGATCAAGGACGTTCTCCTGAGTAGAAACAAACTGGGTGTCAGCTGAGGGCGCCAAGCCATCGTTGGCGCCGTTGCGGCTCGATCAGCCGGACAGCGGTGAGGATCGCGACGACGGCAGCACCGCAACCTGCGGCGAGCGCCACGCCGGTGGCATCCTGTAAGTTCGCTCCCACGATACCGACGAGCGCCCAAGCGAAGGCGGCTGCGAACCACGGGGATGCGCCGTGTCTGGTCTGGATGATGGCAGCGAGGCCGGTGCCCAAAGCGATGACTGCAATTGCAATTGTGACATTGGCGCTTGGCACTGCCGTCATCGCACCGTGACCGGATCCCTTGAGTACGCTGGCGATATTGACGAGCGCGGCCGCGCTGATCCATCCGGCGAGTGCCCCCAAGGCGGGCGCTGCGAGCCAGCGATGAACCCGATCAAGCGAGGTGGCAGGCGATGCCAATCGTACGTGCCCGAGTAGGACAGTTCCGAGCAGGGCGAAGATGAGAAACACCGAAAGAGGTTTCAGACCGCGCAGGATCACATCCACTTGCCATAGCGTGTTGGCCAGAAAGGCGGCGGCGGTCAGCCACCCAACCCTGCGGTAAAGCGCGTTCATCATTCGCGAAGGCCGGGCCTGGTCGAAGGCATAGGCAAGGCAGCTGGCAAACAGCGGTGCCCAGATGACGAAGGCCCAGCCTGCTGGTGTTATGGCCGTGGCCACAGCATCGGAGCGCGACCCGATGCTCTGCCCTAGCCCAAGTGATGCGAGGCCCGGCGCGAGCGCCTGCGAGAGAGCAAACACGACATTGATCGCGCGCCTCCACTGATCATTGCTGCTCGCCCGCACTTTCACCCCGCCTCCGACCTGCAGAAGTGCAGTGCGAGGCGCCTATCAGACCAACATTGCCTCAGCCTGATCCTTGTCGGCATGCGGCAACTCCAATCGCATGGTTGTGCCTTTGCCTGTGGGAAGGACCTCGATCCGACCTGCGTGAGCATCGACAATCTGACGCACGATGCTGAGGCCGAGTCCGGTACCAGTCTGAGCCGGACCCTTACGCCAGAAGGGCTCAAACACGCTGGCGACATCCTCTGGCTTGATGCCCGGGCCGCTATCCGCCACTTCGATCCAGACCTTAATGTCCTCGACACCAATCGAAACCGTCACAGTCCCGCCTTCGGGTTCGGCACGAAGCGCGTTGTCGCACAGGTTCCTGAGAGCGGTCGCCAGGGCATCTGAGTTGCCATTGACCGGAGCGATGGACACGTCAGGCAAAAGTTCAATTGCCCGGCCGTTGCGGATCGCGAGCGGGGCAATGTCTGCTACGACATTGCGCGCTATACCGACCAGATCCACTCTGATGCTCATGCTCTCATCTAAAGCGTTCATCCGGGTCGCGGCGAGCAGTTGATCGGTCAGAATGGCGATCCGGCGACAATCGCGCTCGAGGCTACTCTTGGTGGGACCGGGCGGCAGCCCTTCGATGCGGGCAGCGAGGATCGCGGTCGGCGTCCGCAATTCGTGGGCAGCATTGGCGGTGAACAACCGCAGCGTGGCCACGCCGTCCCCCAACCGGGCGAGAAGCCTGTTCATACTCGCAATGAACGGAGCCAGTTCCCGCGGCATCCCATGCTGCGGCAGGCGCTGGTCAATGGTCTCGATCGTGATCATCTCCGCAGCTCGTCCCGCGCCCCGGAGCGGATGGAGCGTCCGGTGGACGATCATGGGAACGATCAGGATCGCAGCGACAATGGCCGGAAGATAAATGGTCATCACGCTGCGCAGATAGACTCTGATAAGGCTCCCGATGTCGTCTGGCCGGAAAGCGTTGCCCGATGTGGCGATAGTAACTAGCCCCCCGCGGGTCTCGACCGCTTCGAAAATGATGTCTGTTTCATTACCGGCGATCTCCACCCGGAGCCGTCCGTTCTGCGGAACTGCCTTACCGAGGCTGGCGACGTAGCGGGCGAGTTCCGGCGTGGACCCGGCAAGCACGCGGCCATTATGTGACGCGGCAAAGCGAAATCTCGGTCTGTCGGCACGGTAGGTGCGAAGCATTTCGGTCTCGACGATCTGCCGCCCATCCTCCGATCGATCGACAGCCTCGGCGATAATCTGCCGAGCGTTTTCCGCGGCGACGTCGCCGAAGGTGACATAGGGGCTGAAGAGCATCCAGACCGCCATGCCGATCATCACGCTGGCGACCTGGACCAGCGCGAGCCAAACAATCAAGCGGACCGTAAGGCGATTGGCTCCCGGCATCAGCGTGCCGCAATCATGTATCCGACGCCGCGCACCGCGTGGATATTCACCTCGGCCGCGGCGCATGCCAGCCTCGCACGCAACCTTGAGATATGCGCATCGAGCGTGTTCGACTGCACATCGTCTTCGAAAGCGTAGACCTGTTCGATCAGCCGGTCGCGCTGGACCACGCGGCCCATGCGTTGCATCAGCTCGGCGAGGATCGCGCGCTCCCGTCGTCGCAAGTCGAGCGGTTCGCCAGCGATCGAGGCTTCGCGGTGCACCGGGTCGAAGTCGAGGCGGCCGCAGCGGATGAGGGGCTGTGCGGGTGCTATCCGCCGGCGAAGCGCTGCCCGGACCCGCGCATGCAATTCCTCAAGTTCGATCGGCTTGACCAGATAGTCATCGGCCCCCGCATCGAGCCCGGCAACGCGTTCGGCAATCGAATCGAGCGCGCTGAGGATCAGGACAGGTAGCGATTGGCCCGCGCTGCGCAGCGACTTAAGCAGGGCCAGCCCATCCCCGTCAGTGAGACGGCGATCAAGCAGGACGAGCCCATACTCTACGTCCCGTGCTGCTGCGAGGCCATCTTCCAAGCTGTCAAAGCAATCGATCGCGAAGCCCTGGAGCGAAAGGCTTTGCGTGATGAGTGTTGCCATCTCCGGTTCGTCTTCGAGCAAAAGGATGCGCACTACATTTTCTCCCGCTAAAGGGGATATGCAACGAACATTGCCACAAGCTGACGCGTCTCCCTGTCACACTGACTGATCGTTTGTCCTCTGCAACATGGGACAAGCAGATAATAAAGCTCGACAGCCGAGTTCTTTGCAAGCCGTGGTGACCTTTAAAAGCAGTGCTCAGTTGGCGCCTGAACGCCATCGTCAGTGTGGTTGCTTTCAGGCCGATTGCAAAATTACGGCTCGGCCAATGAAACCCTCGATAGCCGCCATTGGCGCCCCGGACTCAACTAAATCGGCTGACGACGTGGACCCGCTCGTTCGATATCCAAGTCGAAGTTCTGATCGTGCCCAAAGCCGCCATGTTGGCTTATAAGTCGTACCGCGGCAATGCGCAGGATTTTTGATCTTTGGACGAGCGATCATCGCCAGATCCGCGCGAGCCGATTGATCTCCAACCATAGGAAACCTGTCGCACATCGCAAACGTACCTTTCTGTTTAATGATGCAGGTCATCTTACCCGCACAAGCGCCCGCCGTCCTGCGTAGATAATCGACCCATCATCAGCGATGGCATGGTTGTTACCCTGATCGAGAACGTCGTCGCTCGCACCGAGGTTGATTCGTCCGGTCTCCGCCCCCGTGGCAAGATCGAGCGAGGTGTAGGCGTAGCGGTCACCATAGCGGCCCATGCCGTACACCGCGCAGGTGCCCGAGCGGCAGGCGATGGTCGGCACGCCGTTGAAGAGGATCGAGGGGTTGGCCCAGACGAGGCTCAATCGGCGCTGCCCCGGCAGCCAATCGACCCGCTGCACCCCGGTGGGCGGCGTTGCATCGGGGCTGAAGCCCGCCCATTGCGCGATGACGACCGCATTCCCGAAGGCTGCCGGCGAGTTCTGCGCGGTAAAGCCCTCACCGTCGGGAGTGGAATAGGGCAGAGCAAACACACCCGCGACGCGGCGATCAAGGAACCGACCGGGCCGCACCGGATCGGGCAGCGGGGTCCAGTCCGCAGGCGGCTCGCCGCGCCAGAAGGCGACGAGGTTGTTTTGCGGCTGGTGGCCGTCGACGATCACGAAAATGCCGCTTTCGGGTGAGCCGAGCAATGTCGGCGTGGTGCCGGTGCCCGTGCAGGGCAGGCCTAGGGCAACCGCCCGCGCTTCCTCCTCGCGCGAGCGGTCCGGCGGGACATTTTCGCAGCCCGGCCCGCGCATGTCGTAAGGCGCAGTCCACCCAAGCCGAAAGCCGGTCCCGGTCCAGTCGACCGCCACCGCGAGGTTCTGCGCGGCGACGAAGATCCGCCCGGTTTCGTCGATCGGAAAGGAGTTCTGGAAACTCGCGCCGCTGTCGCTTGGCAGGTCGAAGCCGGCTATCACTCGCCCCGCATCCAGATCGACCGCGATCAGCCGATTGGCGTCGGTGAGCACGATCAGCGTCCCGTCAAAGGCCAGCGAATGGTGCGCAAGCAAGCGGCCGTGAACCGCCGGATCGACCGAAATGCGGCGCTTGACGGCGAGCGGGGACCGCGGGTCGCCCGGCTGAGCGTCACCAACCAGCACGATGTTGTTGCCGCGCTTCTCGGTCACCACCGCCTCGCCATTGGCCCGCACCAGCAGCGCCCAGTCGAAATCGGCGACGTCGCGCTCGAGCGGGAGAAAATCGACCGGCTGGAGACCCGCTTGTGTCACCAGATACTTGGCGACGCCGTTGTTGGGGGTGGTGATCACGGGCTGCGACCCATCGGCATAGCGCGGTCCGAACACGGTCCATGGAGACACATAGGCGGGCGCGAGCGGTTGAGTGAGCGCACCGACCACCTGAGCTTCCTCCACGGCTCCCGGCCCGGTGGACGAAGAGGCGGTGGAATAGGTGTTGGCGTGGAAAATCGGCCAGTTCGATGCGGCAAGGAAGGGATTGCGGGGCGCGAGGCTGCTGGTCGCGGACGAGGCTGTCGGACTTGGCGAGGGGGTGGGTGTCGCCGAGGGCGCCGTGCCGCTGGCGGGCGGGGCCGGGCTGCTGTCGTCGCCACCGCAGGCCGCCGCCGCGAGACACAGCGCCATGGTTACAGCGCGCCGCGCGAGCTGGTTGCCGCGGCCGATCATTGCACCGAACTCCGGTCGGCGAACAGCCGCATCGTGCCCTCGCGCACCCCGACCACGATCGAGCCATCGTCGGCGATCGCCTGCTGGTTGCCCTGGTCGGTCCACTCCTTGCCCTCGCCGAGCGGCACATCGAGCAGGATTCGCCCGGTGGCGATATCGAGCCCGCGATAGGCATGGGCGCAGCCCTCGCCCCGGCCCGTGCCATAGACGAGGCCGGTCCGCGAGGAGACGGTGGGGATGCCGTTGAAATGGGCTTGTGGGTTGGCCCAGACCAGCCGGAACGCGCGCGCGGCCGGGTCCCAGTCGACCCGCTGCACGCCCCTGGGCGGGGTGCAATCCGGATTGAAGCCGGCCCATTGCGCCACGAACACCGCATTGCCGAGCACGGCCGGGGAGTTCTCCGCGGTGTGCCCTTCGTCCTCGGGGGTGGAAAGCGGCAGGGCGATCCGTCCCGCGAGGCGCCGGTCCTCTCCCGGCAATCCGCGCCAGTCGGGCGGGATCGCACCGCGCCAGAAGGCGACGAGATTGTTGCGCGGGGCATGGCCATCGACCATCACCACCACGCCGCTTGCGGCATCGCCGATCAGCGAGGGCGTCGTGCCCGTGCCGGTGCAGCGCTGGCCGCGGATGGCCTTCAGCCGCTCGCGCAGACGCGATTGCCGCCGCGGCTCCTTGCAGCCCGGGCCGCGGAAATTGTAGGGCGCGCTCCAGGCGGTCCGGAAGGCGCGGCCGTCCCAGTCGATCGCGGTGACGGCAGATTGGGTGGTGATGAAGATCCGCCCCGTCTCATCGTGCGCGAAGGCGTTGTGGTAGGCGTAGCCGGCCGCGCCTTCGCCGAGCGGGTGGGTCGCCACCACCTTCCCTGTGGCGAGCGATACGGCGGCAATCCGGCCGCCTTCCATCAGCACCAGAATGTGCCCATCATAGCTGATCGAAAAATGGATCGTGATCTCGCCTGCCGATTTCGGAACGGTGATGGTGCGCGCGGCCACCAGTTCGCACGAAGGACAATCGGGCCGCGCGTCGCGCAGCAGCACGAACTGGTTGCGCGCAATGTTGGTGACCACGATCTCGCCATTGCGCAGCGCGGCGACGTTCCAGTCGAAATCCCAGCGACCGCGGGGCAGGTCGAGATAGCTGATCTGGCGGAACTCCGGCCCCTTCATCAGGAACTTGACCACGCCATACTGTGTATTGGCGATCATCGCCTGGCTGCCGTCGGCATATGGGGCAGGGAACACCGTCCAGGGCGAGGTGCCGCTTTCGGGATTGTCGAGGCGAGTGACGCGCACGCGGTCGCCTGCGCGCAGTGACGGCAGATCGCCCGATGCCGAGGCATAGGCATCGCGGTGAAACAACGGCCAGCTCGACCGGGCAAGATGCGGATGCTCGGGCACCGGGCCCTGCTGCGCGCCCTGCGATTGCAGTGGTACGGCAAGCAGCCCGGCTAGAACGGCAACAGTGCCAAGCAGTTTCCTCATGCAATCATCCGTCAATGGAAGGCGGGGCGGGACACTCCACCAGCGTATCCCGCCCCGCAGGGGAGCAAGCGATGCGGATCAGCGGGGGGAGCGGATCCGCACCCAGCGGCGTTCGGGCCGCACGGTGCCGCGTGCACCGGTGATCTGCCTGCTCCGCCCGATCTCACCGGGCGCGACCCTGCTTGCCCCGCGCACCGCCGTGCGGCTGCGGTCATTGGGGCCGGTGAGGCTGGATTGGGCCGTCACCCCTTCGCCGCGCACGAAGCGACGGGCGAAATCACGGGTCGCCGTCCGGCCTTCGGCCCCGGTGATTACGGCGGTGCCGGAGCGGCCGTCCTCCCCAGCGACGCTGGAGCGTGCGACTGTGGCAGTGCCGCGGGCCGTCGTGACCACGCTGCTCGAACTGCGGGGCTCGTCCTGCGCGGCGGCGGGGCTGGCCGCAACAGAGGCCGAAGCAAGTCCGGCAACGACAAGCAGTGCGTGCTTAAGGCGCATCATCGGTAATCTCCTTGGCGACGTGTCGATGACGAGGTTTTCGGCTATTGGCGTAACATGCGGATTGCGGCGAAGGGCTTTCGTGTAACGATGTGTTACAGCCGTTGCGGCCAGGCGCTGCGCAGTGGATGGAGCATGCGATGCCTGATCAGCCGCCCCAGATCATCGTCGTCGAGGACGATCCCGACATCCGGGTCATGGTCCTTGCCCTGCTCAAGGCGCAGGGCTGGACCTGCCGGGGCGCGGGCGATGCCGAAGAGCTCGGCGATGCGCTGCTTGAAGGGATGCCGCAAGCGGTGGTGCTCGATCTCAATCTTCCGGGTGAGGACGGGCTCAGCATCGCCCGCCGCCTCGCGGCGCTGCGGTCACCGCCAGCCATCCTGATGCTGACCGCGCGCAGCGAGGATATCGACCGGATCATCGGGCTCGAGATCGGGGCCGACGATTACCTCGGCAAACCGTTCAATCCGCGCGAGCTCGTCGCCCGCATCCGTGCCTTGCTGCGGCGCATGACGCGTGCGGCAAGCGAGGAGGCCGGCGAGGTCCTCACCTGCGCCGGCTTCACCATCGACGAAGGGGCGCGCCGCGTAACGGGCACCGGGGGCGAGGAGATCGCGTTGTCGGGGGCGGAGTTCGCGCTGCTCGCCCAGCTTGCCCGCGCGCGGGGACGCATCCTGTCGCGCAATTACCTGCTCGATGCCATCCACGGTCGGGAAGCCGCGCCCTTCGACCGCGCGATCGACGTGTTGGTGAGCCGCCTGCGCAAAAAGATCGACCGTCCGGGTCAGGAGTCGCTGATCGAGGGGGTTCGAAACGCCGGCTACGTGCTGCGGGAGCCGAAGGAGTGATCCGGTCGCCAAAGCTTCCGCGCCTGCGCAGCCTGTTGCTGATCCTCGGTGTGCTCGCCGTAATCCAGCTGATGCTTGCGACCTATGCCTTCGTCCAGACCACCTACGACGACCAGCGCGGCTTCGCCTTTCCCGGCCCCGAGCGGGTGCGGGCGCTCGTGGCGGCGATCGAAGGCGCCCCTCCCGCGCTGCGCCGCGACATCCTGCGCACCTTCGAGGACGGCGAGGTCGATGCCGCGATCCTGCCGGGCACCCGGGATCTGCCGCAGGCCGGGGCCGACGCGGTGATGCCCGGCATGGAAGCGGTGATCGGCTCCTACCTTGCCTCGCTCGGTCAGCGCGAGGTGATCGTCTGGATCGCCCCCGACGATCCCGACGCGCTGCTGGTGCCGCGGCTCGGCCCAGGGCGGCTGTGGAGCCGCCACCCCTTGCGGATGGCGGTGCAGCTCGAGCGCGGCGAATGGCTATTGATCGAAACCCGCGGCAATCTTGCCGAGAAGGTCTTCGGCTTCCCCCCTGGCCTGTGGGCAGGGCTGTTCGGGGTAACCCTCGCGCTCCTGTCGCTCGGCATCCTGTGGCGCAGCCTGGCGCCGCTCGGCGGGCTTGGGGCCGCGCTCGATCGCTTCGCCGCAGATCCCGTGCCGCAGCAGGTGCGCGCCCGGGGCCCCGAGGAGACTCGCCGGATCATCGAGGCGGTGAACCGGATGCAGGAGGAAATCTCGCGCTTCATCGCCGAGCGCCAGGTGATGTTCGGCGCGCTCTCGCACGATCTGCGCACCGGCCTCACCCGCCTGTCGCTGCGAATCGGCAGCCTGCCCGACGAGGGCTTGCGCGATGCGGCCGAACGCGACCTTGCGAGGATGAACGCCATCGTCGAGGATGCCTTGGTCTTCACCCGGCTCGACACGCGGCAGGGCCCGGTGCCGGGCGAGGTGGCGCTCGCCGAACTGGTGCACGAACTGCGCAGCGCCTATCCCGCGGTGCCGGTTCACGGCGCGGACGACCCAGCGCTCGGCGCGCCGAACATCGTGCTGGCAGGCGACGGCCCCGAACTGTTCCGGGCGCTGCAGAACCTCATCGAGAACGCGCTCACTCACGCCAAGGACGCGGAAGTCCTTATCGCCTGCGAGCGCGGACAATGCCGCATCGACGTGATGGATCGCGGGTCGGGCCTTGCCGGTCAGGACCGGGACGAACTCGTCAAGCCCTTCGTCCGCGGCAAGGAGGCGGCAGCGCGAAACCGGCCGGGCGCCGGGCTAGGCCTTGCCATCGTGCAGCGGATCGCGATCCGGTGCGGAGGAACCTTCGCGATGCTCGACCGACCGGGCGGCGGAACGATCGCCCGCCTCGCGCTTCCGCGACGCTGATACGCAACACGGCAATGGAAGCGCGATGTGTGCTGTCGATGCAGACAGCTGTTCCGCCAAACGCCCACATGCCCGAACCAGCTTACGGTAAGTTCGGTCGTGTCGGTGTGTATGTCGGCTACTGGCACAACCTGCGGTTCGAGACGCCGCGCGGGAACGACCGCAAAGTCCCAAAAAACGTCATTCGAACACGCAGAGGCTGTAAGGATCTGGCAACGCCGCTAAGCAGATTCCATCCTCCCAAAGCTGCGGATTTACGCTGCAATATAGATTTGGGAGTGACGTGACCCCCTGATTTTCCTCCACGAGCGATTAGAGTCTGGCCTGAAGGAAGGACAGACGATGAAGCGTGTGAGATTTTCGGAAGAGCAGATTATCGGGGTGCTGAAGGAAGCGGAGGC
>Ga0073934_10008852_pt1 | contig 13188 bp, 10 predicted proteins | sample LarsenN4metaG_FD_76834 | JGI IMG/M metagenome (GOLD analysis project Ga0073934, IMG submission 76834) | Hot spring sediment bacterial and archeal communities from British Columbia, Canada, to study Microbial Dark Matter (Phase II) - Larsen... ...
AAAGGAGCTCCAGAACGGTCGCGTGCCGGAACACGACGGCAAACAAGTGGAAGGCCGCCACATAGCTGACCGACATCGCCAACACGGCTGGCAGGTACGACTCGAAGGCGGCGGCCCCGGCGGCGCCGGCCAGGCGGCAATTGATGTAAAATACGCTGACCGTCAGCCCCAGCACTAAAGGGAGCGTGGCCAGCACTTTGGCCAGCACGATCAGCGGCCGCGGCAACGGGCGCACGAGCACGAAGAGCAACGTCCGATCTTCCCGGTCGCCGCCAATGCTGGTCGTGGCATACGTAAGCGCGCAGAGCGGAATCACCAGCAGCGAAAACTGCGGGATCACGAACTCCTTGCTGAAGTTCACGAAGGCCTTGCCAAAATTCTCGTCCAGCGCGTAGCGCTTCCCAAGAATCGCCAATTCGCCGACCGTCAGTGCCAGCGGCAACAGGATCATCAGCGTGCCGGACGACCAAAGCAGCCGCCGAAACGAGACCCAACAGAGCGCCGTCAAGGCGCGGAATAAACTCATGCCGACCTCTGCTGCAGGTAACCGAAGACCGCGTCGGCGTTGCTGTCGAGCGTGGCGAGCCGGTCGATGGGCAGGCGTTCGTCGACGGCCAGCCGGTTCACCAGTGCGAAAAAGCGCTGCGGCTCGCGTGTACGAACCGTCACACTGTCGCCGTGTAACTCCACGGCCTCGACTTCGGCCGCCGCCACCAATCGCTCCGCCCAGCGGCGCGGTTGGCCGCTGGCCAATTCCACGCAAAACGGTTGGTCGTCGAGCATGGCGCGAATCTCCCGTAACGTCCCCCACGCCAATATGCGGCCGCGCGAGATCATCAGGATCGAATCAGTGAGTTGCTCCACTTCAGCGAGCAAATGGCTGCTCACCAGAATCGTTTTACCGCGCTCAGCCCATTTGGAAAGCAACTCGCCGAACTCGCGCCGGCCGCCCGGGTCGATGCCCGTCATCGGTTCGTCCAACAAGAGAATCTCCGGATCGTGAACCAACGCCTGCGCCAGTTTGATCCGCTGCCGCATCCCGTGGCTGCACCCGGCGATCCGCCTCGCGGCACGGTCTGACATACCGACCTCGTCGATGGCGAGTTGCGTGCGTTCACGAGCCTCGCGACGCGTGTAGCCGTGCAATCGCGCCATCGTGTAGACGAACTCGAACCCCGTCATCTCTTCGTAAAACTGGTTGATGTCCGGGCTGTAGCCCAAAATACGTTTGGCCGCGATCGACCAGGCGTCGTGCTCGTTGAGCCGCACGCGGCCCAGCGTGGGCCGCAATTGCCCGCTGGCCAACTTCAAGAGCGTGGATTTGCCCGCTCCATTCGCCCCCAACAAGCCGGTGATGCCCGGTCCGATCACGCAACTGATGTCGTTCACGCCGATCACCGGGCCGTAGAACTTAGTGACGTGCTCGAAGGTGAGGGGCATGAGGAAGAAGCCAGGAGTCAGGAGTCAGAAGCCAGGAGTCGGATGACGCGATGCGCCTAATTTACCCTTTGTTCACGCCTCTTGTTACGGGATGTCGGGCGGCGTGGTTCTGGAATTGGACCCACACTAGCCCGACGCGCCAGTTTAAAGTTGCGCATTTCGCAGCGTTTACAAGACAAGGTGGGTGCCTGGGGCTGGGGCGGCGGTGCGAAGTTCGCCACGTCGCTAGCGCTGGGGCATCGTGATGGTTGGTAACACAACCATTCGAAGCCCCAGCGCGTGGAACGTCGATTGCCGCGTGTTGTTCGCCCCTGCCCCAGGCACCCATCCTCATTCTTACAAAAAGCGCAACGTCAAAACTCGCGCGTCGGGCTAGTATTGGTGACGCTGCCCGATTACCGAGCACGCCTTGACTTGCATCGATGGTTGTCGATGATGCAGCGAAAACTGTGCCGCCCAAACTTGCGATTCCATTCACACGCCGCAGCGGAGACACACGCATGACGACCACGACGACGGACGCCAAGCGGCGGTTGCCCTTGCATCACCGTATCATGATCGGGCTGATCCTGGGGGTGGTCGTCGGCCTGGCGGTGAACCTGATCGTGGGGAAAGAGGTCTCCCCAGCCAAGCAAGCGGTCGAGTGGGTCGTTTTTCACATCACTGGTCCGATCGGCGCGCTTTTCTTGCGGCTCTTGCTGATGCTGGTCGTGCCGCTCGTGTTTTCGTCGCTGGTGGTTGGCGTGGCGGGGATCGGCGATATCCGCAAGCTCGGGCGTTTGGGCTTGAAGGCCTTCCTCTACACGCTGGTGATCTCGGCCATCTCGGTCGTGATCGGTCTCACGATGGCCAACACGATCAAGCCGGGCCAGCGGATCAAGCCGGAAACAGCCGCGGAGCTGCGCGCGAAGTTCGCCAAGGAGGCCCCGGCGGCCCCTGACAAGGCGCAAGAAACAAAGCCGACGGCGCCGCTCAGAACGGTCGTCGATACGCTGATTCCGTCGAACCCGTTCTTCGCGGCGGCGACCGAGTTGCCGAATATGCTGCACTTGATGTTCTTCGCGCTTTTGATCGGCATCGGCGTCACGCTCTTGCCGGGCGAGTCGACGCGGACGCTGGTCGCGGTGCTGCAATCGCTGTTCGAGGTGATCTCCAGGCTGATCGACCTGATCATGAACTTCGCGCCGTACGCGGTGGCTTGCCTGGTGTTCAACAACACGGCGCAGTTCGGCATTGACTTGCTGGCCGCCCTGTCCTGGTACGTGCTGGCGGTATTGGGGGGCTTGGCGCTCCATATGTTTGGAGTGTATTCGCTCTCGGTGCGCTACTTATCGGGAATTTCGCCGATCGATTTCTTCCGCCGCACCCGCACCGCCTCGCTCACGGCGTTCTCCACGTCCAGCTCGAACGCCACGCTTCCCACGGCCATGAAGGTCACGGAAGAAAACCTGCACGTGCCGTCGGAAATCGGCAATTTCGTGCTCACCGTCGGCGCGACCGCCAACCAGAACGGCACCGCGCTGTACGAAGGCGTGACGATCCTTTTCCTCGCGCAGCTCGCCGGCGTGGAACTTTCGATCGCGCAGCAGTTGATGGTCGCCTACATGGCGATCCTCGGCGGCATCGGCACCGCCGGCGTGCCGAGCGGTTCGATTCCCTTTGTGGTGCTCGTGCTCTCCACGATCGGCGTCCAGCCAGAGTTGGTGGCCGTGATCTTGGGGATCGATCGATTCCTCGATATGTGCCGGACCACGCTCAACGTCACGGGCGACATCACCGCGGCGACGTTCGTGGCCCGGTCCGAAGGCTACAAGCTGGCTGGCGACGCCGAAGCCCCGGAGGCGGCGGCGCGCGCGGCGCGGCGGATCGCGCATCAAGAAAAGTCGCCGGAACCCATCGATCCTTAAGAGGCGGCCGGCGCGCGCGAGCCCCCCATCAAACGCACCGTGTGCCAGACGAGCGTGAAGAGTCCGACGATGGCGAGCGCCGTCTTGACGCGTTCGCCCGCACTCGCGCCGGTGAGCGCGAGCCAGTCGATTTCGCTGTGAACATTTTCCTGTTCGTTCGCGGCTGTTGACGGCGTATCCGCACGATCGACGGCGTCGCGCCTGACCGCGACTTGGGATACATCGAGCGATTCGGCGACGGGCGATGTCGAGGACCCCTCCACAGGTTCTTGCGAGGCCTCCGCGACCGACTTCGCCACGAGATTCGATTCCGGTTCCGGCGGCGACTCCTTGGAGTCCGTCGTCGCGGAGAGACCAAAGTCCTGCACCGTTGCCGGCGGCGCATGCGCGGCCTCGTTGACGGTGATGGTCGACGGAGCCGCGCGCGCGGCGTCGGCCGGCGCGGTCCAGCCGTCGGAACTAGCCGCGGCTGTAGTTGAAACGGGCGCGGCGGGTTTGGTTTCCGTCGGTGGCTCTTTTGGCAATACCGACGCCAGGAATTGGTTCACGCGCCCGCAGTAGCTGCCGCTCGTGACGCCCTCGCCGGTGCCGAACAATACGCCAGCCAATTCGCCATGCTCGTTGAAGATCGGCCCGCCGCTGTCGCCATTGCGCGCGGCCGCAGTAACCTGCACCATTTCCAGGGGTAGCTCCAAGCTCGGTGTCACGTATTGCAGGCACTCGCCCCGCGCCGCGCGAAATGGTCCGTTGCCGAAACCTGCAATCACGAGTGGATCGCCCGGCCGCGGCGCGACTTCGGCGAGAGCGACCGGCGACGCGTTTGGACGCCAGATGGCGATCGCGGCCAGGTCCCAATCGCGATCCACCTTGAGCAGCTTGCCCGCGGAGCGAAAGCCGTCGGAGAATTCGACCCAGAGTTCCTGGCGGGCGGTTTCGACGACGTGCCAGTTCGTGACCACCAGGCCGTAATCGCCGCGGACGTCAACGAGCGTGCCCGAACCATACGTCGTGCCATCCGCCTCCGGCACGATGATCCGCGCCACGGCTGGATGCGGCTTACTGAGCGCCGGATCGGTAGGCGGTTCCGGCTCGGCGGTCGGTTGCAGATTTAGCAACGGCAGTGCGCGCAGCGCGTCGCCGACCCAATTCGAGGGCTCGGCTTGCGCCACGCCCACGAAGGTCAGGCAAACGATGGCGATCACCGTCCGCGCGATGCTATTCACTCGCTCGCTTTCCCGACGCCTGGCGCCGCTGGGCTTCGTTCTTCTGGATCAACTCCAACAGCCTGCGGCGCAGTTGCTCGCGCTCACTGGCCGGCTTCGGCACGACCTTGACGGTCTGAGTCATGGAAACTCAGGCGGCGATCGGCCGCCCACCTCGGAGGTCTTCTTCGCGCGGCGGAAAATCGCGCCCGCCGTGGTAGACCCGCTTGAGCCGCTCCAATTCCTCGCGCAGCGCCGCTTCGACCAACTTGGTCAGCGTCAACCGCGCCGGATAGCCGGCCAGATAGACGGCGGCGTTTCGTGCTTCATCGAGCAACTCAGCGGACACATACAACGTAGCGCGGACTTTCGGGACCGCTTTCCGTTCTCGGAATGGCATGACCGTTCCTTGGCCTGCGCCGCTATTTCCAATTGGTAAAGCCTCGACTGCGTACTCTTTCTTCCACAAACGTCGGACGTTTATGACGTAGTTCTCAAACGCGCTCTTACGTGACGACAGGCGTTACGTCACTGTGTAATGCGGTGCGGCCGGCAGGGTTTGCCGGACCCAAAAAACTCCCAATCGTGCCGCACGGCCGACGGTCGAATGGGATTGAAGTTCGCTCCCCAATGCGAGAAAATCGGGGCCTTCACTCGCTCAAGATGGAGTTTCCCCATGCATCTGCCCGCTGGTTCGCTGGATAACTTGACCTGCACGGTGACGACGCTGCTGGCGGCCGGGGCGACCGGCTATGCCGTGCGTCGCGTTCGCCAGGCGCCCGGCGAGTGGCAATCGGCCAAGTTAGGCGCCGTCGCGGCCTTTATCTTCGCGGTGCAGATGGTTAACTATCCGGTCGCCGACGGCGTCTCGGGCCACATGGTTGGCGGCGTACTGGCCGGCGAGTTACTCGGTCCCTGGGCCGGCCTGCTGGCGATGGCGCTTGTGCTTACCGCGCAATGTTTGCTGGCGGGCGACGGCGGCCTTAGTACGCTCGGCGCGAATATACTGACGATGGGAGTTGTCGCCACGTGGGGCGGCGCCGCCTTCAGGCGTCTCGTCGATACGCCCACAGGCGCTTCCGGCAGGCGGCAAATTCTGGCGACCGCCGTTGCCGCCTGGTCCTCGATCGTCCTGGCCGGCACGCTGTGCGCCGTAATCTGGTCCGCCGGCAGTACGCTTTCGGTCGCGGATGTCTTGGGACCGATGGTTTCGATTCACGCGCGCATCGGCATCGGCGAAGCCTCGATCACCGCGATCGCCTTAGCCGCCCTACAGCTCTGGAACAGCCACGCCGCGAACACGCGTCGCGGCGCCGCCATGGCGTTCGCCGTCGCGGTCGCGGTTGCCGCGCTGCTGGCTCCTTGGGCATCGCCGTCGCCGGATGGCCTGGAGCACGTTGCGCGCACGCGGTTCAACTGGCCGGAAACCACGCTCGCGTTCGCCCCACTCCCGGATTACTTGATGCCCGGCGTGGCGAACGAACTTCTGGCGACCGCGCTGGCCGGAGTCCTCGGCACGCTGGTGGTGTTTGGATTGGGAAACGCTTCGGCGCGCGCCGTGACGCTATCGGCGAGGGCGAAGTAACGGTCACCTCCGCGAGCGACGAGCAGCACGCGGCGGGCGGCGATATCGAGGTGGGCGGCAAGCGTCTGCCGCGCAAGACGCGCTCGACTTCCCTCAACTTCGGCAACTCGCGTTTGTCGGAGGTCGCGCGGTGCGTTATGCTCGGCCGTCATGCCCCGCATATTTACGCGCGACGAAGTCTTGCGCATCGCCCCCGACGCTAGCTCCGCCAAGAGCGGGCAGGAGCTTGCGCAGATTCGGAAATGGGCTTCGTTGGGCGCGGACGGCGAGGCGGTTTGGGGCGAGTGCCAGGGGAGCGGCGCCAAGCCGTACCAGGTGCAAATCGCGCTAGCGGAGCCGGCGTTCAAGTGCTCCTGTCCAAGCCGCAAATTCCCATGCAAACATGGCCTGGGGCTATTATTGATCCTGGCCGCCACGCCCGAGGCGATCTCCATCGGAGAACGCCCCGCGTGGGTCAGCGAGTGGTTCGCCATGCGGGCCGCCAAGGCCGCGAAGGCGATCGAGGAGCCAAAGAAAAAGGCCGCCGCACGGGATCCAGAGGCGCAAGCAAAGCGGCGCGGCCAACGGATCGAGCGTATCCGAGGAGGCCTCGCAGACCTTTCGGCATGGGCGCGGGATCTCGTAAGGAGCGGTCTCGGTGGCATGCCGTCGAAGGGCTTCGCGTTCTTCGATAGCCAGGCGCGACGAATGGTCGACGCACAGGCCCCCGGCGTTGCGCGATTGGTGCGCAATCTAGGTTCGCTGGCGTCAGGTGGCGCAGGCTGGCAGCGCCCGTTCTTGGAACAACTCGCGCTCATCCAGCTGTTGACAAATGCCGTCGAGCGTTTCGAGGGACTGCCGGCCCCGCTGCGCGCGGATGTCGAGGCGACAATCGGCATCGCGACAGCGGCCGACGATTTGGCCGAGTTGCCCGGCGTGGCGGATCGTTGGCAAGCGATTGCCCAGGAGACGGAACTCGAAGAGCGACTGCGCGTGCAGCGGACTTGGCTGTTCGGCGTCGAGTCGCGCCGCATCGCGCTGGTGCTAGAGTTCGCATACGGCCAGGCGGCGTTCGCTTCGACCCTGACGCCGGGAACCGTGTGGCAGGGAGAGTTGGTTTACTATCCCGGCGGCGGTCCGCGCGCGGCGCTGCGCTCGGTGACGCCGACGGGAGAATCGCTCACGGCATTCGCCGGATGGAAGTCAGTGCGCGACGTGTTGGATGTGTATAGCGCCGCCCTCGCGGCGAATCCCTGGCTCGAACCGCTGTGCGTCCCGCTTCAAGGGGCGACGCCGGTCATGCAGGGGGACGCTTGGTGCGTAATCGACGACGAGGGGAACGCGCTGCCGGTGGCGATACGCGAAGCGGAAGGTTTCATCCTCTTGGCGGTGTCGGGCGGCCGATCGGTCGACCTTGCGGCCACTTACGACGGACGTGTGCTGCGGCCGCTGGCGGTCGTGGCGGACCGGAAGTGGTTGTCGCTGGCGCCCCCGCTCGAGGAGCACGCGCGATGATGGACGAGCTGGTCTCGACGGCATTGCTTGGCACGCGCGGCGCGACAGCCCGGATCACAACGCTGCCCGACGACGTCGCGAACGTGCTGCCAGCCGGCGCCGCCCCGGCCGAGGAAATGCTCCTCGATGCAGCCGCCGCGATGGCGCTTTACGCGCGGGCCGGCGCCAAGCCGCGCGAAGGTGTTTTGTTGCCTGCGCCGGCGGGCGCCGACCGCTGGGCCGAATGTTCGTCGGGGGCCGCGGCGATCCTCGCGCAGGTTCTCGAAGAATCGATGCAGCCGCTGCTGCTGGAATGGCTCACGTTGGCCGCCAGGGCCGAACGCCGGCCGCCGCATCACCTGTTACCGAAGCTGCTCGACGCCGCGGCCGCGCGGCGCGCGTTGCGCACGCCTGTCAGCGCGGTGATCGACGAGCGCGGCCGCTGGCTCACGCAGTTCAATCTCAAATGGCAATTCACCGGCGCCGGCGACCGGCCGCCGTTGGAGCAATGGCAACTGGGCAATCGACAGCAACGCGCCGAGGCGCTGCGCGCGGTCAGGAGTAGCGACCCGGAGCTGGCTCGTGAGCTGATCACGAACACGTGGGGCGAGGACGCGGCTGAACTCCGTGCGGAGTGGGTGGAAGGCCTGCTCGTTAATCTCAGCGAGGCCGACGAGGCGTTCCTGGAATCGCGCCTCGATGACCGCAGCGCCCGCGTGCGCGCGGCGGCCGCCGACCTCTTGTGCCGGCTGCCGGATTCGCGGTTGGTCGCGCGGATGGCCGCGCGTGTGTCGCCGCTGGTCACGTTTCAACCCGGTGTGGAAGGCAACGTCCTGAAGCTCACGCGCGGCAAGCCAGCGAGTTGGCGAGTCGCGCTGCCGGAAGCGTTCGATAAGGAGATGCTCCGTGACGGTCTGGTAGAGAAGCCGGATCAATCGATCGGTCCGAAGCAATGGTGGCTGCAGCAGATGATCGGCTGCGTGCCGCTCGACCATTGGACGCGCGCCACAGGCGCCCACGCGACGGAACTGGTCGGCGCCGCGGGAGGTGAATTCGCCGCGGTCTTGACGCGAGGCTGGCTGGCCGCCTTGGCGCGGCGGCCGGTCGTCGCATGGATCGAACCGCTCTTGGCGGTCGCCGGGCCGGAAGTATGTCAAGCTCCCAGCGTACTGCAAGCGGTCCCGCTCGCGTCCCGGCACAAGGTGATGAAAGAGCTGTCGGGACGCGTGGCGCAAAACGCGCACCTTTTGAATTCGTTGATCGAGGCCTGGCGACCGCTCGATCAAGCGACGTCCGACCAACTGTTCGAAAGCTTTGACATCCTGGCGCTCCTCATGTCTGAAGCGCACTTCGCTCTCCACGCTTCGAGCATCCCGCGCTGGGAACGCGCGCTCACCACCTGGCGCAAGGCGGCCGAACACCAGCGCCGCGTGGATCAAGTATTTGCAATTCTCGCCATGCGGCGGGTTCTCCATCAGGAATTCACACGATGAGCCATACGTCCGAAGTCAACGGCGCACTGAGGCAACATGCCGAAGTGCAATTTCGCCACGAGTTGGAGGCGCTCGCCGCGGCCGACGACCGCGCCAAACCGCCGAACTGGAAGCTCAGCCCTTGGGCGGTCGCCACGTACTTGTTGGGCGGCAAGGCGGGAGGCGTCGAGATTACGCCCAAGTACATCGGCAATCGCCGGCTGATCGAAATCGCCGTCGCGACGTTGGCCACCGACCGCGCGCTCTTGCTGTTGGGCGTGCCAGGTACGGCGAAGACCTGGGTCGCGGAGCATCTGAGCGCGGCGATCAGCGGCGATTCCACGCGGCTCGTGCAGGGAACCGCGGGAACCGCGGAGGAACAAATCCGCTACGGCTGGAACTACGCCCTGCTCCTGGCGAAAGGGCCGAGTCGCGAGGCGATCGTCCCCAGCCCGCTGATGCACGCCATGACGACCGGCTCGATCGCGCGGATCGAAGAACTGACGCGCATCCCGGCGGATGTGCAAGATACGTTGATCACGATTCTCTCCGAGAAGACCTTGCCCATTCCCGAACTCGGCGACGAAGTGCAAGCCAAGAAGGGCTTCAACGTCGTCGCCACGGCCAACAACCGCGACAAGGGCGTGAACGAACTTTCCTCGGCGCTCAAACGCCGGTTCAACACGGTGGTTCTGCCGGTGCCCGATAGCGCCGAGGAGGAACTCGACATCGTGCGGCGGCGCGTCGAAGCGCTCGGCAAGTCGCTCGAAATCCCCGCGCAGCCGCCGGCGCTACAGGAGATCCGCCGACTCGTGACGGTGTTCCGCGAATTGCGCGACGGCAAGACCGAAGACGGCAAGACGAAGCTGAAATCCCCGACCGGCACGCTCAGCACCGCCGAAGCGATCAGCGTTGTCGCCAGCGGCCTCGCGCTCGCCGCGCACTTCGGCGACGGCGTATTGCGCGCCGGCGACGTGGCCTCCGGCATCATCGGCGCGGTCGTCAAAGACCCTGTGCAAGATCGCATCGTACTGCAGGAGTACCTGGAAACGGTGGTCAAAGAACGCGACGGCTGGAAAGACCTCTATCGCGCCTGCCGCGACTTGGCCTAGGCGTCCGCAACCGGAAATCGCGCCGTGCCCAAGCAAGTTCATCTCTTCGGCGTCAGACATCACGGGCCAGGGAGCGCCCGGGCGTTGCTGCGCGCGCTCGACGCGGTGCGTCCGGACGTCCTGCTGGTGGAGGGTCCGCCGGACGCCGATGGCGTAATCGCCTCGGCCGCGCACGCGGCAATGAAACCGCCGGTCGCCATCTTGATCTATCGCGCGGATGACCCGCGGAGCGGCGTTTACTATCCGTTCGCGGAGTTCTCGCCGGAGTGGTGCGCGATTCGCTGGGCGCTGGCCGCGGGCGCGCCCGTTCGTTTCATGGATTTGCCGCAGGCGCACCGCCTCGCCTGGGCGGAAAAGGAAGTCGAGCCCTCGTCGTCTGAAGCGCTCGCAGGCGGCGTGCCCGAGGACTTGGATGAAGCGGATATCGTGGCGGAACGTCCTCACGTGCGATTCGATCCGCTCGGCGAATTGGCTCAGGCCGCCGGCTTCGACGACGGCGAACGCTGGTGGGAGCACATGTTCGAGCATCGCCGGCACGCGGACATCGATGCCTTTGCGGCCGTGCGCGAGGCGATGTCAGCGCTCCGCGAGGATCAGACCGCGCGAAACAATCCTTTCCTACGCGACGAAGAGGAGCGGCTGCGCGAGGCCTGGATGCGGCGCACGATCCGCGAGGCCCAGCGGGAGTTCGAGCAACTTGCCGTCGTGTGCGGCGCGTGGCACGTGCCGGCCCTTGGCGAAGATGTGTTGAAGTCCGCCAAAAAAGAAGACGAGTCGTCGCTCAAGGCGCTTCCCAAGGTGAAAACGGTCGCTACCTGGATTCCCTGGACGTTCGACCGGCTGGCCAGCGCGAGCGGGTATGGCGCCGGCGTCCGCGCACCCGGCTGGTACGAACATCTTTGGACCTGCGAAACGCATATTCTGGAGCACTGGATGATGCGCGTGGGCCGCATGTTGCGAGAGCGGGACCTCGATTGCTCCAGCGCGCATGTTATCGAAGCGACGCGGTTGGCGAATGCGCTGGCCTCCATGCGCGAGCGCCCCTTGGCCGACCTCTCCGACATCGCCGACGCCTGTCGGGCTATGTTCAGTTTTGATAGTGACCTGGCCACTGGACTGATTGCGCGAAAGCTGCTGATTGGAGAACGCCTGGGCGAAGTGCCGGAGGACACGCCCCTGGTGCCGCTGGCCCAAGATCTCCAGGCACAACAAAAGCGGCTGCGGCTCAAGCCGGAGGCCCAAGAGCGCACGCTCGATCTCGATCTGCGCGGCGATAACGACTTGGCCCGCTCCATACTGCTTCATCGACTGCGGCTGATCGGCGTCGACTGGGGCCTGCCGCAACTTGCCCGCGGCGGCAAGGGCACGTTTCACGAAGTCTGGCAACTGCGCTGGGAGCCCGAGTACCTGGTGAAGTTGATCGAGATTGGCGTGTGGGGGAACACGATTGAGTCGGCCGCCTCGGCCTACACCTGCCATCAGGCGGCGGAAGCGAGCGCGCTCGAGCAACTGACCGGCATGCTGGGCGATGTGATGCTGGCTAATCTGCCGTCGGCGGTGAGCGCGCTCATGGAGCGCATTCTCAGCACCGCCGCCGTCGCCGCCGACGTGGCGAAACTGATGGACGCCTTTCCGCCGCTCGCCGAGGTCGCCCGCTATGGAAACGTGCGCCAGACGGACCAGGAGCTGGTACAGGAGGCGATCGATGGCGTGCTGCCCCGCATCATGATCGGGCTTGGGCCGGCGACCGCCAATTTGAGCGACGATGCCGCCCGTGAAATGGAGCGGCGCATCGTCCGGGTGCACGAGTCCGTGCAACTGCTGGACGCCCCGGCCGCCGGCGCGGAGTGGCTGGCCTGCCTCGGCCGGCTGAGCGATCAGCCTGCGCTGCACGGACTGCTGCGCGGTCGCATGACGCGTTTGCTGTTCGATCTGGATCAGCTCGCCAGCGACAAAGTGGCGCGGCGCTTGAGCCTCATGCTCAGCCGCGGCGCGGATCCCGCGCAGGGGTCCGCTTGGATCGAAGGGTTTCTCAGCACCTCGGGGCTGGTGCTTTTGCACCACGAGGATTTGTTGCGTCTGGTCGACGACTGGCTCGTGAACATCCCGCCGGAGGTGTTTCAAGAGCAAGTTCCGCTGTTGCGCCGCACCTTCGCGCGGTTTCCCGCACCGGAGCGACGGCAGATCGGCGAGCGCCTGCGCGACGGTCTGGAAGCGCCGCGTTCCGCGACGTTCGCTCCCGACGACCTCGACCTGGAACGCGCGGCGCGCGTGCTGCCGACGCTGCGACTACTGTTCGGCACGGCCGCGAAAGGAGACGCAACATGAATACGGAGGCAAAAGAGCGCTTGCGGCGTTGGCGACTGGTGCTCGGCGGGGACGAGGCGGACGGCGTCGGCTGCGCGCTCGCCGGCGGAGACGCGGCGATCGATCGCGCGATGTCCGCGCTCTACGACCGTCCGCCAGCGGCGCCGACGAGCAAACGTTCGGCCGGCCTGGGGGCCTCGGCGCCGAATGTGGCGCGCTGGCTGGGAGATATTCGCGAGTATTTCCCTACCTCCGTCGTGCGCATTCTGCAACAGGACGCGATGGAGCGGCTCAACCTGCGGCAGATGCTCCTGGAGCCCGAAATGCTGGAGCACGTGGAGCCGGACGTGCATCTGGTCGCCGACCTGTTGTCACTAGCGGGCGTGATGCCGCGCAAAACCAAGGAGACCGCGCGCATCGTCGTGCGCAAATGTGTTGACGAGATTCAGCGCCGCCTGGCGGAGCCGATGCGACAGGCCGTGACCGGTGCGCTTCATCGATCCGTCCGGAACCGCCGTCCGCGGCACCGTGAGATCGATTGGAACCGCACCATCCGCGCCAACCTGAAGCATTATCAGCCGGAGTACCACACCGTGGTGCCGGAAAGGCGCATCGGTTTTGGCCGGAAGCGTTCGTCGCTCAAGGACATTATCCTCTGCATCGATCAATCCGGCTCGATGGCCACCAGCG
>Ga0073934_10008853_pt1 | contig 13187 bp, 15 predicted proteins | sample LarsenN4metaG_FD_76834 | JGI IMG/M metagenome (GOLD analysis project Ga0073934, IMG submission 76834) | Hot spring sediment bacterial and archeal communities from British Columbia, Canada, to study Microbial Dark Matter (Phase II) - Larsen... ...
GACACCTCGGCATCACGAACGAGCACGGCAGACCGGAGGCGGCGGCGTGAGCGCACTCGGCGAGGGGCCCCGCGCGCGAGCGCGGGGATCGACGCAGCGCAAACGCCGCCGGCCGCCGACACCACCGCATCACGAACGAGCACGGCAGACCGGAGGCGGCGGCGTGAGCGCACTCGGCGAGGGGCCCCGCGCGCAGCGCGGGGATCGACGCAGCGCGAACGCTGCCGGCACGGTCAGTGCGGCAACTGCCCCGGGAAGATCCACAGCAGCGCGGCCGTCATCGTGACGTAGCGCGCGAACTTGCCGACCGCCATGTAGGCGACGCAGGGCCAGAACGGCAGCTTCAGCCAGCCGGCCACCGCGCACAGCGGGTCGCCCACCGCGGGCAGCCACGACAGCAGGCAGGCCTTCGGCCCGAAGCGCTCGAGCCACTGCAGCGCGCGCAGCTCGGCGGGCTTGCGATGGCGCACGCGTTCGTACGCGCGCTCGGCGCCGTAGCCCATCCACCAGCTGATCGCGCCGCCGATGGTGTTGCCCGCGGTGGCGACGAACACGGCCGGCCAGAACAGCTCGGGGTTGAGCTTGACGAGGCCGAACACCGCGGGCTCGCTGCCCATCGGCAGCAAGGTGGCCGACACCAGCGACACCACGAACACCGTCGACAGCCCGTACTGCGGCAGCGCCAGCGCGTCGAGCAGGGATGCGAGCCAAGCCTCCATTCGCGCGGATTATCGCGAGAGGCCCGTGGCTATACTGCGGCTCCCTTCCTCGCGCACCCCGAACGCCGTCATGCGACTCGGCCCTTACGAGCTGCCGAACAACCTGTTCGTCGCCCCGATGGCCGGGGTGACCGACCGACCCTTTCGCGTGCTCGCGCGCCGGCTCGGCGCGGGCCACGCGGTCAGCGAGATGGTCACGTCGCGGCGCGAGCTGTGGCAGTCGCTGAAGACCTCGCGCCGCGCCGACCACACTGGCGAGCCGGGACCGATCGCGGTGCAGATCGCGGGCACCGACGCGGCGATGATGGCCGAGGCCGCGGCCTACAACATCGACCGCGGCGCGCAGATCATCGACATCAACATGGGCTGCCCGGCCAAGAAGGTGTGCAACGTGTACGCGGGCTCGGCCCTCATGCGCGACGAGCCGCTGGCGCTGGGCATCGTCGAGGCGGTGGTCGCGGTGTGCGCGCCGCGCGGCGTGCCGGTCACCCTGAAGATGCGCACCGGCTGGTGCGCGGCCGAGCGCAACGCGCTGCGCATCGCGCGCGCGGCCGAGAGCGCCGGCGTCGCGATGGTGGCGGTGCACGGCCGCACGCGCGAGCAGGGCTACGGCGGCTGCGCCGAGTACGACACCGTCGCCGCAGTGAAGGCCGCGCTGCGCATTCCGGTGGTCGCCAACGGCGACATCGACTCGCCCGAGAAGGCGCGCGACGTGCTCGCGGCCACCGGCGCCGACGCGCTGATGATCGGCCGCGCCGCGCAGGGCCGGCCGTGGATCTTCCGCGAGATCGCGCACTTCCTCGCCACCGGCCAGCGGCTGCTGCCGCCGCTCACGCGCGAGGTGCGCGCCTGGCTGCTCGAGTACCTGCAGGATCACTATGCGCTGTACGGCGAGGCCACCGGCGTGCGCAGCGCGCGCAAGCACATCGGCTGGGCGCTGCGCGCGCTGCCGGACGGCGAGCGCTTTCGCGCCGAGATGAACACCCTGGACACCTGCGACGCGCAATGGCGCGCCGTCGCGGACTGGTTCGACGCGCTGGCCGACGTGCACGAGCGACTGCCGCTCGCGCGCACGCCGGCCGCCAACGACGACGACATGCAACTCACGGCATGAGCAAGAAACACATCGAAGAGTGCATCCGCGAGAGCCTCGACGCCTACTTCCGCGACCTGCGCGGCACCGACCCGCACGGCCTGCACGAGATGGTGATGCGCACCGTCGAGAAGCCGCTGCTCGACGTGGTGATGAAGCACGCCGACGGCAACCAGAGCAAGGCGGCCGACTGGCTCGGCATCAACCGCAACACCCTGCGGCGCAAGCTGCTCGAACACAAGCTCGTCAAGCCGTGACCACCGCGCTCCTCTCCGTCTCCGACAAGACCGGCGTCGTCGACTTCGCGCGCGCACTGCACGCGCTCGGCGTGACGCTGCTGTCCACCGGCGGCACCGCGAAGCTGCTCGCCGACGCGGGCCTGCCGGTGACCGAGGTGGCCGAGCACACCGGCTTTCCCGAGATGCTCGACGGCCGCGTGAAGACCCTGCACCCGAAGGTGCACGGCGGGCTGCTCGCGCGCCGCGACGTGCCGGCGCACATGGCCTCGCTGCGCGAACACGGCATCGCGACGATCGACCTGCTGGTGGTCAACCTCTACCCGTTCGAGGCCACGGTCGCGAAGCCCGGCTGCACGCTCGACGAGGCGATCGAGAACATCGACATCGGCGGTCCGGCGATGGTGCGCTCGGCGGCGAAGAACTGGAAGGACGTGGCGGTGCTCACCGACGCGTCGCAGTACGCCACGGTGCTGGCCGAGCTGCGGGCCGACGGCCGCGTCGCCGAGGCCACGCGCTTCGCGCTGGCCGTGGCCGCGTTCAACCGCATCAGCGACTACGACGCCGCGATCAGCGACTACCTGTCGTCGCTGCAGGCCGACGGCACGCGCGCCGAGTACCCGGGCCACAGCAACGGCCGCTTCGTGAAGCTGCAGGACCTGCGCTACGGCGAGAACCCGCACCAGACGGCGGCCTTCTACCGCGACCTGCATCCGGCGCCCGGCTCGCTGGTGACGGCCAAGCAGCTGCAGGGCAAGGAGCTCTCGTACAACAACATCGCCGACGCCGACGCGGCGTGGGAGTGCGTCAAGAGCTTCGACGCGCCGGCGTGCGTGATCGTCAAGCACGCCAACCCGTGCGGCGTGGCGCTGGGCGCGAACCCGGCCGAGGCCTACGACAAGGCCTTCCGCACCGACCCCACGTCGGCCTTCGGCGGCATCATCGCCTTCAACCGGCCGCTCGACGGCGAGGCCGCGCAGCGCGTGGCGAAGCAGTTCGTCGAGGTGCTCATGGCGCCGTCGTTCAGCGACGCGGCGCGCGCCGCGTTCGCCGGCAAGGCCAACGTGCGGCTGCTCGAGATCGCGCTGCCGCCGGCCGGCGGGGCCACGCCGTGGGAGCGCGGCCGCAACGCGCACGACGTCAAGCGCGTCGGCTCGGGCCTGCTGATCCAGAGCGCCGACCTCCACGAACTCACCCGCGCCGAGCTGAAGGTGGTGACGAAGAAGCAGCCCACCGCGCAGCAGCTCGACGACCTGCTGTTCGCGTGGACGGTGGCCAAGTACGTCAAGAGCAACGCGATCGTGTTCTGCGCCGGCGGCACGACCCTGGGCGTGGGCGCCGGCCAGATGAGCCGCATCGACTCGGCGCGCATCGCGTCGATCAAGGCCGCCAACGCCGGCCTCGAACTGAAGGGCTCGGTCGTCGCGAGCGACGCGTTCTTCCCCTTCCGCGACGGCCTGGACGTGGTGGTCGACGCCGGCGCCGCGTGCGTGATCCAGCCCGGCGGCAGCATGCGCGACGCGGAAGTCGTCGCCGCGGCCGACGAACGCGGCGTCGCCATGGTGTTCACGGGCGTGCGTCACTTCCGCCATTGAGCGCCTGAGCGCATGGCGAGCCTCGCCGAGTTCGCCGGGCTGACGCTCGCGTTCATCGCGCGCCTGATCACCGGCGCGCAGGGCCACTGGATCGGCAGCCCGCCCAAGGCCGAGCAGCGCATCTACTTCGCCAACCACCAGAGCCACTTCGACTGGGTGCTCATCTGGGCGGCGCTGCCGCGCGAGCTGCGCGCGATCACGCGGCCGATCGCGGCGCGCGACTACTGGACCTCGAGCCCCTTCAAGCGCTGGCTGACCCACGAGGTGTTCAACGCCGTGTACGTGAACCGCCAGCGCACCGACGACCAGGACCCGCTGGAGCCGCTGCTCGAGGCGCTGCGCCGCGGCGATTCGCTCGTGATCTTTCCCGAGGGCACGCGCAGCCACCGCGGCGAGCCGATGCCCTTCAAGAGCGGCCTGTACCACCTGGCCGAGCAGTTTCCCGACGTCCCGCTGGTGCCGGCCTGGATCGACAACGTGCAGCGCGTCATGCCCAAGGGCGAGGTCGTGCCAGTGCCGGTGCTGTGCTCGGTGAGCTTCGGCGCGCCGCTGCGGCTCGAGCCCGGCGAGGACAAGCGCGCCTTCCTCGATCGCGCGCGCGCGGCCGTGCTGGCGCTGCGCCCGACGGAGCCGGCCTGATGGGCGAACTGCGCTCGCTCACGGTCAGCCAGCAGGTGGGGCTGCTGTTCGTCGCGCTGTTCGGCGTGCTCGCGCTGGTCACCGCGATCGCCAGCCTGCGCTCGCTGCGCGATGCTCCGCCCGAGGTGGCCGAGCGCCATCAGCGCTTGCGCCGCGACCTGCGCGCGGTGTGGGTGGGCACGGTGGTGTTCTGGGTGGCGTGGGCCTCCGGGGCCTTCGTGGCGACCCTGCTGACCGGGCTGGTCAGCTTCGTCGCGCTGCGCGAGTTCATCACGCTCAGCCACACCACGCGCGGCGACCACCGCAGCCTGATCGCGGCCTTCTTCGTCGCGCTGCCGCTGCAGTACCTGTTCGTCGCGCGCCAGCACGCCAACCTGTTCACCGTGTTCATCCCGGTCTACGTGTTCGCGGCGCTGCCGGTGCTGTCGGCGCTGGGCAACGACCCGCGCCGCTTCCTCGAGCGCACCGCGAAGATCCAGTGGGGGATGATGGTCTGCGTGTACGGCCTGTCGCACGCGCCGGCGCTGCTGCTGCTGGCCTTCCCCGGCTACGAGGAGCGCGGCGCCTTCCTCGTGCTGTACCTCGTGCTCGTGGTGGCGGCCGCGCAGATCGCGCAGGAAGCGGCCAGCCGCTGGCTGCGACGCCGGCCGGTCGCGCGGCAGATCAGCCGCAGCTTCTCGTGGCGCGCCTGGGCGCTGGGCTGCGCCGCCGCCGGCGTGGTCGGCACCCTGATGTACTGGTCCACGCCGTTCAAGGCGGGGCAGGCCTTCGCGATCGGCTTCATCGCCGGCGGCTGTGGCACCCTGGGCGAACTGGCCATGAAGGCGATGAAGCGCGACGCCGGCGTGCGCCACTGGGCCGGCCGCACCGCGAGCGTCACCGGCGCGGTCGGGCTGCTCGACCGCGTGGCGCCGCTGTGCTTCGCGGCGCCGGTGTTCTTCCACTCGGTGCGCTGGTACTTCGGCGTGTGACGCGGCGGCGCGCCGTGCCGCGTCAGTCCGGGTGCCGCCGCCTGACCTCGGCATACGCGTCGGCCACCAGTCGCTCGAGCACCGCCAGGTCCACGTCGGCGAGGCGGCGGATCGACATGCAGGCCTTGCCCATCTTGTGGCGGCCCAGGCGCGCGAGCAGTTCGGCCTGCCGTGCCCCGGCGGCCGACAGGTACACGCTGATGTCCGACTTGCGCGACGCGAAGCCGACCGCGCACGCCTCGCCCGAGTGCCCGCTGTCGTAGCTGTAGCGATAGCGGCCGAAGCCGACGATCGCCGGCCCCCACATCACGGGCTCCTGCTTCGTGGCCTTGCGCATCAGCGCCAGCAGGCGCTCGCAGTCGTCGCGGCGCGCCGGGTCGGCGATCGCGGCGAGGTAGCCGGCCGCCGCGGCCTGCGTGGGTCGTGTCTTCGCGTCGGCCATGCTGCCTCCTGTCGGGTCCGGACCGTCGTGCGCGGCGATGCGGCTTCAGCCTCGCCTCATGCCATGTGCTCGATGCCGTCGGGCATGCGCACCCAGGCGTGCATGCGCTCCTCGTAGACCGAGAAGGTCGGCGCGGGGAACGACGGATCCGCGAACGCGCCGACCGGGATGACGATCGAGTCGTCGAATCCCTCGATGGTGTAGTACACGGTCGCGCCGCACTCGGGGCAGAAGCGGAACGTGGCGCGCGAGCCCGCGTCGCCCACGCGCACGAATTCGCGGGCGCTGCCCGTCACGGTGACCGTGTCTTTCGCGAAGCGCGCCTGCACCGCGAACACGCTGCCGCTGCGCCGCTGGCAGGCGAGGCAGTGGCAGACCGCTACGCCCAGCGGCGCGGTGGTGGTGCGGGCCTGCAGGCGCCCGCAGCTGCAGGAGGCTGTGTGCATCGTCATGGGAGGGTGGTGGGTGGAGACGGGTCGGACGGCGGCAGGGTGTCGGCAGCCGGTCGGCGCATCAGCACGATCCAGCCGTCGATGGCCCGCCCCTGATCTTCGCGGATCACCGCGGGCTCGAAGCGCAGCGGCTCGAGGCCGCGGCGCGCGGCCAGGTCGCGCAGGTAGCGCCGCGAGTGCGCGTAGCGCAGGCTCGTGCGCAGCTCGTAGTCGACGCGCTCGTCGGCGGCCTCCACCGAGAACGCGAACGTGCCGCCGGGCTCCAGCACGCGCCGCACGCCGGCGAACACGCAGTCGAGGTCGCCGATGTAGATGAACACGTCGGTCGAGGTCACCAGGTCGTAGCGGCGGTCGGTGCGCTGCAGGTGCTCGGCCACGTCGGCCTGGGTCAGCTCGGCGTACACCTGCCGCGCGCGGGCCTGCCCGAGCATGCCGGCGGAGAGATCGACGCCATCGATCGCGTCGACGAGCGGCGCCAGCTCGCGCCCGCACAGGCCGGTGCCGCAGCCGAGGTCGAGCGCGCGCGCGTAGCGCGCCGGGCCGTGCACGCGCAGCCGTCGCGCGAGCGCGACGTGCGCCTCGTAGCGCAGCACGCGCTCCAGATGTTCGTCGAAGCGTGCGGCGTAGCCGTCGAACAGCTGCTGCACGTACGGCACGGGGGCCCGGGCCGGCGTGGCCGCGCCGGGCGCCGATGCGTCGGCCGCCTGCGCGCCGACGGCGCCGCGGCGCAGGCCGGCGAGCAGGTAGCGGTGCAGCTCGGGGTCGGCGCCCAGCGCGAGCGCGCGCTCGAAGCACGCGGCGGCCTCGTCGAGCCGTCCCTGCTCCTTCAGGATGCCGCCGCGGTTGCTCCACGCCTGCGCGAGCGCGGGGTCGAGCGCGAGCGCGCGGCCGTACGAGCCGAGCGCCTCGTCGTGGCGGCCCAGCCGCTGCAGCGCGAGCCCGTGGCGGAACCACGGCAGCGCCGCGTCGGGACGCGCGCCGATCACGCGCTCGAGCGCCTGCAGCGCGTCGGCATGGCGGCCGAGATCGGCCAGCGCCTGCGCGCGCTGCCACGCGGCGTCGGGGTCGTCGGGCTGCGCGGCGAGCGCGTCGTCGAGCAGCTGCAGTGCGTCGTGCGCGCGACCGAGGCGCAGCTTCGTGGCGGCCAGGTTGGTCAGCGTCGACACGCGGCCGGGCAGCAGCGCGAGCGAGGCTTCGTAGGCCCGTTCGGCGTCGACGTAGCGGCCGGCCTCGAAGTGGCGCAGCCCTTCGACGAAGGCCGCACGGGCGCGCTCGAAGGTCGCGTCGCTCATCGGCCGGGCGCGGGCGCCGTGCGACGCGAGCCGCCCATCAGTGCACCGTCGTCGGCGCCGCGCCGCCGAGCGCGCGCAGCCACTCGAGCTTGCCCGAGTAGCGCTCGCGCTCGCCGCGCGTGCCGCCGTACTCGGCCGCGCGCGCCAGCTCGCGCCGCGCCTCGTCGAGCTCGCCCAGCCGGTAGTGCGCGAGCGCCAGCCAGAAGTGGAACTCGGCCGAGTACGCCACGCGCCGCACCTCGCGGCGGAAGTGCTCGCGCGCGGCGGCGTGGTCGCCGCGCTCCATGGCGGCGCGGCCGAGATCGTAGAAGTGGAACGGCGGATGCGGCTCCAGCCGCGCCAGGGTCTCGCGCAGCAGCGCGGCGTCGGGGCCCGCGCCGCGCCCGTCGCGCTCGAGCGTCTGCACGAGGTTGGCCATCGCGCGCGTGTTGCGCGGCTCCTGGCGCAGCACGTGCGCGAAGGCGCGCTCGGCGCGGGCGAGGTCGCCGCGGCGCAGGTGCACGACCCCCAGGGTGTTGAAGGCGCCGGCGAACGACGGCGCCTGGCGGATGGCCTCGCGCGCCCACCAGTACGCGTCGTCGATGCGGCCCTGCACCAGCGCTTCGGCGGCGCGGTTGTTCATGAACATCGCGACGATGGTGGGCTCGTCGATCACCACGGTCTGCAGGCCGTGCAGGTCGGACGCGGGCACGAAGTCGACCGTCAGCTCGTCGATGTGGCGCGCGTTCAGGCGGTCGCGCAGCGGCTGGCCGAGCGTGACGTTGACGTGCCCGCTGCGCAGGAAGAGGTCGCGGCTGCGCGTCCAGGTCTCCTCGACCACCGCGCTGCGGAAGGTGACCGGCACGCCCAGCTCGCGCGCGAAGGCGGCCGTCATGACGACCAGCGACAGGCAGTTGCCGGCACGCGCGTCGAAGGCCTCGGACGCGGTGCGCGTGCGCTCGGCGTCGTACTCCAGGCGCAGCTGGCCGCGCTTGTACAGCGCTTCCACCAGCCCGTGCTGCGGGCCGTGGCGGCGCAGCGCGGCCGGTGCCTCCTCGCGCAGGTAGCGGCGCATCTCGTCGCTGAGCGCGAACACGTCGGCCGCGTCGATGCGCTCGCTGGGCGGGGCGAAGCGCGCGTCGGCGAAGAGCGCCTCGACGTCGGCCGCGACGCGCGGCGCGGCCGGCGGCGCCGACGCGCACGCCCCGAGCAGCGCGCCCGACAGCGCGCAGGCCAGCGACAGCAGCAGCACTCGGATGCGCATGACCGACTCCCGCGCGGGCGGCACGCCCGCGATGCGCGATCATCGCACCCCATGCGCATCCTCGGCATCGATCCCGGCCTGCAGGCCACCGGCTTCGGCGTCATCGATGCGGCCGGCCCGCGCCTGGCCTACGTGGCCAGCGGCACGATCCGCACCGCGGCGGCGGCGCGCGGCGACCTGCCGGCGCGGCTGTCGATCATCTTCGACGGCGTGTGCGAGGTGACCGAGCGCTACGCGCCCGATTGCGCGTCGGTGGAGATCGTGTTCGTCAACGTCAACCCGCAGAGCACCTTGCTGCTCGGCCAGGCGCGCGGCGCGGCGCTGGCCGCGCTGGTGTCGCGCCGCCTGCCGGTGTCGGAGTACACCGCGCTGCAGATGAAGAAGGCCGTGGTCGGCCACGGACAGGCGCGCAAGGAGCAGGTGCAGCAGATGGTGGCGCGGCTGCTGGCGCTGCCCGGCCTGCCCGGCCCCGACGCGGCCGACGCGCTGGGTCTGGCCGTCACGCACGCGCACGCTGGCGGCACCCTGGCGGCGCTGGGCAAGGCCACCACGTTGGCGCGCCGGGCGCATGCGCAGTACCGCAAGGGTCGCACGTACTGAGCGAGCCGCCGTCGCCCTCGCCCGCGCGCGGCAGCGCCGCACCCGGTCCCGTCGCACCGTGCCCGCGGCGCCGGCGTAAGGTGCGCCGTCCCGGCGCGACTGACGGCGCATGAAGAAGCTCCTCGTGCTGGGCCTGTCGCACGTCGCGGCACTGGCCGCCGGGTTCGCCGCCGGCATCTACACCCTGCCGCTGCTGATCGCGCCGCCGTCGCCCGGTGCGGCCGAGCTGCGCGCGGTCGCGGCCGCGCCGTCGGCCTTCAGCGGCACGTTCCGCCGCGACCTGAAGGACAGCGACGCGCTGCACTGGGGCGAGGGCACAGTCACCGTCAGCGCGCAGGCGGTGGCGCTGGCCGGACGCCTCGCGCCGGGCCCGGACTACAAGCTGTACCTGCTGCCGGAGTTCGTGGAGACCGAGGCCGACTTCGCGCGGCTGCGCGCGCAGGCCGTGCGCGTGGGCGACGTGAAGACCTTCGAGAACTTCATCGTGCCGGTGCCGCCGGGCGTGGACGTCTCGCGCTACACGACGGTGCTGGTGTGGTGCGAGACCTTCTCGCAGTTCATCACGTCGGCGAAGTACCGCTGACGCTGGCGCCGCGCCGCTACAGCCCGCGCGCCAGCCGCTCGAGGATCAGCACCGCGAAGAAGCCGAGCGCCGCGATCACCGACCACTTGATGATCAGCACGCCGCGGCGGCGCCAGACCGGCTGGCGCGTGCCGATGTACATGGCGAAGCACAGCACGGCGGCCACGCCGAGCAGGCCCATGATCCAGCGGAAGATCAGCATCGCCGGTCGCGCCGCGGCGCGCGCGTCACCATGCCGGCGCCGGCTCGGCAAAGCCGCGCGGCGCGTCGCGCTCGTGCTCGAAGCTGACGAGCTCGAACGCCTGCGCGTCGGCCAGCAGCGCGCGCAGCAGCCGGTTGTTGAGCGCGTGGCCGCTGCGAAACGCGGTGTAGGCAGCCAGCAGCGGCCTGCCGGCGATGTACAGGTCGCCGATCGCGTCGAGGATCTTGTGCTTGACGAACTCGTCGTCGTAGCGCAGCCCTTCGGCATTGAGCACGCGGTAGTCGTCGACGACGATCGCGTTGTCCATGCTGCCGCCGAGGCTCAGCCCGCGCGAGCGCATCATCTCCACGTCCTTCGTGAAGCCGAAGGTGCGCGCGCGCGCGATGTCGCGGCGGTAGTCGCCCGAGCCCATGTCGAACTCCACGCGCTGGCCCGTGGCGTCGACCGCGGGGTGCTTGAAGTCGATCTCGAAGGCGAGCCGGAAGCCGTGGTACGGCTCGAGGCGCGCCCACTTCAGCGACGGGCCGTCGCCGTCGCGCACCTCGACGGGCTTCTTCACCCGCAGGAAGCGCTTGGGCGCGTTCTGGCGCTCGATGCCCGCGCTCTGCAGCAGGAACACGAAGCTGGCCGCCGAGCCGTCGAGGATGGGCACCTCCTCGGCGGTGATGTCGATGTACAGGTTGTCGATGCCGAGCCCCGAACAGGCCGACATCAGGTGCTCGACCGTGTGCACCTTGGGCGCGCCGGGGTCGCCGCCGGGCGACAGGGTCGACGCGAGCCGCGTGTCGCACACGGCCGTGGCCGAGACCGGAATGTCCACCGGCACGGGCAGGTCGACGCGGCGGAACACGATGCCGGTGTCGGGCGCCGCAGGCCGCAGGGTCAGCTCGACCTTCTGCCCGCTGTGCAGGCCCACGCCGACCGCGCGGGTCAGCGACTTCAGGGTGCGTTGCTGCAGCATCGTCGTCTCATTATCGGCACAAGGCACAAGCCCCGGCGCCCGCAAGGACGCCGGGGAACGAAACGGCAGTCGACGAAACGGCAGTCGGCAACATCAGCGCTCGCAGTCCACCCGCCGCAACCCGACGAGAGTTCGCGCGGATCCGGCCCCACCGGCCCGCCGAGCCCCGACGAGAGCTTGCGCGGATCCGGCCCTGCCGGTCCGCCGCAACCCTTCGAGAGCTTGCGCGGATCCGGCTCCGCCGGTCCGCCGCAAGGGCCCCCTCGGGGGGCAGCGAACGCCAGTGAGCGTGGGGGCAAACATCCAGCGCGTGCGGGCAAACACTCAGTCTGCCTGCTTGCGCAAGAACGCCGGGATCTCGATCTCGTCCATGCCGTTGCTCGACAGCGCCTCCACCTTCGCCGCCGCGGTGCGCGCGCTGCGCCACACGCTGGGCACGGTGAGCTGCTGGTGGTAGTCGGGCGCGGCGGCGGCCACCGGCGCGCTTTGCGCTCCCACCGGCTGCGTCATGACCGGCACGTTGTCGGTGCCGGTGCGCTGCACGCTGTGCACCACCGTCATCGGCGCGCTCTGCCGCTTGCTCGCCGGCGACAGGCCGGTGGCGATGACCGTCACGCGCATCTGGTCGCCCAGGGTGTCGTCGTAGGCGGCGCCGTAGATGACGTTGGCGTCCTCCGCGGCGTAGCGGCGGATCGCCGTCATCGCGTTCTTGCTCTCGCTGAGCTTGAACGTGTGGCGGCTGGCCACCAGCAGCACCAGCACGCCGCGCGCGCCGGACAGGTCGATGCCCTCCAGCAGCGGGCAGGCCACGGCCTGCTCGGCCGCCTTGGTCGCGCGGTCGGGACCGGACGCGACCGCCGTGCCCATCATCGCCTTGCCGGGCTCGCTCATCACCGTCTTGACGTCCTCGAAGTCGACGTTGACCAGCGCGTCCATGTGGATGATGTCGCTGATGCCGCCGACCGCGTTCTTCAGCACGTCGTTGGCGTGGCAGAACGCCTGCTCCTGCGTGACGTCCTCGCCCAGCACCTCGAGCAGCTTCTCGTTGAGCACCACGATCAGGCTGTCGACGTTGGCCTCCAGCTCGGCGGAGCCGGCCTCGGCCTGCTTGGCGCGGCGCGGGCCCTCGAAGTCGAACGGCTTGGTCACCACGCCGACCGTCAGGATGCCCATCTCCTTGGCCACGCGCGCGACCACCGGCGCGGCGCCGGTGCCGGTGCCGCCGCCCATGCCGGCGGTGATGAACACCATGTGCGCGCCGTCGAGCGCCTGCTGGATGCGGCCCACCGCCTCGTCGGCCGCCGCCTTGCCCACCTCGGGCTTGCCGCCGGCGCCCAGCCCGTTGGTGCCGAGCTGGATCAGGTGGTGCGCGTTCGATCGGTTGAGCGCCTGCGCGTCGGTGTTGGCGACGATGAACTCCACGCCCTGCACGCCCTCGCGCATCATGTGCTCGACGGCGTTGCCGCCGCCGCCGCCCACGCCGATCACCTTGATGCGCGTGCCCTGGTTGAACTCCTCGATCATCTCGATCGCCATGCCGTTTCTCCTTCGTCTTTCAAGCAGTTGCCGATAACCCCAACATCCAAAGAGCGGGCGCTTCTCGTGCGAGCGCCTTGGGTCGGTCCCTCCGTTCAGAAGGTCCCGAGGAACCAGTCCTTCGCGCGGCCGAGCAGGGTCTTGACCGACCCCGCCTGCGCCGCCGCCTTGTGCCCGCGCTCGCGCGACAGGCGCGCTTCCTCGAGCAGCCCCATCACCGTGGCCGAGCGCGGGTTGGCCACCATGTCGGCGAGCGCGCCGGCGTAGGTGGGCAGCCCCTTGCGCACGGGCTTGAGGAAGATGTCCTCGCCCAGTTCGACCATGCCGGGCATCACCGCCGCGCCGCCGGTGAGCACGATGCCGCTGGACAGCAGCTCCTCGTAGCCGGAGTCGCGGATCACCTGGTGCACCAGCGAGAAGATCTCCTCGACGCGCGGCTCGATCACGCCGGCCAGCGCCTGGCGGCTGAGCATGCGCGGCGCGCGATCGCCGAGGCCCGGCACCTCGACCTGCTCGGCCGGGTCGGCCAGCAGCTGCTTGGCCACGCCGTGCTCGACCTTGATCTCCTCGGCGTCCTTGGTCGGCGTGCGCAGCGCCATCGCGATGTCGCTGGTGATCAGGTC
>Ga0073934_10008854_pt1 | contig 13187 bp, 11 predicted proteins | sample LarsenN4metaG_FD_76834 | JGI IMG/M metagenome (GOLD analysis project Ga0073934, IMG submission 76834) | Hot spring sediment bacterial and archeal communities from British Columbia, Canada, to study Microbial Dark Matter (Phase II) - Larsen... ...
GCGCAGCTCGAAGCCCACCTGCGGGGCAACGTAGCCCTCGACCTTGCACAGGGCCGGCACGCCGTCCTTGGCGGGCAGTGCGCCTGCTGCGGTGATGCGCGTCGGCGCGTCCTGCAGCGTGCCGAAGTCGGCGGCGGTCAGCGCCCGGCATTGCTCGGGCGTCGGCTCCGCGGCCGTCGCCAGGCTCGCCGCCGCCAGCGCCATCAGGCCCGCACCCCAGGCCGCACCGCGTATCATCATGGGTCCCTCCCCCGATCGGAAGGCCAGTGTAGCCCGGTGCGCGGGCAAAAAAAGAGGCTCCCCGCGCGGGTGCGCGAGGAGCCCTCGAGGGACAGAGACAACCGTATATTTTAATGGGCGACGGTCGGCGCCCGAACTGGACGGCCGTAGCCTAGGCGGCCACGTCCATCTTCGGCTGCGTGACGGCCGGGGTCGGCGTGATGTCGGGCTGCTCGACGACCAGACGGCCCAGCTTCAGCGTCGAGAACAGCGCCACCGTCAGCGCCGCGGCATAGGGCACGGCCATGACCGCCAGCGCGATCACCCACACCACGTCGGCGGGGTCGTCGAACTGGGTCGACCACATGGTGCCGAAGATCGCGGCGACGGTGGCAATCAGCAGCGCGGTCTCGGCCTTGGCGACCTTGAAGGCCTGCGTCCAGGGCGCGGAGTCCTCGCACTTGGGCGTGCGCAGGAACGGCTTCGAGGAGGTGAACAGGCCGCTGATGACGCCCTTGCCGACAGTGTAGGACAGCGACAGGCCGGTCAGCGCCGAGGCCAGCGCGCCGCCGAAGCCGGTGCCGACCTTGGCCGAGTGCAGCCAGATGGTCTTGACCGTCTTGATGGCGAAGATGGCCAGGGCCACGCCCGACAGCGCCGTCAGCGGCACGTCGAAGTGCTTGGGCGCGACGATCATCAGCCCGCTCCAGACCAGGGCGAGGACGCCGAAGATCAGCGCGAAGCCGTCGGCGAACCAGGGCATCCAGCCCGCGACAAACTGGTAGCGCTGCGCGGGGGTCAGCGACGACGCCCCGTCGGCTGTGTGGCCGCGGAAGATGGCGCGGGCGTGCTTCTTCATGATCTGCATGGCGCCGTAGACCCAGCGGTAGCGCTGGCTCTTGTAGGCGGCGTAGGTGTCGGGCATCAGGCCGCGGCCCATGCTGACCGGCGTGTACAGCGCGGTGTAGCCCGCCGCGAAGATGCGCAGGCCCAGCTCGGTGTCCTCGGTGATGCACCACTCGGCCCAGCCGCCCACCTCTTCCATCGCCGCGCGGCGGATGACGCACATGGTGCCGTGCTGGATGATGGCGTTGTGCTCGGCGCGCTCGACCATGCCGATGCGGAAGAAGCCGGTGTATTCCTCGTACAGAAACGACTTGAACAGGCTTTCGTTGGCGTCGCGGTAGTCCTGCGGCGCCTGGACGATGCCGACCTTGGGGTCGGCGAAGCCAGGCATGACCGTCTTCAGCCAGTGCGGCGCGACCTGGTAGTCGCTGTCGATCACGGCGATGAACTCGGCCGCCGGGTCGGTCAGCTCCAGCGCCTTGTTCAGCGCGCCGGCCTTGAAGCCCTTCATGTTGTCGAAATGATAGAACCTGAACCTGGGCCCCAGCGTCTCGCAGTGGTGGGCGACCGGACGCCACAGCGATTCGTCCGAGGTGTTGTTGTCCAGCACGATCACCTCGAAGTTGGGGTAATCCAGGCGCGAGAGCGAGTTCAGCGTCTGCATCACCATCAGCGGCGGCTCGTTGTGGGTCGGCACGTGGATCGAGACGCGTGGGAAGTGGGCGAGCTTGCCGGAAATTTCGGGCTTGCGCTGCTTGCGCCACAGGCTCAGCGCCCATTCGGCGGTTTCGGTCAGCAGCAGCGTGGCGGTGAACAGCGCCGCCGGCACGATCAGCATCATGCCGCCGATGGTGCCGAGGTCGATGTAGCGCAGGCTCGAGGCCTCGACGATGAACAGCCCGCCCGACACCACCAGGCCGACGACGGCGGCGACGAGGATATGGCCGCGCACGCTGACCCGGGGCATCGCCAGTAGCACCGCCAGGCCCAGGACGAACGTCAGGCCGGCGGCCACGCCCGCGAAAGTCGGCCACTCGGGGAACGACGACAGGGGCCCGGTCAGACTGAACTTGGGCGCACCCTCGGCGTCGAGCATGCCCCAGAACGCGCCGACCGCGCCTTCCTGGCCGGTCGCGCCCTTCCAGGGCTGATCGTAGGCTTCCATGATGTAGTAGTCGTAGTTCTTCTCCTCGGCGAGCGTGAAGAACTTGCGCAGGAACGCCGCCTCGAACGCCGGCGAGGGCACCGAGCCCTTCTTGACGCGGCCGTCCGAGGGCCAGCCGGTCTCGCCGATGACGATCTTCTTGCCGGGGTAGAGCTTGGCGATCTGGCCAAAGCTGTCGACGACGTAGTCCATCGCCTTGTCGTAGGCCACGCCTTCCCAGTAGGGCAGCAGGTGGATGCCGACGAAGTCTGCGCCGTCGGCCAGCTCGGTCTCGGTCAGCCAGGTCGGCCACACCTCGGCGGTGCCGACTTCGATCTTGGGGTTGCCGATCAGCGCCTTGACACGCTTGATGTAGTCGCTGACCTCGCGGGCGGTCAGCTCGGCGCGCACGCCCACGGCTTCGTTGCCGACGAAGACGCGGTCGACGACGCCGGGGTTGTCCTTGATCGCCTTGATCGCGCGCGCGATCTCGCCCTCGTTGTAGCTTTTGTCGCCGCGCAGCCAGATGCCCAGCGACACCGTCATGCCGAACTCGCGGGCGATGTAGGGGATGCGGTCGTGGTTGTAGTCCACCGTGTAGGTGCGGATGCGCTTGGTCATGGTCGAGAGCTGCGCCAGGTCGCGGCGGATCAGCTCGTCGGTGACGTTGTTGTCCTTGTCGAACTCGGAATAGAGGCGCGACGGGCTGTACGCCAGCCCGCGGATCTCGCCGGTCCAGTCGGGCGCCGACAGCGGCTTGTCGAGCGAGGCCCAAAAGCTCGCCGACGCGACGCACACAGCCAAAAGCGCAACCAGGATTCTCATGTGTCTGCCTGTTCTGGGGTTACGACCGCCGCCCGCCCCCTCAGCACGCCGAGATAGACTGGCGGCCCGACGGCGCAAGGGTGGCGGTGGAATGTCCGATGCGGAGGGTGCTGAAACGGAAGGGTCGAGGGCCCGACGCGAGTTCGGCTCGACAGGTGCCCAGAGGCAGAACGCGCAGCCGGGATGCGAGGCCCGACCGACGGCGCGGGGTTATACCAGGGCGCCGGAATTGCGCAACGCCCTGGCGGCCGGATTTGCAGAAATGGCGGAAATCCTGGGGTTCCGGCGCCGGCGGCGCGTTGACCGGCGCAATTTTGTTAGAATAATGCGCCGCCGACCCTCACAAAATACCATGCCGGATTATGGCTTTTTTGCGGCGCAGCATGGCGATTCGCGCCGCGTCGGACCCGGCCGGCGATGTGTGCTAGCAAGCGCGCCATGCTGAGTTATCGACACGCCTTCCATGCCGGCGGCGCGGCCGACGTGCACAAGCACGCGGTGCTGGTGCTGCTGCTCGAACATCTGCGCGGCCGCGACAAGCCGTTCACGGTGATCGACGTGTACGCCGGGCGCGGCGTCTATGGGCTGGCCAGCCCCGAGGCCCAGAAGCGGCGGGAGTACGAGCACGGCATCGGCAGGCTGATGGCGCGCGAACAGCGCTGGCCCGCGCTTCGCGGATATTGGGCGGCGGTCGACGCCCTCAATGCCGGCCCGCTGGTGCGCTATCCGGGCTCGCCGCAGATCGCCCGCCACCTCATGCGCGCCGGCGACGTGCTGATCGTCAACGAGCTGCACCCGGCCGACGCCGAGGACTTGAAGCGCTGGGCCGGCGACGATGCGCGCATTCACGTGCACCGGCGCGACGCGCTGGAGGCGCTGACGGCCCTGGTGCCGCCCGCGGTGCGCCGCGGCCTGGTGCTGGTGGACCCGGCTTACGAGATCAAGACCGAGTACGACACGGTGCCCGAGGCCGTGGCCAAGGCCGTCGCCAAGTGGCCCCAGGGTATTTTTGCGGTGTGGTATCCGGTGCTGGCCGAGGGCCGCCACGCCGCCGCCCGCGCCCGGCTGCTAGCGGCGGTGCCCGCCGACATCCTGGAAACCGAGTTCGAGCTGGGCCGCAGCGCATCGTACCCCGGCATGCAGGCGTCGGGCCTGTGGATCATCAACCCGCCCTGGCGCTTGGACGCCGCGGTGCAGGAGGCCGGCGACTGGCTGGCTCGCCGGCTCGGTCAGGAGCGCCCCGCCCGCCACCGTCTGACGTGGCTGCGCCGCAGCGCGGCTTAGGTGCCGCGCGGTTTGATCGAGCGGCGCACGGCCGGGGCCGTCAGCGGATCCTCGGGCCAGATGTGTTTGGGGTAGCGCCCGCGCATTTCGCCGCGCACCTGGGGATAGACGTTGCGCCAGAAGCTGGCGAGATCGGCGGTCACCGCCACCGGGCGCTGGCCTGGCGAGAGCAGGTGCAGGGTCACTGGCACCGCGCCGCCGCCGACCCGCGGCGTGTCGGTCAGGCCGAACACCTCCTGCAGCTTGACGGCCATCGACGGCCCGCCGTCGCCGCCGTAATCGACGCGGATCGACGAGCCCGAGGGCACCTCGAGATGCGTCGGCGCCAGGCGGTCGAGCCGCTGGCGCAGCTCCCACGGCAGTTGGGCCCGCAGCGCCTCGAGCAGATCGATCCGGGCCAGGTGCGCCCGGCGCGTGCAGCCGCCGGCGTAGGGCGCGAGCCAGCGCTCCAGGCCGGCCGCGAGCCCGGCGTCGGACAGATCGGGCCAGTCGGCGTCGGGCGCGACGCGGCGGGCGAAAGCGACCCGCTGCTGCAGGGCGCGCGCCGCGTCGGTCCAGGGCAAGGCGCCAAGCCCCAGCGCCCGCACCCCGCTCATCAGGGCCGCCGCCACCTGGTCCGGGTCGGGCGCGGCCAGGGGCTTGTCGTCCAGCACCAGGGCGCTCAGGCGCGTCTGGCGCGCAGCGATCACCGCCTCGCTCTGGGCGTCCCACTCCACCACGTCGCGGGTGTCGATCTGGTCGGCGAAGGTGTCCTCGATCTCGGCGCGGGTCAGCGGCGCGGCCAGGAAGATGCGGGCGTCGCGGGCCGCGCCGTCGAGGTGGGCCACGGCCAGGAACTCGGCCGCAGCCAACGGCTCGGTCTCGTCGAGCATCGCGCCGCCGCCGCCCGACAGGCGATAGCGGCCGCGCGGGCCCCGGCGCTGGGCGATGCGGTCGGGATAAGCCAGCGCCGTCAGCACGCCGGCCCGGGCCGTGGCGCGGTCGGACTCCCTGGCCTTGGCGAGGCTGCGGATCTGCCGGGCCGCGGCCCGCACCCGCTCGAGCGCGGCGCGATGGACCGTGACGCGGGCCTGCTCGTCGCGGTCGCGCGCGAGGATGTCGAGGCGCGTGCGCAGATCCGGGTCGCGCGTCCCCGTCAGAATGTCGCGTTCGGACAGCAGCGCCGCCAGGTCGCAGGCGGTCGCGCCCGCCCCCGCGGCGAGGCCCTGATGGACGAGATGCGCCAGGCGCGGATGCAGCGGCAGGGCCGCCATCGCCCGGCCTTCGGCGGTGATCCGGCCCGCGGCGTCGAGCGCGCCCAGGCCCTTGAGCAGCTCTACGCCCTGGCGGTAGGCGGCCGGCGGCGGCGGGGTCAGCCACGACAGCGCCGCCGGATCGGCCACGCCCCAGTTGGCGAGGGCCAGGGCCAGCGGCGCCAGATCGGCCAGCAGCATCTCGGGCGCGTCGAAGGCGGCGAGCGCCCGATCCTCGGCCTCGGTCCACAGCCGGTAGCACACGCCGGGCCCCAGGCGTCCGGCGCGGCCGCGGCGCTGTTCGGCAGCGGCGCGCGAGACCGCGACGGTGACGAGCTGCGCCATGCCGCGCGCCGGGTCGAAACGCGAGACGCGCTTCAGGCCGCTGTCCACCACTACCCGCACGCCCTCGATGGTCAGGCTGGTCTCGGCGATGGTCGTGGCCAGCACCACCTTGCGGCGCCCCGGCGGCGAGGGCGCCACCGCGGCCGTCTGCTCGGCCCAGGGCAGCGCGCCGTACAGCGGGCGCACGTCGACGTCGGCGGGCAGCGCGGATGCCTCCAGCGCCGCGGCGGTGCGGCGGATCTCGGCCTCGCCCGGCAGGAAGGCGAGAACGCTGCCGCTCTCCTCGCGCAACGCCTGGCGGATCAGCGCCGCCATGTCCTTCTCCAGCGGCCCCGACGGCGGCCTGGCCGCAAAGCGCGTCTCGACCGGGTAGGGCCGGTGGGCGCTTTCCAGCACCGGCGCGCCGCCCAGCAGCGCCGCCACCGAACCGGCGTCGAGGGTGGCCGACATCACCAGCACGCGCAGCTCGGGGCGCAGGTTGCGCTGGACATCCAGCACCAGGGCAAGACCGAGGTCGGTGTCGAGGCTGCGCTCGTGGAACTCGTCGAAGATGACGGCGCCGACCCCGCTCAGCTCCGGGTCGTGCTGCAGGCGGCGATTGAGGATGCCCTCGGTCACCACCTCGATGCGCGTGGCGCGCGACACTTTGGCCTCCAGGCGCACGCGATAGCCCACGGTCTGGCCCGGCACTTCGCCCAGCTCCTCGGCCATGCGCGCCGCCGCCAGGCGCGCGGCCAGCCGGCGCGGCTCCAGCATCAGGATCGTACCGCCCCCCAGCCAGGACGCGTCCAGCAGCGTCAGCGGAATGCGCGTGGTCTTGCCCGCGCCCGGCGCGGCGACGACGACCGCGCCGACGCCGCGATCGAGCGCGGCGCGCAAGGGCGCGATCAGCTCGTCGATGGGAAGCGGCGCAGGCACGGCGGGTCCGGCCCCGGGCTACTTCTTCGGCGGCTTGGCTTTCGCCTGCTGCTCTTTGTCCTTCTGCGCCTGCTCCTGGGCCTGGCGCATCTTCTCTTCCTGCTCCTTGCGCGCCTTCATCAGGCTCTTGGAGGTGTCAAAGCGCGTGGCGAGGAAGCGATAGGTGCGGCCCAGCAGATCCTGCACGCGCGCGCCCTGCCCCAGCACCAGCTCGGCCCAGGCCCGCACCAGCGGCGTCCACTTCATCTGCAGATAGCGCAGCTTGTCGCGCCGCTCGCGGATCAGCTCGATCTGCTTGTCGATCGATTTCAGCGTGGTGATGATCTCGCCGGTCTGGGCGTCAAGCTCGGCGAAGATGGTGTTGTACTCCTGCACGCCCTTGCGCAAGAGGTTCTTCACCCGCTCGACCGTGTCCATCATGCGCATGTCGCCGTGGTACAGCTCGGAGACCTGCTTCATGCGCACGGCGATGCCCGGCACCACGCTGAACGCCTCGCGCAGGGCCTCGATATAGCACAGTTCGCGGGCCAGCAGTTCCAGGCGCAGCAGCACGGCGGTGGTGTCGTCCTCCTTCAGGCCCAGCGCCACGGCGGCCTTCTTGAAGGCGTCGCGCAGCTTGGCCTTGTTCTCGCGCTCGGCCAGAAAGGCGTTCAGTTCCTCGGCGCTCTTGAGCGCGCCCTCCTTGCCCGACAGCCAGGCGATGAGTTGCGCCTCCAGCCGGTTCTTGGCGATCAGCTTATGCTTGGGCGAGACCGTCCACGATGCCGAGCCGTCGAGGATTTCGTTGGGGATGCGGTCGCCGGGGCGCACGTCCTCGACGTAATTCAGCGCCTCGATGACCGTATACAGCATCTTGTCGTCGTGGCTGTCGGGCGCGATGCCGAAGGTCTTCTTCAGGTTTTTGAATTTCAGCTCGCCCTGCAGGTCGCCCAGATCGACGACGAATACCGGCTCGCCGAAGTTTTCGGGCTTGTAGAACCGCGCCTTGGGGACGCGGAAGACTTTGTTGACGAAGTCGAAGTGCGTGGTGCGCAGCTGCGGCTCGGCGTTCTCGTCGAACGCGGCAACCGCGTCGACGGGCTTCGCTTCGGCGTGTGTCTGATCCGGCGGGCTCACGGCTTACATCAGCATCGACAGTTTGGGCGCCGATTTCTCGATGGCGATCATCTTCTCGAGGCCGTGGCGCATCTCCGACATGATGAACTCGGCCTTCTTGGGCGGACTGCCGACGCCGCGGCGGGGAAAGTTCTTCTGCCAGGCGTCCATCTTCACCGTCATGGCGCACAGCACACCGCCGATGGTGGTATGATAGGCGGTGATCATCGCCTCGACGCGGCGGAACCGCTCGGCCGAGATGTTGCTCCACATGTCCTTGGTCGAACGGTCGAAGTTCTCAAACCGGCCAACCATCGCCGCGACGACGTTGGTGAACACGTTCTCCATCTGCTGGGCGGTGTTCATGAACATGGGGTTGTTCTTGAGCTGGAAGTTCTTGCGCAATTCCTTCAGCTCGCCCAGGAAATCGTCGATGATCGGCTGCAATGAATCAAGACACTCGCGGTAGTACGACAGCGACAGGAAGATGTCGGCGTAGTCCTCGAGGAACTTCGGGATCGCCAGAATCTCGATGCCCAGCTTCTCGGCCATCAGGTTCAGCTTTTCCTTGGCCTTCTTGATGTCGGGATCGCGGAACAGCTTCACCACGTCGTCGAACGATTCGATGTTGCCCTCGCTGCCGTAGACCTCCATCAGCAGCGGCCGGGTGAACGACTTCATGTACACCGACAGGGCTTTGGTCTTTTCGGCCGACAGCTTCAGGGCGTCCTTGTCGTTGACCGGGATCTCGTTGGCGCGCAGCAAGATGCGCAGGCTGTAGACATCGTAGCTGTTCAGCGAGGCCAGCTTGTTCAGCAGGATGATGTCGGGGTGAGTCAGGCGGTCGGGGTAAAGGTCGCGCGCCACGCCGTCGACGTCCTTCTGGCCGCTGCCGGCGCCGCCGATGTCTTTGTAGAACTCGATCACGCTGTCCAGCCGCGCGCTCTTGATCATCAGCGCGCGCTTCAGGAACGGGTGCTCGACCGGCATGGTCGCCAGCGGCAGGATGTGCATGGCGTCGCGCATGCGCGCGAGCTCGTCATACTCCTCCTTGCTGGCGAGTTTTTCCCCTGACATGAACGCTACCGCCGTTGGGCTCCGGGTGCGGCGCCATGGCGCGCCGTCATGGGGCGACGGTCGCGGCAGCTCGGCATCGGCTCAGAACGACCCCAAGACATGCTCGATCTTATCTTTCAACGCCTCGACCGTGAACGGCTTGACCAGATACCCCGACACCCCCGCCTGGTGCGCGGCCGCGATGCTCTCCGGCTTGGCGTCGGCCGTCACCATGATGAACGGCGTGCCGGCCAGCCGCGGATCGCGGCGCATGTCGCGGACAAGGTCCAGGCCGCTCTTCGGCTGCATGTTCCAGTCCGACAGCACAAGCCCGTAGGACCCGCGGCGCAACAGCGCCAGCGCCTCGTCGCCGTCGTGCGCTTCGTCCACCTGTTGTAGGTCCAATTTCTTTAATAAGTTCTTCATGATGCGCCGCATCGCCGGAAAGTCGTCGACAATCAGGATCCGCAAGTTCCGATCGACCGCCATCCGCTGCCTCCGCCGCGCCGTCCGCAGACGGACCCTCGAGCCGGGGGAAATCGCAGATGCGGCGACGGGTCGGGGCGCCCGATCCATCGTCGCATAGATTCAGATACCGGTGTCCATTCTCAACCATAAATGTCGGAAATTCAAAGAGAATTTCGGTTTGAAACCGGCCGGCGCACGGCCCCGCCGCCCCGCCCCCGCGCGGCCGCAGTCCGCATGACGGGCGTCAAAGCGATCACCGCCGCGAACGTTTGATGATCCGGGGCGGCTGGGGCATGGTGCCTCGCGCGCGGCGGGTCGCGCCACAGGAGGGAGACGTTGCGATGAACAAGGATGCCTTGGGCTGGAGAAAGAAATTCGGGGTGCTGGGCCCGTCGACCAATACCATTGTGCAACCCGATTTCGACGACCTGCGGGTGCCCGGCGTCACCAACCACTACAGCCGCATCTACACCCCCAACGCCAAGGCAATCAGCAACGAGACCTTCATGGCCGGAACCATGAAGATCTCCGAGGGCGTGCTCGAGGCGGTGCGCAGCGTCATGACCTGCGAGCCCGACTACTTGGTTATGGGCATGTCGGCCATCACCTTCTACGGCGGCGTCAAGGGCGCGGACGAGTTCAAGCGCATGGTCGAGGCCGAGGCCAAGGTAGGTGTCAGCATCGGTTCGCACTCGTGCACGGCCGCGCTGAAGGCCTACGGCGCGAAGCGCATTTCGTTCATGTCGCCGTATTACCCGGTCGCCAACGCCGAGGTGCGCCGCTACTTCACCGAGTCCGGCTTCACCGTGATCCGCGACGTGCCGATGCAGGCGCCGAGCTGGACGGGCATCGCCGAGATCACCACCGATCAATGCCGCGAGACCATCAAGCAGCTCGACGGCCCGGACGTCGATGCCATCGTGCAGGTCGGCACCAACCTCAGCATGATCCGCCTGGCCGCGGCCGCCGAGATGTGGCTGAACAAACCGGTGATCGCCATCAACACCGCGACCTATTGGCACGCCCTGCGCGCCAACGGCATCACCGACAAGGTCTACGGCTTCGGCCGCCTGATGTCCGAGTTCTAGCGCAGCTGCGCAGGACCCGCCGACGCCGCGGCGACGGCGGGCAGGCGGGAGGCGGATGGCGCGGGCGGCGGGCTAGCGTGGCGCCGGCAACGGCAGGTCGGCCTCGCCCAGCACCAGGCGCTTGGCGTACTCGGGCGCGATCAGGTGGCAGTAGCGTACGCCCCTGAACCGCTCGGGCGCCCAGCGAAACGCAATGTTGGTCCAGGTGACGTAGAGCGATTTGCCCATCACGTGCATCTTGGCCTCGGGGCCGCGATAGACGAAGTCGTAGTCCTTGACCCACTCCGAACCCATGAACACGGTCTCGTCGGGCTCGATCACCACGTCCTCGCGCGTGATCTTCAGCTTGGCCTTCTCCTCCTCGGTCAGCGCCGCATAGACCTGGTCGATGATGCGGCGGTTGACGTCGGCGCAGGTCTTGTCGCCGGTGGCCGCGGCCGGGCCGTAGCGCTCTTGCAGATGGTCGGTGGTCTTGGTCTTGCACGACACCCGCGTCGGCGAGATGGTGTCGGTCTGCACGTACTGGCCGATCTCGAGCGGGTCGATCTTGGTCTTGGACTCCTTGAACGCCGCGTAGTCGGGGTAGACGATGTTGACGAGCGGCAGCGTCGTGCCGGTCAGTTCGCGCTGTACGCGCTCGCAGAAGTCCTTGTCGGTCGCCGGCACCTGGGCGCGGCCCGCCTCGGTCAAGGCCACGACGCCCAGCGCCGCCACCGCCGCCACTCGCCATACCGCCATGCGCTCCTCCCTTGGCCCCGTCCCGGCCGATGGCGGGTTGTAATGGGTCCGCCCCGCGTCTGACAACTCGCCCGCCGCGTTTGACCCACGTCAAGGGCGCTAAAGATCATATGAATATGATGACTTGGCAATGCCCGATGTGCGGGCATCGCCGTGGGTTTTGTCAGGAGGTTGCGATGATGGAGTGGGTTCGGTGCGGTGCGGCGGCCATGGCTGCGATCGTGATGGGGGCGGCGGGCGGCCCGGCCGAGGCTGAGGACGGCGCGCGGGCCGGCACGTGGCTGCTGCGCGGGCGGGCGCTGGGCGTCCTGCCCGACGAAAGCAGCACCATTTCGGCCATCGGCGGCCGGGCCGACGCCGAGAACACCATCGTGCCGGAACTCGACCTGACCTACTTCGCCACCGACAGCATCGCCGTCGAACTGATTGCCGCAGTGACTAAGCACGACGTCGAGGCGCACGGCACGATGCTCGGCACCGTGCCGCTGGGCAGCGCCTGGCTGCTGCCGCCGACCCTGACGGTGCAATATCATGTCCCCGGCGCCGGCGGGGTCAGCCCGTACCTTGGCGCCGGCGTGAACTACACCCATTTCTTCGATGCCGACCCGCCGGCGGCGGGGGCGGTGCGCAGCATCAGCTACGACGACAGCTTCGGCCCCGCCCTGCAGGCCGGCGTGGACGTCTGGGTCAACGACCGCTGGGCGATCAACCTCGACGTCAAGAAGGTGTGGCTGAACACCGATGTGTCGATTAACGGCGGCGCCATCGAGGCCGATGTCGATCTCGACCCCTGGCTGGTCGGCGTCGGCGTCGCTTATCGATTCTGACGATTTAAGACGCGGCCGGCGGACGGCAAGACCGCGCCGCCGGACCGCGATTGACCAGGGTCAAGGCCCTCTGGACCGAATGTGATCTGATATTAAATACCGGTGTGAACGGTAACCGAGAATGTGACGAAAGGAGGGATGACCATGACACAGGATACGTCCAAGACCCCCGTCCCCGTCCGTTCCGGCTTCGGCCTGACGGTCGGTGGCTTTGACGAGTTCCAGAAAGAGATGAACCGGATGTTCGAGCGGTTCTTCGGGCGCGATCCGTTCGCACAGTTCGGCCTGCCCAGCCGCCTGAAGGGCTTCGATCTGTCCCCGACGGTGGACGTGGCCGAGCGGCCGGACAGCTACGAGGTCACCGTCGAGCTGCCCGGCATCTCGGAGAAGGACGTCAAGGTCAGCATCGAGGGCGACATCCTGACCATCGCCGGCGAGAAGAAAGCCGAGAAGGTCGAGGATGACACGAACTACCACATCTCGGAGCGGGCCTACGGCTCGTTCATGCGGCAGTTCAGCCTGCCCGAAGATGCCGACCCCGAGAAGGTCACGGCCGAGTTCAAGAACGGCGTTCTGAAGGTCACCTTGGCCCGCACCAAGAAGCCCAAGGAGAACGCGCGTCGGATCGAGGTCAAGGCCGCTTAACGGGCCGACGCGGCCGGCGGCGGCCGGCCGCATCCAGGGAGCATCGCCATGGCGAGACTGTCGTGCGTGATGGCAGCTGCCGGGCTCGCCACGGCGACGCCCGCGGCGGCGGTGAGCGACGTCTCGCCGCGGTTCGACGGGCGCTACGTGGCGACGCTGACGCCGGCACCGGCGATGAGCGCGCCCGGCTGCGAACGGCTGACCATCGGCCCCTTCGCCATCGCCCAGGGCTTTCTGCGTCCGGCCGGCGACGGCCCGCGCCTGACCGGCTTTGTCACCGCCGAAGGCTTCCTGACCGGGCATTTCGTGCGCCCCGGCGCACCCCGGGTCGTGATCGAAGGGCGCTTCGTCGAGGACGGCTTCACCGGCGGCATCGTCGATGACGCCACGGGCTGCGCCTGGCTGGTCACCTTCGCGCCTGGCGACTGAACGATTGCGGCTTTATCCCGCCTTGCCC
>Ga0073934_10008855_pt1 | contig 13187 bp, 10 predicted proteins | sample LarsenN4metaG_FD_76834 | JGI IMG/M metagenome (GOLD analysis project Ga0073934, IMG submission 76834) | Hot spring sediment bacterial and archeal communities from British Columbia, Canada, to study Microbial Dark Matter (Phase II) - Larsen... ...
CCGGCCTGTTCGAGTCGGCGCAGATCATCGATTACCTGGAGCAGACCTACGCGCGCTAACGCGTCATGACGCGGTGTGGCGCCGTCCGGGCCGCGATCAATCGTCTGCCGGCTCCAGCCGCAGCACGCGGCCTTCCGGGCTGTCGGTGAGCAGGTAAAGCAGTCCGTCCGGCCCCTGGCGCACGTCACGGATGCGTTCGCCGAGCGAGCCGAGCAATTTTTCCCGCTGCAAGACGCGCTCGCCGTCGAGCGTCAGCCGCCACAGGCCGCGGCCAGCGAGCGCGCCGCTGAACAGGTTGCCGCGCCACGCCGGAAAGCGCTCGCCGGTGTAGAACGCCAGGCCACTCGGCGCCGTCGAGGGCTTCGGCCACCAGGTGACCGGCTGCTCCATGCCTTCCTTGCGGGCGCCTTCGCCGATGCGCGTGCAGAGCACGTATTCGCAGCCGTGGGTGATCACCGGCCAGCCGTAATTTCTGCCGGCGCGCACGACGTTGATCTCGTCGCCGCCCTGCGGCCCGTGTTCGCTCACCCAGAGCGTGCCGGTCTGCGGATGCAACGCGGCGCCCTGCGGATTGCGATGGCCGAGGCTGAAGATTTCCGGCAGCGCGCCGGCGGTCTTCAGGAACGGGTTGTCCGCGGGAACACGGCCGTCGGCGTGGATGCGTATGACCTTGCCGTGATGCACACCCCGTTGCTGTGCCTTTTCCCGTTCGCTGCTGGCCTGGCGGTCGCCGAGGGTGGCAAACAGCGTGCCGTCACGTGCGAACACCAGCCGGCCACCGTAGTGGCCGTCGCTTTTCACTTTCGGCTGCTGGCGGAAGATCACGGTGACGCTGCGCAGCGTGTTGGCGCTTGCGTCGAACTCGCCACGTGCGATGGCAAGGCCGCTGGCGCCGCGCGCATCCGCCTCGGCATAACTGATGTACACCAGCCGGTTCTGCGCGAAGGCCGGGTCTGCCACCACGTCGAGCAGGCCGCCCTGGCCGCGCGCATGCACGGCCGGCACGTTTGCCACGGGCGCAGACAGCGCGCCGCCGGGCGACACCTGGCGCAGGCGCCCCGGGCGTTCGCTGACCAGCAGCGTGCCGTCGGCGAGGAAAGCCAGTGACCAGGGGTGCTCGAGGCCCGCGGCCACGGTGACCACGCGCGGTTCGCCGCCGGCAGCCGCCACGGGCACGCCGGCGCAGGCCAGCAGCAGCGCGCACAAAAGCTGCGCGGCTACGCCGTGCGGGCTGCGTCGCCACACGGGCAGGCGGGATGGGAGGTCGCGACGGTTGCTCATGGTCGGCCTGGCCTCGCGGGCGCTGCGTCGGTCGGTACCGGCAGAGATTCGCACACGGCACGCACCGGCGAGCAGCGATGCCGGGGGAAACGGGCGATTGCCGCTGGCGCAGGGACACCGTCGGCGCCAGCCGATGCCCCCTGAACGCGTCCTCCTCGCATGCCGGGGGCTCTGCTAGCGTCCGTCGTGGTTGCGTCGGCCAGGCGTCACGCGTGGCCGGCGCGGTACGCCAAGGACTGTCACGGAGGTTCCATGCTCGCCACCCGCCCACGCCGGCCCCTCGCCGGCATCCTGCTCGCATCGGCCTTGCCGCTGCTGTTGTCCCCGCTTGCGCAGGCAGGCGCCGGCACGCCGCCGGCGCTGGTCACGCAGTCGCCGCCGGCCAATGCGCTGGCCGTGCCGCGTGGCGCTGCCGTCACCGCCACGTTCGACGAGGCCATCGACGCCACCGCCGTCAACGGCAGCTCGCTGGTCTTCTCCTGCGACAACATCGAACTGCCGGGCACGGTGAGTGCGGACGGCGCGCAACTGCGCTTCACGCCGGCGGCGCCACTGCCGAGCGCGCGCACCTGCAGCGTGTTCATACCCGCCGGCGGCGTGCGTGACCTCGATGGCGTGCCCACGGCAACGGCGTTCACCTGGGATTTCCGCACGGTGAAGATCACGCGTGACCTCACCCTGGTGAAGCAGGGTGCCGGTACCGGCGTCGTCACCGGCGCCGGCAACCTGCCACCGCCGTCGGGCCAGTACAGCATCGATTGCGGCGCGCGTTGCAGTGGCAAGGTGCTCGCCGGCAACCGCTACATGCTGCATGCGACGCCCACCGGTGCCTCGAAGTTCGCCGGCTGGGTCGGTTGCCCGCAACCGGACGGCAACACCTGCGTGATTCCCGAGATGACGCGCGACCGCACGGTGACCGCGAAGTTCGCCGTTGCGGATTCCGGCGGGCTCGCGGCGATCGGCAACCAGAACATCATGAAGGTGGCGATCGGCAGCCATGTCTGGCGCCTGGATGATTCCAGCGTCTACCGCTTCAGCAACGCCGGCCATCGCGATCTCTATTTCAGAAACACGCCGCCGTATGACCTCACGCCGATTGCCGGTAACCCGAATCACTATCTGATCAACGGGCGCGTGTCGGTGGCGGTGCAGGCGCCGGGCACGCAGTCGTGCAGCGGCACCGAATCCGGTGTCACCGTGACGATGGACACGTCCGGCGTTGCGCCGCTCGGTGGCCGCTACGTCGCCAGTGACTGCGAGATCGACGTGCAGTACGTCAGCCCGCGCGGCTCGGTGTCCGGCGTCGTCCGCCAGGCCACGCTGGTGAACGCGTCCGGCCGCGAGATCGAGGTGGTGAACGTGCCGTTCCGCGTCTATCGCCATGTCGGTCCGGGCAGCGCCGACAGCGCGCTGCGCGACGATGCCTACATCTCGATGTACATCGACGGCGGAACGGCAGAACTGCCGGCTCTCCGCCAGTTCCAGATGACTCGCCAGGTCAGCAACATCGGATCTGCCTGGGGTGCTGGCGTCAACACGCCGGACGGCACCACGCAATACGACGGCAACGCCTCCGACAACATCGTGTTCAACGTGCAGAACGCCTCCGATTTCTTCCCCGGGGCACGCACCTACCAGTGCGGCGAGCGGCTGACGGCAAACTCGCCGGTGAATATCCAGCTGTTCCTTGGCAGTTACCTGGCCGAATACGTGTTTGCTTCCGGTTTTGCCGGCGGCGCCTGCACCTTCGACATCACGCAGAAGAGTGGCCGCTATTTCGCCGGCACCTACACGGCGACGCTCATCGGTGATGCCGCCGGTTCCAGCGTGCTGACGGCGGAACAGCGCACGCTGCGCGTGCACGGCGCGCTGCGAAATTTCCGTCTCGATGCGCACAAGCCGCGCAAGGGTGACCGCGCGACGGTGGCTGAGGGCCAGGGCAGCCTGCTGGTGGTCGACGGCAACGTCGCGTTCACCGCCGCCGACCGCTATTTGCTGCAGCAGCCGGGCGCCTTCCAGGGGCAGAACGACCGCCTCGCCATCACGCTGCAGTGGGGCAACGAAGTGGATGCGCGCTTCGACGCCTTCCACAAGCGTCGCGACGACGGCTTCTCGGTGACGCTGGACGACGTCCCGCGCGAGGTCGGTACCTACAGCTGCGGTTCGTCGCACCTCGCCGGTGCCACCCTCTGGCCACGCCTGCGCGTCAGTTCGGACCGCGTCGGCCTGCTCAGCTCGGTGCGCTACCAGTCCGGTGCCTACGTCACGCTGCCGGGCGCCAACTGCACGATCGAGATCTCCCGCTACGACAGTGGCGCCATCAAGGGCCGCTACACCGCAACGCTGGTGAATGACGAGCTTGCCGGCATCGTGCCGGGCGGCGATGCCACCATGACGATCGAGGGCGAGTTCCACCTCGCACCGCAGTAAGCGTCACGCGCGTTGCAGCGCCGGCCTTGCGGCTGGCGTTGCAGAAAAAGAAACGGGGCCCGCAAGGGCCCCGTTCTCGTTGCGCGACCGCCAGCCGGCGCGTCAATCGCTCTGCAGCTTCGACAGCAGGCGCAGGAACTCGATGTAGAGCCAGACCAGCGTCACGGTGAGGCCGAATGCGCCGTACCACTCCATCTGTTTCGGTGCGCCGGCGTTCACGCCCTGTTCGATCATGTCGAAGTCCAGCACGAAACTGAGGGCGGCAATGGCGACCACGAACAGGCTGAAGCCGATGCCGATCAGGCCGTTGTCATGGATGTAGGGCACCTGCGAGCCGAACAGGTTCATGACGATGCTGACCAGGTAAACGATGAAGATGCCGCCGAGTGCCGCGTACATGCCGCGCTTGAAGCCGTCGGTGGCCTGAACCAGGCCGCTGCGATAGGCAAACAGCATCGCTGCCATGGTGGCGAAGGTCAGGCCGGCGGCCTGGATGACGATGCCCGGGTACTGCAGTTCATACAGTGCCGAGACGGCGCCGATGAACAGGCCTTCCACCACCGCATAGGCCGGTGCCGTCACCGGCGCCCATTCGGCCTTGAACGTGGTGACCAGTGCCAGCACCAGCCCGCCGAGCGCGCCGCCGATGATGTAGGGCATCGCGCCCCCGGGGTTGTTCACCAGGTCCAGTTGCAGCCAGGTGCCGGCGGCGGTGAACACCACCAGGAACAGCAGGAACAGTGTCTTGTTCACCGTGCCCGCCACGGTCATGGCGTTGTGGTCGCTGGTGGAGACGGTGCCGCTGCCGGCGTCGAGGAACACGCTCTGGTTGAGCGCGGGGTTACCGCTTTGCATGGTCAGGTCCTTCCCTGTGGTTGAGGTGGCGGGGGCATGTTAGCAACGCCGCCGACCGGGCGGGGGCGGGCATCTTGCGCCCGATAGCCACGACCTATCGCTTTTATCGATTAAATAGATTTTCCCGTACGAGCGCGGCCGCCTAGATTGGCCTTCGCAGACCGGCGCACACCGCGACCGGGACCCGGAGCCCAAGGAGGCACTCATGTCGCTGATCAACACCACCATCAAGCCGTTCAAGGCGAACACCTACCACAACGGCAAGTTCGGCACCGTTTCCGACACCGACCTGAAAGGCAAATGGTCCGTGTTCGTGTTCTACCCGGCCGACTTCACTTTCGTCTGCCCGACCGAGCTCGGCGACCTCGCCGACCACTACGCCGAATTCAAGAAGCTGGGCGTCGAGATCTACGGCATCTCCACCGACACGCACTTCACGCACAAGGCCTGGCACGACACCTCCGACACCATCAAGAAGGTGCAGTACCCGCTGGTGGCCGACCCGACCGGCACCCTGACCCGCAACTTCGGCGTGATGATCGAGGAAGAGGGCCTGGCGCTGCGCGGCACCTTCGTGATCAACCCGGACGGCGTCATCAAGGTCTGCGAAATCCACGACAACGGCATCGGCCGTGACGCCAGCGAACTGCTGCGCAAGGTGAAGGCCGCGCAATACGTTGCCTCGCACCCGGGCGAGGTCTGCCCGGCGAAGTGGCAGGAAGGCGCCGCCACGCTGAAGCCGTCGCTGGACCTGGTCGGCAAGATCTGATCGCTGACACGTCGTTTCGATTCACGAAGAGACAAGGCCGCGCGGACACGATCCGCGCGGTTCTCCCCAAGCAGAGGGCCTGAACATGCTCGACGCCAACTTGAAGGAACAACTCAGGGGCTACCTTGAGCGCATCACGCAACCGATCGAACTCATCGCCACGCTCGATGACGGTGCCGCCTCGGCGGAACTGAAATCGCTGCTGGAAGACATCTCCTCGCTGTCACCGAACGTGACGTTCAGTGGCGCGGGCGGCAACGCGGCACGCAAGCCGTCGTTCGTCATCCGCCGCACCGGCAGTGACGTGCAGACCGAATTCGCCGGCATCCCGATGGGCCACGAGTTCACTTCGCTGGTGCTGGCGCTGCTGCAGACCGGCGGCTACCCGCCGAAGATCGCGCCGGAGCTTGTTGAGCAGATTCGCGCGCTTGACGGCAAATTCCATTTCGAGACCTTCATTTCGCTGAGTTGCCACAACTGCCCGGACGTCGTGCAGGCGCTCAACGCGATGTCGGTCATCAACCCGAACATTTCGCACGTGATGATCGACGGCGCGCTCTTCCAGCAGGAAGTCGACGCGCGCCAGATCATGGGCGTGCCGGCCGTCTACGTGAATGGCGAGCACTTCGGCCAGGGCCGCATGACCCTGGAGGAAATCCTCGCGAAGATCGATACCGGTGCCGCTGCGCGCGATGCCGCGAAGCTCTCCCACAAGGAGGCCTTCGACGTGCTGGTGGTGGGGGGTGGCCCATCCGGTGCCTCCGCCGCGATCTACGCCGCGCGCAAGGGCATCCGCACCGGCGTCGCTGCCGAGCGTTTCGGCGGCCAGGTGCTGGACACGCTCGCCATCGAGAATTTCATTTCCGTGAAGGAAACCGACGGCCCGAAGATGGCCGCCGCACTCGAGCAGCACGTGAAGCACTACGGCGTCGACATCATGAACGGCCAGCGTGCCACCGCCCTGCTGCCGGCGGACAAGACCGAAGACGGCCTGGTGCACGTGCAGTTCGAGAACGGTGCCACCTTGCGCAGCAAGAGCGTGATCGTGTCCACCGGTGCGCGCTGGCGGGAAATGAACGTGCCCGGCGAGGCCGAGTACCGCGCGAAAGGCGTGGCGTTCTGCCCGCATTGCGACGGCCCGCTGTTCAAGGGCAAGAAGGTCGCGGTGATCGGCGGCGGCAACTCGGGCATCGAGGCGGCCATTGACCTGGCCGGCGTCGTCGAGCACGTCACCGTGCTGGAATTCGACAGCAAACTGCGCGCCGACGCGGTGCTGCAGAAGAAGCTGTACAGCCTGCCGAACGTGCGCGTGATCCTCTCGGCGCAGACCACGGAAGTGCTCGGTGACGGCCAGAAGATGACGGGGCTGGTCTACAAGGACCGCGTGGGCGGTGACCTGCATACGCTCGAGCTCGCCGGCGTGTTCGTGCAGATCGGGCTGGTGCCGAACACCGACTGGCTGAAGGGTACCGTTGCGCTGAGCAATCGCGGCGAGATCGTCGTGAACGAGCGCGGCGAAACCAGCGTGGCGGGCGTGTTTGCATCCGGCGACTGCACCACCGTGCCCTACAAGCAGATCATCATCTCGATGGGCGAAGGGGCGAAGGCGGCGCTGAGCGCGTTCGACTATCTCATCCGCCTGCCGGCGGACACCCGCAAGCAGGACCAGGCAGCGGCCTGAGCGGGAAAGCCCTCTCCCGGCGCCGCAGGCGGGCGAGGGTCCTCGAACGGTGTCGGAACCGGTTGCGCGCGCAACCGGTGCTCGTCACCTGTCTGCCAGCGCAGTAGCGCGCGGCGGGGCGTGTCAGCGTTCCGCCGCTCAGAAATTCCAGATGGCAAGCAGCGAGGCGCTGCTGTCCTCGATGCGTATGACATCGATTTCCGCAGTTCCCTGCCCGTTGCCGAGCGCCATCGCAATTCGTTGCACGGGAACGTCAGCCGTTTCCGGCAGCTGCACGTCGTAGTCCTGCCATTGCCCGTCATGCACGAGGGTGAAGGGCACGCGCAGGGGTGACGACGCTGCACCGTCATAGCTGAGCGACCAGGACAGGAAACCGTTGCCGTGCCCCGTGCTGCGCATGCGCCAGCGCATGCGCAGTGGCCCGTGCATGCGCACCGGCGGGCTGAGGATCACCGGGTCAGGCCCGGCGAGATCGATCTGCAACGTACCTGTCCCGCGCGCTACGAACGTATCGCTGGCGGAATACCAGCTGCCGCCGTAGGAAAGTCCGGAAATCCCGCTGAAATGCGACTGCTCCAGCACCCGGCTGGCGTCGCCGGCCGCGGTCAGCCGGATGTCGTCGATTTCCACCACGTCACCTTGCGTGCCGACGCGCAACTGAAGCGCGCGGACGGGGGCTTCCGCCGTGGCGATGACGGGAAAGACGCATTCGGTGAAGCCGCTGCCCGCCGGCAGGTCGACAATGCGGCGTTGGGTCGGGCTGAAACCGCCGGTGACGGTGTGGCTGTAGAAAAGTTGCAGGCGCACATTGCGTTCGCTGCGCACGCGTACGCGCACGTCGGTGGCTCCGGTGAGCAGCACGCCATGCGTCAGCGCCGGCCATTCACCGCTGCCTTCGGCACGCAGCACGCCATGACTCATCGCCGTCCTGACCCAGGCATTGCCGCGCCAGCCCTCGTGGGCCTCGTGGTACTGCGGATTTGCGGCGGGAATCACCGCGCCACTTTCGGCCAGGTGCGCATCGAGGCGCTGCGCCAGCGCCGCGACGATGTCAGGGTGCATGGCCGCGAGGTCGTACTGTTCTCCTGCGTCGGCGTCGAGGTCGTACAACTCGTGGATCGCGGCGCCTTCGTCGCCCTCCCCGTAGATGCGCAACAGCTTGTACTTGCCTGCACGCAGTGCGCTTGCGGGCAGCGCGTGGTACGCGTGCTCACCGACGCCGTCCGGGGCCGACTCGCGTAGCGGCACGTAGTGCGGAAAATGCCAACAGAGATCGCGTACCGGCAGTGCTGCGGGATCACGCCACGCGGCGGCGAGGCTGCGGCCGTCGAGGGCGCCTGCCGGTGACCGGCCGGCGGCTTCGAGCACGGTCGGCAACAGGTCCGTGCCGCAGACCGGCGTCTGGCAGGTGGTGCCGGCAGCGATGCGCACGGGCCAGCGCATCAGCAGGGGCACCCGGATCCCGCCTTCGTAAAGATTCGCCTTGCCGCCACGGAAGGGCCCGTTGCTGGTGACGCGTCGGAGCAGGGGGTCGCGCCAGGTCTGCATCAGTCCGCCGTTGTCCGAGCTGACGATGAGCAGCGTGTTGTCGTCATGCCCCAGCAGCCTGAGCCGGTCGAGGATCTCCCCGAGGCTGTTGTCGACGGATTCGATCATCGCGGCATAGACCGCATTGCGTTGCGCAGCATCCGGCCGCCGCGTGGCGGTGTACCGGGCAATGGCGTCACTTTCCGCCTGCAGCGGCCAGTGAACGCCGTAATGGTTCAGCGCGAGGAAAAACGGCCTTGCATCCGGACTGCTGATGAACGCGAGCGCCTCGCTGGTGAGGTAACGGGTGACGAAATCGCCGGGCGGTCGCTCCGGGTAGTTGGTCAGGCCCCAGGGCGCGAAGTAACTGGCCGGCACGGCTTCCGGGCCACCACCGACCACCACCTCGTAACCCTGCTCTGCCGGCGACTCGCCGGCGCCGCCGAGATGCCATTTGCCGAGGTGCGCGGTGCGATAGCCGGCATCGCGCAAACCTTCCGCCAGGGTGACCTCGTCGGTGGCGAGCTGTGTGACGAATTCCGGCGTGATGACCTTCCACCACGGCTCGGCGCGCGCCGGCAGCCGCGCGCGGGTGATCGGCACGCAGCCCGGCGGGCACCAGATCGCGCCGGTGATGCCGAGGCGGTGCGGATATTTGCCGGTAACGATGGCGGCACGGCTCGCCGAACACAGCGGCGACGGCGAGTACGCCTGCGCGAAGCGCAGCCCTTCCCGGGCCAGGCGGTCGAAGTTCGGTGTCCGGTACCAGTCGCTGCCGCAGTGCCCGCAGTCGCGGGCGCCGAAGTCGTCGAGCAGGAACAGGATGACGTTGGGCGGACCGGCAGGCGGTGTGGCCCGCGGCCGCTCCTCCTCCTCGCAACCGGCGGGCAGCGTGGCGAGGCCGCCGAGGCCCAGCCCCACCGCGACGTTCCTGCCCGCTGCCAGCAGCTGCCGTCGTCGCGGTGAGGCGGGGCTGCCGTCAGTCATGCGCCATGCAATCCCTGCAGGCCGCGCCCGGCTTACTTGCCGAGGAAATCCGCCTTGCCCACCGGCACGCCGTTGGCGCGCAGCAGGTCATAGGCGGTGGTGAGGTGGAAGAAGAAATTCGGCAGCGACCAGTAGGTGAGAAACTTCGCGCCCTTGAACTCGTAGGTGGCCCAGGGGTAGACGAGCTTGATGTCGCGGTCCTCGGCGCCCTCGAACAGGCTGGCGTCGATGCCGTCGATGTAGTCGAGGATCGCCTGCACGCGCACGCGCAGTTCGGCGACGCTGGTTTCGTTGTCGAGGAAGGTCGGCGGCTCCAGCCCGGCCAGGCGCGCGGCGCCGCCCTTGGCGTGATCGGTGGCGATCTGCACCTGCTTCTTGAAGTCGAACATGTCGGGGGCGAGCTTCGCGCCGAGCAGCGTGGCGGCGTCCAGGTTGTTGGCCTGCGCGTGCTCTTCGGCGCGGTTGAGCAGGTGCAGCAGGGTGCGCAGGCCGCGCTTGTAGATCGGGATCGATGCGTCGCGGATGGTGAAGGCCATGGTGTGTTCCTCGGGAGGGGCGTTGCGGGCAGGCCGTTGTGGCCGGCCCGGGCGCGTCTGGCGGCTACTGCCGCGCGGGGCGCCCCGGACGATAAGTAACCCCCTCCGGCGCGTCAACGCGGCCCGGTTTGTCGGCGTGCGCCGGCGCTGTATATCCTGCGGCGCCAGCCAACACCGACAACGAGGCGTGCATGGGTTCTTTCGCTCGCTGGCGCAACGAGTTCGCCGGCCTGCTGGAATGGAGCGTGGTGGACAAGGGGCTGCTGCTGCCCTACATGCTGCTGCCGCTGTTCCTGCAGTACGCCGCGTGGGGCGGTTACGTGCTGTTGCGCGAGGACCGCACGCAACTGGTCGACATCGTGTTCCTGATCGGCCAGGCAGGCATCATCGCCGCGTTCATTGTCGCCGCCGTGCTGCTCATCCTGCTCGGCCGCCACCTGCGCCGCCACGCGCCGGACGCGCTCTGGTTCCAGTACGTCTGCGCCACCTTCTATTCGCTGTCGATGGTCTATTGCGGCTACATCATCGGCAGCCTGTCGTTCGCCGCCGGCGTGGTGTTCATGGGTGCTCCCGTGGTGGGGTTCATCATCCTCGAGCGCCGCGTGGTCTACGTGGCCTGGGGCGCCGCGCTGACGGCGACGCTGGTGTTTGCCTACGCCGGTGCGATCGGCCTGCTGCAGGTGGCACCGGCGCTGGTGCCGCCGACGCCCGGCGATCCCGCGAACCAGCTGTTCTGGACGACGTCCACGCTGTTCTTCGCGGCGCCGCACATCCTCTCGATCATGCTGATCGCGGACCTGACGCTGGTGCGCTGGCGCGAGCGCGAGCTCGCGTTCCGCACGCTGAGTTACACCGACGCGCTCACCGGCGTGCACAACCGGCGCAGCATCCTCGGCATCCTCGAGCGTGAGTTGCCGCGCCGGCAGCGCATGGGGCCGCCGGTGGCGGTGCTGCTGATCGATCTCGACCACTTCAAGCGCATCAACGACACCTGGGGCCATCCGGTCGGCGACCTGGTGCTGGTGCACAGCGCTGACGCCCTCGGCAAATGCCTGCGCGCCTCCGATGCGCTCGGCCGCTACGGCGGCGAGGAGTTCCTGGTGGTGCTGCCGGACACCGACACCACCGGCGCGCTGGTGATCGCCGAGCGTTGCCGCGCGGCGCTGGCCGCCCTGGCGGTGAACGCGGAGAACGGCCAGCACGTCAGGGTGACGGGCAGTTTCGGCGTGGCCAGCAATGCCCGCGACCCGGAACTCCACGTAGATGCACTGGTGCGGCAGGCGGACGAGGCGCTGTATCGCGCCAAGCAGGCGGGGCGCAACCGCGTCGAACTCGCCGGCACCTGAGGCCGCGCCGCCGGTCGGCTTGTCCCGGCCGGCGCCCTGCCGGCGCGCGCGCGGGCAAGCAGGCCGCGCGGCCAGCGTGCAACATCCGGCCATGCCATGCACGGATGCCGGCGATTCCCGTCACCCGGCCACACCTGTTCGCGGAGAGCCCACATGATCGGATTCCCCATCGCCATCCTGTTTGCCAACGGCGTCGAGTGGTACGCGCACAAGTACGTCCTGCACGGCACGCCGCGCAAGGGCAAGGGGCGCCACAGCCCGCGCCCGGAACTGATGCGCGCGCACTGGGCGCACCACAAGACCTGCCGCCAGGAAAACTTCGACGAGCCGGGCTATCGCGAGGGCATGAAGAACGACAAGGTGCGCCTGGAGGCAACGGCGCTGCTCGCCACCGCCGGTGCCTTCACCGTGCTGGCGCCGGTGGCGCCGTTTTTCGTGCTCGGCGCCTGGTACAGCGCCGGCCACTACTACTACGTGCACCGCCGCGCGCACCTCGAACCGGAATGGGCGAAGAAACACGTGCCCTGGCACTATGACCACCACATGAATTCCAACCAGGACGCCAACTGGTGCGTGACGCGGCCCTGGTTCGATTACCTGATGGGCACGCGCGTGATTTCCAGCGAGGAGCTGATGGAGTCCAACCCGCTCGGCATGAGGTTGCCGGCCTTCGTTGAAACGCGCCTGAACAGCGCGGTGCGCCGGCTGTCGCCGCGGGCGTTCGCGAAGCTCGACGCCAACCGGCGCGAGGAAGCGCGCAACCGCCACGCCGGCATCGACCTGCCGATGCCGGCCTGACCATGGCGCGCATCTACTGCTCCGGGCCGCTGTTCTGCGCCGAGGAAGTCGGCGGCATGACGGCCATCGCGCAGACGCTCGAACACGCCGGCCATGACACCTTCCTGCCGCACCGCGACGGGCTCGAGCCCTATGTGCTGCGCTTCGGCAACGCGGCGCTGCCGGGCCTGCTGCCCGGCGTGCGTGGCGGCGTCGACTACGCCATCTTCGCGCTCGATGTGTACGAACTGCTCGTCGCCTGCGACGCCGTGGTCTGCAACCTGAACGGCCGCGTGCCGGACGAAGGCATGATCGTCGAGGCCAGCCTCGCCTTCGCCGTCGGCACGCCGGTGGTGTTCTACAAGGCGGACTCGCGCGCGCCTTTCGGTGGCCACGACAACGCGATGCTCACCGCGCTCGCGGTCGGCGGCGTCGAGGACCGCATCGACCGCCTGCCGGAGCGCGTGCAGCGGGCGCTGGCGGTGGCCGGTGAGCGGGTGCCGCCGTCGGCGGCGTTGCAGAAGGCCGTGCGCGACGGCGAGCGCATCGCCGCCGTGCTGGCGAAGCTGCCGGCGGGTGTCGGCAAGCAGCGCTGGCCGGATGACGTCGTACGGCTGGTGCTGGCGGAGCTGGCCGGGCCGTAACCGCCGCGCAGGGCGCACGCCGCCGCGGCGGCGCCGGCGCCCATGGCGTGTGTTCAGGACACCAGGCGCGGCTGGCCGAGGATCAGCGTGTTCATGCGTGCCGTCAGCCAGCCTGGCCCGTTCCTGCCGGCAATGCGTGCCATCGCTTCGTGCCACGCGGGCACGAAGGCAAGCGTCGCCGGCAGCCGCCGTTGCAGCAGGCCGAGCAGCCGCTGCGTGCGCCGGGCGCTGGCGAGATTCGCCGGGCTGGCGGCGGGCAGGTCGAGCAGTTCGCGATTGCGTGCCGGCAGGCCCTGGCAGATGAAATTCCACAGCGGTGCGCGCAGCGGGCGCGGGATGCTCTTCTCGAGGAAG
>Ga0073934_10008856_pt1 | contig 13185 bp, 13 predicted proteins | sample LarsenN4metaG_FD_76834 | JGI IMG/M metagenome (GOLD analysis project Ga0073934, IMG submission 76834) | Hot spring sediment bacterial and archeal communities from British Columbia, Canada, to study Microbial Dark Matter (Phase II) - Larsen... ...
CCAAGTCTGCTGGCGAATTGAAGCGGCTACAGCTGGCATCGAGTCCACCGAAAAAGACGGCATCGTCCTCTGAAGAGGGTGATTGGGAGAGCTTCTAACGACCGCTGTCTCTTTGGTTAGACTGGCGTCTTGCTACCTGTGAGTGGAGACCGCCATGAACGACCGATGCCCAGAGCAGATACTTGAGACCGCCGCAATCACCGGTCAGGTGGAGCGGCAGTGGCAGAGCAGCATCATCCCAGCGTTGCACCGCTATATTGAGGTGCCCGCCAAGTCCCCGGCTTTTGATGCAGACTGGGCTGGGCATGGGTACATTGATGCCGTGTTGCGTGATGCCGCCGATTGGGTGCTTGCCCAGCGGGTGGAGGGTTTGAGGCTGGAGGTCGTGCGGCTGCAGACCCCCGAGGGTACTCCGCGTACCCCCGTGCTGTTTTTTGAAGTGCCCGCCAGTGCAGGTCGCCATGGCGGTGTGGCTCCCGCGAGTGGTCAGACCGTGTTGATGTACGGCCACCTCGACAAGCAGCCTGAGTTCACCGGGTGGCGCAGCGATCTCGGCCCTTGGACGCCCAAGCTTGTTGACGGCAAGCTTTACGGCCGGGGTGGTGCGGACGATGGCTATGCGGTCTATGCGAGCATCACCGCCATACAGGCGATCAAGGCGCAGGGTGTGGCGCATCCACGTATTGTTGGTTTGATAGAGACGTGCGAGGAAAGCGGTTCGCACGACCTGCTGCCCTACGTGGATGCACTGCGCGAACGCTTGGGCGACGTGGGGCTGGTTATCTGCCTGGACAGTGGTGCGGGAAACTACGACCAGTTGTGGCTCACCACCAGCCTTAGGGGCATGGCCAGCGGTGTGTTGAAGGTGGAGGTGCTGACCGAGGGGGTGCACTCGGGTGACGCTTCTGGGCTGGTGCCGTCGAGCTTTCGAATCATGCGGCAGGTGCTGGACCGGCTGGAGGACAGCGCAACCGGGCGTTTGCTGCCAGGAAGTTTCCATTGCGAGGTGCCTGGCGAGCGCCTGGCACAGGCGCAGGCCACGGCAGCCATCTTGGGGGACGAGGTTTACAAGCGTTTCCCTTGGGCACTCCACGATTGCGGCGGTTCCACGCTTTTTACCTTGCCAACCACCACCGATCCGGTGGAGGCGCTCATCAACCGCACCTGGCGCCCAACGCTGAGCGTGACAGGCGCTGAAGGCTTCCCGTCACTGCAGAACGCTGGCAACGTGCTGAGGCCATATACCGCGTTCAAACTGAGTCTGCGCCTGCCCCCGCTGGTGGACGCGCCCCAGGCTGTGCAGGAGTTGAAGGCCTTGCTGGAAGACAACGCACCTTATCAAGCCAAAGTGACTTTTGAGCCTGAGGGAGCTGCCACTGGCTGGAATGCGCCTGTCACGGAGTCCTGGTTTGAGCAGGCCTTGCATACGGCCAGCCGTACGCACTTCGGCGCGCCTTGTGGATTCATTGGGCAGGGTGGAACCATACCGTTGATGAACATGCTGAGCCAGGGGTTCCCCAAGGCACAGATGATGGTTTGCGGTGTACTGGGGCCCAAGAGCAACGCGCACGGCCCCAATGAGTTCCTGCATATTCCTTATGCGCAACGCCTGACGGCAAGCGTGGCCGAAGTCATTGCGCGCATGCCCTGACGGTAAGTGACTGGCGCGCCGGATTGACGCGCCAGTGCTTCATACAGCTTCGTGCGCGCGTGCGCGGCGCTTGACTGCCAGCCACAGGAGCGACACACCTGTCAGCGTTACGGGGATGAGCGAACCTACATTCAGCATCGTCCAACCTTGCGTGGTGACCAGTGCGCCAGAGGCAAAAGACGTGACTGCCATGGTGGCAAACACGAAAAAGTTGATGGCGGCCTGGGCCTTGTCTTTTTCTTCAGGTCGGTACGCCTGCATGGCGAGCGTGGTGCTGCCTGTGAAAAGGAAGTTCCAGCCCATGCCGAGCAAGAACAGGGCGATGAGGAACTGGTGCAGTTCCTGACCCGATAGCGCAATGGCGATACAAAGCGCATTGAGCGCCACCCCTACACCCATGATCTGCAGAACGCCGAAGCGTTTGATGAGGTGGCCCGTGAAGAAGCCTGGTGCGAACATGCCAATGACATGCCATTCCAGCACCAGTGCCGCGTCAGAGAACGGCATGCCGCAGACCTGCATGGCCAGCGGTGTGGCCGCCATGAGCAGGTTCATGACGCCATAGCCCAGCGCTGCGCCCATGGTGGAGACGATGAAAACCGGCTCGCGCATGATTTCACCCATTGGCCTGCCAGAGGCTGCCCCCTGTTTGCGGGGTGGTTCTGGAGGGAACTGGATGTTGGCCATGACCGCCATGGACAGCAGGGCCACCACCGCCAACGCCAGATAGGCGCCGAGAAAGGGTGCGCCGAGGGTGTCCCTCGTCTGGTTGGCAAGGTTGGGGCCGACGATGGCACCGATCAGGCCCCCGGCCAGCACCAGCGAAACGGCTTTTTCGCGGAAGGCGGGTGCAGCCAGTTCACCCGCTGCAAAGCGGTAGAGTTGGCCGTTCGCGCTGTAATAACCGGCCACGACCGTGGCCAGAACCAGCAACCAGAAGCTGCCGAAATGCAATGCCGCCGCACACAGCAGAGCCGACGCTACCGCCACCAGAAGGCCCAGCTGAAAGGACACCTTGCGGCCCCAAAGCCTCTGACTGCGCGCCACCAGACCTGTAGACAGGGCTCCACCGACCACGTAGCCCATCACTGGCAGCGTGGCCATCCAGCCCGCCGGGGCCAGACTCAAGCCCACCAGTCCGTTGATGGCGATGAACACGACGTTGTTCGTGAGGAACAGGCCTTGCGCGGCGGCCAGCAGCCAGAGGTTTTTGTTCATAATCGTTCGTTTATATACGAAGCATGGCACAACTGCATGCGGGCGACCATTTGCAAATGGGTTGAGACCCTTGGAATAGCCGGTTTCATCCCCACTCTCTAAAATCGCCTCAGTTTTTTCAAAGACCAACGCTCAGCAAAGGGCCCCACATGGTTCCGCATCTCGTCACGGCCCTGACCGGCCCCATCAACGAACTCGAGCAACGCATTCTTGAATCCACGCCAGTGATCGAGCGCTGGTTCCGCTTGGAATGGATGGAGCACACGCCGCCTTTCTACAGTTCGGTGGACATCCGCAATGCGGGCTTCAAGCTGGCGCCCGTTGACACCAACCTCTATCCGGGCGGGTGGAACAACCTCACCCCTGAAATGCTGCCGCTGGCAGTGCAGGCCGCCATGGCAGCCATCGAGAAGATCTGCCCCGAGGCGAAAAACCTGCTGCTGGTGCCCGAGAACCACACGCGCAACATGTTCTACCTGATGAACGTGGCGCAGCTGCAGCGCATCTTCTACCAGGCTGGCCTGAATGTGCGGCTGGGCTCGATGAACCCCGAGATCAAGGAGCCCACGACTTTCCAATTGCCCAATGGTGACGAGGTGACGCTGGAGCCGCTGATGCGCAACGGCCGCCGTCTGGGCCTCAAGCATTTCGACCCTTGCACCATCTTGCTCAACAACGACCTGAGCGCTGGCGTGCCGGGGATTCTGGAGGACGTGCACGAGCAATACCTGCTGCCACCGCTGCACGCTGGGTGGCACGTTCGCAAGAAGAGCAACCACTTCAAGGCCTATGAGGAAGTGGCCAAGCGCTTCGGCAAGTTGCTGGGAATGGATCACTGGCTGATCAACCCCATGTTCAACCACTGTGGCGAGGTCAATTTTGCCGAAGGCACGGGCATGGAGTGCCTGCAGTCCAACGTCGATGCCTTGCTGACCAAGATCAAGCGCAAGTACAAGGAATACGGCATCAACGAGAAGCCCTTCGTCGTGGTGAAGGCTGACAACGGCACCTACGGCATGGGCATCATGACGGTGCGTGACGCCAAGGAGCTGGATAGCCTCAACCGCAAGACCAAGAATAAGATGAACGTCATCAAGGACGGCCAGCAGGTGTCGGACGTGATCATCCAGGAGGGCGTTCTGACCAATGAGCGCGTCAACGACGCCGTAGCCGAGCCCGTGGTCTACATGATGGACCGCTATGTGGTGGGTGGTTTTTACCGGGTGCACGCAGAGCGTGGCGTGGACGAGAACCTCAACGCGCCCGGCGCGAGCTTTGTGCCGCTGGCGTTCGAGAAGGGTGCGCAGCAGCCCCAGCCGGGGGTGAAGCCTGGAGCCAGCGTGCCCAACCGCTTCTACATGTACGGCGTGATTGGCCGTCTGGCCATGCTGGCGGCAAGTTATGAGCTTGAAGCAACAGATCCGGACGCCGAGGTGTACGAGTAAGCGCCGTTTCGGCGCAAAATAGCGGCATCTCAACTGCCGGGGCGGCTCCAATGCCGCCCCTTGCCTATCTTGGCTTCCAGCAAATCTTCACTTGGCGCTCTGACCCTGGGTGCCATCGGTGTCGTATACGGCGATATCGGCACCAGCGTGCTGTACGCGGTCAAAGAGGTCTTCAACTCCGGGCACGTTGATTTCACCCATGACAACGTCTATGGGGTGCTCTCCATTTTCGTCTGGACGCTGACGATCATCGTCTCGCTGAAGTACGTGACCTTGGTGTTGCGAGCTGACAACCGGGGGGAGGGCGGCCTGGTGGCCATGCTGGCGCTGGCGGCTGAATCGGTGAAGGACCGGCCAGTCTTGCGGCGCAGGTTGTTGCTGGTGGGCATTTTTGGCACCTGCCTGTTTTATGGGGATGGAGTCATCACGCCAGCCATTTCGGTGCTTTCTGCCGTTGAGGGGCTGGAGGTGGTGTCCCCGGCTTTCCGCAAGGCGGTCATCCCTTTGACCTTGGTGATTCTGTTTGCGCTTTTTGCTGTGCAGAAGCACGGCACGGCGGGCATCGGCAAGTTCTTTGGCCCCATCACGCTGGTCTGGTTTGTGTCTATCGCGGTGCTTGGGGTGTCGCACATCGTCACGCACCCTGAAATCCTTTGGGCGCTGAGCCCGCACCACGCCCTGCGCTTCATTTTCGAGAACCCGGGAACCACCTTCATCATCCTCGGGGCCGTGGTGCTGTGTGTGACGGGCGGCGAGGCTCTTTACGCCGACATGGGGCACTTTGGCAAAAAGCCAATTAGGCTGGCTTGATTCTCGATCGTCATGCCCGCGCTGACGCTGAACTACTTTGGCCAGGGGGCCTTGCTGCTGGCAGACCCCTCGGCTGTAAAGAACCCCTTCTTCATGATGGCGCCAGACTGGGCGCTGCTGCCCATGGTGGGCATGGCCACCGCCGCCACTGTGATCGCTTCGCAGGCCTTGATTTCGGGGGCCTTCAGCGTTACCAAGCAGGTAATTCAGCTGGGCTACCTGCCGCGACTGCAGGTGCAACACACCAGCATCAAGGACACGGGGCAGATCTACATGCCGTTCGTTAACTGGGGGCTGTTTGTTGCCATCGTGCTGGCAGTGATGCTGTTCAAGTCGTCCAGCAACCTGGCGTCGGCGTATGGCATTGCGGTGACGCTGGACATGCTCATCACCACCGTGCTGACGTTCTTTGTCATCCGCTACGGCTGGGGTTATCCACTCGCGTTGTGCCTGGGCGCCACGGGGTTTTTCTTCATGGTGGATCTGGCCTTCTTCAGCTCCAATCTGCTCAAGCTCTTGGAAGGTGGTTGGTTCCCGCTGGTGATTGGTGCGGCAGTTTTCGTGTTGATGATCACGTGGAAGGACGGTCGGGCGCTGCTCAATGCGTCGCTGCGGGATCAGGCGCTAGGCCTGCAGGATTTTCTGGACTCGGTGTTCCAGTTCCCGCCGGCAAGGGTGGACGGCACGGCAGTGTTCCTGACTGCTCAGCCTGGTACGGTGCCCAACGCCCTGCTGCACAACCTCAAGCACAACAAGGTGCTGCACCAACACAACCTGTTCGTGACGGTGCGCAGCCTGGAGGTGCCCTGGGTGGGGTTGGACGAACGTGTGGAGATCGAGTCCCTGGGGCACGACGCCTGGCAGGTCACTGTCAATTACGGCTTCAAGAACGACCCGGACCTGCCCAAGGCCTTGGAGCAACTCCGTGGGCGCGGGGTGGATCTGGACCCGATGACGACGAGCTATTTCCTGTCGCGGGACATCGTGATCCCGTCAATCGGTGGGGGCATGGCGCCCTGGCGCGAGAAGCTGTTTGCGCAAATGCACCACAATGCCAGTGCCGCGGCCGAGTTCCTGAACCTGCCCAACAATGCCGTGGTGGAGTTGGGCAGCAAGATCGAAATCTGAGGGGTAGTGCATGCAAGTGCTGGTCGTGGCCGATCCGCTGTATTCGTTCAAGATCTACAAGGACACCACGTTTGCCATGATGCGGGAGTTGCAGCGGCGCGGCCATACCGTGGCCGCCTGTGAGCCAGCCCACCTGCAGTGGGAAGGTGGCCAGCCCGTGACGGCGCTGGTGCGGCATATAGAGCTGACGGGTGACGAAGAAAACTGGTACCGCGTGACGGGGCAGGGCCGCATGGCCCTGCGGGACTTTGACGCTGTGTTGATGCGCAAGGACCCGCCTTTTGACAGCGAGTATTTTTACGCCACACACCTGCTGGAGCAGGCGGAACGCGAAGGCGCCCGGGTGTTCAACAAGCCCCGCGCCTTGCGTGATCATCCCGAAAAACTAGCGCTGATGGAGTTTGCGGAGTTTGCGCCGCCGACCCTGGTGACGCGTTCACCCGAGGCGATCCGGCATTTTCATGCTCAGCACGGTGACATCATCCTCAAGCCGCTGGACGGTATGGGGGGCATGGGCATTTTCCGCGTCGGGCCGGACGGCATGAACCTGGGCTCGATCGTTGAAACCCTGAACCAGGGTGGAAGTACCACGGTGATGGTCCAGCGCTACCTTCCGGAGATCGTGGATGGTGACAAGCGCCTGCTGCTCATTGGCGGCAAGGCGGCGCCTTTCTGCCTGGCGCGCATACCGCAGGGCAACGAGGTGCGAGGAAACCTGGCGGCAGGCGGCAAGGGCGTGGCCCGCCCGTTGACCGAGAGCGATTGGCGCATTGCCAACGCGATTGCGCCCCGGCTGGCCGAGCGGGGTTTGCTGCTGGTGGGGCTGGATGTGATCGGTGACAAGGTGACCGAGGTCAACGTGACCAGCCCGACGTGTTTCCAGGAAATCCAGCAGCAGACGGGCTTTGACGTGCCCGCCATGTTTGTGGATGCGCTGGAGGCGGCACTGGCATGAGCGCTTTGTGGCGGTGGCCGGGCCCGTGGCTGCGCACAGGTTTCTGGCTTCTGGTGTTGGCGGTGGTCACGCTTTCGTTGACGCCCATTGAACATCTGCCGCCACAGGTGTTCGACATCTGGGACAAGGCCCAGCACGCTTTTGCGTTTGCCGTTCTGACGTGGATGGGGCTCTGGGCCTACCCGCTACGCCGCTGGCAGCTGTTTGCGGGTTTGCTGTTGCTGGGCGGAGCCATAGAGCTGGCCCAGGCAGCTACTGGCTGGCGCTATGGCGAATGGGCCGATTTGTTCGCAGATGTGGTGGGCGTGGTGGCTGGTGCCGGGGCTTGGGCTGCCCTCAGTGCCCGGCTGACTTTGAAAACAGGTTGATTACCAGCACCCCAGCGATGATGAGCGCCATGCCTGCCAGGCCCGGGCCGTCGATGCGCTGCCCGTACACGAAGTACGCCACCACGGTGATGAGCACGATGCCCAGGCCTGACCAGATGGCATAGGCAATGCCGACAGGCACTGTGCGTAGCACCAGGGCCAGGCAGTAGAACGCCGTGGCGTAGCCCACTGCCACCACCACAGACGGCCACAGCCGCGTGAAACCGTCGCTGGCCTTGAGGGCCGACGTGCCGATGACCTCGGCCACGATGGCAAGCCCCAGGGCCAGGTAGGCGTTCACGGGTATTGGTCCTTACAGTTTTTCGGTCTCGCCAGCTTTGGGCTGCCACTTCATCAGGCGTTTTTCGATGCGCCCGACGATGGCGTCAAGCGCCAGGGCGAACGCCGTGAGCACGAGGATGCCCGCCATCACGGTGTTGATGTCGAAGGTGCCCTCGGCCTGCAGGATGAGGTAGCCCACGCCCTGGCTGGAGCCCAGGTATTCGCCCACCACCGCGCCAACGAAGGCCAGGCCCACGGATGTGTGCAGCGAGCTGAACACCCAACTTGTTGCGCTGGGCAGATAGACGTGACGCAGCAGTTGCTTCTGGTTGGCACCCAGCATGCGCGCGTTGGCCAGCACCACGGGGCTGACTTCCTTGACGCCCTGGTAGACGTTGAAAAATACGATGAAGAACACCAGCGTGACACCCAGCGCCACCTTGGAGCCCATGCCCAGGCCGAACCACACCGCGAAGATGGGCGCCAGGATGATGCGCGGCATGGAGTTGAGTGCCTTGACGTAGGGTTCCAGGATGGCCGATGCCATGGGCGACAGGGCCAGCCACAGGCCGCAACCCAGGCCGCCAACGGCCCCGATGGCGAATGCCAGCACCGTTTCGGCCAGGGTGACCCAGAGGTGTCCATAGATGTCGGCGTCGGTGACAAACCACACCCAGATGCGTTCCAAGACCTTGAGAGGTTCGCCAAAGAAGAACGCTGCCTGGCGGTCGTTGTCGAACATGAAGGACGGGATCAGGCCCGGCTGGGTCATCACGTGCCAGAAAGTGAACAGCAGCACCAGCAGGCTCAGTTGCCACAGGCGCAGGGTGGCGGCACGCGGTTTGATCAGGTTCCACATAGGCGGGGTCAGGCGGCTTTCTGCAGTTGTTGCTGGTAGCCCTTGAGCACTTCTTCCCGCAGAACGCCCCAGATGGCCGAGTGCAGTTCGAGGAAGCGCGGGGTTGTCTTGACTTCGGCCACGTCGCGTGGACGTGGGATGTCGATGTGGAATTCACCGATGGGGTGTGAAGCTGGGCCCGCGCTGAGCACCACCACGCGGTCGCTCATGGCAATGGCTTCGTCCAGGTCGTGCGTGATGAAGAGCACGGCTTTTTTCTTGGACTGCCACAGGTCCAGAACCTCGTTCTCCATGAGCTGGCGGGTCTGGATGTCCAGCGCGGAGAAAGGCTCGTCCATCAGGATGATGTCTGGATCGAGCACGAGGGTCTGTGCCAGGCTGGCGCGCTTGCGCATGCCGCCACTCATCTGGTGAGGGTAGCGGTCGCCGAACGAGCCCAGGCCGACGCGGCGAAGCCAGTCCTCGGCTTGCGTGCGGGCTTCACGCTCTGGCACGCCCCGGAACTGCAGGCCCGCCATGACGTTTTCCAGCGCGGTGCGCCAGGGCATGAGGCTTTCGGCCTGGAACATGTAGCCCGCGCGGGCGTTGATGCCAGCCAGTGGCTCGCCAAAGATGCGTACCGAGCCCTTGCTTGGCACCAACAGCCCGGCCGCGACGTTGAGCAGCGTGCTCTTGCCGCAGCCGGTGGGCCCCACCACGCTGACAAACTCCCCGGCGCCCACGGTGAGCGAAACATGCTCCACCGCGGTGTAGCGCTGCCCGGGGTTGTCCTTGCTGATGAACGTGCAGGCAACGTCCTGCAACTCGATCGCTGCAGACATCGGGCTTAGCCTTTCGGGTACTTGGCGTTGGCCTTCTTGACGAAGTCGTTGGTGTAAACGGCGTTCAGATCGAGCTTGGCGGCGCCCAGTTTCTCGTCAACGCTTGCCAGCGCGCGGAATGCCGTGTCCGCGCCTTTCGGGGGGATGGTGCCGTCGGGAGACAGTGCAGGCTTGGAGGCGAGGAAACCGTCGATGTAGACCGCGCGGTCACCCAGCAGATAGCTCTCGGGGACGACCTTGATGATGTCGCCGGGGCCCGCCTGCTGAATCCATTTGTTGGCGCGCACCATGGCGTTGGTGAGTGCCTGAACGGTGTTTGGGTTCTTGTCGATGAAGGGCTGCGGGCAGTACAGGCAGCCTGCGGGCATGGGGCCGCCAAAGACCTTTTCAGCCTCGGACACGACACGCGTGTCGGAGATGATCTTGAGGTCGCCGGAGCGCTGCAGCAGCGTGATCACGGGGTCAAGGTTGCTGATGGCGTCGATCTGGCCCGAGCGCATGGCGGCCACGGCGCCGTTGCTGGCGCCCACGCCAATGATGCTGACGTCGCTGGGCTTGAGGCCGGCCTTGGCGAGCACGAAGTTCACCATCACGTTGGTGGAGCTGCCAGGGGCCGTCACGCCGATCTTCTTGCCCTTGAGGTCTGCGATCGACTTGAAGTTGGGCATGGTCTTGGGGTTCACGCCCAGCACGATCTGCGGGGCCAGGCCCTGCAGAACGAAGGCGCGCATGGGCTGGCCCTTGAACTGCATGTTCACGGTGTGTTCGAACGCGCCGGAGACCACGTCGGCACTGCCGCCGACCACGGCCTGCAGGGCACGCGCGCCACCGGCAAAGTCCACGATGTTGACGTCCAGCCCTTCTGCCTTGAAGTAGCCGAGTTGTTCGGCGACAGTGAGCGGCAGGTAGTAGAAGAGGTTCTTGCCACCGACGGCGATGGTGACCTTGGGTTTTTCGATGGCCTGTGCCATCGCAAGGCGGGGCAGGGTGGCTGCGGTCAGGCCGCCAGCAATCACGTGACGTCGGTTCAGCATCGTGCGGGTCTCCTTTTTGGGTATTCACGGACAAGACACCGAAGCCTGGGCGCCGGTGACATTTCAATCATACCCCCGGTGCCATCCGCGCGCAGCCACGCATCAGCGCCAAAGTGACACGGCCAGCGAGACGGTGAGCGTTGCAACCAGATTCAGGGCAAGGCCACACCGCATCATGGTGCGCTGGGGAACCATGCCCGTGCCAAATACGATGGCGTTTGGCGGGGTGGCCACGGGCAGCATGAAGGCGCATGAGGCTGACACGGCGATGGCCGCCGCGATGCCTGCCTCGCTCATGCCCCAGGCGGGCGCGAGCCCCATGACGACCGGAATGATGATTGCCGCACACGCGGTGTTGCTGACGAGTTCCGTCAACATGACCACGAATGCCACCAGTGCCAGCAGGATGAGCCATGTGGGCGCGCCGTTGACCCATGACATGAGCCCCTGTGCCAGAAAGCCGCTGGCGCCTGTGGCTGACATGACCTGGCTGAGCGCGAGCCCTCCGCCGAAAAGCAGCAAGACCCCCCACTGCGTTTGGCGTTCGATGTCGCGCCAGTCGAGAACACCCGTGACTCCGAGCAGTCCAATCGCCGCAAGGGCAACCAGAGTGTCCATGTCTTGATTCAAGCCCAGGAGCCTGCCCAGCGGTTCACCACCTACCCAGCCCGCTACGGTCAGGCAGAAGATCAGAAGGGTCAGACGTCTTTTACTGGTCCAGGTGAAGTCCGAGGCCTCTGTTGCCGTTGTGGGCGTACCTGCCGAACCGAGCTGCGGCCTGAGCAAGACATAGAGGGTGGCAACCATCAATGGCAGGAGCGCCAAGACCAGAGGAATGCCGATGCTCAGCCATTGCACGAAGCTGATGCCTGCCTGGGCTGCGGCGATCGCGTTGGGTGGGCTGCCGACCAAAGTGCCCATGCCGCCGATGCTGGCGCTGTATGCCAGACCCAGCAGCACGAATGCGCGAGTGCGTGCGATGACAGAACCTGCTGCTTCTTGTGTCTCTTGGCCTGGTTCAACACGCAAAAGGCCAAGCGCGAGAGGCAGCATCATCGCCGTGGTAGCGGTGTTGCTGAGCCACATCGAGAGAAACGCCGTGAGACCGAACAAGCCCGCGACTGCGAGTGAAAACCGCCCACGGGTGGCTCGCAGCATGGCATGAGCCAAAGCCCGGTCCAGCCCATGGCGTGACAAGGCCGCTGCCAGCGCGAAGCCGCCGAGGAAGAGAAAGATCACTGGTTGTGCGAACGCGCCTAGCGCATCACGCAGTGTCAATGCCCCGGTGAGCGCGGCAAGCAACGGGACGAGCAGTGCCGTGAGGCTGAGGTGCAGCGCCTGACTGATCCAGAGGCTGCCGGTCAGAACGAACAGCGCCAGCCCGGTCCGTACGCGATCGTCACCTGGAATGAGCAAGTAGCTGGCCACCGCCAGCGATATGCAGATCAGCAGGGTCAGCGGACGCGATGGCATGGCGCTGGGGGATCCTGCGGCAGTCCATCCACGAAGACCTTGAGTTCGCCGGGCTGGAAGGCGGTCCAGGTTTCGTTGCGCGTCAGCGGCGTGGTCACGATCACGGCAGCGCGGTCTCCGGGCTGGTTCACGTCCGCGAAGTTCACGGTCCAGTCTTCGTCCATCAAGGTGGCGGCGGCGAAGGGGTGCTGGCGTACCAGGTAATGGAGGTTGGTGCTGCAGTGTGCCCAAAGCGCCTCACCGTTGGACAGCAGGAAGTTGAAGGTGCCGAATTGCCGTACCTGGGGCACGAGCTCTTGAAGCGTCAGCGTCAGTTCCGGGACGCTGGGCACCCCCGCGTGGGACTTGGCCAACTCCTGCATCAGCCAGCAGAAGGCGCGTTCGCTGTCGGTGCCGCCCACTGGGTGAAAGTGCCCGTGCAGGTGGGGGTGGTAATTCTTCAAGTCGCCGTTGTGGGCGAAGACCCAGTGGCGCCCCCACAGTTCGCGGGTGAAGGGGTGTGCATTTTCCAGGCGCACTTCGCCCACGGTGGCCTTGCGCACGTGGGCGATGATGTTGGTGCTCTTGAGCGGATATTGCCGCAGGAAGGCAGCCATGGGAGACTGCGCCGCGCTTTGCTGGTCAACGAACAGACGCAGGCCTTTGCCTTCAAAGAAGGCGATGCCCCAGCCATCGGCGTGGTGGTCGGTGGCGCCGCCGCGTCGGCTGAAGCCGGTGAAGCTGAAGCTGGCGTCGGTGGGTGTGGCGCAGTTGAGGCCGAGCAGTTGGCACATGGCGGAATCAGGACGGGTGATGGGGTTCTTACTGCGATGTTGCCAGCCTGGGGCGCAAATTCCAAGCGGCCCACAGCGCCAGTGCGCAAATGGCACCCAGCATGATGAAGGTTTCGTTGAAAGCAGCCAGGCGCGCTTCAGCGCCTGCGGTGTTCGACAGAGACACGCCATGTGCGGCCAGACGCCATTCCAGCACCATGCCGCACAGGCTCACCCCAGCGGCACCGCCAAGCATGCGCAGGAAGTTGATGGCGCTGGCTCCTTGGGCGATATGGTCGCGAGCCACACCGCGCATGGAGCCCAGGTTGAGCGAGGGCAGCACAAACCCCAGCCCTATGCGGCCCAGGATGGTCAGGGCCACCAGCCAG
>Ga0073934_10008857_pt1 | contig 13184 bp, 12 predicted proteins | sample LarsenN4metaG_FD_76834 | JGI IMG/M metagenome (GOLD analysis project Ga0073934, IMG submission 76834) | Hot spring sediment bacterial and archeal communities from British Columbia, Canada, to study Microbial Dark Matter (Phase II) - Larsen... ...
CCGGCACGCAACCGGCGAGCACGCAGGCGGTCATCTCCGCCGGGGAGAAATCGCCCTCGGGGCCCACGAGCCAGAGCACACGCGCGGGCGTCTGGCCGAGTTTCGCGCGCGCCTGGGTCACGGTCTGCCGCAGCGGTTTCGCGCCGGCGTGCAGGCTGGCGGTGAGTTTGAGATCGTAGTCTTTCGTGGTGGCGAGAAAGGCGTCCAGTTTCTGCACGGGAGCGATTTCGGGCAGCCACGGGTTGCCGCACTGCTTGGCCGCCTCGATGGCGGTGGTGAGCCATTTCTCCTGTTTCTTGGCGGCGCGGTCGCCGTCGAGGTGGACCTGCGTGCGCTCCGTCAGCAGCGGCACGATGCGCCGCGCGCCCAGCTCGGTGGCTTGGCGCACAATCTCGTCCATCGTCGCGCCCTTGGGCAGGGCCTGCGCGAGCGTGATGGCGGCGGGCAGGGGTGGGGCCTGCCGGGTGCTCTTCACGCGGAGGATCGAGCCGTGCTTCGCCGGGTCGGTGCACTCGCACAGCCACTCGCGTCCGCGCCCGTCGAAGGCTGTCACCGGATCGCCGCGCCCGCAGCGGTTGACGGTGACGAGATGGTGGCTCTCGGCCTCATCGAGCCGAATTTCGGCGGCGTCGGACGTGGCAACGGGAGCGTAGGCGCGGAAGTCGGGCATGGGGTTTTGTTAACCACGGATGCCACGGATAGGCACGGATGAAATGGTGCCCGGAGAGGGGGTCGAACCCACACGCCTTTAGAGGGCGACGGATTTTGAGTCCGTTGCGTCTGCCAATTCCGCCATCCGGGCGAACCAAGGTCGCGAAGGAAAGTCAGCGCCCCGGCAATGTAAACGCTGTTTTGCTGGCAACTGGCCGCAGCGGACAGCGGAGTTGTTGTTGAGCCAGGCCCCTCCTTGGGGTTGTGCTGTTTGAAAGGTGGAGCGGCTTGACCCCAAGCCGCTTCGTTTAGCGCGTTGAGGTCAACGCGCTCCACCCGGCAGGCCATCGCTCACCGCTGGCGGATGGCCAACAGGGCGCGGTGGAGTTGCACGGCGCGCTGCAGGATGCGGTCGGTGAGGGCGGGCACGGGTTCCGGTTTCTTGGGATCGGTTGGGGCGGTGGTGCCGGGATTCGGTGCCGGGGGCGGGCGCGGGTCGCGGTTGCCGTTGCTGAACTCACGGACAAGCGCGGCCTCGTCGTAGCGTTCCTTGTCGAGCTTGCCGTTGATGAGGGCGGCGATTGGCATGCCGCCGTCGGCGGCGTCGTAGGCGCGGCGATCGGTGGCGGCGTCGCCGCGCACCACGACCGTGGGCGCGGGCGTCGAGCCGTCGACCCCGAGGATCAGGGCGCGGGCGGGGAGGGGATCGAGCGCGCGGGCCGCCAGGGCGGGCGTGGCCGGGCTCACGAGGACAAGCAGGGGCTGCTGGGCGTTGCGGCGGGCGGCGAGGACATCGCGCAACATGGCGGCGGAGGCCTCGTCGGCGACGCTGTAGCGCAGGTCGAGCACGAGCGCGCGGTCGGAGGGGACGTTGGAGCGCACGGCCTTTTCGACTTCGGCCAGCGATTTCACGCGCAGGTAGGCAAGGCCCTGGCCGAGATCGGTGAGCTCCGTTCCTGACGATGAAGAACAGAAAACCGAGGACAGAAAGCAGAGCAGAAGAACGAATCGATATGGGTTGATCACCGGGAAAAGAGAAATCGTAGGCAGCGCGCTTGCGCGCGCCAAAGCACAGATTGCGCGACCATCCGCCGGCGCTCTGCTTTGGCGTGACAAGAGGTCGCTGTCTACGGTTGGAGAAAGACAATTCATGGTTGGTTGAGCTGGCGGGCGCCAATGTCGCGCCGGAAATATCTGGAGGTGCACTGGATCTGGTCGCAGACGGTGTAGGCGCGGGCGGCGGCCTCGCGCAGCGTCGGTGCGAGGGCGGTGACGCCGAGGACGCGGCCGCCGTTGGTGACGAGGTCGCCGGCGGCATTGCGCGCGGTGCCCGCGTGGTAGACAAAGGTGTCGGGAGGGAGTTGGGCAGGGAGCTTGATGACGTCGCCCTTCGGGAATTTTTCCGGATAGCCTTTGGCGGCGATGACGACGCACAGCGCGGCGTCGGAGCGCACCTCGAGTTTCATGCCCTGCAGTCCGCCGCGGGCCGCGGCCCAGAGCAAGGTCAGCACGTCGGTCTTCAGCCGGGGCAGGACGACCTGCGTCTCGGGGTCGCCGAAGCGCGTGTTGTATTCGAGCACGCTTGGGCCGGATGGGGTGAGCATGACGCCGATGAAGAGCGTGCCGCGGAAATCGATGCCCTCGGCGGCGATGGCGTCGACGGAAGGCCGCACAATCTCGCGGTCGATGCGGGCGAGCAGGTCCGGCGTGACGACCTCGGCGGGCGAATAGGTGCCCATGCCGCCGGTGTTGGGACCGGTGTCGCCATCGCCCGCGCGCTTGTGGTCCTGCGAGGCGGGCAGGATGACGTAGTCGCGGCCGGACACGACGACGAGGATGGAGGTCTCGTCGCCGGTGAGGCAGTCCTCGATGAGGATCTGGCTGCCGGCGGAGCCGAATTTGTTGCCGGCGAGCATGTCGTGGATCGCGGTCTCGGCCTCCGCGAGGGTCTGCGCGACGACCACGCCCTTGCCCGCGGCGAGGCCGTCGGCCTTGATGACGATGGGCGCGCCGCGCTGGCGCACATAGGCGAGGGCGGGGGCCACCCCGGTGAAGATGCCGGTCGGTGCGGTCGGGATGCGGTGTTTCAGCAGGATCTGCTTGGTGAAGACCTTGGAGGCCTCGAGGCGGGCGCCGTCGGCCTTGGGGCCGTAGGCGGGGATGCCGGTCTGGGTGAGGGCATCAACGAGACCAAGCGACAGCGGCACCTCGGGACCGACGACGACGAAGTCCACCTTCTCGGCCTGCGCGAGCCGGACGAGGCCCGGGATGTCGTCGGCCGCGACGGGAAAGCAGGCGGCATCCTGGGCGATGCCGGCGTTGCCCGGTGCGCAGACCACCCGCGGCTTTGCCGGCGAGGCGAGCAGGGCGCGGACGAGGGCGTGCTCGCGACCGCCGCCACCGACGACGAGGACGGAAGAGGGGAGGTTTTCTTTAACCACAGATGGACACAAATGGACACAGATGGAGGGTGTCGTAAAGACGAGGTTGCAAGATGACTCACCGCGCGTTGGCGGCCACTGGTCGTTCCCTGGTTGCGGAGCGGATGGGTCGCATTGATGGACAAGCAATGAGCAGAAACCCCATGACGGTGGCCGCGGTGATGTTTGCCCTCGGCCTTCTGGCGACGACCAGGGCGGAGGAATGGGTGGCCGACGGGAAATTCGACCGTGAAAAGGAGTGGGCCGGGGCGCGGGTGCTCGAGGCGGGGCGGGGTGTGACGGTGCTGCTGAAGCAGGGGGACGGGATGGTGGCGATCGGGGTGGTGACAGGTTGTGAGTTCCCGGCCTATGTGGATCTCTTTGTCGAGACCAGAGATGGCGTGATCTGGAATCTGCACGCCTCGATGCAACAGGGGGAGCGGACGGTGGCGGGATGCGGATGGGACGACCGCAATCCCGCAACGAGGTGGGGGCGGCAAAAAGATTGGAAGGTGAATACCAGACGGCCGTTGAAAGAGCGGGCGAATGACGACCCGTTGACGAAGGCGAGTTTTCCGCCCGCGGAGGGCTACGAGTTCGTGATCGAGCGGGCGAAGCTGGACGGCGGCGCGAAGCGGTTGCGCGTCGAGGTGCGCGATTTCACCGGGAAGGCGGCGGACATCGTCTTCCCGGCCGGGTCCTCGCGCTTCGAGCCGGGCGGCTGGTGGGAACTGCGCTTCGAGTAGCAGGCGGCGGGCTCAGAGCACCTGCAGCGTCTTGCGGTAGAATTGGACGACCTCGTCGGGCTTGTCGGTGAAGAGGACGTAGTCGCGCATCCACGAGGGGGCGCGGCGCTCGGTGATCATGGTCTCGATCTGCTTGCGCAGGGGGCCCCAGAAGCCGGCGTTGTAGAAGACGTAGGGGGTGCGGGGGCGGATGCCGAGCTTGAGGTTGCACATCTCGATGCCGATTTCCTCGAGGGTGCCGACGCCGCCGACGTTGAAGATGCAAAAATCGGCGACCTCGAACCATTTTTGCCGGAAGTGGCGGGCGGATTCCTGGAAGGTGTTGAAGAAATCGACGCCGAGCTCGGGGGGCTGGGCCTCGAGCTCGAGGAAGCAGGCACCGGTGAGCGCGCCCTTGCCGCGGGCCGTCTCGGTGGCGAGGGGCATGACGCCGCCGCCGCCGCCGGTGAGGACGCCGATGTTGGGGCCGATGAAGGTGCTGAGCTGCTCGACGAGGCCGGAGATGCGCGCGGTGTCCTCCTGCTCCAGCTCGACGGCGGAGCCGTAGAAGGCGAGGATGGGGCACTCCTGGAACTTGCGGGCGTTCTCCTCGCGGACGAAGAAGCCGTGGCCCTTCTTGTAGGTGTGGAGGTAGAGGTCCTTCGTCATCTCGTCATACCAGTAGACGGCGATGCCGAGGGAGTGGAAGGTGTCGAGGCGGGCGTGGGCGTTGCTCGACAGGAAGTAGCCGTGGGTGCGCGAGGCGCGGCGGAAAATGAGGCGCTTGAGCTTCACGTCGGCCAGCCGGGTGACGAGCTCCATGTGCTCGAGCAGGTCGGGGAAGAAGTCGACGACGAGCGTGTCGGCGTCGGGCTCATGCTCGTCGAGGGCCTGGATCATGGTGCGGGCGCCGAGCGGGCAGGCCTCGCCCTCGAGGAGTTTCTTGAGGTCGTCGTTGGTGCGGACGAGGACGGCGCGGTTCTCCATGGTGGCGGTCTGGCCGCGGACGGTGATGGAGGTCCGCGGCTTGGCTTGGCCGCTGTCGCGGGCGGGGAATTCATCGAGGCACTTGTAGAGGCCGGCCGTGGTGCCGAGGAGCCGCTGGCGGCGTTTGGTGAGCGAGCGGGCCTCGGTGTCCTCGGCGGGTTCGGCGCGGTAGATCTCGACCGAGACCATGGGGTTCACGACGGGCTGGTTGCCGGTGTTGTAGATCTCGAGCATGACGTTCGTGCCGAAGGTCTTCACGGGGTCGAGGAGCACGGCGCTGGTATGGAGACCGAAGTTGCCGGCGCCGGGGCTGAGGACGACGTAGTGCTCCTTCAGATACATCGAGCAACTGGTGAGGATGCCCGAGTGCGGCGGGATGGTAAGCATGTCCACGTCGTGCCGGAGCTGGACCTTGTCGAGGAAACCACGGCCGGCGTAGCCGGAGACGATGTGCTCGAAGTTCAGGCGTTGGAGGCGGGGCTGGAGGGTATAGCGGACGCGGTGGGGCGTGAAGAAGACATGGCCCTGCGAGTCGATGCTGATGGTGTTGGGGAGCTTCAGCTGGTTGTCCTTGAGGGCCTGCCAGATCTCGGCGGTGGAGAGCTTGGCGGCGGCGGGGGCGAAAAAGAGCCGGCCGGCCGGCGTGCCGGGGCGGAGAAGTTTCTTCCAGTAGGAGGCGTTGGGGAAGCTGGAGTCGTAGATGGAAGCCTCGGCCTCGAGGAGCAGGCGGTTGCCGTCCACCGTGGGGGCCCCGCGCACCACCATCTCGATGCCGATGCGGGCCAGCGAGCTGCGCTCGGTGAACCGGAGGTCGGCGAGGTGGGACTTGAGGAAATCCATCTCCGCCGGGTGGCGGGGCCAGAAAACGAGGGTCAGGGACGCCGTCTCGTCTTTCCGGGGTTTGATGGTGAGGATCTGGCCGTCGGTGCTGTGCCAGAATTGGTTTTCGTTCATGGGATTGGCGAGGGTGGGGCGGGGTCGCGGCGGTGACAAGTCCGGCCTTGGGCCTCGAAATCGGCGCCGGATCCGGCAAAGGGGTTGATTTTTCGGGGGGCGCCGCCCAAGTTTCGCGGCTTTTACGGCAACAAATCCGCCCGGGCCGTTTCTCAACCGGGCTCCCCCATCATGAAACGATTCAGTCTTCTCAGTGTGATCTTGGCCGGCGCGACCCTCGTCTGCGCGCAGAATCCGGTGAAATTCGACGTTCCCGGCGCGAATGACAGCAAGCCCGCGCCCGCGAACAACAAGGCCGCCCCCGCTTCCGCCCCGGCCCAGGCCGCACCGAAGCCGGCCGCCACCACACCGGCCGCGCCCGCGCCCGAGATCAAGTTCACCGAGGCCCAATTGCTCGAGACCTACGGGTGGATCCTCGGCCGCCAGATGCGCTTCGCCGAGCTGGAGTTCACGCCCGAGCAGATGCGCGCCGTCACCGCCGGCATGACGAACGCCGCCGCCGCCAAGGAGGCCCCGGCCAACGCGGACCAGATGGGCCAGCAACTCCAGGAGCTGCTCGGCGGAAAGCAGACGCGTTTCCTCACCAAGGTGCGCAACCAGAACCTGGCTGACCAGCTGTCGTTCTTCATCAAGCTGAAGGAAAACAAGAACGTGATCGAGCTGCCCACGGGCCTGCGGTATGAGATGCTCAAGGTCGGCACCGGTGCGCAGCCCAAGCCCGGCCAGGTGGCCAAGATCCACTACAAGCTCTCCTTCCTCAACGGCCAGGTGGTCGAGGATTCCAACGCCCGCGGCCAGCCCATCGAGCTGCTGCTGCAGGACGGCTACGCCATCTCCGGCATGATCGAAGGCCTGTTGCTCACCAAGGTGGGCGGCAAGGTGAAGCTCTACGTGCCCGCGCATCTCGCCTACGGCGACGAGGGCAACCAAGGCATCCCTCCCGGTGCGACCCTGATCTTCGAGGTCGACCTGCTCGAGGTGAAGGACGCCCCGAAACCCGAGGCCGAGGCGAAGAAATAAGCCGCGCCCAGACGACCGTATCAGCGCCTCCCTTGGGAGGCGCTTTTTTGTGACCGGGCGGGGAGCTTGCGCCACGGCGCGCCGCCGTGTTGGCTCGCCGCCGATGAACACGCCCGCGCCCAACCTCTACCTCGTCGGCTTCGCCGGCACAGGTAAGAGCACGATCGGCTGGCTCGTGGCGCGGGAGCTTGGTTTTGCCTTCTTCGACACCGACCACGAGATCGAGCAGAGACACGGCAAACCCGTCGCACAGATCTTTGCCGGGGAAGGTGAAGCGGCGTTTCGCGAGCTTGAGCGCCGGCTCGTGGCGGAGCAACTGCCCGCGGCGGCGGCCGTCGTGGCCTGCGGCGGCGGCTTGATCGTGCCGGCCGGGCGGCTGGAGTTGCTCAAGGAGCACGGGGTGGTGGTGTGCCTGCATGCGCCGCTCGAGGTGTTGGTCGAGCGGACCCGGCGCACCGCCCACAGGCCGTTGCTGGCCGGCGAGGACCGGGAGAGGAAAGTGCGGGAGCTGTTTGCCGCGCGCGAGCCCATCTACCGCCGCGCCGGCACGATGGTGCTGACCGGCGGACGGACCAAGCACGACATCGTGGAGCACGTCCTGCGCGTCTACCGCGAGGAGGCGCGGGCATGGAAGCCGGACGGACAGACATGAATCCGGGGGAGCGCGAGCGGCTGCGGCTGAGGTTGCGCGAGGCTGGCTTCGACGTCGTGCGGTTCGCCCGCATCGAGGACGCTGCCGGCGGGTCGCTCGCCGGCTGGCTGGCGGCGGGCCACCACGCCGACATGGCATGGATGCAGCGCACCGCGGCCAAGCGCATGGATGCGCGGCTGGTCCTCTCGGGCGCAAACACGGTCATCGTGCTCGGGGTGAATTACCTGGCCGCGGCCGATGACCCGACCGCCGGCACCCGGCCGGTCTGGGCGCGGTATGCGCTGCATGACGATTATCACGATACCATCAAGACGGGCTTGGTGAAGGCGGGGCAGATCCTGGAGGAAGCATCCGGCTGCACCTCTCAGGACTACCGCTATTACGTGGACACCGGGCCGGTGTTGGAGCGCGGCTGGGCGGCGCGGGCCGGGGCGGGTTTTCTGGGCAAGAACGGCATGCTCATCTCGCCGGAGCACGGCAACTGGCTCTTCCTGTCGGCCATCCTCACGCGTCTCGCGATTCCGCCCGACGAGCCGCTGCGGCCGCACGTCCCGCGACGCGGGGGCGAGGAGCCGGCGGGCCTGCTCTGCGGGAAATGCACCCGCTGTCTCGACGCGTGCCCGACGGATGCGTTCCCCGCACCGGGAGTGGTGGACGCGCGGCGCTGCATCTCGTATCAGACGATTGAGAACAAGGGTGTCATTCCGCGCGAGCTGCGTGCGGGCATCGGAGCGCGCATCTACGGCTGCGATGTCTGCCTGGAAGTCTGTCCGTGGAACCGCTGGGCGCGGGCCGGCCGGAGCCTCCTGCTGGCCGCACGCGGCGATATCGCCGCGCTGCCGTTATGCGAAATTCTTGCACTGACGCCGGCGCGCTTCGCGGAGATGTTTCGCGGCACGGCGATCAAGCGGCTGAAGCTCACCGGTCTGCTGCGCAACGCCTGTGTCGTGGCCGGCAACTCCGGCGACGCGTCCCTCGTCGAGCCCCTGTGCCGGCTGGCCGCGCATGAATCGCCCGTGGTGCGCGTGCATGCGGTGTGGGCGGTGCGCCGGCTGGCCGGGGACGCCGCCGGCGAATTGCTCGCCCGCGCGCAGGCGGGGGAAACGGACCCCCTCGTGCTGGCCGAATACGCCGGTTAAGCGCGGGCGCCGAAAAACTCCCGCATCTTCTCCGTGAAGAGCCGGGGCGGGCGGACCGGCTCGCCGGCAAGATTGATGAAGCCGTGCAGGCTGAATCCGGTGACAAGGAGTTCGTCGCCGCGCTTCACCTCATAGTCGAGCCGGATGCGCATGAGGGGTTTCTCCTTCAGGCGGGTGATGACGGTGATCGTGTCGTCGTAGAGGGCGGGGCGGAAATATTTCGCGCCGATCTCGATCACGGGCAGCCGATAGCCCTGCTTTTCCAGCTCCCGGTAAGGCAGGCCGCATTCCCTGAGCAGGGTGGTGCGGCCGACCTCGAACCACGGCAGGTAGCTGCCATGGTAGACGATGCCCATCATGTCGGTCTCGGCGTAGCGGACGATGATCTGGGTGCGGGATTCGATCATGGCAGGATCAATCGAACAAAATGCGCGCGGAGTCGAGCCAGGTGCGGGCGTGGGCGTGCTCCCGCCCGCCCGCGCCGAGGCGCGTGCGCAGTTCCGGTTCGGCGATGAGCCGGGCGAAGGCAGCGGTCAGTCCGGCTCCGTCCTGCTCGGGCACCAGCAGGCCCGTGACCCCGTCGCGCACCGCCTCGGCCACGCCGCCGGTGGCAAAGGCCACGACGGGCAGGCCGTGCGCGCCGGCCTCCAGATAGACGAGTCCGAAGCCCTCGACGCTGTGTCCGTGGGGTGAACTGGTCATGGCGAAGATGTCCGCGCTGGCATAGTAACGCGGCAGATCCGCATCGGCGACGGCACCGTGAAACCGCACCGGGAATCCGGCGCCGGCGGCCTGGGCCTCGAGCTGCGCCTTGTATTCGGGCCGCCGGCAGTCGCCGACGATCCAATATTCCAGGCGGGCCTTCATCTCCGCGGGGAGGCGGGTGAGGGCGTCGATGACATGGTGCTGGCCCTTGCGCGGGTGGAGGCGCGCCACGGTGAGCACCACCACGCGGTCGCGTGCGGCCGGTTGTGCGCTCACCAGGGGTGTTGTGTGTGCAAAATCCGAGCGCAGTGCGCAGGGGGCCACGGCGATCCCCTCGGGGGGCAGGGCGAAGTCCTCGACGAGGAGCCGGCGCGCGAATTCGTTGGCGACGCTGAGACGGTCGGCCCGTTGGAAAAGCCTCCGCGCCGTCCAGCGGGTCAACGGACGCGAGGCCAGGCTCCGGATTTCGGAACCGTGCAGCGTTATGACCATACGACCGGGGTGGGTGGACTTGAAATATTGCAGCAGGAGCAGAGCGAAGATTGGGCCGGGCTCCGGCACATAGAGCAGTGCTTGGCGCAGCAACCGGCGGCGGCGGAACATCTCCCGCGCGACGCGCCATTGGCTGGGTAGGTCGTGCGTGCCCATCATGGGCAACCGGCGCAGCTCAAACGGCCAGGGGGGGTCCGGTTGATTGGTGGAGGGCGCCCAGACCTGGACGTTGTATCCGAGCTGGGCGGCGGCCCGGGCCATTTCGGCCGCGTAGACCGCGATGCCCCCACGCTGGGGGTGAAATTCATGCGTCACCATCACCAACGGACGCCGGGAGGGATGAGAAGATTGGTCCAAATTGGTGAGGGAAGCGGAGGGTCGGTTTGGCGTCCGGGGTGGCATGGGCCAAGCGAATATTTCGTCTATCGGCCCAGTGAACGCGCAAGGTCATCCGCGGACGCGATTTCGGGAGGCAAGCGCGATTTTCCGGAGGAAAAATTTGGGTTTACACTCCCGAGGGGTCTTCATACTTACAGGGCATATGGCACCCGCAGGTAACAGCGCATCTGGCTTCCAACTGAAACCGTTTACCCCGGAGGATGATGCGAATTTGCGCGAGTCCTTGAAGCGTTGCTCGGCAGCGACTTACGAGGCGGCCGCGCAGTTCCGCAAGACCGGCAACACCGAGCACCTGCCCGCCGTGGTCCTCGGTATCATCGAACGCTACGTCGAGCCCGACCTCCGCGCCAAGCTCAAGGATGCCGACGACGACCTGCGCATCATCGAGGATCTGGGCATCGATTCGCTGACCATGATGGAAATCGTCATCCTCGTGGAAGATGTGCTGCAAATGTCCATCAACAACGAGGAACTCCGCCACCTCCGCAGCGTCGGCGATGTGAAGACCTTCATCGAGTGCAAGGTCCGCGGTCTGCCCCTGCCCAAACCCACGAAATTCATCCCCATCGAGCAGATTGTGTCGGTCATGCCGATCCAACCGCCGTTCCTCTTTCTCAGCGAGGCCTCGGTCAATGCCCACGGCGCCAACGCCAAATACAAGATCAGCGGCCAGGAGTTTTTCCTACAGGGCCACTTCAAGGACAATCCCGTGCTGCCCGCCTCCATCATGCTCGAGGCCCTCGGCCAGCTCGCGGTCCTCTTTCTCCTTGAGGGCCAGGTTGGCGAACCGGGAAAAACCGTGGACCCCAAGACCATTTTCTTCACCTCGTGCGAAGGCGTCCGTTGCCACCGGGTCTGCCGTCCGGGTGACGTGCTGACCCTCTCCATCAAGCCCAAGCGTCTCAAGCTGCCGCTCGCCACGTTCGAGGGCCAGATCCGCGTCGGCCAGGAAAAGGCGGCATTGGCCGAGGAAATCACACTCACCTACGCGCACGCCAACGAGATGGCGGCGCCGGTTGCCGAGCCGCAAACCCAACCGTCGGCCGCACCCGCTGAGCATCAGAAGGCGGCCAGCGCCTGACCCCGGCCCGTCCGAACCGGCCGGGTGGTTGACCACCCCGGCAAAACTGTTTCGATTCGCCGTCTGACGCGCGGGCACCGCGCGCCTCCGATCCAACCTCATGCGCAAAGTCTACGTCACCGGCCTCGGTTTCATCACCAGCATAGGCAACGATGCCCCCAGTGTCACCGAGAGCCTGCGTGAATTGCGCCACGGCATCGTCAGCTACCCGCCGTTTCAGAAACCCGACGTGCCGGTGAAGGTCGCCGCACCCATCCGCGACTTCAACACCGACTCGGTGGACGCCGAGGACTGGGTCTTCCCTGCCCGCTACAGCATCAAGCGGGAAATCCTCCGCGGCATGGCACCACATGGCGTCTATTCCTACTGCGCCTTTCAGCAGGCCTTGGAGGATGCCAGGCTGAATGAGGCCGACGTGTCCAATCCCAACACCGGACTCTACGCGGCCTCCGCGGGTTCACCCTTCCTGCTCGGCTACCATCTCGACAAGATGCGGAAGCAGGGCGTCATGCGCTGTCCGCCGCTGGGCATCGTGGCTTCCATCGCGGGCACGGTGAACTTCAACCTCGTCTCGCATTTCAAGATCAAGGGCGCATCGACGGGCTTCTCCTCCGCCTGCGCCTCGTCCGCGCACGCACTCGGTTTCGCTTACGACGAGATCGCCCTCGGCCGCCAGGAACGCATGTTCGTCGTCGGCGCCGAGGATGGCAACGTCGAGAGCATCCTGCCTTTCGCGGGCATGCGCGCCCTCAGCATCCAGAGCGATCCCTCGATTGCGTCCCGGCCTTTCGACGTCGGGCGCGACGGCTTCGTCGGCACTGGCGGCGCCACCGTGCTGGTGCTCGAAAGCGAGGAAGAGGTCGCGCGCCGCGGTGCCCGGGTATACTGTGAGGTCGCCGGCTGGGGCCAGGCCTCCGATGGTTACAATGTCGCCATCTCCCATCCCGACGGCACCGGACTGCGGACCGCCGTAGAGAACGCCCTCAGGTCCGCCGATATCGCGCCCGAGGCGGTGGATTACGTCAATGCCCACGCCACCTCCACGCCGATCGGCGACATCTCGGAAGCCAAGGCCCTGAAGGCGGTCTTCGGTCCGTCAGCGGCCACGCGTCCGGCCATCAGCAGCACGAAGGCCCTGACCGGCCACGGTCTCTCGCTGGCCGGCGCCATGGAGGCCGCGTTCTGCGCGCTGGCGATCCGCGAAGGGTTCATGCCCGGCTCGGCCCACATCGCGAAGCTCGATCCGGCCTGCGAAGGGCTGAACATCATCCGCGCCACTCTCCCCAACCGCCCCAACGTCGTGCTCAGCAACAGCAGCGGGTTCGGCGGCGCCAATGTCTGCCTCGTCTTCAGGAGCGCCGCCTGAGCCGCGCCCCATGAGCACGACGCTGTCCGCCCGTTACCGCACCGCCTTTGTCACCGGCGCAAGCACCGGCTTGGGCTTGGCGTTTGCCGAGATGCTGCTCGCCGAGGGCGTGCAGGTCTGGGGCACGGCGCGTGACCTCAAGCGCCTGCCCGCGCGCGCAGGTTTCCATCCGGTCGCGCTTGAACTCTCCGATGGCGCCGCCGCCGAGACCGCCTTCCTCGCCGCCGAGGGCGCGGCGGGTGGTTTCGACCTTGTGATCAACAACGCCGGGTTCGGAGCTTTCGGAGCTTTTGCGGAGACGGATTTCGCCGTCTGGCAGCGGCAGATCGAGATCATGCTCGTGAACACCGCGCGTCTCGGCCACATCGCCCTGCGCGGGATGCTCCGGCGGAACCGCGGCGCGCTTGTCAACGTATCCTCGCTCGCCGCCGAATTCCCGCTGCCCTACCAGTCCGCCTACAATCTCGTGAAGGCCGGCCTGTCCGCCCTCAGCGAAAGCCTGATCCTCGAGACACGCGGCACCGGCATCATCGTCATCGATTTCCGGCCGGGCGATTATCGCACGGATTTCTAAACCTCGGTCCGGCGCCCCG
>Ga0073934_10008859_pt1 | contig 13183 bp, 13 predicted proteins | sample LarsenN4metaG_FD_76834 | JGI IMG/M metagenome (GOLD analysis project Ga0073934, IMG submission 76834) | Hot spring sediment bacterial and archeal communities from British Columbia, Canada, to study Microbial Dark Matter (Phase II) - Larsen... ...
GATCGTCACGACCGACCCAGCCTCCACCCTGGCGGATGTCTTCGATCAGGAGATCGGACATCATGTCACACCGATTGCAGGGGTCCCCAATTTGTCCGCGATGGAGATTGATCCAGACAAAGCCACGCAGGAGTATATCGACCGCGCGATGGCTCCCATCCGTGCCGCTTTTCCTCCACAGATTGTCCAGGTGATGGAGGAGCAAATGAGCGGTCCGTGTACAGCAGAGGTGGCTGCCTTTGACCGCTTCACGGACTTTCTGGATGTACCAGAAAACAATGGCGTTATTTTTGACATCGTGATCTTCGATACGGCTCCCACGGGTCACACGATCCGTTTGCTCGAACTCCCTGCGGAGTGGAGCCAGTCTATCGATGCCGCGAGCGCGGGCAGCGGTCAAACCTGCCTTGGACCTGCGGCTGCCATTCAGGACGCCAAACACAAATATGAGCGCGCGCTTTCGGCCATGCGGCAATCGGAGCAAACCCGTTTTGTGTTCGTTCTGCATCCTGAGGCCATTTCGATCAAGGAAACCCGCCGCGCCATTGACGAACTGATCAAATTGGATATCGAAAATTTCGGTCTAATTGTCAATGGCATCATTCCGCGTGAGGGCATTCGGAATCCGCTCTTTGCGGCTCGAGCAAACATGCAGGCGCGTTACTTGACGCAAATCGAGTCTGACTTCCCTTATCCCAAACAACGCATGACTCTGCTTGCAGACGAAATCAAAGGGGTACTGAAACTGCGTGAAGTGGGAAAAATCTTCTTCGATGGCGAAGAAGCAGTACAGGTGGATGAATCAGTAGACGTCCAGTTGCTGGATGAGTCATTTGCGTCCTCCCTTGACCTTGTACGGACACTGGTGGAACCCCATGGTCGTCGGCGGACTGTTTTCTTCGCTGGCAAAGGCGGCGTAGGCAAGACGGTGGCATCGTGCATCACTGCCGTCTGGTTGGCGCGGCAGGGACACAAAACTTTATTGTTGACCACCGATCCCGCCGCGCATTTGGGTGATGTGCTGGATACACCGGTTGGCGATGAGGTTACGGCGGTTAACGGACAACTGAATCTATGGGCGGTAAATATTGACCCGAAAGCTGCAGCAGAAACTTATAAGAAACGCATCCTCGATGACGCACGCCAGCGCGGACGACCAGAATCTGCAATTAAGATGATGGAAGAGGAACTCGACTCGCCCTGCACGGAGGAGATGGCAGCGTTTGATAAATTCATCGAATACGCCTCGCAGGAAGAATGGGACTCCGTGATCTTCGACACTGCGCCGACAGGTCACACATTGCGGCTACTGGAATTGCCCGTGGACTGGAGCAAGCAGATCGACGTGAAGGTTTTTGCCTCGGTGGACGGGACGGCTGCAGATGATGTTGCGAAAGAGCGATTTGGAAAAGTCATCGAAATGATGTCTGATCCTGAACAAAGCACGTTCGCATTTGTGATGTATCCCGAAGCGACGCCCATCCTCGAAGCCTGGCGCGCCGCGCAGGAACTTGGTACGGTTGGCGTTCATGCCGGATTGGTGGTCGCCAACATGGTCATCCCACCTGAGCAAACCACCACACCCTTTGTCCAATCCCGTCGCGTCATGCAAGAGAATTATCTCAAAGAAATTGTGCAGCGGTTTCATGTCCCACTGGTGCAAATCCCATTACTGCCACACGAGATCAAAGGTTTGAAGATGCTGATCGAACTCGGTGACCAGATGTATGGTATGGAAAAAGTAGTGGCATGAGCAAACCAGTTCTTGTTCAAATTGTTGGTGCGCCGATTGCGTGCAAAGATGGTGTGAAGGATTCATGGCGTGAAGTGTCTGCCTGGGCAGCAGGACAGTTAAGGACATACTTCGGCGATGATGTGCAAGTGAAGTACTACGATCTGTTCGACGCTGATTGTCCGCCCGTGCCCATTGGATCGGAGTTACCGCTGGTATTCGTGAACAACGAAGTTGTGATCAGCGGTGGGAAAATTTCCATTCCCGTCATCCGCAGCAAAATTACTTCCATCCTTGAAAAGGAGATGGCATGAAACGCCAGGCAATGAGCCTGCAAGTTTCAACTGAGAATCAATATGGGTGGGGAACCCGCAAAGGAGTTGATTATGACTGACCAAGCAATTAATGACATCGAAGTTGCGTCGCCTTCCGTGGTGAAACAGGCAGCGCGGAACTTCGCCAGCACGCTGGCAGAAACGCCGGAATTCAAGTCCTTCGAACAGGCAGCAGAGCGCTTTCGACAAGACCAGGCCGCGCAGCAGGCGATGAAAGTCTTCAAGGAAAAACAAAGGGACTGGCGTGCACTAATCATGCTTAATGCGCTCAGTCCCGAACAGCGTACGGAACTGGAAATCCTGAAAAACGCGTTTTTGGATCAGTCCATTGTGCAGGAATATTTCAAAGCGCAAATGGAACTCGCAAACTTATGTCAAACATTGGGCGACGCGCTCTCTGAATCCATTGGTTTGAACTATGCCGCAGCCTGCGGTGTGAGTTGTTGTGGGTAGGAGGCAGCGATGTTAACCACGTTATCCCCCGAGCTGCAGGAAGCCACTCAATCTTTCATTGATCATCTGCTGGCGTCAGAAGCGTTCATGCACTATCAAGAGTCTCGCACCACCATCCACGAGGATTCAGAGGTGAATACAATCATGGAACGTCTCAGCAATGCACAAGCTACCGTCCGACAACAACAGGCCACCGGCGGTGTCGGCCAGGCAGAGGTTGATTCCTTGCGCTTAATTCAACAGAGAGCGCTGCGCAATCCGGTTATCCTGGATTACGCCCAGGCCCAGCAAGAAGCAGTGGAGTTCCTGCGCGAGATCAATGGCGAGATCAGCCAGCTATTAGGCATTGACTTTGCCTCGTTCGCCAATCATTCTACTTGCTAAGGATACAGAACCTATGCCACTCTATGATTATCAATGTAAACGCTGTCAGAACGTTTTTGAAGTCCGCGCGACCTTCAAGGAAAAAGAGGCAGGATTGGAACCAGAGTGCCCCGAGTGTCAAAGTAAGAAGACGCATCAACTCCTAACGTCGGGCCTATTTCTGCGGAAAAGTGATGATGGCGCCGACTTGACATGGCCGGGCTGCGGACCGAATGCCGGTCCGAGATGTTGCGGCGGATAAGTTAGCGTTTTATCCACTGCCTTTTCGCAGCATCTCAGCATATTCGTTAGGCATATCACTGGCTTCAATTGCCTTTGCAGCGCGTTCCACATCATATGGAACGCGCTTGAAGTTAACAACAAGATTGCGATTGTTCACCTCTAAGACAACATAGCAGGCTTGGGGGTTGCCGTCCTTCGGCTTGCCCACACTGCCTGCATTCACTACATGCCGTCCACTGGGGAGGATTCTGTGATAGGGGATATGGGTATGGCCACAGACGAGCACATCTGCCTGCGTCATATCCAAAAGGCGTTCCAAACTTGCATCGGGCCGGTTCTCGAACAGGTATTCATTGATCTTCCGCGGACTGCCATGTACCAGCTGGACGCGGAGTCCATCCAGGTCCAATGGAATCTGGCCAGTAAGCTGACGCAGATAGAGTTTATTCTCGTCGGTAGTGTTTTGATTGGACCAGGCAATGGAGCGCTTACCTAATTCTTCTGCTACTTTGCTTGTGTACGCACAGCCGCAGTCATCACTGTTGTTTCCGACGCCCTGATCATAGTTTCCCATCAGTGTCGGAATATTTCGTTCCCGAATCGTCTCAATCACATCGTTGGGAAACGTGCCATAGCCAACTAGATCGCCCAGACAATATAGCGGGGAGAACTCACCCGCGTCTATGTCTGCCAAGACCGCTTGTAGGGCTGGTAAATTACCGTGGATATCACCAAAAATCGTCACCTGATTCATCTCATTTCCTTTCTACTTCGGTCAATCATAAGTAGCAGGTATTGGATCCGGACTGTTAATTCGCGAGCCGTATCTTCAAAGACATTCTCTTGGGCTTTCAGGTTGCCTACCATAGCTGCGGGATCGGGGAAGCTCCAATGAATATGCTGAGGTTCACCGGGGAATATCGGGCATACCTCGCGTACCCGATCGCAGACAGTGATGACATAATCGAAGTCCTGCCCCAAATATTCCTCCAGGTGCTTGGATCGGTGTGTCATCAGATCAATGCCCCTCCCCGACATGACCTTTATTGCCAGAGGATGAACCTCAGATGGCTCTGTGCCAGCGCTGAAAACTTCCACTCTGTTACGACCCAATTCACGTAAAAGACCTTCAGCCATTTGGGAGCGAGCACTGTTATGTGTACATAGAAACAATACGCGTACTGGGGACTCGGATAGAGCTTGAGTTTGAGGCTCGGGCCTAGATATAGGTTCACTTACTCCCGGATGCAAAGCCTGGCCTGTGTCCAAGTACATTTGGCGGAACTGGTCAAGGTTCAGACTGTAGTAAATGTCCCTCGCATCTGCCGAGCTGCGGCGCTCACTCACTAATTGTTGAAGCCGTAGCCGTTTAAGATGGTAAGAAATCAAATTGTGTGGCTGCTTGATCTGCTTTACGAGTTCTTCTACCCGATGGTCACTTCTAGACAGGGATAGCAATATCCGCCAGCGGATATCATGTGCCAGAAGCTTGAGAAATTCAAGGGGACGAGTATTTGCCTGTGCCGCTCTCATATCTACCTCTTTAAAATTATTTCAAATTGGTTTGAAATATATTATAAATTCAGTAAAAGCACAAGAGGCAGATGTATTTAGTCATCAGGAGGATAGTGGGCTATTTACTCCAGTGCATCTGAAATTATGTTGCCCTATCTGTTTGGATAAGCCGGCAGGAGGCTGGGACAGAAATTTTTATTCCTCGCATCGGGTGGTGGAAACCAAAAGATAGTGAGACCCACGTCACTCTATCTTGAAAGTAAGATTCTATAGGCCGCATAATAGTGCCACCCATTGATTGGTGCACTACTATGCGTTGGGTTCAGGGAATCGTGTTTTGCCAAAAATACTGTTCCTGGATTAATGTGCTGCGACTTCATCATACCCAACTCTTCCCAAAGGCAATCCTTTGTCGGCAGCTGGAGCAGTGCCCTGCGTCAAGCGATAAAGACCAAAAGATAGAAAGACGTACGTCTTTCCATCTGAATTACGAAAAGAGATGGAAAGTCATATGACATTCTATCTTGGCAGAAATTCAAGGACGGTCAGATTAATTCAGCAACAAGACGCCATGGAAAAACGGTTTGGACATTCGTGGACAATTGTCTCGACCTTGACGTATTAGCCCAAAATTGCTTGACAGACCAAACGGGACACTATAAAATCACCGAGATTAATAAAGCGCACTAACATTTTGTGTTCAGAAAGACTTGGACTTCAAACAGTATTTACGCTCCGCGGGTTCATTACCCGTCGGGACCGCCACGAGAAACAGCTTGATGATAATTTCATCTCGCTGTTTTTTCTTTTCAACGGCAACTCTATAGTGTGACTCGCTATACATCAATGCGTAAGGAAATCCCTTATCCACTAAATCTGGTTAACCTAAACATGAGGACTAAGCGAAAGCTACTCTTAGCAGCCTGTTGGCTTATGGTGTCAGGGAGCTTACTCCGATATAAACGCCAGCCAGATGGCTGCCTCCAGAGCCTTTCGCCACTACAACTTTTGCAAGGCTGTATAAAAAGGAGCCGGTCCCTCAAGGGGCCGGCTCCTGCTGTGCTAATCCGTCTAAGCCGTGGCAAATCTACGCCACCACTTCACCTTCCACAACGGGCGTGAATACCGAGAAGGCCAGTCCTTCCGGTCCGCGTTCGACACGGATGGTATCGCCTTCCTCAAACTCGCCTGCCAAAAGCCTGAGCGCCAGCGGGTCCTGCAATTCGCGCTGGATGGCGCGTTTGAGCGGACGAGCGCCAAAGGTCGGGTCGTAGCCTACTTCAGCAAGATACTGACGAGCCTCATTGCTCACTTCTAAACGATAACCCTTGTCTGCCAACAATTTCTTGACGTGGCGTAGCTGAATCTCCACGATCTCCGCCAGATGCTCTCTTCGCAACGGATGGAAGACCACAATCTCATCGATGCGGTTGAGGAACTCGGGACGGAAATGCTCCTGCAGCACATGGTTGATCGCGTCGCGTGTGACCATACGCTCGCCTTCCCAGGGCTGGTTGCCCAGGTTGGAAGTCATGATCACCACTGTGTTGCGGAAGTCCACGGTGCGGCCCTGACCATCGGTTAGGCGGCCGTCGTCCAGTAATTGCAGGAGAACGTTGAAGACCTCGGAATGGGCCTTTTCGATCTCATCGAACAGCACCACGCTGTAAGGACGCCACCGTACGGACTCAGTCAATTGGCCGCCTTCTTCGGATCCTGCAGCCCGGCGCGGGCGCGGCGCACCGCGTTCGACACTACGCGCACGGCATCATCCTGCCCGCCCACGCGCTCCTGTAGGCCCTGCTCTATGCGCAACAGTTTTTGAGTCTCGCCTTCGAGCAGCTTCGAGACCGGGATGCCGGTCCAGCGTGCCACGATCGCCGCGATCTCCTCCGCGTCCACTTCTTCTTTGAGCAGCGCATCCTGCGATTGCATGGACTTCAGGCGTTCTTCCGCGGCGCGGATCTGTTCCTCCAACTGGCGCTGTTCGCCATAGCGCAGACGGGTCGTCTTCTCGATGTCGGCGTTGCGTTCGGCACGCTCCATCTCGAGGCGGGTTTGCTCGAGTCGTTCTTTCAACTCGCGCAGTTGGCTGATCGCCTGTTTCTTCGACTGCCAGCGAGTCGTGAGCGCATTGGACTTCTCGCGCCATTCTGCGATTTCCTGCTCCAGTTTCTTCAAGCGTTCCTTCGAGGCTTTGTCCTTTTCCTTTTTCAGTGTTCACGTTCGATCTCCAGCTGCATGATCTGCCGGTCGGCTTCATCGATCAGGTCGATGGCCTTATCGGGCAGGAAGCGATCAGTGATGTAACGCTGACTCAAGGTCGCGGCTGCACAATCGGGCATATTTTCAGGTCCGGCAACGAAAATGAGGATTTTTTGAGAACAATTATCAGATCAAACACGGTCAGAATTTACGCTTGAATCCAACACTCCACTCTGAAAGTAGGTAGCAGCCAATGAGTGCTGGATAAATCCCGAATATGGCTTCATTGGACTCATCTGACGTCACCTCGCCGCGAGAAATCCTGAGTGGAAAATCGATGAAAACTAGGACTGGGGCTTCCGGCCTGTCAGAGCAACTGCCATAATGATAATAGCTCCTCGTACGATCATTTGCTGGCTGGATTCCAGTCCCATCAAACTCAAGCCATTATTGATCAGACCGATTAATATGGCTCCAAAGATCGTTCCCACTACTGAGCCTTTTCCACCAAACAAGCTGGTACCACCCAGCACCACCGCGGCAATTACCGACAGCTCATCACCCTGTCCCCACTGGAAACGGCCAGAGCGCAGGCGTCCGGCATACAACATACCAGCTAGCGCTGCAGTCACGCTCATGATGACGAATGTGATGTATTTAATGCGCTTCGTGTTAATACCACTGTAACGCGCGGCGGTCTCGTTCCCGCCGGTGGCCAATGTCTGGCGGCCATAGGGGGTGTGTTTCAAACAGATATGACCAACGATCAGGGCAATAGATGTCCACAGTAAGAGTGTTGGAAGCAGGCCTACATTGCCTTGACCGAAGATAAATGTATAGGTTGTATTAGCAATCGGTACCGGGGCGGTGTGGGTGACCCACATGGCGACGCCAGTGGCAATTCCCTGCATGCCCAGCGTGACCAGGAAGGATGGGATGCCGATTTTGGTCACCAAGAAGCCATTCAAGAGTCCAACCAGCAATCCGGTCATCAGACCAGCAATGATGCCCGCCCAGAGCCCATATTGTCCGACAATGAGCGCTGTAGTAACTGAAGCCAACCCGGCCACGGCACCCACGGACAAGTCAATTTCGGCGGAGGCCAGCACAAATGTCATCGCCACTGCCATTACCGCGGTAGTAGCAGTCTGCCTGAAAATATTGAGCAGGTTGTTTGGAGTGAGGAAGCCTTTATCAGCCAGGCCGATGGAAAAAATAACAAACACGATTAGGAACGTTATATATACGACATAGTCTCGCCAATAAATGTGTCTGATAAATTTCGCGGCCTCGTTAAGTGGATGGGACTTGTGCTCGCTGGAAGTTGTATGTTCAGTCACAGATCTATGCTCCTTGAAGAATAGCATGAAATTTTTCTTCGCTGTGGATTTCACTTCGATCTAATTCTTGCGACACCTGACCTTTCCTCATTACAAGAATGCGATCGCTGACCGATAACAACTCATTGATTTCTGAGGAAACGATGATGACACCTTTGCGTTCGCTGGCAAGCTGCCGAATCATCTCGATAATCTCGGACTTTGTGCCGATATCCACGCCAGCGGTCGGTTCATCCATTAATAGTATATCCGGTTCCGTGCTCATCCATTTGGCGATGACTACTTTCTGCTGATTTCCACCAGAGAGGAATCTCACTTCCTTGAAGATCGAATCGGATCGGATTTGCAGCTTTCGAAGGTAGGAGTCGGCGAGCGAATTCCCTTTGCGGTCGTCCACAAACAAATTTCTGTGTAAGAGTCTCTGTAGGGTTATTGATGGAAGAACAAAATTATCCCTGATGGAATGGGTAAGGATCAGACCTTGAAAACGCCGATCCTCAGGGATGAGAGCAATGTGGGCGCACATACTGGCCTGAGCGCCATCTACTTTTATTTTTTCCCCTTTGACTCGCACTTCACCCGATTTGATCGGATGGATCCCGAAAATCGCCTGAAGCAGTTCCGTGCGGCCGCTGCCCATCAAACCTGCGATGCCCAGCACCTCACCAGCATGAAGTTTAAAACTGATATTATTCACAGCCGGTGTACAGATCAGATTTCTCACCTCAAGCAAGGGCCGCCCACTGCGATCCAAACTCTGCCCCGTCCTTTTTACTTCTTGAGCGGCTTTATGTCCCAAAATATGTTCGATGACCCGGTGAATTGTCAGATTCTTGATCTCATCGGTAATGACATTCCGGCCGTCCCGCAAAACGGTGATCCTGTCGGCAATCTGGAATATTTCCTCCATGCGGTGTGAAATATAAATTATAGAGATACCACGCTCTTTAAGTCGGCGTATCAGTTTGAATAATGCCAATGTTTCGGTATGGGTGAGAGAAGCAGTCGGTTCATCCAAGATCAGGATACGAGCATCTTTGGAAAGAGCAGTAGCAATTTCTGTCAGTTGACGATAGCCTGTACTCAACTGGGAAACGGTTAAACGCGGATCGATCTCAACGCCCATTTCCTGTAGCAATCCCAATGCCCGGCGCACATCCATGTGGTCATCCAACAAGCCAAACCGGTTGCGCGCCTCCTGCATCAGGAATATATTCTGCGCGACGGTCAAAGAAGGGATAAGACTGAATTCCTGAAAAACCATTGCAATCCCACGCGCCCTGGATTCATTTGACGAGTCAAATTTAACAGGATTCCCTTGAATCCTGATCTCACCACCATCAGGTTGATAAACCCCGCACAATATTTTCATCAAGGTTGATTTGCCGGCGCCATTCTCGCCAAGCAGGGCATGGACTTCACCCTTACGCAATTCAAAATTCACCTGCTCCAAAACAGGGATGCGATTAAATTCCTTGGTAATGCTCCGCATCTCAACAATGTTTGATCCCATTTTCCAAAAACCTTCCACCGTTCTTCTGAAAGCACAAATTAATGCCTCAAAATAAAAACAGGCGACTGAACCCTCGCTGAATCCGTTGGCTGTCAATATTCTCCTCAGTGGATTCCTCCACTGAGGAGAAGTTGCATTTTAGAATTGGCTATTTGGCAGCCTCTGCCAATGCTTGAGGAGGATCTGCATGATAAACACTCTCCCAGGCATCGAGAACATTGCTCTTTTCCACAGGGAGAGCGTACAGAGCAACATAAGCGGGAGCTTCTTTGCCGAGCAACCCATAGCCAGCGAGAATAGCCTCGGTCACGCCCTGATCGTAGGGGCGCTGCGCACCCAGGCCCTTGACCATGCCATCCTGTGCAATCTCAACCGCCACATTCAAACCAAGATCAATCGTGGTGATGATCAGATCTGCACGTCCCATGGCACGGGCAGAAGCCAGTACACCTTCAGCGGGTACATCCCAAACAGCCCAGATCCCTTTCAGGTCGGCATGTTTGGTCACCATTGCGGAAGCAGCCTTTTCAGCATCGCCTGCGAAATCGGGGCCAGTAATCCCTTGCTCTTCAACAATCTCAATCCCAGGATAGTTCTCCGTAATTGTCTTCTTAAAAGCTTCGTAGCGCTGGCGAGTTACGAAGAAATCTGCTTCGTGGTAAATGACACCAATCTTGCCTTCACCATTCACATATTTCGCCATAAGATGAGCAGCAGCCACACCATTACCGTAATTATCGGCAGAGACGACACTCACATAGTCTGTGCCTTGTGCCATATCGTCAGGAACGTTGTCCATGAAGACCAACTTAATGCCCTGTGCAGCGGCAGCCTTGTAAGCGGCGGAGGTAGCCACGGGGTCGGTTGGGATAGAGACGATGATGTCGGGGTTTAATGCCATAACGGTTTCAATATCAGAGACCTGTTTCTCGGGCTTGAAGTTGGCATCGGTGACCGCAACCACTTCGATCCCCATTTCTGCAAACTGTGCCTGAAGGCCGGCAACCTGGGCGCTCGACCAGTCATTGCCTGCGTAGTGCATGACGATTGCGGCGGTCGCATTCATTGTCTTGATCTGAGCCAATTCGTCTGCAGTCAAGGTTACCTCGCTCGGCGAAGTGGGTGTCTCCCCGCCGGGGCCTGTTGAGAATACTTGACCTTCAAGTTCAGCCAGAGCTGCTGTTGGATCTACTCCCGCCGGCACCTCTGTGGCCGCTTCTGTTGGTGCCGGCTCGGTGGCCGCCTCAGTGGCAGACGCCTCCGTTGTCGCGACTGGCTGGGGCGCACAACTCGGCACACCCAAGCTGAGGACCACAATCAGGCATAGAACAGTTGCCAATACCTTGTTTTTCATTTCTACTTCTCCTTTTTTGAGTTTGTTTGGAGTTTTCTGTCATAGCATTTTGTCATCAGTGTTTTTCATCTTCTCCTTTTCTATATTCGCGAGCAGGGAGATCGTTGGCTTGGCTTATTACTATCCTGTTTAGAGGTATCAGCTATTCAACAACTTTGCCAACGGCTTGGGAAGAGGTTCGGCAAGGAGTTTTCCTTTTTCAGTGATTCTTTTGAGCGCTGTCAATTTGTCCTCACTGCGCAAAAAGTCCTTTGCACTGTCAAGATCCGTAAATAAACCGATGGAGCACTCTGTGAATTTCTTGTTTACCCAACTAACCACTTCCTTTGCCTTATCTTGCCAATTACCTGTAGAGGTGAGTTCTGTTGGGTCAGCCGTTGTAATATTTACGATTCGTTTATCTCCATCGAACCCGAGCACAAGACATGCCCAAAGCGTATCGCCTGTGAAGACACCAAAGACGACGGTTGTATCCGCAGGAACAAACTTTTTGACAGCCGCGAGTACATCTTCATAACTTGCGCCCAACCTCCACTGAAGCCCAAGATTGGTACTGGCTATTCCTGGATACGTCACAATCCCATCTTCGTATTCATTTAAAACATCAAACATCCGGTGTACGTAAACATCAAGATCCTCGTCTGCACTCCAGGTATCCTGGATCTGGGCAAAGAACCGTTCTACCGTGCGTCGTTCCAAGACAACGACAAAATCCGTCTTATCCAAATTGGCGCGATAGACTTTTTCTGCAACTGCCAGAGGATCATCTACGCGCTCCACGTTCCTGACGATCTCCTGTCTCTGCGAATGCACGAATTTCTGCAATTCGCCATTTTCATGGATCAGGATGATGCGTCGTTTTGCTTTTCCAGATTCGAGCAACAGTTCCTGCAAGTTGCGCCAATGATCTACATCGATATCAGCCATCAATGGATTTTCATGTAACATGGTTAGTCTCCTACAGCGCTAGAGAGTGCCTTCGTAAATCAGGATCTTATAAGGGGGCAAAGCCTCGTGGAATGACTGGCCGTCCAATGGGACAGAGCGGTCATCCCAGATATCCTTGAGCGATTTCAGCCGGAAGTTCAAATCCACTTTTGCCTCGATGGGTTCCGCCGTCGGGTTGCAGACGAAGATGATTAAGCAATCTGGGTTTTCACGCGAGCGATGGATTGTCACATCGAACCGCGCATCGTTTTTGACCACTCGTACCAGGTTGAAACCCTGCATGGCTGCTTCGAGGGACTCATTCGAATTAGCAAGGTTCGTTAGATGAGTGACCCTGCCCTTGCCAAGGGTATACACACTGCCGATCTCTTCTCTTCTGAGAACAAGGGAATCCCTTTTCGCTGCCTGCAGAGTAGAGAACAGCGTGAGGTTTTCCTGCATGTATTCGTCAAGCGTTGGGATTCTTGGGCCGAGGATGACGTGCCCGCCAGACTCGGCGAATTCCACAAGTTTCTTTTGCAGGGCAACGTTCATATATTCAAAGGAGCCCAGGACAAGTACCTTGTACTTCTTCAGCCGTTCCAGAGGCAACGCGGTATCGCTTAGCAGAAATTGGAAGCCGGTGTCAGTGAGAGCGTGGTACATCGTATTGAACCAGTTGGATTTCGCCATCTGGACCGGTTCTGCAAAGCCAAGTGTTCTTTCCGAGACAGTCATGAAGTTTGGATATTCCGAGAAGCCCAGTAATATTTCAAGGAAGTCTCCTGGGAAAGTCAGCAGCACGCTGGCAGCTTCCAGTCGGTCATACTCGCGGTTTGCTAACAAAAGGACATCTGTCTGGCGCTCATTCTTTGCAAAACCATATCCCTTAGCAATCTCATTGACACGGCGGAACATATCATAGTTCTTTTTGCGAATTCGCCCATCGCGCCGGACCGGTGATGCAAGCCAGCGATCCCGCTCCACGAGCATATAACGGCTGGAGCCTTTGATGCCGTTCATCAGGGCGGCCTTGGTGACGAACTCTTCATCCTGACTGCCACCTGGATTCAAATACCAGGGCCAGACACCTGCAATGAACTCAGGGATGAATGGGAAACGACTGGTTCCCACAACATAGGATACGACTGTCTTTACATGCTCATACAGTTCCTTACGGGAGTAAATATCAAATCCGACGAA
>Ga0073934_10008860_pt1 | contig 13182 bp, 7 predicted proteins | sample LarsenN4metaG_FD_76834 | JGI IMG/M metagenome (GOLD analysis project Ga0073934, IMG submission 76834) | Hot spring sediment bacterial and archeal communities from British Columbia, Canada, to study Microbial Dark Matter (Phase II) - Larsen... ...
CCCATGCCTAAGAAAACGCAAATCCGCTGGGCATTGAAATCGCTGTGAGTTAATCTCCTCTTTTTCTGCCTTTCAGAAATTCCCCCTGGTTTTCATAGAACTTTTGACACTACCCTGCTGTTTGGTTTTAAGTTTCATCAAATGGCGATTGTGGTTCAGCCAGAGAGTCTGGCTTGTTTCAATGGCACGCCGAGTCGCTTGTTTATTGCGCCAGGCGTTTTTTGCGTTCGCAGGCGTTAAGCTACGTGCCTCGATAGAACGGCAATCACTAACTTACGGACCGATCTTCGCTCGCCAGATCCCTCGCCCCCAAGTCACGGCATACAGATAGCTCCCAGCCGCCACCAAGTCATAGACTGGCACGCTTGGGAGTCCAAACGGCAACGTCACATCGTACCAATTGGCGCCACCGTCGTCGGTATAGAACACGCCGAGGTCGGTGCCGACGAAGAAAACGTTGCCGGGGTCGTTCGGGTCGCGGGCGATGGCGTGGACGATGATGTCTGGAAGACGATTCGCTCCCGACCCGCTGATGTCCACCCAATTCCTCCACGCGTCGTTCGTCGTGTTGTCGCAGCGCCAGACGTGCCCTATGTCGCCTGTGTCGCTGCCGCCAAGGCCGACCAGGATATTGTCCTGATTGACGGGGTTCACGGAGATGGAGGTAACGGAGCGGTGGGGCAACACGGTGGTCGCCCTAAAGTTGATAATCTTTACGTCAGCGCCCAGAAACTCGGACATCAAAACCGTACCGTCGGCAGAGCCAGTGTAGAACCAAAAGCTATTTCGAGGCGCGACGGCGATGGTCGTGATAGCACCCCGGAGGTGTAAGGGGTCCCAGCTCCGGCTCTCAGCATTCCAGGTGGAGAGGTTCAAGGGGAACCACTTCTGGCTGTTATCGTTCCAGACGTAAAGGTAGTTCGTGGCCCACCACAGCAAGCCCGACCCATTCGGGTCCATTGTAAGGGCTGTGAGCTTCGGGATCTCCTCGATCTGGCCTCGCCTCGGCGGCCTAGGCACGTTGGGGGGTGTGATGTTCTTGGAGGTGCTCCACCGATCGTCAGTGCGGTAGACGCCGTAGGCACCTATGGCAGCGGTGGTGAACTGCACATTGTTATTCGTCGGGCTGATGGCGGACGAGCCCCCATCCCCGACGTTCACGAACTTCCAACGATTGAATCTGCCCTCCGCCACAGCTGTCCCATTGTCTTGCGTGCCACCGAGCATCACGTTGGGGTCGCTGGCGCTGAACGCGCCCTTGTAAAACTGTGTGATTCCCAGCCTCGCATTGAGGGATTGCAGGCTCAAAACCCCTCCCTCGTGCTCCACCAAGTACACGCCGCCATCGTTGCCGATCAGCATCTGTTCGGGTTCGCGGGGATCAATCGCCAGATCGTGTTGATCGACGTGACCGTTCTCGACATGCTTCCACGACTTGAGCGAGGTTGACTGAAAAAGGCCCTTGAGCCCGACGTACAGGACATCGGCAGGCCGCGAACCGGGCACCTGATGCGCGGTGGAGCACCGAATGTACCAGTCATACCAGACCCGATCCCACTGCCAAGGTTCTTGCATCATATGTCTCGAATCGGCCGTCGCGTCACCCCATGTGTTGCCGGCATCGTAGCTGTAAAACACCTTGTGATCCTTCCCGGCGAGCAGATAGACGTTGTCTTCGTATTGCGGGGAAGTAGCGATGGAGAGGCCGAACTGCTCACCGGGGCTTAAGGGCGTCTTTAGCGCGGTCCAGGTCGCGCCACGGTCTGCCGATCGGTAAACCTTCCCCTCCGATCCAGTCCAGCCCACCGCATAGTACCAACGGTCGCCGTACACGCGAATGTGACTTACCGCAACTTCAGCCCACTCGGCGAAGTCCGTTATGACCGCCTTCCAGGTTTTCCCGGCGTCGGTCGATCGCCAGACTTGCCCGTAGCCCTGGCGCCCACGCCCGCAGGTCAGGACGATGACATCCGAGTTCTCCGGATCGATGACGATCTTGCTGACCGACGTCTCGCCGAACTCGGCCCTGCCCAGGTTCGTCCAGGTGGCGCCGCCGTCCGTGCTCTTCATCAGCCCGAAGCTTTGTTTGTCCGAGCCATGAAAGTCACCTGTCCCCACGTAGAGGATCTTCGAGTTTTTCGGATCGATTGCGATGCTGCTGATTGCTTCAAATGGCCACGCATTGGAGAGCGGCACCCAGTTCTTACCTCTGTCCGTGGTCTTCCACACGCCTCCGATGGCAGCCCCGATGTAGAATGTATTGTCGTCGGCGGGATCATATACGACCGCATTCACCCGCCCAGTGACGGGGCCGGCAGGAGTTTCGAAGTTGTTGGGGCCGACGAACTGCCAGAATGGGAAGTCGGGGAGGAACCAGTCCTTGTACCGGTCAAGGTTGGCCGGCTGCATCTCGTAGCGGTGAGCGAGGGCACGCATGTAGATACTCCAGTCGACGCGGTCGTTCGGGTACGCGCGCTCACGCAGAAAGCGAAGGCGGGCGTACAACAGCTGGAGTGGGCTTTCCTTAGAACGCAGTGTATCGGGCGGCTGTGGGAGCCGTGCTTCTTCAGCCTCGCGCGCCTTGATGTATCGCTCCAACTCGCGGACCGACTCCATTGGCGGTTCGCGCTTCGAGGCGGGTTGGCGCTGACACGCAAGATTTATCATACAAAGAAGAAATCCGCTTGCCAGCAGCAGATATCGCAAGCGCCAGAGGATCCCCGGCGCACGGGCGTCCGTGTTCACAAAACGCCTCACTTCGGCATCGATAGGTTTCATAGCATCTCCTTTATGAAATTTTAAATTTCGCCTTTCGTTTCAGAAGTTATCCAGTTAGATTCGTAGTTATCTATGCGCATTAGATGTGCGGTCGGCTGCATGCGTCGTGTCCTCCTTTCTCCGAAAGGAGTGTTTGATTAAGTTATATCATTTGCGCCTCCCGTGAGGCGGCTACTTTAAATAGACAAAACAAGAGTCCAAAACTCCCGCACTTTTTTAAATGGACCCTGGATTGTTCACGAGGCCTATTGACTCATCACCTTCCCATCCTCGGTTAGCCGTAATCTCCCGGGCGTTGCCGCTGGCGTAACGACTGGGAAAATGACTCTAAATCCTGGCTCTAAAATCTGGCCTCTTGGATTCTTTGAAATCTCCGAGGCGCGCACCTCGGCCCGCCTTTGCGCCAGGAGCCGATACATCTCGATAACCGCGTCTTTGGTCTGCAAGCGGTTTTGACACTGATTCAAAAAGCGCGCGGCCCGGTCTTGATGAAACTTTGCATTCCGGCTTGGATCGGTGAGGTTGCTTAAAAGTTCTTGCGCTGCCGGATTCTTGCTGGCTTTCAGAGACGCTTTAAAGGCGGCTTGCCAATCGCCAGCGGCGTTGTTTGGCAACATCCGGAGCAAGCTGCATCGCGCCGTGGAGAATAATGGGTTGGTCAGATCAATCGCTAAAACATCGCAGACAAATTCCTGGTCGACAAGACCTTGTTTGACGAGAGAGGCAATGGCCAGTGAATCGGAAAATGCCCTCACCGGAGTCAGCCAAGCGTGGTCGGCATCAGCCCGCGAAGTTTCGGGAAACTTTGCCCGCGTGGCAGCCAATGCCGCGTCGTAATGAGCGCGCACAATCGTTACTGAACCCTGCGCCAACATCGGCTGAACAAAGAAGGCCGAGGGGATTTTGATCTGAGGGCCATTCTGGTCCAACGGAGTGGAAGCAGACGCCAAGTTTAACTCCACCGGGCAAAACAGCGGCCGCAACTGTTCCTGCAACGAGAGCGTTCTTTGGGCCTGCTGAAATTTCCCGCTTCCATATAGCTTCGACAAGCCGGCTTTCACGCTCTTCGCCAGCTCGCCAGCGTCCACCAACCCCTGCAAGATCCGCGCGAGATCAGCATCCGGTTTCCATTTGCCAAAAGGAAGAGGTCGCGCCGTTGTCCACCAGTCATTGTGAGGCGCGGCAAGCTCCTTCATGATGGGGCCTCCTGCGATGTGGCAAGCCGAACACCTCAGCCGATTTCCGAATTGCGGTTGACTCGGGTTGGGTTGACGATGCAAAAGCGTCACATCAATGAGGATGTCCAACGAATTGCCTCGATAGAACCACTGCCCTTTCTGGCCATCGCCGATCAGCTCATAAAAGTTGAAGACCTGGTTCACCGGATCCCATGCGATCAATTCAATCATGAGCGCCTCGGGGTCGGGCTGTTGTTCGGCTATAAGTGTGCTCACCCCTCTGGTTCCGGTAAAATGTCCGAAGAAAAAATCTCCGTCATTGATATCGATACCGAGGGAGTTCAGGCGACCGGAGACGAGTTCAAACATGCTGAAGCTGCCCAATTTCGGATTGTGAAACCCTCGGTTGGCGACGAGCGTCGTCTTGATTTTCGCGCCGGCAGCGAGGAGACGTGAGCGCAGCTCAAAGACATTGCGTGGGCAGGCGCCACTCGCCAGCAGGAGCTTCGCGAGCGGATCATTATTGTTCAGAACCGGCTTTCCTTTGGAATCCTGAATGACGCATGCTGCTGTCGCCGGGCCTGCCATATCGAAGTTGCTTGCTTCTCCATCCTTCAGTTCGGCCGGTGTGGAGTTTGGCGGAGAGCCTCTGCTGCGTGAATTATCGTCAACTTGGGCAGACGATATGGTTGCCAGTGCCACCAGCCCCATGGCCACCGCGATGACGGCTACCACACAGTGCCAATAGTTTTTGCCATCTCTCATCATGATTTTCTCCGTACCAAAGCATTAGCCTTTCGACGCGTTTAGATCAATTTTGGCCCTCGTACCTCAAAACGTAACCGTACACCAGGGAATCTTTCCTGCAATATTCGCGTAGCGTACTATCATCATCACTTAGAGGCAAATCAATTCAAATGTTGTCCATCCCATTTGCCAAAGCTGAATTAGTCAGAACAACTTAACAGGCTTTCCCAAGTCATCCAAATACCATACCGTTGCTGGAATGAGCTCCGCCCGGCTGGCACGGGCAGCTTCGATGTCGCTAAATAGATAGTTTACACTTTCAACTTTAAGGCTACGACCGTCCGCCGCCTTAATCACACGACCTCTTTGGCTCCCTTCTAACATAAGCAAATAATCGTGCAATTGATCGGGATCGGGTCTACTGGTGCTGCTATACAGCTTTGTATCCCAAATCGCTTTTGCAACTTCATCATAATTGTCCATTTCCCGATAAACCTCGGCATACCAGCCTTCTGGAAAAGTAGGCAAATCTCGCTCAAAATGAAGATTATCGTCTACATTGACTCGTACTTTGTTTTTCTTTTGAAAAACGTACTTGTTACTCCATCGCTCAAATAGCGACCCTCTTGTAGACGGATCCATTGCTTTGGCAAGTGCCCTTATTTTCTTAATGTCCGGAGTTCTTGCTACGATTGCGTCTAATTCTGCGACTGTGAACTTTTTGAATGCCGGGAGACCGGCAGCCGTCCGCCTGACGTTTAGGGCATCGTTTAACTCGCTGAACAAAGTTGAATCATTATTGCGCAAGCGATCAAGCAATCGGCGATACTCCACTGAAAACTGCTCAGGAGGTAAACGTCGCGCCAAATCTTCAAGCGCGTCGAGGTATTCTTCAAAGTAAGCGACTTTGTAACCAGCATGACGATAGAGCGCTGAGAACGTCTCATAGCCATTATCGACAAGAAACTTCATACTGCGTGGACGTTCAGAGAGACCTTTGAAGAAGCCAAAACTGCGTGCGCCGATATCACCACCAAAAGCTCCTTCTGGTATGGCCTGCACCGCCTTCATGAAAAGCTCAGCATGTTCCTTCGGTACGGTTTTCATCAGTTCTACCAGTTCTTGATGGCTGAAACCGGAGCGCGAAGCCAACTTCTGATAGCCTTTAACGAGATTTTCGGTCAGCCCGCCTACACGGCTTTCAAGTGCGTGTAGAGCTTCCACACGACCCTTGGCGTGGCTGGCGGCTTCCCACAGCTTCGGATGCTTCGCTTGTAGCTCGGCGAAGGTTTGAACCGCATGCACATCGGCGGACTTTAACAAACGACCAAGGTGAGCTATATCATCTTCCGGCAAATGGGAAAGCAGTCGCAAAATATTTTCCTCATGGCCGACCTCACTGACCTTGCTCAATAAACGGGCCAGATGTTCGAGCCTGGACGCAAGCCGCTCCTCGTCGGCGACACCGATGAGAAGCCGCAGAGCGCGTAGAAACTTGCCAATCGCGGCTAACTTCTCGGTGGAAGCCAGCGCTTTCACCTCGCCTATGCCGATAAACCACGAGGCTACTTCCCACAAGATGGCCCACTTGATTTGACGCAACATCTGCTCGCTGAGGCCGAGGATACGAGCCCCTTTGAGCCCATACCCTACTTGTTGTGCCATATTCTTCAGGACATTGTTGATGAAATTGACGGACGGTGGGTAACCCATCTGGGCAAGTTGAACGGTTAGTGCCAGCTTTGCGAGCTGTCCTACTGCGTCAATGACCTTTTCGGGATGAACGACAAGCATCAAGATTCCTTCGATGGTGTTTCCCACGAACTCAACAAAACTGCGAGCCGCCTCCTCAATCTCGGCGAATACATCTCTGCTGATAATCGGTCCTGCAAGCTCTAAAGCGATTTTTAAAGTGAACTCCCGAAGGTTATGCGGCAAAATGCCAGCGTCTTGAAGGAGTTCGGTTAAAAATTTCAATGTAATCGATCCGGGATCTCCAAAGCGCTTTCCAACTTCAACCAAAAGATTCCAGATCTGGCTGTTGACATCACGAAAGAGTTTGTCATATTTTTTCCACTCTTTTAGTCGGCCAAGCGCGGCGTCTAGCTCAGACTTGGATTCGCATGACTTGAGAATCTCAATAATGGCAATTTCTTCTGCTTCACGCGTCCACGCATCGGCGAGCATACGAAGGTAACGCGCCTTGGTTTCCCAGTCCACCAAGGCAAAGGCATGGGCATCCAGCTCTGCCAGTCGCCGCGCCGCTTGTTCAAAGTCACCGACAGCAATCAACTGATCGATCTCGCCGAACACAAGTGAACGTGCTCGTTTAGCCGGAATAGTCCCTTGTTTTTTGGAGGTCAATGCAATTTGAGTTATGAACTCCTGGGCGATTCCCAACTCGGGCGGGAAAAGCGGGTTGCCTTCGGCGGTAAACAAGGCGCGCAAGAGATACTGATTTCCTTGATCATCGCGGAAACCAGTCTCCCAATGGATTAACCCACCCAGTCCCCACACTTCCCATCCTCCTCCGAGTTTGATACCTGTTCCAGAAACTAGAGCGGAAATGTGAAGAGCAGAGTCGGTTCCCAAAACATAATAGCTCGACTTGGAAGTACCGAGGGGGCCTTCAAGGATCGCAAAAGAACGTGCGCCAAAAAAGAGTTCACCCCAACGAGCCGCGCGCATGAGATCTGAGGCGATGACGTACCTTTCGGAATGCACCCTTACCGGTTCACCGCCAGGGAGTTTCTCGCTGGGGAAGATAGCAATGAGCTTGCCCTCGAATGGGTTGCGCCCAGAAATGACTAAGTCTTCCGCCAGTTTGCCTCTCGGATGCTCGAGGATCGTACTCGTAATTGCACCTTCTTCCTTCTCCTCGAATGTGACAACAGGTACTTCCGCAATCCCCCCACCCTTTTTATAACTCGGAATCGCATACGTGCTGCGCTCCGCGCTGTAACGACTCGGCGAGAAACGTTCGCTGGCACTTTCCGGAACTTCAAAATCACTAACGACAATCTCCGGGGTTTCGCCTGCGGCGCTTTCAACCGCACGTCCTATAGCGGACAGAATAACGCGCTGCAGTCGGGCGCTTTCGTCAGCCGTTGGTTCGGTGTTCCAATGTATCTGCGCTGGAAGATGATAACGTTTTTTCATGAGACTCTCAATTCAGACCCAAAGAATGAACAGCGCTTGCCTAAATTTCACCGCTCACCTTTCCCGCCCATTCAAAGTGCATGAAGTCAGGATGTGCCCAAAAGCCGCCCCAATAGAAGCCGTGCTCAAGGAACAACTCGACGACCTCCCAAGGGATACTCAGGAAGCCCTGCCGTCTGAGGCTCTCCAGTCCCGGATTTGTAACTTGTTTTCTTATATCTTTCTCTTTACCAAACTGCAGTTTCGGATCACTTTCGAGATCATTGGTCAGCTTGTCATACCAATCATACTGCTTTTTAATGTTCTTGTAATAGGCTTCAGCCCGACGAACCTCCAGCTCGGCAGCCTTAAGGTCAGTACGCCTCGACTTTGATATACCTATCTGTTCTTTCAGCGCGACACGGCGACTCTTCGCTTGCTCAAGATATCCCTCGGCACTTTCTTTTTCGTGGCCAAGAGTAACGAGCTTTTCTTTAACCAGTGGAATAATTTTTCCAAATACCAATTGAGGATCACCGCTCACTGGGGGAAAGCCACGCTTGAACTTCTCTTGGGCAGTGAACCATTCTTCGTGTCGCTTCTTTCCTTTTTCAAGGAATTCTTTGAACTCCTTGCTCGTCTCCTTCCGCTCTCCTTTTGCACGCCAATGCTCCGCAATCAGGCGTTTACGCTTAGCGAAAGCCTTATCCATGGCATCAATTTCGCCCACAAGGCTCAGAATTTCCAAAATACGCGGATCTGTAAGGTGTGGATTAAAGCTGCCGGCAACGTCAATCGCCTTCCCCCATGCGTGTGGACTCGCCTTATTCGAGTTTGCGATACGCCGAATCTGTAGCCCAATATTGCTGCGTTGCTTCCAAAAGTCACGGTATTTTTCCTTTAAACTGGGCTCAAGCTCAGCCAACCTTTTGGCCAAACTCCTTAAAGCTGGCAGTAAATCCTCGTGGACAAGTGCCTCGTCCTTATCAGGCCAGATTTTGATTTTTGTCATTTTGCCATCCGGAGCCATGCTGAAGTAACGCAACAAATTATTCTGCATGACTGGGGAGAGCTGAGCGGCAATGACGTCGCGGATCTCCAGCCACCCCGTCACACCCCCTGCTACCATCTCCTTCACTTCTGGGGGAAGCGCAGCATATTCGACTTCTGGCTCTGGAGATAGGGCCTCGTCGACCTCACTCAGGAAGAACTTTCGGAGGCGCTTTCCGATCAGCGGGTCCACAATCTTTTCCTTTATTTCCTCCTTAATCCCCTCAAGCACAGGTTCTGGGGGCAGCCCCCATTTAGCAACGAGTTGGTTTAATGCAAAATCAACGAGCTCGTTTTGCCAACCCTCCACCCCGCGCCACATGATGTAACGCTCGTCCAACTCCCGCTCCATAACCTTTTTTTCCACCGCTTTCCGGATTTCATCCATTAGCGCAATCGGCTGACGTTTCGGTTCTTTCAAGGGCACAACAATGCGCTTGCCGCCAGCCTTGTAAGACGGGATATTGTACGTTTCGGTCTCAGGAGACCAGCGCGCCGATTCGAAAGGTCCTGTAGTCAATTCGCCACGCCAAGCATCAGCACGCGAGGTGATTCCATGCGCTGCCAGTGTCCGCTCCGCAAACGCCATGCGCGCCGCGAGGGCGCGCACGAGGTCTTCTCCGAGTTGATCAAGCTGCGCATCGCTCAGCCGGCCGGTGATCCGCAGCTTGATCGGAATGTAGCAGTTGATTTGTCGCATGAATTCTAAGCTATTAGCTGCAACGCGTCGCCAAGCTCTTCCCAAATTTGCGCTTGGATAGCTTCCCGCTCTTCTTCGGGCAGGCTGCCGACGATGACGATTTCCACCGGAAAATAGTAATTGATCACGCCCTGGCTGGTCATCTCGACCGGCTCGATTTCCGCCTCCGAGCCCAGGGCGGGTACAATGTACTCGCCCTTGTGCACCAGTGCGATGCCGGTTTCGTCCACCCGCCCACCGGTTTGGAACTCTGTAATGTTTATCTCATCTTCTTCAAAGTCGTTTGGCATGAAAGACTCCAAACAAAAAGTTGGCCGGTTAGCCAGTTGGCCGGTTAATCAGTTGGTCAGTTAACTATTAACTGGCCAACGGGTTAACGGGCAAACCGGCTAACACTTCTCTCCTGTTTAATCGCGGCTCATCGGCTTTAGGCACTAGCAGGTGTCAAAACACCTTCCTCGCGAGTTCTTGGTGCCCCTTCGGCTGAACCATCCTGTGGCGCGACGCCATTGCCGGCGGAGGGTTTTTCTTTGCCCAAGACCTCCTCCAACACCTCAATGGCGCCACTGAGGCGCAGCAACGTGGTTCTCAGGTTAGCCTGCTGGTTTTCCAAATCATTCAGCAGTTTTCGGCCGGACTCAAATTGGGTTTTCAGCTCGACGAGGCGTTGTTCCAATTGCTCTTTCATACGAGAATCTCCCTGATTCAAAATGCGAAGAGGTCGATAGTGCTCAATATTTCGTGGAACTTCGGAGTGCGATGCTTTAGCATTGCCAGCAAAACTAAAGTTTTGCACTCCGTTCCCACAGATTCTGAGAAGATACCTTCTCCAGCACATTAGTAAGCTGCTTGACATTGATCTTCAATCTTGCATCGGATGAGAAGGGAAGCTTGAGGCATGGACGTCACTAGCAACATCTAATTTAAACCATGGTTCCCTCGTCCCGATGCCGACGTTGCCTGATTTTGCATTACGTTAAAATTCTGTACCTTCAAGTACCAGCTCATATTTTTTACCAGAGATATCCTTCCAAAAAAAGTATATCTTGTCTCCCGACTGTCCACCAAATATTAGAGTGTTGTTAGGGAGAGAATCGAGTTGACTTTTTGCATTAATCTCGTGAGCCTGTCCTACTATTATCAGTGGATTAAAACCGGACGGATTTCCAGGGCTGGTAGCATCTATATGAAGCTTTGACTGCGGACTCGCCGTCCCGATGCCGACATTGCCGCTCTGCCTCACAATTACGGACCTTGATTCTTGAGCATTACCACCGTCATACTGCACGATGCCGAAGGCGCCGGCGCCTGCAAAAAAAGCCCCTGCTTGAATCTCCCATCGAGTGCCGCGCGGGAGCGTCAAGTCTTGCAACGAAATGGACGCATCAAAGCTCTCAATGGTCAAGGGCCGATGCGGACTTGTCGTCCCGATGCCGACATTGCCGTCTTTGGTGAGAATCATTTTATCTGCATTCCCAATGCTAAACCGGATATACTCAGGAGAATTCAAGAAAGTCGCGCCTTTCTCGGCAACAACACCCTGCAAAAGGGCGTAGTTGCCTGCGCTGGCTTGATCCAAAGCATTGGTTCCGAAAAAAACATAGTTGGGATTGGCCGGCCAGGGGCCTACCGTTAAAGCCCCTGATTTAATCCGCCCATTGACTTCAAGGGGTTCTCCCGGCGTTGTCGTCCCGATGCCGACGTTGCCGTTTCCTTTGATAGACATGATGTCGGTGTTGGCACCATTCGTCGCCTGGAAGACAAAGTCCGAGGACGTGCTGCCACCGGCAAACACCCGCAGACCATGGCCAGAGTTCGGACCCTGCACATCCAGCCGGTACTGGGGACTCGTCGTCCCGATGCCGACCTTCCCCTGCACGGTTAAATTCTCGCCAGTCAGGTTATCCAAGACGGCCTTAATCCGGGCAAACTCCTCTTCCAAGTCGTGGAACCGGCGATTAAACCCGTCCTCGCCCGCGGCTTGCACCACGTCCACGTTATCCACCCAGTCTTCATGCTGAAACTCCGGCGCGTACTTCAATTCAGATGTGAATGGCATAGCGTTCTCTCCTTAGTTTTTGAAATCCGGGTACGTATAGCCCGGAAACGCATTCGGCAAATTCTCTTTGACTTCCACCACATGCTCGCGAATATTCCGCGTCACCACCTCGACCCCGATGGGATGAAAATAGCTCAGAATATTCATGATGAGGTCGTATTGGTGTTTGGGAATGATTGTCCCCGGCACGTTTAACGAATCTTTGAGCTTGATTTCAAACGTATAGGGAAGCGTGCTTTGCGGATCTTGTTCAAGATACATGACGTTCAGCCGCAACAGGCCGGGCTGGCGCGGCGTGAATTTCACCTGCGGCCGCAAGACAAAATCAAAAGTGCCCTGGCCCTGGCCGATTCGGTCGAGGCTCCAGTTGTAGCTGCCGCTGGCTGGCAACTCAGAGAAACGCACGCGCAGATCAATGGCGCTTCCAACCGTGAGCTCATCGTGCAATGGTTTCAAATCGCTGGCGCGGGCGATCTCAATTTTTTCGCCGGCCGCCACCGAGCAGTAAATCTCAGTTCCCTGCCGGCGCACGAAATCAAATCCGGCTTGATGCGCCAGCGCGCTGAGTGTTCCCGGATCGATCGTATTATGCCGGAAACGCAAGGCGCGACCGGCTTTGTGCAACCCGGTATCGGCCGGATCAAAAGCTTTGAGCATCTGCAATCCGGCGGATGCCGCCGCGAGCAGCTCCACCAAACGATTGAATGGCCGCTCCAAAACGATTTGCATCTTTTTGTTGTTGGAATCAGCGCCAAAGTTCACGGCCGCACTCGAAGTAATCAAGTAAATCGGGTTGATCGTTTCTCCCGGCTTGCCCACCGCTTCGTCTTCTTTAATCTTCATATCCCCATTCGCGGCGATGGTTTCCACATCGCCCAGGCTCTCGATACCGATTCGAATCGCCCGTGTGCCGGTCACGGTGCGGCGCTCGTGGGTATATTCGACCCGGATGGTGATCTCGCCCGGGGCCTCGGCGACCAGGCCCAAACGCGGGCGCGTGGCCAACGGCGTTTTCAAATTCGCCGCGTCGGCGGCATGCTTGACGAAATGGGCGCGGCCGGCGCCGCACGGAATGAGCAGCCATTGAATTTGCCCGCTGCCGGGCAGCGCTTCCGGCGCAAGATGAAGATCGATCGTCTTGCCGGAAAACAGATCGATGCCCGTTGCCGGCGGCGCTTGTTCAATCACGATCTCCAGCTTCTCTCCCGGCGCCACCGAGACATAAACTTGTGTTCCCTGGTTTTGCACAAAATCAAACCCGGCGCGATGGGCCTGTACCGATAGTTGTTCCGGCGACAAATTTTGATGGCGCAGGAGTAGCGCACGACCGACGCGATGCAAGCCGGCATCTGCCGGATCGAAGCTTTTGTCGATGATCAAGCTTCCGGCAATCGGCGCCAGCAGCTCCAAAAGCGCCTCGAGCGCGTGTTTGGCCACGGCTTGCAGGCGATGATTATTTTCATCGGCGCCGTAAATCACATTCGGGCGATCATGCCGCAACAAATAAATCGTTTTGAAATCCGCCTCGCTGC
>Ga0073934_10008861_pt1 | contig 13177 bp, 10 predicted proteins | sample LarsenN4metaG_FD_76834 | JGI IMG/M metagenome (GOLD analysis project Ga0073934, IMG submission 76834) | Hot spring sediment bacterial and archeal communities from British Columbia, Canada, to study Microbial Dark Matter (Phase II) - Larsen... ...
CAAGCACGTGAGTTGCCACACCCTTCGGCACTCGTTCGCCACCCACCTGCTGGAGGCGGGTTACGACATCCCCCCGTTAGAGATCGGCATTCGGAAACTATGCGTTACTGCTACGTGTACGTGCTGATCAGCGAAAGGGATGGAAGGTGGTACACGGGATCTACCGTGGACTTGAAGCGACGTCATGTTGAGCATCAGAGAGGCCATTCCACAGCGACTCGGCACCGAGGTCCCTGGCGCCTCATCTACTACGAAGCGTCGCCCCATATCCAGGACGCGCAGGCACGCGAGCGATATCTCAAATCCGGCATGGGTAAGCGGTATGTGCGAAATAGACTGAAGCATTTCCTGCGGAATGCCCAGTAGCCGATCTCTAACGGGGTTCGCACCGTCCAGGAATTGCTCGGTCACCAAAGCGTGGAAACGACGATGATCTACACCCACGTGCTGAACAAAGGCGGGCGCGGGGTCACCAGCCCGCTCGATTCCGGCGGCAGGACCGGCCAGCCGCCACTCGCCCGGGATGTCGCGGTGGAATACAGGGTTCCGGCCAGCCGTCCATCCCGAGGCCGGCGGGAGGCCCTGGCCTCCCGCTATTTTCGAAGCTTGGAGAGCCAGTATTCCATCTGCTTGCCTGCCGCCTCGCGCCCGCCGAGGCCGAAGGAGAGCGCCGCGGCCACCGCCACCGCGCCGAAGGTGAGCCCGAAGGCGAGGTTGACGATGTCGTCGGCGATGCCCATTGCGCGCAGGCCCATCGCGATCACGATGCCGAGGATCGCCAGGCGCGCCAGGCGCGCGAGCCCCTGTGCGTTCTCGGCTCCGCCGCGCACGATCGCGCCGTGGACGAGATTGGCGAGCCAGAAGCCGACCACCAGGATCACGGCCCCGAGCAGCACGTCGCCGCCGAAGCTGATGAAGGTGGTGACGACGTCGCGCACCTGGGTGAACTGGAGCTGGTTGGCCGCTTCCACCGTCGCGAACAGCATGGCGAAGAAGAGAATCACCGCGCCGACCAGCCCCGAGGGGCTCAACTTGCCGCTGAACACGCGTTCAAGGCCCAGCTTCCCGGGCAGCGTGTCGAAGCCCATGCCGTTCAACAGGCGGCTCACGAGGGCGGAAGCGAACCTGGCGACGTAGTAGGTGACGACCAGGATGAGCGCGGCCGCGACGATGTGCGGCACGGCGTTGAGGATCTGCGCGAGCATCTCGGTCGCCGGCCGCGATACCGCCTCGATCTGCAGCGCGTCGAGCGCCGCGATCAGCGTGGGGATGAAGATGAAGATGAACACCAGCGTGCCGACGACGCGCGAGAGCTGCACCGACTGGTCGAGCCCGGCCGTGTAGCCCGCCCGGTCGGCGCCGGCGGCGGCGAGGAGGTTGGTGACGAGCCCGCGCATGACGTTGGCGACGAGCCAGCCCACGAAGCCGATCACGAACGCGGCGAACACGTTGGGCAGGAGATCGAGCACCTTGTTGATCATGCCCTGCACCGGCTGGAGCAGGCCCTGCAGGTCATAGGCGGCGAGGATCGCGGGGATGAACAGCAGCACCACCAGCCAGAACAGCACGTTGCCGACGTTCTTGCTCATCGGCTGCATGCCGGCCTGCGCCGAGAGCTTCTCATCCCACTCCGTCTTCGCGAGGAGCCGGGTTACACCCGCCCGCAGCAGGGTGGCGAGCATCCACGCCACCAGCACCAGGATCGTGCCGGCGATGAGCCGCGGCAGGTAGCCGAAGATCTGGTTCGCGAGGATCTGGAACGGGTTCGAGACGAGCGCGAGATCGAGCGCGTTGAATACGCCGATCACCGTGACGAGCAGGATCACCCAGAATACGCCGATCGCGATCCCTTTCTCGACGTCGATCGACTGCCCGGTGCTTTCCCGGATGCGCAGGTTGACCGAGAGCAGCTCGAGCAGGCGCATCGTGCCCGCGCGCGCGAGCACCGCGATGAGCCAGCCGACGATCAGGATGCCGAGCGCGCCGGCGATGTTGAGCAGGTGCGCGCCGAGGGTGTTTTGCAGCGAAGCGAACAGAGCCGAGAAATCCATGAGCCCTCCCGTTGATGTAGGAAAGCAGCAGCCGTGACCCGTACGCCGCACGGCGGCGCGGTGCATGCTTTTATCATAACAGCAAGGAACGGCGGCGGCGCGTCACGGGGCTAACTGTTTGAAAGCTTGGCGCTTGAGGACCGCGGGCGTCGCCCGATGGACTGTTCCAGGTTCCAGGTTCAAGGTTCCAGGTTCGAGGTTTGTCATGCAACATTGAACTTTGAACTTGGAACTTTGAACAACACTCCCGTCACTTCGTCACGGTTGTTATGGTGGGGGCGCGCCTGTAACATCGCGGTACCGGCCACTTTCCGCCAAGGGGCGCGATGTACGACGCGAGCTTCAAGCCGTTCGAGATCCGGACTTCCGACCCGGAGGTGAGCATCGCCGGGCGCATCGGCGGGGGCGGGCCGCCGCTCCTCCTGCTTCACGGGAACCCGCTGACGCATTTGAGCTGGTACCGCGTCGCGCCGCGGCTCGCGAAGGACTTCACCGTGGTGGCGACCGATCTCCGGGGCTACGGCGACAGCGGCAAGCCGCGCGGCAAGCCCGACCACTCGAACTACTCGTTCCGGCGCATGGCGCAGGACCAGGTCGAGGTGATGGAGCACCTGGGCTTCAAGCAGTTCGGCGTCGCCGGCCACGACCGCGGCGCGCGCACCGCTTTCCGCATGGCGCTCGATCATCCGGACAAGGTGCTCAAGGCCGCTTTCCTCGACATCCTGCCCACGCATCACGTATGGACCCACGTCAGCATGGGGTGGGCCATCAACTCCTATCACTGGCTATTCATGGCGCAGCCGTACGATTTTCCCGAGCGGCTCCTGAAGGGCAACGAGGAGTACTACATCCGCGGCAAGCTCACGAAGCAGGGCCTGGGCAAGGGCGGCTTCACCGAGGAGGAGATCCGCGAATACATCCGCGTGTGCACGCCCGAGCAGATCCACGGCGTGTGCGAGGACTATCGCGCCGCCGCGACTGTCGACTTCGAGCTGGACAAGGCGGCCTTCGAAGCCGGGCGCAGGATCGGCTGTCCGGCGCTCGTGCTGTGGGGCGCGAAGAGCCACACCGAGCACCACTACAACCCGCGCGAAGCGTGGCCGCGCTACTGCGCGAACATCGCGCGTATGGCAGCGCTGCCGTGCGGGCATTATCCCTCCGAGCAGGCGCCGGAGGAGACCTACCAGGAGCTTTCAGCCTTTTTCAAAGGCTGAAAGCTGTATGATGAACGATGAATGATGAATGATGAACTATGAATAGAAAGCCAGTCACCAGTCACGCCTTATCGGTCACGCCTCATCGGTCACGAATCACCGGTCACGCTTCATCAATCCTATGGATTTCCTGATCGAGCCGCAGGAGCTTCTGGAGCAGGCGCGGGCAAAAGACGTCCTCATCATCGACGCGCGCAAGCCGGCGGAGTACGCCACCGGCCATATTCCGGGTGCCGTCAATTTGAGCACCTATGACATCTTTGCGCTCGATACCGGGCTGCACGGCCTGCAGGCGTTCGCGCGCGAGATGGCGGGGCGTTACGCAGCGATCGGTCTCTCGACCGGCCGTCCCGTCGTCGTGTACGAGGCGGATACCGGCCAGCGCGCGGCGCGCGACGTCTGGATCATTCAGTACATCGGCCACTCGAGCGCGAGGATGCTGCACGGCGGGCTCGCCGCATGGCGCGCCGCGGGCGGCACGCTGAGCGGCGAGGTGGCGTCCGGTACCACGGTCGCCCTGCCCGTCCGCGAGAAACGCGGGCTCGTCATCGGCTGCGACGCGATCGCCAAGCGCCTCGGCGAAAAGGGATTTACGCTGCTCGACGTGCGGAACGCCGACGAGCACGCGGGGCGCGACCAGACGCCGTGCTGCGCGCGGCACGGTCATATTCCGGGATCGGTGTGGATCGAGTGGACCGAGTTCCTCGCGGCCGGGCGTTACAAGTCGCCCGAAGCGATCCGGAAGCTCCTCGCCGAGCGCGGCGTCGATCCCGCCTCGGAGGTCGTGCCGTACTGTCACCGCGGTGCGCGCTCGGCGAACACCTACTACGCGCTCAAGTACGCAGGGCTCGCGAACGTGCGCAACTACATCGGTTCCTGGCACGAGTGGTCGGCGCGGGCGGACCTGCCGCTCGAAAAGTCGTGACCCGTGACCGCAGAGGAACGAGAACCACCGGAACGATGGCTGGTCACCTCGGAAACCGTTGGCGAGCTTGCGAGCGTACATCAAGACAACGCAGAAGGACGGAACCAGGGCGGATTCTCGTCACTGCGTCACTTCTTGAAGCCTGCTACTGCAGGCCGTAGATCCGCTTGCCCGCGACCGGCATCTTCGCCATGAGGATGTCGCCCGAGAGCGCCTCGGTGATGTAGAGGGTCTTCAGATCCGCGCCGCCGAAGGCGATGTTGTCCAGGTGATGGTGGTGCGGCCCGTCGGAGTGGATGAGGTGGGTCGGCAGCATGTTGGCGTCGAAGCGCCAGATGCCGACGCCGAGGTGGCAGACGAGGAGCCCGTTCTCCGCGTCCATCTCGATCCCGTCGGGCCCGGCCGCGCCGCCCGAGAGCTGCACCGCGACGCCGGTTTTCGAGACCGAGCCGTCAGCCATGATCGGCAGGCGCCAGATCTGCTGTGAACGGGTGACCCCCACGTAGCAGTGCTTCTCGGTCGTGCTCAACGTGATGCCGTTGGGGCTCGGGATGTTGTCGCACAGCCGGTCGAGCGCGCCGTTCGCGCGCAGGCGGTACGCGCGCCCCGTCGGATCGGCGATGCCGGTCTGCCCCTGGTCGGTGAAGTAGAGATCGCCGTTCGAGGCGAAGTGGAGATCGTTCAGGCCCTTGAAGCCCTCGCTATAGGCGGTCTCGAGCACCGTTTCGAGCTTCCCGCTCTTCGGGTCCAGGGCGAGCAGCCCTTTCTTGTAGTCGCAGATGAAGGCGCGGCCGTCCTTGTGGAACTTGAGGCCGTTCGGCCAGCCGTCGTACTGGACGACCAGCTCCCACTCTCCCCGCGGCGATATGCGGAAAACTCTTCCAAAGGGAATATCCACGCAGTAAAGATTCCCTTGGCGGTCGAATGAAGGCCCTTCCAGGAAGCATTCGACTTCCGCCCCCTGGCGGTTGGGATCCGACCAGGCGGTGCGGCTCTTCTTGCGGAATTTCTGCGGCAGCGACGTGAAGACTTCGGCCTTGATGATCTCGAGCGGCTTGAACGGGTTGAGCATATATGCGTGGGGGCGCCAGAGTGTTGGGGGCGGGAGAGAGATAAGTTCCGTGAGAGCGGGAGAGCGGGAGAGCGGGAGGTGGGAATGGCGTATTCCCGGTCTCACGTTTTCTACTGGGCTTGCAGCTTGGCTGCCCGGATGACCTTGGTCCACTTGGCGGTTTCCGCCTTGATGTAGGCGGCGAATTGTTCCGGCGAGCTTGGCGCGGGCTCGATGCCGCTGTTGAGCAGCGTCTCCCCGACGTCGGGCAGGTTCAGCACGGCCACCGTCTCCTTGTGCAGGCGCTCGACGATCGCGCGCGGCGTGGCGGCGGGCGCGACGTATCCGTACCAGGCCGTGGCTTCGTATCCCTTGAGCCCCGTCTCGGCGACGGTCGGCACCTCGGGCAGGGCGGCGGCGCGCTTGCCCCCGGTCACGGCGAGCGCGCGCGCCTTGCCGGCCTTGACCTGCGGCACGGCGGTCGAGATCACCGCCACGAAGATTTCCACGTGGCCGGCGACGAGGTCAGTCAGCGCCGGGCCCCCGCCCTTGTACGGCACGTGCACCATGTCGACCTTGGCCATGACCTTGAACAGTTCGCCCGCGAGGTGCCCCTGGCTCGCGGTCCCGGAGGAGGCGAAATTCAGCGCGCCCGGTTTCGCCCTCGCCAGCGCGATCAGTTCTTTCAACGTTTTCACGGGCAGCGTGGGATGCACGATGAAAATGTTCTGCAGCGCCACGGCCTGCGAGATCGGCGCGAAGTCCTTGAGCGGATCGTACGGCACCTTCATGGTGGCGGGGCTCAGCACGAGCGAGCCGATGGTGGCGAGGTGGATGGTATAGCCGTCGGCAGCGGCCTTGGCCGCGAGGTCGGTGCCGATCGTGCCGTTCGCGCCGGGGCGGTTGTCCACGATGAACTGCTGCTTGAAAATCGCGGAGTATTTGGGCGCCATCAGGCGCGAGACGAGATCGGTCGCGCCGCCCGGCGGGAAGCCGATGATGATGCGCACCGGTTTGCTGGGGTAGGCTTCGGCGGCGGACGCCGCCCCTGCCGTAATGGAAAGCGCCGCCAAAAGAAAGGCCGCCGCAGCGCCGGGCATGCGCAGTGCGGATCGGCTGGACGTGATCGCCCGTTCCACCGGAATCTCCCCGGTCAACGCGGCTGGATGCCTGCTTGCTTGATGACCTTTGCCCACTTCGCCATCTCCGATTTCATGTAGGCGCCGAATTCTTCGGGTGTGCTGGGCGCGGCGTCCAGCCCCTGCTTGAACAGGAACTCCTTGATATCGGGCAGGGTGAGCGCGGCCGCGAACTCCTTGTTGAGCCGGTTGATGACGGGTCGTGGCGTCTTCGCCGGGACGAGGACGCCGTTCCAGTTGTTCGCTTCGTAGCCCGGCAGCCCCGCTTCCGCGACGGTCGGCAGCTCCGGCACCAGCGCCGAGCGCTTCGCGGTGGTCACGGCGAGCGGCCGGATCTTGCCCGCTTTCACGTGCGCGATCGAGCTCGCGGCAGTCGCGAAGATCAGATGGATATTGCCCGCAAGCAGGTCCACTATCGCGGGGCCGCCGCCCTTGTAGGCCACGTGGGTGATCTTGGTGCCGGCCTGGAGGTTGAAGAGCTCCACCGCGAGGTGGCCGGTGCCGCCCACGCCGGAGGAGCCGCCGTTCAACGGCTTCGCCTTCGCGAGCGCGATCAACTCCTTGACCGACTTCGCGGGGACCGACGGGTGCACGACCAGGATGTTGGTCGAGTCCACGGCGCGCGTCACCGGCGCCAGGTCCTTGAGCGTATCGAACGGCATCTTCGCGGTGAGGCTGGGGTTGATCACGAGCGCGATCGTTCCCAGCAGCACGGTGTGGCCGTCCGCCGTGGCGTTCGCGACGATGTCCGCGGCTATGGTTCCCGACGCGCCCGGGCGGTTGTCCACGATGACCTGCTGGCCGAGCGCCGCCGTGAGTTTCGGGCTGAGGGCCCGTGAGGTGGTATCGGTGCCGCCGCCCGGCGCGAAGCCGATGACGAGGCGGATCGGCTTGGTCGGATATTCCGCGGCATGAGCCACGGAAGATAAAGAGGCGAGAACTAACAAGGCGGTAACTCTCATGTTTTTCTCCTCGAGACGGACCTGACTGGATTATATATCCCGGGCCGCCGCAGGTGGCCCGTTAGGTCGCGCCGACTTCGCCGGCCTTGTTGGAGGCGAGCTTGATCGCTAGTCTGAATGCATACTCCAGCGCGCCGGGATCGGCGCGACCCTGGCCGACGATGTCGAAAGCGGTGCCGTGCGCGGGCGTCGTGAACACGGTCTTCAGGCCCGCGGTGAGGGTCACGCCCTTGCCGAAACCGAGGAGCTTGGTCGCGATCTGGCCCTGGTCGTGGTACATCATCACGACCCCGTCGAACTCCCCCTTCTTCGCCCTGAGGAAGATCGTGTCGGAAGGAATCGGGCCGCTCAGGGTGATGCCCTCGGCGCGGAGCTTCTCGACCGCCGGGCGGATGATGCGGATCTCCTCGTCGCCGAAGAGGCCGTTTTCCCCGCCGTGGGGATTCAGCGCCGCCACCGCGATGCGCGGCGGGTTGTGGCCCATCGCGCGCAACGTGCGGTCGGCGAGGCGCACGGCGTCGGCGATGCGCTGCGGCGTGATCAGGCCGATCGCCTCGCGCAGCGCGATGTGCGAGGTCACGCGAAAGGTGCTGAACTCCGGGATCACGTTCATCTCGCCGAAAAACCCGGAGTGGCCGGTGAGGCTTGCGAACATCTGGTGCTCGTCGTGGAATTTCCAGCCGCCCCGGTTGAGCGCCATCTTGTTGAGCGGCGCAAAGCAGATGCCGTCGATCTTGCGCGAGAGCGCCAGCTCGATCATGTGCTTCAGCGTTTCTCCGCTCAGACGGCCCGATTCCTCCGAAACTTCGCCGCGCTTGATCCGCGCCGGGTCGATGTTACCGAGATCTACGAGCGCAACCCCTTCGGCCGGCCAGCGCACCTCGTCCACGCTGCCGTGCTTGCGGCAGCGCAAGCGCACGCCGGCGTCGCGCATGCCCAGCTCGAGCACGCGCGCATCGCCGATCACCACGACGCGCGCGATTTCGCCCAATTTGCCGGAGGCGAGCAGCTTTGCCGAGATTTCGGGCCCGATGCCGGTCATGTCGCCGAGCATCAAGCCGATTACGGGGAGGCGTTCTCTCATGTGGGGGAGTTCGTGCCCGGTGACGTGTCCAGGAATGATGAGCGCGCGGGGTCCGTAACCGGCTTACGTATCAATCTCCCTCGCCCCGGTAAGCGGGGGAGAGGGCCGGGGTGAAGGGGACACATTCCGGGTTCCGCCCGCATTTAGCGCGCGCTAGCGTCGCTTCCCCTTCTTGCCCGCTGCACGAATCCGGCCGCCGATGGCGAGGAGCCGGGTCAATTCGCGGACGCTCTTCAGCTTCTCCAGGTTGAAAACCAGCTCGATCACCTTCTCGGCGCTGGCCTTCGGCAGTCTTCCCCAGGCCGCGCATTCGCGGAACTTGTCGCAGAGCTCCGCGTCGCTCATCGGGTTGGCAGGGCTGCCCTTGCCGAAGTCGGCGCGCCCGCTCACCTTGCGGCCGTCCACGAGCTCGACCTCGATGACGGTCGTCATCTTCTCATAGCCCGCGGCTTCCGCTACCGGGTGCACCCCGAACTCGACCTTGCCGATCATCGCCTGCACGTCACGGCGGTTGACCACCTGGTCGGTGAACTCGGCGAGCCCGGCTTTGCGCTCGAGGAGCAGGATCGCCATGCAGAATTCCATGCTGAACTTGGCCTGCAGCTCGTTCGCCGGGCGGTGGTGGATGAGCGCGTTCGGCATGTGGCGGTTGGTGCCGACTTTCACCTTCACGACCTGCTCCGCCCGGATGTCGTATTGGCGGATGAGGTCGAGCATGAGCCCCATGCCCGGGTGCGTGAGCGAGCCGCTCGGATGCGGCTTGATCGAGACGCCCGGGAAGGCGAACGTCCATGGATTGCCGAGCTTGCCCTCGATCGCGTCCGGATCGTAGCCCCCGCCCGCCGCCTTGAAGAAGCCGCGGTCCGCTTCCAGCACGGTCGCCGCGGCGCTCCAGCCGAGCTGCGAGAACTCCGCGGCGACGATGCCGCTTTCGCACGAGCGCCCCGGGTGGAAGGGCTTGGTCATGGTGCCGAAGTTCTCGCGCAGCCCCGCGGCCTGGCTCGCCGCGATGCCCAGCGCGCGCCGCGTGCGCTCGACGTCGAGCCCGAGCATCTTCGCGGCGCCCGCCGCGGCGCCGAGCGTGCCGATGGTCGCGGTGGTGTGAAAGCCGTGATCGTAATGCCGCGGGTTGATCGCTTCCGCGATCTTCGTTTCGACCTCGACCGCTACCTGGTACGCGGTGAGCATGTCGAGCCCCGAACGATTGTCGCGCTCGGCGAGCGCCAGCACCGGCGGCAGCGCCGGCGCGGTGGGGTGAGTGAGCAGGCCGTAGACGCGGTCCCTGGCGACTGCAAGCTGCGTGTCGTCGTAGTCGTCGGCGTGGATCGCGATGCCGTTCGCGAAGGCGGCGAAGCGCGCCGGCACCTTGATCGCGCTTCCGATCACCGTGCAGCCCTTGTCCGTCGGGCAGCCGAGGGCAGCGAGGTACTTGCGCACCAGATGTCCCGATTCGGCGGCGTTGCCGGCGAGCGCGAGCCCGATGCCGTCGAGGACCGAGCGCTTGCCGAGGTGCATGACCTGGGACGGAATCTGCGAGGGCCGGGTCTGGGTGATGAACTGCGCGACGTAGGCGGTGAGGGAAATTTCCGGCGTGGCGGGCATGTTCGCGGCAGTGGATGGGCAGCCGCTTAAATATCACATCTCGCGCCTGCACGCCACAGGGTGGCGCGCCGGAAATTTATCCGGGAAGCCTGTAAAATGCCTATCCCCCAGCAGCCTGTCGGACTTGATGGGCCGACAGGCTGCTACAGGAGTCTCGCGGGACAGTCCGAAAGACTCCCAAGAGACGGATAGGCATGGGCGCGACCATCGCGGAAAAAATTCTCGCCGCGCACGCCGGCGTCAAGTCGGCCAGGGCGGGCGACGTCGTCGTTGCCGCCGTGGATTTCGCGATGGTGCACGACGCGCGCGCGGCGAACGCGCTCAAGATGGTGGAGAAGCTCGCCGCATCACGGCTGCCGTTCGCGCCGCGCACGGCCTTCGTGCTCGATCATTATTCGCCGCCGCCCCATGCGGAGGCGGCCAACATCCACCGCGCGATGCGCGCGTTCGCCGATGAGCAGGGCGCGGTGCTCTACGACGTCGGCGACGGGATCTGCCACCAGGTGCTTCCCGAGGGCGGGCATTTCACCTGTGGCGACCTGGTGGTCGGGACGGACACCCATTCGACGACTTACGGCGCGTTCAACGCGTTCGGCGCCGGCGTCGAAGGCACCGATCTCTCGGCCGTCATGATGACCGGCAAGCTCTGGTTCCGGGTGCCGGAGACCATCCTCGTCGCGCTGAAAGGGGGGTTTCCGCCCGGCGTGTGGGCGAAGGACGTGACGCTCCACATGCTGGGGCGGCTCGGCGCCGAGGGCGCGAACTACAAGGCGATCGAATACAAGGGCCCGGCGGTCGCGGCGATGGAGATCGACGACCGCATGACGCTCGCCAACCACGCCGCGGAGCTGGGCGCCAAGGCGGCGCTGCTCGAAGCGGACGCGAAGACCGTCGCCTGGCTCAGGGCGCGCGGCGCGCGCGAGCCGCGGCCGGTCCGGGCGGATCCCGACGCAGCCTACTGCGAGCGCATCGAGATCGACGCCTCGCAGCTTCCCCCGCAGGTCGCGCGCCGGCACCGGATCGATGACGTCGTCGCGGTGCCCGAGGTGAAGGGCCAGCGCATCCACTACGCGCTCATCGGCACCTGCACCAACGGGCGGCTCGACGACCTGCGCCAGGCGGTGGCGATACTGAAGGGCAGGCGCATCGCCAGGGGCGTGCGCATGATCGTGACGCCGGCTTCGCGCCAGGTGTGGCTCGCGGCCGCGCGCGAGGGCCTGATCGAGGCGCTCACTGCCGCCGGCGCATCGGTGGAGGCAGCGGGCTGCGGCACCTGCGTCAACATTACGGGCCACCTCGTCACCGGCGATGGCGAGGTGGTGATCTCGAGCGCGAACCGCAATTTCAAGGGCCGGCTCGGCAACACCACCTCCGAGATCTGGATCGGCTCGGCTGCCACGGTGGCGGCTTCCGCGCTGACCGGCTATATCACTGACCCGCGCGAAGTCGAAGGCGGCACCTGGCGGCCCGTAACGAAAGCTGCGTGAACCGCAATGAAACCGCGGATACGCGCAAATGAACGCAGCTAACATCATGAATATCCGTGGCAGAGCCCATCTCCTCGGAGACGGGATCAACACGGATATTCATTGCTCGAGCAAGTATTTTCCGGGCAAGGACAATGCCTATGTCGCGCAGCACGCTTTCGAGCAGCTCGTACCCGGCTTCGCCGCGCGCTTTGCGCCGGGAGGCATGATCGTCGCCGGGAAGAATTTTGGCATCAACTCATCGCGCGAGCAGGCGGTGCACGTGATGCGCGCGATGGGGGTCGCGGCGATCGTCGCCGTCTCCTTCGGCCGGCAGTTCTTCCGCAACGCGATCAACAACGGCCTGCCCGTGATCGGATGCGACATTTCAGGCATCGCCGAGGGCGACGAGCTGGAGATCGATCTTGACGCCGGCCGCGTGACCGTGGCTGCGCGCGGCATCGCGCGCAGCGTGCCGCAACTGCCGCGCGAGGTCCAGGCGATCCTCGCGGCCGGCGGGCTCATCGGTTTTCTGCAAAAGCACCCACAGTGGGAACTGACATGAACCTCAGGATCGAACGTGCGGAAGTATTCGGAGTGGCGGTGCCGCTCGTCGGCGAATACAGGAACGCTTATCGCTCGAAATCGATCCAAAAGAGCGCCATCGTGCGCGTCACGGCGTCGGGCGGCGTGGTCGGGCTGGGCAACATCGATCCTTCTCCGGGCTACTCCAAGGAGACGATCGAGGACAGCCTCCGGGTCCTGGAGGCGAGACTCGCACCGCTGGTGATCGGCATGGATCCCGCCAACGTTCACCGCGTGCTGCAGAAACTCGATCCCGCAGTCGCCGGGTTTCTCGACGCCAAGGCGGCGATCGAGATGGCGTGCGTGGATCTCGCCGCGCGAACCGCGGGAGTGCCGGTGCACACTTATCTCGGGGGCGCGGTGAAGGAGCGGCTCCTCTTCAACGCCTGGATCGGCATCCTGCCGCCGGGCGAGGCGGCGAAGGAGACGCTGGAGTGGAAGCGCAAGGGCTTCCGCTCGGCGAAGATCAAGGTCGGCGGCGGCATCGAGGCTGACCGCGACCGGGTGAAAGCGGTGCGCGAGGCGGTGGGGCCGGATTTCCAGCTCCGCATAGACGCGAACGCCGGCTACGACGCGGAGACCTCGATCAGGCTCGCGAAGATGGTCGCGCCGTTCCAGCTCCAGCTCTTCGAGCAGCCGGTGCCGGCGGACGACATCCCGGGCATGGCGCGCGTGCGGCGCGAAGCGAACGCGGCCGGCGTGCCCGTCATGGCGGACGAGTCGGTGCTCGATCATGCGAGTTTGATACGAATCATCCAGGCGGACGCGGCCGACATCGTCAAGGTCAAGGTCATGAAGCAGGGCGGCTTCCTCAACACGCGGCGGATGATCGCCACCGCCGAGGCCGCCGGGATCCGCTGCGTCGTGGGCCACGGCTTCGGCCTCGGCGTGAGCACGATGGCCGAGATCATGCTCGCCGCCACATCGGCGAACGTGCTCGACGGCCTGGAATGCGTCGGGCCGCTCAAGACCGCCGATGACATCGTCACGCGCAAGCTCGATCTTTCTTCCGGCAGCATCGCGCTGCCCGGCGGTGCGGGTCTCGGCGTGGCGCTCGACGACGCCAAGCTCGAAAAATACCGCTTCGACGTGAAGGCC
>Ga0073934_10008862_pt1 | contig 13174 bp, 13 predicted proteins | sample LarsenN4metaG_FD_76834 | JGI IMG/M metagenome (GOLD analysis project Ga0073934, IMG submission 76834) | Hot spring sediment bacterial and archeal communities from British Columbia, Canada, to study Microbial Dark Matter (Phase II) - Larsen... ...
AGATTGATTTTGCCGCGACTTCGGACCGCGTGACCATTACTCGCCCCACGACCGGCGTGCTCATGGAAGCCCTCCGCCTGCTCGATGAAGCCGCGCGCGACCTGGCCGACACTACCGCTCCCTCCGCCGGCGGCTAGCCACGGGCCGCGCTCTCACTCCCCCATCCCGGTTATGCGATACTTGCCCGGCTATGCGCGTCGCCATTCTGACCCTCAGCGATTCCGTTTCGCAGGGTCTTCGCGAGGACCGCTCGGGTGTGGCGCTCTGCGAGCGGTGCGTCCAACGCGGCTGGAACGTCGTCGCTGAATCGGCGCTTCCTGATGAACAGGCGCAGATCGAAGCGCGCCTTAGGGAGTGGGCTGATGCGGGCCTGGCCGACCTCGTTCTCACCACCGGCGGCACCGGCATCGGCCCGCGCGACGTGACTGCTGAAGCGACCACGGCCGTCTGCTCGAAATTGATTCCCGGCCTAACCGAAAGGATGCGCCGCGTTTGTGGCGAAAAAGATCCGCGCGCCGCACTTTCGCGTGCCGTCGCTGGCGTGCGCGGGTCAACGTTGCTTGTCAACCTGCCCGGCAGCCCCCAGGGCGCCGTTGACTCCTTCGAGGCCATCGCTGACCTGCTGCCCCACGCCGTGGAGGTGCTCCGCGGGGCCCGGCACGACTGAGCCCGCTCGGCGCGAGTTGCCCTTTCTCTTCCGCAAGAAAGCCCTATAATGTGCGGCCACCCGGCTCCGCCGAAAACCACGGCGGGCCACGACACGGAGGGCTTATGAAGACGACTCGGCGGAAGGTGCTTCAGAGCGGAGCGTTGGGTCTGGCGGCGGCGGCGCTGGCTCGGGCGGATCAGCCGCAGCAAGCGCGCCGGCGGGCATTTCGCCTGACCACGCGAGAGAAGTTCGACGCAGGCGCGATCGCCCCCTATCGCGGCCAGCACACAGCCGTCTATCAGAACATTGACGCGCACTTGGAAGAGCACCTCGAGCACCTCCGCCGCTGGCTGCGTCAACCTTCCGTCAGCGCGCAGAACATCGGCATCCAGGAAATGGCCCGCCTTTTGCGCGACGACCTGCGGGCACTGGGCTTCCAGGAAGCGGAACTGGTGCCCACAGCGGGCCATCCCGGTGTGTGGGGCTATTACGACGCGGGCGCGCCGCGCACCCTGGTCGTTTACCTGATGTACGACGTGCAGCCGGTCGAGCCGGCCGACTGGCGTGTGCCGCCGTTTGACGCGCAACTCGTCGAGCACGACCTGGGCCGCGTGGTCATGGCCCGCGGCGCCACCAACCAGAAAGGCCCCCAGCGCGCATTTCTGAACGCCGTCGCGGCCATCCGCGCCGTGCACGGGCGCCTGCCCGTGAACCTGATGGTGGTGGCCGAAGGCGAAGAGGAGCTGGGCTCGGTGCATTTCCCGGAAGTCATCGCCCGGTACGAGTCGCGGCTGAAAAATGGCTACGCGGTTTTCTTTCCGTTTCCGAGCCAGGGTGTGGAGGGACAGGCGCGCCTGTTCCTGGGCGTCAAAGGCATCCTTTATTTCGAGCTCGAAGCGGTGGGAGGGGCTCACGGCGGGCCGACTCGCGCGGAAATCCACGGCTCCTACAAGGCCGTCGTGGATTCGCCGGTGTGGCGGCTGGTGCAGGCGCTGGCCAGCCTGACCTCGCCGGACGGAAACACCATTCTCGTGCCTGGCTACTACGATCCCATCCGCCCGCCGAACGACGAGGAGCAACGACTGGTCAACGGCCTGCTCAGCGGCGGCGACGAAGCCGGGCAGAAGCGCCTGCTCGGGGTCGAGCGCTGGATGGATGGCGTCGGCGGCGAGCAGTTTCAGATGCGCTTGCTGTTCGATACCACGCTGAACATTGACGGCCTGGTGGCGGGCTACACCGGCCCGGGCGGCAAGACCATCCTCCCGCACCGCGCGCTGGCCAAGGTGGACTCGCGCCTGGTGCCCGACCAGCGGCCCGACGAAGCGCTGGAGAGGATTCGCCAGCATCTCCATCGGCAGGGCTTCCATGACATCACGGTGCGCAAGCTGAGCGGCTATCCCCCGGCGCAAACCTCGGTGCAGGCGCCGCCGGTTCGCGCGGCCATCTCTGTGTTCAACAAGTACGGCCACCGGCCCACCATTGCGCCGCGGATTGCCGGCAGCGCGCCCTATTACCTTTTCACCGAGCGGCTCAACCTGCCCATGGTCGCCGCGGGGCTGGGCCACGGCTCGGGCGCGCACGCCCCGAACGAGTACTTGCTTGTTGACCCGAAGCCTGGCTCGAAGATTGCCGGCCTAGCGGAGATGGAAAAGGCCTACGTGGACCTGCTCTACGCCCTGGCCGAAGCCTGAAACGGGATGGACGTTCAGCCTGTTTTGCTTGGCCCGTAAGGCGGCTCTCTCCGCGGTGCCTGTCCTGCCGCAAGCATCCCGGCCAGCAAGGGCGCCATGCTCGGGTGTGTCCGTTTTCGAAGTCTTGCCCGGCGGCGTATCGGCCTATTTCTCTCCCAGCGCTGATGCGCAGCGGTTTCTGGTGATGGCACAGGGCGGGGTGAAGTCGGAGGATCTGCTGACCTTGGTAGTCAGCGGGGACGCCAAAGGAAGGAATGAAGGATGGCCCCGCCGAGCAAACGCGCTTTCTGCTTGTCCGAGCTGATGTGCAGACCAACAAACCCGCGGGACCACCTACCGGACGCCTTCCTGCTGTGCTAGGATGTGCGGCTTGTCTGTGCGATGCCTGACCACTACATCCCGATCATCGTCTACGCGATACTGGCGGCCGTCTTTCCGGCGCTGACACTGGCCATCCTCAAGTTGGTGCGGCCGGATTCCACCTCTGTGGGGGCCAAGCTGGCGCCGTATGAATGCGGCATTCCGCCCGAAGGCGATGCCCGCGGCCGCTATGCGGTGCGGTTTTACATCATCGCCATCTTATTTGTGATCTTCGACGTGGAAGTGATCTTCCTGTTTCCGTGGGCCGTGCAGTACGGGCTGCTGGGGTTGTACGGCCTGGTGACCATGTGCGTATTTCTCGGCATCCTGATCCTGGGCTACGTCTGGCTGTACAAGACGGGGGCGCTGGAGTGGGTTTAGGGATGCCGGCCTTGCCATCCCGGTCCCGCCCCCAACTGGCCGGGCCGGACATTTTTTCTGCGCGCGGAAAGCCAGCAGGGGAAACCCCAACCGGACTGCGCAAGTTGACGCTGTTTTCCGCCGTGTGCTAGAAAACGGAGCTTAATTGTTGCGAGCTACCATCTGTTGAGGCCGGTGGGCGCGTGCCCACCCGGCCGGTTCCACCAGCGAATCATGACAGACGAGCCTGCGGACAAGCAGCCTGCAAAGCAAGCGGAACCGCCCAAAGGCGAGCAGCCTTCGGCCGCGCAGCCGAAGGCTCCGCGCGTCGAAGCGCAGCCGGCCGCTCCGGCCAAGCCCGTTGTTCCTCCGGCGAAGAAAGAAGAGCCGCCCGGACCGAAGCCCCTGGACAGTCCGCTGGTGCTGCGGTTCCGCGCGCGGTTTGGCGAGGCCATCCGCGACGCCGTGATCGACCGCAAACAAGCCATCCTGGTTGTGGAGGTCGGGCGGCTGCGCGAAATCGCGGAATACGCCCGCGACGAAGAGCAGTTCGACATGCTCACCGATCTGACGGCTACCGACTGGCCCAAGCGCGAAAAGCGCTTCGAAGTCGTGCTCAACCTGTATTCGTTTCCGCGCAACGAGCGGTTGCGTCTGAAGGCCCAGGCCGCCGAAAACGAAAAAGTGCCCAGTGTAACCGGCGTGTGGGGCGCGGCGAACTGGCTGGAACGCGAGTGCTACGACATGTTTGGCATCGTCTTCGACGGCCACCCCGACCTGCGGCGCATCCTTCTGCCGGACGAATGGCAGGGCCACCCGCTGCGCAAGGACTACGACATCCTGACGCAGGACACCGCCTGGGTGCGCGAAAACCTGGGGATCGAGAGCGGCCAGTAGATGGCGGACACCCGCACACCCAGTTTCCCCGGCGTGCAGACGACGATCCTCGGCGCCGACGAAATCATCCTCAACATGGGCCCCCAGCACCCCTCCACGCACGGCGTGCTGCGCGTGAAGCTGCGCATGGACGGGGAGCGCATTGTGGCCTCGGAGTGCATCATTGGCTACCTGCACCGCGGGGTAGAAAAAATCGCCGAGCACCGCAGCTACCAGCAGTTCGCGCCCTACGTGGACCGCATGGACTACGTTGCGGCGGTCTCCAACGGGCTGGGCTATTGCGAAGCGGTAGAAAAGCTGCTAGGCGTGGAAGCCCCGCCGCGCGCCAGCGTGGTGCGCACCATCCTCACTGAGTTGCAGCGGATCGCCAGCCACCTGCTCTGGCTGGGCACCCATGCCCTGGATATCGGCGCGCTCACCCCGGTGTTCTACTGCTTCCGCGAGCGAGAAGAAATCCTGAAAATCTTCGAGAAATACTGCGGCGCCCGGCTGACCACCCATGCTTTCCGCATCGGCGGGTTGCAGTACGAAACCTACGACGGGTTCGAGCACGACGTCGCGCGGTTCTGCCAGGACTTCGCCACGAAAATTGACGAATACGAGCGGCTGCTGACGGAGAACCGCATCTGGGTGGGCCGCACGAAGGGCGTGGGCGTGCTGACCGCCCAGGACGCCATTGACCTGGGCGTGACCGGGCCGGTGCTGCGCGCCAGCGGCGTCGAATGGGACATCCGCAAGGCCTTCCCTTACGCCGCTTACGACCAGTACGAGTTCAAGATTCCCACCGGGCCGAACGGCGACACGTACGACCGCTACTTGGTGCGCATGGAAGAGATGCGCCAGTCGCGGCACATCTGCCTGCAGGCTATCGAGAACATTCCCGCCGGGCCGATCCTGGCCAAGGTGGGCAAGGTGTTGAAGCCGCCGCCCGGCGAGGTTTACCACTCGATCGAAGCGCCCAAGGGAGAGCTGGGCTATTACGTGGTCAGCGACGGCACCATCCAGCCCTACCGCGTGCGCGTGCGGCCACCCTCCTTCATCAACCTGCAGGCGTTTGACCGCATGGTGCGCGGCCACCTGGTGGCCGACGTGGTAGCCGTTATCGGCACGATTGATATCGTCCTGGGTGAGGTGGATCGCTAGGCGGACCGCGATGGCAACGCTTGAGAACATCGTCCATCATCCTTTTTTTCTTCCCATCCTGTACGGCGTGGTGCTGGTCCTTGTGCTCCCCTTGCTGATCGGATACCTGGTGCTGCTCGAGCGCAAGATCATGGCCGATATGCAGGCGAGGCTGGGGCCGATGCGCGTCGGGCCGCACGGGCTGCTGCAGCCGCTGGCCGACGGCGTGAAGCTGATGCTCAAGGAAGATATCACCCCGACAGAGGCCGACCGTTGGATCTTCTGGGTGGCGCCGATTGTCACGTTCACCGCGGGGATGACGGCGCTGGCGGCGGTGCCGTTCGGCCCGGGGTTTCAGGTCGCCGACCTGAATGTGGGCCTGCTGTTCGTGGTGGCGGTCAGCGCGCTGGGCATCTTCGGGATTGTGCTGGGCGGGTGGGCCTCCAACAGTCATTACTCGCTGCTCGGCGCGCTGCGCAGCGCGGCGCAGATTGTCAGCTATGAAGTGGCCGGGGGCATGGCGCTGGTGAGCGGGTTGCTGCTCGGCGGATCGCTTTCCCTGCGCCGGCTGGTAGAAGCGCAGCACGGCGAAGGCGCCTGGTTCGTCTTCCTGGCACCGGTGGGCTTCTTTATTTACTTCGTGGCTTCCGTGGCGGAGACCAATCGCGCGCCGTTCGATCTGCCCGAAGCGGAATCGGAGCTGGTGGCCGGGTTCATGACCGAGTACAGCGGCTTCCGCTGGGTCATCTTCATGATGGCGGAGACGGCGAACATGATTGTGGTGGCTTCTGTGGCCACGGTGCTGTTCCTCGGCGGGTGGCTGCGGCCGTTCGCCAGCACGCGCGAGCTGGACTTCCTCGACTACCTTCCGCCGCTGCTGTTCCTGGTGCTGGCCGCCTACTGCTTCTGGCGGACGCCGAAGCAGCCCGTGGGAATCCAGAAGGGCGTCATGGCCCTGTTCGCCTTGATTTGTCTGGGGCTGGCAGGCGCCGAGGGCTGGGCGCTGACGCTGCCTGCCGACAGCGCGCTGCGTGCGGCGATTCACGGCGGCTTCTGGTTCCTGCTCAAGGTGTTTCTGTACCTGTATTCGTTCTACTGGATCCGGTTCACGTTTCCGCGCTACCGCTTCGATCAGTTGATGCGGCTGGGCTGGCAGTTCCTGATTCCCGTGGCCATTGTGCACGTGCTGGCCATCGGGTCGGCGTTGCTTTTGCGACAGCGGGCCGGCTGGGGGCTCTGGCCGGCCATGGGGCTGGCCACCCTGGTTACTCTGCTCGTTGCGGCGTGGCTGGCTGGCGGCAAGGAGCGTCCTGCTTACCTGCCATCGGAGCCGGGGGGATGATGGATCTGGTCATCTTCTACGTTTTGGCCGGCATCGCCGTGGTGGGCGCGGTGCTCACGGTGACGCGGCGCAACGCCGTGCACAGCGCCGTCTTTCTGATTACCGCGCTGATGGCCACCGCGGGCATCTTCCTGCAATTGCGCGCCGAGTTCCTATCCGTCGTGCAGATCATCCTGTACGTCGGTGGGATCATGGTGCTGTTCGTGTTTGTGGTCATGCTGGTGAACCTGGACGTTGCGCTCCGCCAGGTGCAGTTCAACCGGCAAAAGTGGGTGGCGGGGATTGTGGTACTGGGGCTGGCCGCGCAGATCGTGTTCATTCTGACCATCGGCCGGACGCAGGACCCCGGGGTGCTCGGCGTCCCGCCCACCCCGGCGGATCAGCTTTCACCCAACACGGAAAAGATCGGGATGCGGCTGTTTGAGAACTACATGCTGCCCTTTGAGATTGCTTCCATTCTGCTGCTGGTGGCGATGATAGGGGCGGTCATCATGGGCAAACGGCGGATCTGAGCATGTTATCGACCGGCCACTACGTGCTGCTGAGCCTGGCGCTGTTTACGATCGGCGTGATCGGCGTGCTCACGCGCCGCAACGTGATCATCATCCTGATGTCCATCGAGCTGATTCTGAACGCGGTGAACATCAACCTGGTGGCCTTTTCCCGGCACCTGGGGCAGGTGGACGGCCAGATCTTTGCCATCTTCGTGATTACCGCGGCGGCCGCGGAAGCGGCCATCGGCCTGGGCATCATCATCGCCTTCTTCCGCAACCGGCCGACCGTGCTGGCCGACGAAATGGACATGCTGAAGTGGTAGGACCGTGAGCGAGGCGTACTTCTTTCTCCACAACGTCTGGTTGGTCCCGCTGCTGCCGCTGGTGACGGCGGCGATCATGCTGCTGGTGGGCCGCCGACTGACCAACGCGGCGGTGAGCTTGCTGTGCGTGGGCAGCGTGTTTGCTTCGTTCGTCTTTTCTGCGGGAGCTTTCTGGCAGTTGCGCGGCTGGCCCGGCCCGCCCTGGCCCGAGCGCGTGCTGTTCGAATGGGTGCCGGCCGGAACCTTCCACACCGGGGCGGGCCAGTTGGCGAACTTCACGGCGGAATGGGGCTACCTGCTCGACCCGCTCTCCGCGGTGATGATCCTGGTGGTGAGCGGCGTGGGCTTCCTGATCCACGTCTACTCGATCGGCTACATGGGCCACGAAGGCGGCTACTACCGTTTCTTCGGCTACATGAACCTGTTCATGTTCGCGATGCTCACGCTGGTGCTGGCCAACAACATGCTCTTGATGTTCGTCGGCTGGGAAGGTGTGGGCCTGTGCAGCTACCTGCTGATTGGATTCTATTTCCTGCGCAAATCGGCTGCGGACGCGGGCAAGAAGGCCTTCCTCGTGAACCGCGTCGGCGATGCAGGCTTCCTGCTGGGTATCTTTCTGACGGTGGCCACGCTGGGCACGATCCGGTTCAGCGAGCTTGCCCCGGCCGTCCACGCCATGGGATTCGAGTTGGGCGCGCCGGTGCTGACCGCCATCGGCCTGCTGCTGTTCGTCGGCGCCACCGGCAAGTCGGCGCAGATTCCGCTCTATACCTGGCTTCCTGACGCTATGGAAGGTCCCACGCCGGTCAGCGCGCTGATCCACGCCGCTACCATGGTGACCGCCGGAGTCTACATGGTGGTGCGGCACAATATGATCTACCAGCTTGCCCCGCTGGCCCTGGAAGTCGTGGCCATCATCGGCGCGTTGACCGCGCTTTACGCCGCTTCGATGGGTCTGGTGCAGACCGACATCAAGCGCATCCTGGCCTATTCGACCATCAGCCAGCTCGGGTACATGTTCCTGGCCTGCGGCGTGGCTGCTTACACGGCCGGCATCTTTCACCTGATGACCCACGCGTTTTTCAAGGCCCTGCTCTTCCTGGCAGCGGGCAGCGTGATCCACGCGCTTTCGGGCGAGCAGGATATCCGCAGGATGGGCGCGTTGTGGTCGAAGATCCCGACCACGGCGTGGACGTTCCGCGTGGCGGCCCTGGCCATTGCCGGCATCCCGCCGCTGGCGGGCTTTTTCAGCAAGGACGAAATCCTGTGGAAGACGTGGTCGCGCGAGCCGGCCCCGTTTTTCAAGCTCCTGTGGCTGATCGGCGCGGTCACGGCGGGGATGACAGCGTTCTACATGTTCCGGCTGCTTTTCCTGACGTTCCGCGGCTCCTCGCGCGTGCCCCCTGAAGTTGAGCGCCACATCCACGAATCGCCGCGCTCGATGACCATCCCGCTCGTGGCGCTGGCCGTGCTTTCCATCGTCGGCGGCTGGGTGGGCATGCCGGCGGCGATCGGCGACTACCTAGGCTTGGGCAACTACTTCGAGCATTTCCTCGAGCCGGTAATCACGCATCCCGGCGCGCCTGCCGCCGCTGCCGCGACAGGCGCGGAAACCGCGCCGGCCCACCACGACCCGGCCGAGTATCTGCTCATGCTTGTTTCTGTTCTGATGGCGCTCGGCGGCATCTGGCTGGCGCGGCTGCTCTACCTCCGCCGCTTGGAGCTGGCCGAGCGGCTGGCTGGGAATTGGAACTGGCTCTATCGGCTGCTGTACCGCAAATACTATGTGGACGAGCTGTACGACGCGCTTTTCGTCAATCGGACGAAAGACCTGGGCAGCACGCTGGCTGCGTTTGACAGCCGCGTGATTGACGGCTGGGGCGTGGATGGCTCGGCGTGGGTAACCCGGCTGACGTCGCGGATCTCCATCTGGTGGGATACCTGGATTGTGGACGGGCTGGTGAATCTGGGCGCGCGCATCGTCTGGTTCTTCAGTTACCCGGTGCGGCTGCTGCAAACCGGGCTGGTACAGAGCTACGCGCTGCTGTTCGTCCTGGGCATTCTGCTGATTCTGGCCTATTACCTGCGGGTTATGACGCGCTGAACGGCGAGGTCGGATTGATGGAATTCTTTCGAGAACACGTGCTGAGCATTGTGCTGTTCGTGCCTACGCTGGGCGCCCTGCTGATGCTGTTCGTTCCCCGCGCCAACGAAGCGGCGCATCGCTGGCTGGGGAACCTGTTCGGCCTGGCCGGCTTTGTGGTTTCCCTCCCGCTGATTTGGTGGTTCGATGCGGACCGGCCCGGCTTCCAGTTGGTCGAAGACGTGGACTGGATTCCCTCCATCGGCGCGCGCTACACGCTCGGGATTGACGGCATCAGCTTGCTGCTCGTCCTGCTGACCACGCTGCTCGGGTTCGTCGCCATCCTCTCCTCGTGGAGCGCCATCCAGATGCGCATCAAGGAATACTACATCCTGATGCTGCTGCTGCAGACGGGCATGCTCGGCGTGTTCATGGGGCTGGACTTTTTCCTCTTCTACGTGTTCTGGGAAGTGATGCTCGTGCCCATGTATTTCCTGATCGGCGTGTGGGGCAGCGAGCGGCGGCTGTATGCGGCCATCAAGTTCTTCCTATTCACGCTGGCCGGTTCGGTTCTGATGCTGCTGGCCATCCTGGCCATTTACTTTAACCATGCCGGGCTGCATGCTCCGGGGGCCACCTGCCCGGTGGTGGCCGCCCATCCGGCGCACACCTTCGACATCCGCGCGCTGCTCGAGGTGGCGCCGAGCTTCGCCGCTTCGCTCCAGCAGTGGCTGTTCTGGGGCTTGTTCTTCGCCTTCGCCATCAAGGTGCCCATGTTCCCGTTCCACACCTGGCTGCCTGACGCGCACACCGAAGCGCCCACGGCCGGATCGGTCATCCTGGCGGGCATCCTGCTGAAGATGGGCACGTACGGTTTCGTGCGCTTTTCCCTGCCCATGTTCCCGGCGGCGCTCAAGCCCGACCCCGACCGGTTCGACAACGTGGATCTGCTCATCTGGGTCTCGATTGTAGCCATCATCTATGGCGCGCTGGTCTGCATGATGCAGAAAGACATGAAGAAGCTGATCGCCTACAGCTCGGTCAGCCACCTGGGCTTCTGCACGCTGGGGATTTTCGCCATGACCCACCACGGCGTGGCCGGCAGCGTGCTCCAGCAGATCAATCACGGGATTTCCACCGGGGCGCTCTTCTTGATCGTCGGAATTCTTTACGAGCGCCGGCACACCCGCATGATCGCAGACTTCGGCGGGCTATCCACGCCCATGCCGGCCTTTGCGACCATCTACCTGATCATCAGCCTGAGCTCGCTGGGCATGCCCCTGCTGAACGGCTTCATCGGCGAGTTCACGATTCTCAGGGGCGTGTTTGAGGTCAGCAAGGTGTGGGCCACCTGGGGCGTGGTGGGCATTGTGCTTGGCGCGGCCTACCTGCTCTGGCTGTACCAGCGCGTGATGTACGGCCCGGTGACGAGGCCCGAGAATGAGAAGCTGGCTGACCTGAACCTGCGCGAGTACGCCACGCTGGTGCCGCTGGTCCTGCTGGCCTTCTGGATCGGAGTCTATCCGAAACCATTTTTCCGCGTGCTCGACGTGCCCACCCGGCAGATCGTCGAACGCGTCAATCCGGGCTACTATGCCGTTCAGCCCATGAAGCCGCCGCCGGCAGCTCCACCGCAGAGCCAGTCGCCGCACAAGCCCACGACTCCGGCGGCAGCCCCCTGAGCCATGAACGTCTCTCTGCCCAGCGTGCAGGAGCTGCAACTCATCCTGCCCCAGGTGTGCCTGGCCGCCTTCGGCCTGAGCATCCTGGTGGTGGATTTCCTGCTGGGCCCGCGGCACAAGTGGATGAACGCGATGGGCGCGATGCTGGGCGTAGTGGCCGCGGGTGTGGCGCTGTGGCGCTTGCGGAACGCTGCCGCGCTCGGCGCCACGGGCTTCCGCGGCACCATTCGCGTGGATTCGTTCTTCGTCTTCTTCGGGTTCATCTTCCTGGCCGCTACGGCGATGGTCATCTTGCTTTCCGTGCGCTACCTGGAAACGGAAGCGGCCCATCGGGGCGAATACTACGCGCTGCTCTTGTTCGCCGCCCTGGGGATGCTGTTTCTGGCTTCGGGCATGGATATCGTCGTGTTGTTCATCTCCCTGGAGACGATGGCGGCGAGCTTCTATGTCCTGACCGGCTACCTGCGCAGCGAGCGCCGCTCGAACGAGGCTGCGCTGAAGTACCTGCTGCTCGGCGCGTTCAGCTCCGGCGCGCTGGCGTATGGCTTTTCCATCATGTACGGGCTTTCCGGTTCGACGCACTTGAACGACATCGCTTCGAGCTTCGCGCTCCGTCCCACGAGCGACGTCTACATGATGATCGCGCTGGTCACCGTGGCGGCAGGGCTGTTCTTCAAAGTGGCCGCGGTGCCCTTCCACCAGTGGGCTCCAGACGTGTACGAAGGTGCGCCCACGACGATCACCACATTCGTAAGCGTGGCTTCCAAGGCGGCCAGCTTTGCTCTGCTGCTGCGCATCTTCCTGACCGCCTTCTGGCCGATCCGCGGGAATTGGGAGATGATTGTGGGAGCCGTAGCCCTGGCCACCATGACCTGGGGCAATTTCGCCGCCATCACGCAGACCAACCTCAAGCGGCTGCTGGCCTATTCTTCGATCGCGCACGTTGGCTACATGCTGCTCGGCCTGGTGGCCGGGAACGACACCGGATTCAAGGGGATCGCCTTCTACGTGCTGGCCTACGCGTTCATGACTACCGGAGCGTTCGCCATTGTCATCTTGCTGCGCCGCAAGGGTGTGCTGGGCGAAGAGATCGAAGACATGAACGGGCTGATCCATCGCAACCCGGTGGCGGCCGTGCTCCTGCTTGTCTTCCTGCTCTCGCTTGCGGGCATTCCGCCGACGGCGGGCTTCGTCGGGAAGTACTTCATTTTCCTCTCGCTGGTCGAGACGGGCCACTACCTGCTGGCCGTGTTTGCCGTGCTCTACATCATCCCCGCCGTGTACTACTATTTCCGCATCGGCCGGCACATGTGGATGACCGACGTTACCGATCCGGTCCGGCCCACGATTTCGCCCGGCCAAGCCGTCGTGCTGGCCGCCTGCACGTTCGTTTCGCTGGCCGGCCTGATTTACGCCGAGCCGTTCGTCCGCGCCGCCACCTACGCTGTGCTTGTCCCCTTTGGCCGCTGAACCATCCGCGTCGGGCCCCGACAATGAGCGCCAGCGGCGCCGCGTGGCCTGGACGCGCCAATTCGCCCTGGTGATGGAGCTGCCGTTCGTGCTGGTCGGTTCGGTGCTCATCAGTGGCTTTCTGGGGTACTTGCTGGATGGCTGGCTGCAGACCCGGCCGTGGCTGATGATCGTGCTCGGCGCGGTAGGCTTCTACGCGGGCCTGCGCGAAGTCCTGCGCCGGCTGCCCAAGGCGCGCAATGAGGGTGGAGACCGAAGCTAGCTCTCGCAGTGCGCGGCAGAGCGAGCGGCGCATTGGCTGGCTTACGCTGGGGCTAGGGGGTGCCGCAGCCGCGGCGGCTCTGCTGTATTCCCGCTCCTGGGGAGCGGGCCTGGCCGCGGGGACGCTGCTGGCCTGGCTGAACATGCGCTGGCTCCAGCAGTCCCTCGACACGCTGGTCGAGTCGGCTGTGGCACAGCGCGGCGGGAAGGCCCGCGTTTCCCGCTGGGCTTATGTGAAGTTCTTCGGCCGGTACGCGTTGATTGCTCTGGCAGCCTATGTTATGGTGACGTGTTTTGCCGTGCCCGTCGTCAGCATTCTGACGGGCCTGCTCGCGCTCGGAGCGGCTACCATCGTGGAAGGCATTCGGGTTCACATCCTGCGCGCAAGGTAAATGGAACACCACAATTCCTGGCTGACAGACCTGGTCAATCACTGGCTG
>Ga0073934_10008863_pt1 | contig 13174 bp, 12 predicted proteins | sample LarsenN4metaG_FD_76834 | JGI IMG/M metagenome (GOLD analysis project Ga0073934, IMG submission 76834) | Hot spring sediment bacterial and archeal communities from British Columbia, Canada, to study Microbial Dark Matter (Phase II) - Larsen... ...
CCGGCGGGCAGCTATCTGCTCGAACGCCAGGTGCGGCCGGCCGACTTCAACCAGTACGGCACGCGCCGCGGCAACCACGAAGTCATGATGCGGGGTACGTTCGCGAACATCCGCATCAAGAACAACATGGTGCGCGATGCGGCCGGCAACGTGCGCGAGGGCGGCTACACGGTGCACTATCCCTCCGGCGAGGTGATGTTCATCTACGACGCCGCCATGCGCTATCAGGCCGAGAACGTGCCGCTCGTCGTCTTCGCCGGCGTCGAGTACGGCAATGGCTCGTCACGCGACTGGGCCGCGAAAGGCACGAACCTGCTCGGCGTCAGGGCCGTGGTGGCGCAGTCTTTCGAGCGCATCCATCGCTCCAACCTCGTCGGCATGGGCATCGTGCCCTTCACCTTCGAGGAAGGCACCAGCTGGCAGTCGCTCGGGCTCAAGGGTGACGAAACGGTCAGCATCGCAGGCCTTGCCAGCGTGAAGCCGCGTCAGATGATGAGCGCCAAAGTCACCTCCGCAGACGGCACGACGAAGGAGATACCGATCCTCTGCCGGATCGATACCCTCGACGAGATCGAGTACTTCCGGAACGGCGGGATCCTGCACTACGTGCTGCGAAATCTCGCGCGCGCGGCGTAAAAACTGAGTTTCCAAGATTGACGGTCGGCTGGAAACAGCCGGCCGTTTCGTTTGAAAGGGTCACCCAAACGTGAGTGGTAATTGACCCTCCGTTTGGCGATAGTCCGTCGCGAAATAACATAGGAAATAGGATGCGCAGGCGCTTTTCTCGTTTGCTGACCGCGGCTGTCGCCACGCTCGCCGTGTCGACGGGCGCTGCGGCCAACGACGGCGAACTGCGCAAGCCGCTTCCGGTCGTGGAGCTGTTCACCAGCCAAGGCTGTTCGTCGTGCCCAGCTGCAGACGCTCTTTTTGCGACTTATGCGCGGCGCGAGGACGTGGTCGCGCTGTCGCTCTCGGTCGATTACTGGGATTACCTCGGCTGGAAGGACACGCTCGCCAGCGGCAAGTTCACGGCGCGCCAGCGCGCGTACGCGGCGCATCGCGGTGACGGCGAGGTCTACACGCCGCAGGTCGTCGTCAACGGTAGCGTGCGGGCCGTCGGCAGCGATGGACAGGCGATCGGCCGTGCCGTCGAGATCGCGGCGCGGCGCTACGACGAGAGCGCCATCAAGATCGGCCTCGACGTTACGCCGTCCGCGATGCAGATCGTGCTGACGCAGACGGCCCCGCCGACGCAACCGGTCGAGGCGACCGTGTGGGTTGCGGTCGTGCGACCTGAGGTTGCGGTCACGATCACCAAGGGTGAGAACCGCGGCAAGACCGTCACCTACCACAACGTCGTGCGGGAACTCATTCCGGTCGGCCTGTGGGCCGGTAACGACGCCAAGCTGACACTCGACCGGGCCGCCATCATGACGTCGCCGGGGGATCGCTCGGCCGTTCTGGTCCAGCACGGCAAAGGCGGGCCGATCATCGCCGCCGGCTGGTTCCCCCGCTTCTGAGCAGCGCCGCCCAGCGCGACTTTCGCTTGCCAGTCCTGATCGAAGTCGAGACTATGACGGTTGCACGACTGGAGGTGCACCGTGAGCGATATCGAGCCGATAGAGTTTCGCCCGCGGGGCGGACGGGCGGCGAGCCCGGACACCTACGTGGGCGGTACCGCAGCGGCGACCGTTCGATTCACACGCAGCGAACTCAACGAGATCCTGGCCGTCTACGGCCGTAAAGTCGCCGCTGGCGACTGGCGCGATTACGCCATCGACATGGGCCGCGAAAAGGCCGTTTTCGCCGTTCATCGGCGGGCCAGCGAAGTGCCCATCTACCGCATCGAGAAGAACCCGAAGCTCGCCCGCAAGCAGGGCGCCTACAGCGTCGTCGCCGCGACGGGCTTGATCCTCAAGCGCGGCAACGAGCTGAAGCGGGTGCTCGCGGTGCTCGAGCGCGGCGTTCACCTCGTCATCTGAGGGTCACTGTCGGGCAGGGCCGACTCGCCGGGACCGAGCGCGCGCTGCATCAGCACGCTGTCCAGCCAGCGGCCGTGCTTGAAGCCGACCGCATGGATCGTCCCGATAAATGAGAACCCGAGCGAGCGGTGCAGCGTGATCGAGCCGTAGGAGCGGCTGTCACCGATCACGGCGATCATCTGCCGGAAGCCTTGGGCCGTGCACTGGGACACCAGCGCAGACAGTAGGCGCTTGCCGACGCCCGAGCCCTGCGTGTCCTGCCGGACGTAGATCGAATCCTCGACCGTGAAGCGATAGCCCGGCCGAGTTCGGTAGGCCGAGGCGTAGGCGTAACCCAAGATTTCGCCGGCGCGGTCGGCCACGAAGTAGGGGTAGCCCGCCCGGGTGATGGCTTCCCAGCGCCGACGCATCTCGGCGACGTCTGGCGGATCGAGCTCGAAGCTCGCCGTGCCGCTCACGACCGCTGGCCGATAGATGTCCGTGATGGCAGGGAGATCGCCCTCGCGGGCGGGACGAACGGTGAAGTCGGCTGTCGGCATGCGCACCTCCGATCGCATGGTGGCTTGCCGAGGCCCAAAAGCAAAGGGCCCCGCATTGCTGCGGGGCCCTCGCTGAACCGAAGTTCGATCAGATCACTCGCGGTTGCCGAAGAGCTGCAACATCGAGGTGAACATGTTGATGAAGTCGAGGTACAGGTTCAGAGCACCCATGATCGCCGACTTCGCGGCCAGCGTCGCGTCGCTGTAGACCGCATAGTAGTTGTCCTTGATCTGCTGCGTGTCGTAGGCGGTGAGGCCCGCGAAGACCAGCACGCCGATCACCGAGATCGCGAACTGCAGCGCGCTCGAGGCGAGGAAGATGTTCACGAGGCTCGCCAGCACGAGGCCGATCACGCCCATGAACAGGAAGGTGCCCCAGCCCGAGAGGTCCTTCTTCGTCGTGTAGCCGTAGATGCTCAAGCAGACGAACATCGCCGCCGTGATGAAGAACACCTGCGCGATCGAGCCCTTGGTGAAGACCAGGAAGATCGACGACAGCGACACGCCCATCACCGCCGCGAACAGCCAGAATGCCGTCTGCGCCGCGCCAACGCTCATCTGGTAGACGCGGAACGACAGGAAGAACACGAAGGCGAGCGGCGCCAGCATCACGACCCACTTGAGGGGCGAGTTGAAGAGCAGCTGGCCGAAGTCGGACAGCACGAGGCCGCCGTTGGCGCGCGTCTGGACGACGGCCGCCGCGTACGTCATGTACGCGACCAGACCGGTCAGGAACACGCCACCTGCCATATAGTTGTACACGCGCAGCATGTATGCGCGCAGACCCTCGTCGACGTACGCGCCTTCAGCGCGACCCACGCCGACCTGGGCATACCGATTGTCGAACTGAGCCATCTTTCGTCCCTTTGACCGCATGACGCGGACATCTCTGATCCGCCGTTTCGGAATATGAGGAGCGTCGCCCAGCCGATCAAGGCCCAACACCCCCGTATTCTGACGAAGAAAGTAGGGTTTCGTCAGCAACCGCGCAAGGGCAAACCGACGCCTACGTCACTCAGTCCGGAGATAGGGCACGGCCGGTGAGCGCAGGACCTGCCAAGTGCCGATCCCACCGAAGAACAGAACGAGGGCGAGCGCGACGCCGAGCGCCTGTAGCACGGCCACGATCGAGAACGTGAACGTGATGTCCATGACGAAGGTGGTCACGATCCAAGCCGCCAGGCTTCCCAGCAGCACGGCAAGGGCCGTGGTTGCTGCAGCAAGGAGGCCGTACTCATAGGCGTGCGTCGCCAGGACGCGGCGCCGGGTTGCACCGAGCACCTTCAAAATCACCGCCTGCTGAATGCGCCGCCGCTGGGCCGTGGCGAGGGCGCCGGCCAACACCAGGGCGCCGGCGACCAGAGTGACGCCGCCAGCGGCACGGACGGCGACCATGACCTTCTCGAAGACCTTGGTGAATGAGTCGAGCGCGTCCTTCACGCGGATCGCCGTTACCGACGGCAACTCGCGTCCGATGGCGCGCGCGACCTCCGCCTCGACGGCGAGCGTCGTGTCCGGCGGCAGAGCGATCGTAGCGAGCAGATTGTGCGGGGCTGCCCGGAGCGTGTTCGGCGAGAACACCATCACGAAGTTGATGGCGAGGCTCTCCCATTTCACTTCACGCAGGTTGGCGATGCGCGCGGTGACGTTGCGACCCAGCACGTTGACCGTGACCGTGTCGCCGACCTTGAGATCCAGATTTTTGGCGAGTTCCGCCTCGAAAGAGACGAGCGGATCGCCGCGGTAATCGGCCGGCCACCATTCTCCGGCGATCACCCTTGAGCCTTCGGGCACGGTTTCGGCGTATGTCAGCCCGCGGTCGCCGTTCAGCACCCACTGAGCTTCGGCCGGCGGCTTGATCTGATCGACCGGCGTGTCCTTCAAGCGCACGAGGCGGCCCCGCAGCATCGGCGCTTCCTGGATCAAGGCTGCCGGCGCCACCTTCAAAACCGTGTCGCGGAACTTGGTTTCCTCCGCCTTCGGAATGTCGAGCACGAAGTAGTTCGGGCTCTGCTGCGGGATTCGCGCCGAGAGTTCGTCGACAATGGACGTATTCGCCAGCGCGACTGTCACAAGGAGCGTCAGGCCAACGCCGAGCGACATCACGACGGAACGTGTCAGTCCACCGGGACCGCCGAGGTTGCCGAGGGCAAGGGCGAGTTCAGGCTTGCGCGGCCGCGGGATCCGGCGCGCCGCCCAGGTGACTGCCGTGCCGAGGCCTATGAATACCGCAAACAGCACCACGAGGCCGATGCAGAAGAAGAACGCGAGGCGGCGGCTGTCGGCCGACAACACGGCGAACGCGACGAGGGCGACCGCGGCCGCGACGGTCAGCGCGATGACGCGCGGGCGCGGCCACGTGCGGTCGGCGGCGGCATCCTCGCGGAAGAGTACGGCGGCGCGGACGAGTTCGGCCCGCCCGAGGGGCCAGAGCGTGAAGACGAGCGCGACGAGCAGGCCGTAGGCGGACGCCGCGAGAACGCTCCAGGGGTCGATGGTGAGTTCGGCACGGACGGGCAGCGCCTCGCCGTACACCGCGTCGAGCGCGATCGGCACGAGGTAGCCGACGGCCAGACCGCCGACGATGCCGATACCGGCGATGAGCACGACCTGAGTGAGAAACACCGCGAAGATGGTGCGACCGTTCGCACCGAGGCTCTTCATCGTCGCGATAACCTTGCGACGCTTGTCCATGAACGTGGCGACGGCATTGGCGACGCCGACGCCGCCGACCAGCAGGGCCGTCAGTCCGATCAGGGTCAGAAACTGGCGGAGCCGATCGAGAGTCTGCGTGACTCGCGGCGAGGGATCGCGTCGGTCGGCGACGACGAAACCGGCTTCGGGCAGACCAGCCTGCAAGTTCTTGCGGAAGGTTTCGAGCGAGTTGGCGTTCGTTTGGCCTTCGAGCTGCACGGCATAGCGCCAGCGAATGAGCGTGCCCGGCTGCACGAGGCCGGTTTTGTCGAGCGTCTCGTGCGAGACCATCACGCGCGGGCCGAACGTCATGCGATCCGAAATGGAGTCCGGCTCGCTTTCGATGACGCCCGTTACCGGCAGCTCCAACGTCCCGAGACGGATCGTATCGCCGACCTTCACTTTCAATCGCTCGAGCAGAATCGGTTCGACCAGCGCGCCCGTCCGGGAGCGGATCGTCTGGTCGAGAGTGGCGCCGTCCCGCAGGACGACCTCGCCAACCAGCGGATAAGCGCGATCGACGGGCTTCAGCTCGATCAACGTCTGTTCGGATCCGTCGGGCGTGCGCGCCATAGACCGGAGCGTCGCCGTTTCGCTGACGCGTCCAAGTGCCGTGAGCCATTGCAGTTCGGCGGGCTCCGCGCGCTTGTGGACGCGCGCCAGCGTAACGTCGCCGCCGAGGATGCGCTCGCCCTGGCTTTCGAAACCGGCCCGGAGGCCGTCCGACAATGCGCCGACCGCGGCGATGACCGCCACGCCGAGCATCACGCAGCCGATGAAGACGTAGAAGCCGCCGAGCCCGGCGCGCAACTCGCGCAGCGCGAGGGTGAGGGCGAGCGGCAGGCGTGACGTGCTGCGGCCGAGGCTGCCGCGTGCGACGACGTCGATCGGTGTCATGCCGCGGCTTTGCTCCGGTCACGGACGAGCAGGCCGTCCGCCATATGAATGGTGCGCTCGCAGAGGGCAGCGAGACGCTCGTCGTGGGTGATAAGCACGAGCGTCGCCTGGCGCCGCTTCTGAAGTCCGAACAAAAGCTCGACCACCTGCTGGCCGGTTTTTCCGTCGAGGTTGCCGGTCGGCTCGTCGGCGAGGATCAGCTTGGGTCGCGGAGCGAGCGCGCGGGCGAGGGCAACGCGCTGCTGCTCGCCACCCGACAGCTGGGCCGGAACGTGGTCGAGCCGGTGGCCGAGGCCGACTTCGCGAAGAACGTCGGCGGCGACTTCGAAGGCATCGGCGCGACCGGCGAACTCGAGCGGCAACGCGACATTCTCGAGGGCGGTCATCGTCGGCACGAGATGGAACGACTGAAAGACGATCCCGATCTCGTGCCCGCGTGCGACGGCGAGCGCGTCCTCGTCAAGCGCGCCGAAGTCGTGACCGGCGACCATCACCCGGCCGGCGGAAGCGCGCTCGAGCCCGGCGATCACCATCAGCAGCGACGTCTTGCCGGATCCCGACGGGCCGACAATGGCGACCGACTGGCCGGAGGGAATGTCGAGCGATACCCCTTTCAGGATCTCGACCGCACCCGCCCGGCTCGACAGCGTCAGCCGGACGCTCTCGAGCGCGACGATCGGTCGTTGCGATGTCATGGTGTGCTCCGATGGGGCAGCTTGTTTCAAGGTCGTGGAGTTTCTACGTGCAAATCATCGACTGGATGAGAAGAGGGGCCATCCGATGACCATCCCCGGTCGCCGCGCGCACATGGTACTTCGGTTCATCTTGTTCAACTTGGGTTTCCTAGTGATGTACGCCGCGACCCCGCTCCGAGCCGAAACGCCGCTGCGCATCGTGGCTTTCGGCGACAGCCTGACGGCCGGCTACCTGTTGCCGCCGGCGGCCAGCTTTCCGGCCCAGCTCGAAAAAGCACTGAAGGCCAAAGGGCATAACGTAAACGTGATCAACGCCGGAGTGTCCGGCGACACAACCGCGGCCGGTCTCGAACGGTTCGACTGGGCGTTCGGCGAGGCGTTCGACGCCGCGATCGTCGAACTCGGTGCCAACGACGCCTTGCGGGGTCTGCCGCCGGCCGAAGCCCGCCGCAACCTGGACGAGATCCTGACTCGCCTGGCTCAGAAGGGGGCGCCCGTGCTGCTCGCCGGCATGGCGGCGCCGCGCAACTGGGGGCCCGACTACGTCAAGGAGTTCGATGCGATTTTCCCGGCGCTCGCGCAGAAGCACGATGCTCTTCTGTATCCGTTCTTTCTCGACGGCGTTGCCATGGACGGCAGCCTGAACCTGCAGGACGGGCTTCACCCGAACGAACGGGGTGTCGCCCAGATCGTCACGCGTATACTGCCGAAGGTCGAGGCGCTGATCGAGCGCGCCAAGGCGAAGCGGGCCGCCGTTTCGCGAACCTGACCGGCCGTATTTCGAGCGGGTGGGCGGCGTAACGTTTTGGGGCTCGCGGTGCGGGCTTTGTTCGGGGGTGCTGCCCATGCCTAGACTGTTCACGGGTATCGAGATCCCCGAACCACTGAAAAGTCTGCTGGCCCGCCAGCGTATGCCGTTGCCGGGCGCGAAGTGGGTCGACCCGGCCGACTACCACATCACGCTGCGCTTCCTCGGTGACGTCGACAATCGGACAGCGCGCGAGTTCGCCGATCTCCTGGCCGGTTCTGAAGGCCATGCCTTCGAAATCAAACTCGCCGAGCTCGCCACGTTCGGGGGCAACGACCCGCGGGCAATTTACGCGGCGGTCGAGCCGAACGAGCCGCTCGAAGCTCTCGCACGGCTGCACGAGCGGTTCGCCCGGCAGGTCGGCCTGCCGCCGGAGAAGCGAGGCTTCAAGCCCCATGTGACGCTCGCCCGGCTGCGCCATGCGGACCTCGACCGCACCGTTCGTTTCCTGCAGCGCTTCGGCGGATTTCGCGCCGAGCCCTTCACGGCCCAGCGCTTCGTGCTGTTTTCTTCCAAACCCAGTGTCGGCGGCGGCCCTTATGTCGTCGAGGAAGCCTTCCGGCTGCACGGTTGGGGTGACGACGATTTCGACGAGGACGAATTCAGAGGTGGCACATGGCGAGGCGGCTGACGAACGAAGAGCGGGCGAGTGCCCTGGCGGACCTCTCGGGTTGGACGATGGTGCTCAACCGAGAGGCCATCCAGAAGAGCTTTCGCTTCAAGGATTTCAGTGCCGCGTTCGGGTTCATGACCCGGGCCGCGCTGGTTGCCGAGCAGATGAACCATCATCCCGAGTGGTTCAACGTGTGGAACCGCGTCGACGTGGTGCTGGCGACGCACGACGCCGGCGGCTTGACCGAGCTCGACATCAAGCTCGCAAAGGCGATGGACGCGATCGCCGGCGAGCCGTCGTAAGGGTCTTCAAGGACCGCCGAACAACCCCTTGGCGGGCGTAACCGGCAGCTGCTTGGGCTCGGCCGATCCGAACAGACCGCGGGCGACGACGATACCCATATCGGCGGAGCGAGCCGCGACCGTTTGGCGATGTGGCTCGCGGTGTTTGTCGGGCCGGCGCATCGCAGGTTGCTGCGGAGCTTCCATGCGCGGTTGTGACGGCGTCGCCGCCGCCGAGGCAGACGGTGCTTCGGGAGCAGCAGGCGCAGCGGCGGCCGCATACCGCGCATGGCGGCGCGCGGCTTCCTCGGACCACGGCTCGGGCCGGCACGAGCAGCCGTCCACGAGTGTCTTTCGGTAGCGGAAGGCGTTGGGCAGGTTGCGGTAGCGTGTTCCCCCGTCGACCGCGACGGCCTCGTCCATCTCGCCCGTGGCCGGCACATAGAACAGCTGAGATTCGTGAGGACAACGCGTCTGGCAGGCGGCGGCATCGTCCGCAAAGCTCGCCCGCGTGACGCCGTAACGGATCGGGAAGTAGTAGCCGTCGCACAGGCGGACGCAGACCGTGCGATAGGTCGCGGGCGGTCGTGCACGCTCGTGGTCAGATGCGGCGCGGTCGGGATAGGGGAGCGGGCTTACGACGGCCCCCGCGGGACCTGTGGAACTCGCCCGGCCGAACAGGGTCTCAAAGAGCGTCTGCGCGTCTGCGGGCTGACTGACCGCGACCATGATAGCCAGCGCACAGCCGCCGGCTTTGGCCGAGAAAAACGGCCAGCGCTCCGCCACCATCTACGCCATCCCACGCGGCCACTCACATGGCCGCACTATTGGTCGACGCATACGAATTTTCCGTAAACGTCAGTAAGTATTGAAGACTTGGTTGCGCCACGCCGGATTGGTCGACGACCCTTTCGGCTGCTTGCCGAGAGACATCTTGCCCGGCGGCTCCTGGCGGGCCTGCTCCGGCCGCGGTGCGGTATCCGACTGGGCGACCGTCGTGTTGCCAGCCTTGAGCGAGGCGGGTTCGGGCTTCAGCTTTTCCTGCAGGGCCTTCAATTCGGCGACCTTCTTGGTGTCGCCCTTCTTCACGCTCTGCTCGAGGGCATACATGCGATGCCGATCCGTCGCTTCCTGCTCCCAGGGATGCGGCTTGCACTTGCAGCTCTCGTTATAGGCCGTGCGGTAGAGGAAGGCGGTCGGCAACCGGCTGTAGGGCTGGCCCCGCACGTCGCGCATATCCTCGGGCGAGCCGCCGGGGCTGTTGTAGACGAACAGGCGCGCCTGCGAACCGCAGCTCGACTGGCACTTGCGCTCGTCACGGCCGAAGTTGTCAGGCGTCGTCGCGAAGCTGACCGGGAAATAGAAGCCGTCGCACAGCCGGACGCAAACAGTGGCGAAAGTCTGCGGTGGCGGAGGCGGTTCGAGCGGCTGGAACAGACCGAAGATGCCGAGGCTCTGCACCTGCGGCGGACGCGGGGGAACGACGCCCTTGCCCGACGACCAATACTGCGTCTTCTGAACCAGCGACGGCGCCTGAACAGCCGCGGGGCCGGCGAGCACCTGGGAGACCGGCTCTGCCGACGACTTCTCCGCGACGGCCGGGAGCGCCCGGCTTGCCTCGCTCAGCAAGTGATCAACCGCGGTCGTCACCGCCGCCACCGTGATCGTCAGTCCGCCAACATAAAGCGCCAACGATCGCAACCACCAAAGACGCATCAACTCGACCCGTACACCACGAACGAAGTAACGGCTCCTTAAACCAACTTCTCAACTCGCCGGCAAGTTCAGTCCGCGTAGAAACTGCGACGTCAGCGCGCGGCCAAACGGATGGCGCCGTCCAGACGGATGGATTCTCCGTTGAGCATTGTATTCTCACAGATGTGGAGAACGAGCTGGCCGTATTCCGCCGGTTTGCCGAGCCGCGACGGAAACGGGACCGACGCGGCGAGAGACGCCTTGGCATCGTCCGGCAGGCCGTCGAACATCGGCGTCTCGAACAGGCCCGGGAGGATGCTCACCACGCGGACGCCGTCGCGGGCGAGATCGCGGGCGAGCGGCAGCGTCATGGCGGCCACGCCACCTTTCGAGGCGGCATAGGCGACCTGCCCCATCTGACCATCCTGGGCGGCGACGGATGCCGTCGTCACGATGAGGCCGCGCTCGTTATCCGGTCCGGTCGGCGGCAGTGACAGCATGCCGGCAACCGACTTCGAGATCACCGTGAACGTGCCGATCAAGTTGATGCGGATGGTGCGGTCGAACGAGGCGAAGTCGTGCGGCTCGATGGCACCCGTTTCCTTCACCCGCCGGGCGATGCGCTTACCGATCGCGATGCCGGCGCAGTTGACCAGAATGCGCTCCTGTCCGTGTGCTTTGCGGGCGGCCTCGAAGGCGGCGATCACGCTTGCTTCGTCGGTCACGTCGCAGCGCACGTAGAGGCCGCCGATTTCCTTCGCGACGGTCGGACCGGCCTTGTCGTTGATGTCGAAGATCGCAACCCGGACGCCCTTGCCGGCGAGCGCGCGCGCCGTCGCCGCGCCGAGCCCCGAGGCACCGCCCGTAACGACGGCCGACAGTTCGTTTCCGAGGTGCATGAAACGCCTCCGATGCTTTTTGTTTTGGACCACTCAGGCCGGCGCGGGACGCATGCGCTGCAGAGCCAGTGCCGCCCCCGTTACCACCAAACCGAGGACGACGTGTAGGGGGATGTGCACGCCGATCTGTCCGAGCAGTGGGAGCTGCGCGTCAAGGTCGAGCGGGAAGACCGGCCGGATGATTGCCCCGATCAACCCGGGCAAAACGAGCAAGAGGCCCGCGAGCAGGAAGAGCCCCGTCTCAAGTCGCGTATTCGCTTTCAGAGCGCGTGCCTGGAAGGCGAAGGCAAGGACGCCGATGCCGATGGCGGTAAAGACCGCGATCTCGACAACGTCGAACCAGTTGCCGCCCTTCGGGATCTTCAGCAGCAGGCCCGTGCCCTGCGGGTCGAGGACGAAGACGAACGGCACGAGGAAGGCCGGCATCGTGTACTTCCACGACTGCACGGTGGTCTTGTAGGGATCGCCGCCGGTGATGGCGGCCGCCGCGAACGGCGACAGCGCGGTCGGCGGGGATACCTCCGAGAGCACGGCGTAGTAGAAGATGAACATGTGTGCCGCGTAATCCGGCACCCCGAGCTTGATCAGAGCCGGCGCCGCGATCACCGCGCACATGATGTAGCTCGCCGTGACGGGCACCGCGAGGCCGACGATCCAGACGATCGCGCCGGTGAAGATCGCCGTCAGCAACAGGCTGCCATGGGCATAGCTGATGATGATGTCAGCAAACCGCTGGGCGAGACCCGTCAACGTCACGACGCCGACGATGATGCCGGCGGTCGCGCACGTGGTCGCGACGTTCAACACGCCGGTCGTGCCTTCCTTGAGCGCCTTCAGCAGACCCTCGGACGCGCGTGACACGTTCGGCGCCAGCAGGGCCTGCGCGACGACGGCGCCCATCGTTCCGAAGACGACGAGCGAGATCACCCATGTCGGGACGCCCTGGCGGTAGCCGAGCAGATCGAGCACGACGAGGCCGACGGCGGCGGCGAGCGGCAGAGCGGCGAGACGCGGCACGATCGCCGTATCGTTGCGCAGCACGCTCGTGACAACGGCGAGGATCGTAGCCCAGAACACCGACAGCACGGGTGAGAACCCGAGCAGCATGAACACGATGATCGAGACGAGCGATCCGAAGTGGAACCAGTAGGCTTTCGTCAGCCTCCAGAGCGTTCCTTTTTCGACCTGGAGTTCGGAACTGCCGCCGTGCTTCTTGGCGTCCAGCTCCACCATGATGAGAATGGCGAAGTAGTAGAGCACGGTCGGAATGGTCGCCATCAAGATCACGTCGAAGTACGAGATCTTGAGGAACTCGGCGATGAGGAATGCGGCCGCGCCGAGTACCGGCGGCGAGATGATGGCGCCGAGGCCGCCCGCTGCGAGCAGTCCGCCGGCGGCGTTCTTTTCGTAGCCCGCTTTGGCGAGCAGCGGATAAGCGACGGTGCCGATCGTAACGGTCGTGGCGACGCCCGAGCCCGACGGTCCACCCATGAGGAAGGACGACAGCACCACCGCACGCCCGGCGGCATTGCGCTTGCCGCCCATGGCGGCGAACGAGAAGTCGATGAAGAACTTGCCGGCGCCGGAGTATTGCAGGATGGCGCCGAAGATCGTGAACAGGATGATGAGGCTCGACGAAACGTCGACGGTCGTTCCGAAGATGCCCTCGAGCGTCATGTAGAGATGGCCGATCAGGCGATCGACGGTGTAGCCGCGATGCGTCCACGGCGAGCCGAGGTAGTTGCCGAACAGCCCGTACAGCAGGAAGCAGATGGCAACGACCGGCATGATCCAGCCGGTCGAGCGGCGGGTCGCTTCGAGCAGCAGCACGATGAAGACGATGCCGACGGCGACGTCCATCGGCTCGGGCAGTGTGGCGCGGTCGCCGAAGTCTTCACCCTGCCAGAGCACGTAACCGATGGTGGCGGCACTGGCGACGGCCAGCACGATGTCCCACCAGCGGATGCGGTCGCGGAAACGCGGGTGCAGCGGGAACAGCAGGAAGACGAGGAACATGACGATGCCGACGTGCGCCGGCCGGAGCGTCGCTGCGGGCACCACGTCGTAGGCC
>Ga0073934_10008864_pt1 | contig 13171 bp, 9 predicted proteins | sample LarsenN4metaG_FD_76834 | JGI IMG/M metagenome (GOLD analysis project Ga0073934, IMG submission 76834) | Hot spring sediment bacterial and archeal communities from British Columbia, Canada, to study Microbial Dark Matter (Phase II) - Larsen... ...
ATCGAGCAGCTCCAGCGCCGCTATCCGGACCTCGGCCTCCAGGACGGCAGCAAGGTGTTCAACACCGAGCTGGTGGCGGCCCTCGAGCTGCAGAACATGCTGGACGTGGCCCAGGCGGTCGCCGTGGCGGCGGCCGCGCGGAAGGAGTCGCGCGGCGCCCACGCCTGCAGCGATTTCGTGAAGCGCAACGACCAGGAGTTCCTGCACCACTCGATGGTGTTCTGGTCGACGAACGGGCCGCGGCTCGACCGCAAGGCCGTCACCATCACGCGATTCCAGCCCGAGGAGCGCAAGTACTAGAGATGAGCGAGCTGAGGAAGAAGACGTTCGTCGTCACGCGCTTCGACCCCGACAAGGACCAGGTGCCGAAGACGCAGAGCTACGAGATCCCGGTGCGCCCGGACTGGAAGGTCCTGGACGCGCTCAACTACATCAAGGACGAGGTCGACTCGACCGTCTCCCACCGCTGGTCGTGCCGCATGGCCGTGTGCGGGAGCTGCGGGATGATGGTGAACGGGGAGCCGAAGCTCACCTGCTCCACCGCGCTCTCGGACTACGGCGACGTGGTGGAGATCGAGCCCCTCGCGAACTTCCCGGTGATCCGCGACCTCGTGGTCGAGCTCGACGGCTTCATGGAGAAGTTCAAGAGCGTGAAGCCCTGGATCCTGCGCGCCAAGGAGAAGGCGCCGGAGGAGGGCACCTACCGCCAGTCGCCCGAGGAGCTCGATGCGTTCAAGCAGTTCAGCATGTGCATCAACTGCATGCTCTGCTACGCGGCGTGCCCGGTGGTGGCCCAGGAGCCGGACTTCCTCGGCCCCGCCGCCGCCGCCCTCGGCCACCGCTACAACATGGACTCGCGCGACGAGGGCGCGGCCGAGCGCAACGAGGTGTTCCGCGGCGACGGCACCGTCTTCCACTGCTCCTACGCCAACGAGTGCAGCGAGGTCTGCCCGAAGAACGTGGATCCGGCGGCCGCCATCAACCAGGCGAAGCTGCTCGCGGTGGTCGACTGGGCCACGAGCTTCGTGGTGCCGCGGGGAGGGAAGAAGTAGCCATGGCGCAGCCCGCCCATCCCCAGGCGATGACGCCGTCGCGGCCGGGACGCACGCGCACGGCGCCGCCGATGAAGCCCGGCAATTGGCCGTCGTCGGCGCGCTACCGCACCTACCTGGCCTTCGACTTCACCGGCCTCGTGTACCTGATCGCGGGCTTCGTGGTGCTGCGCGCGGCATGGGCCTTCGGGAGCGGCCCCGAGGCGTGGTCGGCGCTGCTCGCGTCGTTCGCGCACCCGGTCTACCTGGCCTTCCACCTGGTGACGCTGCTGTCGGTGATCTTCGTCGGCGTGCGCTTCTTCCGGCTCTTCCCCAAGGCCCAGCCCGCGCGCATCGGGCCCGCGAAGCCGCCGCCGCGCCCGCTGCTCCACGCCGGCCTCTACGTGGCGTGGGCGGGGGTCACGCTGCTGCTCGTCGCCGTGCTCGGAGGGATCGTGCCGTGAAGCACTTCCTGCTCAAGATCGAGCCGGTGATCTGGCTGCTCTTCGGCGCCGGCATCATGGTCGGCACCATCCTGCTTCCGGGCTATCTCCTGACGGTCGGCCTCGCCGGGCCCCTCGGCCTGCTGCCCGCGGACGCGCTCTCCTGGGAGCGGCTCCACGGCATGGTGTCGCACCCGATCGGCGGCCTGCTGTTCCGCCTCGTGCTGCTCGCCCTGATCGCGCTGCCGCTCTGGAAGGGCGCCCATCACCTGCGCCACTTCCTGATCGACCTCGGCGGCGGGGGGCGCGACGCCGTGGTGGCGCCGCTCCTGTACCTCCTCGCGGCGGCGGGCAGCGTGCTCGGCATCCTGGCGGTGGTGCGCCTCTGACCACCCCGCTCTGGTGCCTGCTCGGCTTCGTGGGCTGGACCGTCCTGCTGATGGTGGCGGTCCTGGCCACGCGCGCGGCCGAGATCGCCGGCGGACGGGCCCGTCCGAGCGAGTTCCCGAGCGGGACGCCCCACGGCGGCGACCGCTACTGGCGGCTCAACCGCGCGCACATGAACTGCCTCGAGAACCTGCCCCTGTTCGCCGCGGTGGTGCTCACGGGCGCGGTCATCGGCGCCGACTCGCCGCGTCTCGATCAGCTCGCCCTGGTGTTCCTCGGAGCGCGCGTGGCGCAGTCCGCCGTCCACGTGGCGTCGGGCAGCGACGCGGCGGTGAACGTGCGCTTCGCCTTCTTCGCGGTCCAGATCGTGTGCCTGATCTGGATGATCGCGATCACGTACCCGATCCGGGCTCTCTGATCGGGGAGCGTCGTGCGCGGCCCCCTACGGGCGCGCCGGCGCGCACTGCTCGGCGATCGCGGCGGCCGGCGGCGAGAGCAGCGCGCGGCGCAGGACGACGGCGTCGGCGAGGGTGCAGCCCGCCGCACCCGGCCCGCTGCTCCCGCCGACGTCGCAGCGATCGGGGTGCGCGAGCGTCGCCGTGGGCGGCGAGAGCAGCGACCGCGACAGCACCACGGCGTCGGCGAGGGTGATGCGGCCGTCGCCGTTCACGTCGCCACACTGGCAGGCGTCGCCGATCCCATCGGGCGCCGATGTGCCGAGACCACCGCGGTCGGCCTGCGCGGCGTCGGGGGCGAACGGGCACACGTCGCAGGCGTCCCCCACGCCGTCCGCGTCGGCGTCGGCCTGGCCGGGATCGCGCAGCGCCGGGCAGCGGTCCACCCCGTCGAGGACGCCGTCGCCGTCGGAGTCGCCGCTTCCGCCGCCCGCGGTGGCGTTGCCGACCGTGAGCGTCACGGGCAGGTCCACGCTGCGACCGGCGCCGCCGCTCTCGGTGATCGTGACCACCGCGCTGCGCGACTCGCCCGGCAGGAAGCCGAAGGGCAGGGCCGTGATCGGGACGTCCAGGGGCGTGGTGCCGCCCGACGCCCCCACGACGAGCCAGGGGGCGCCGCCGCTCACCGTGAAGTCGAGGGCGCCGGGGCCGGCATTGCGCACCGCGATCGCCGACGATGGGGCGGGGTCTCCCGGGCTGCCCACGCTCCAGCCGAGGCGGGCCGGGCCGACGGACAGGAAGGGCGCGCTCGGCGGCGCATCGTCGTACACGACGCTGACGGTCAGGCTCGCCTGGCCCACGAGGCCGTCGCCGTCGGTCGCCGCGAGGGTGACGAGGTGGACGCCGGGCTCGAGGTCGTCGACCGAGACCTGGGCGCCCACGCCGAGGGAGCGCGCCGGAGTGCTCCACGCGAGCTGCACCGCGCCGCCCTCGGGATCCTCGCCGACGCCGGAGAGGTTCAGGAGCTGGCCGTACTGCAGGGTCTGCGGGCTCTCGGGCGAGAGGATGCGCGCGACCGGCGGGCGCAGCGCCACCGCGTAGAGCGGGCTCTCGCCGAGGGCCGTGTTGACGCCGTCGTGGGCGACGACCCGGAATCGCACCGACGGGCCGGGAAGGGCGGCCGCGTCGAGGTTCGCGGTCGTTCCCGCGAGGCCCTGGGCGAGGGGCACGAGAGCGCCGCTGGCCGGCACGGCGAACAGGTCGAAGCGCAGCGGTACGCCGGTCGGCGAGCTGGCGCTCCACGCGAGCGTGAGCGCTCCCGAGAGCGGGCTCGGCGCGGCCACGAGGCCCACCCCGCTGACGCCCGGAGGTGTCGCCGGCACGTTCCGGGCGTCGAGCACGCGGCCGGAGCGGGTGTCCACGAGCTCGAGGGTGCGGGTCCCGGGCTCGAAGGCGACCGCGCCCGAGAAGGTGATCTGCGGCAGCTCTCCGTCCGAGGTCGGAAGGCCCGAGAACGCCCGTTCGGCCAGCAGCTGCCCCCCCGCGTCGCGCTGGCGCAGGCGGAAGGGGCCGGCGTCGTCCGCCCACGTCCGCGCGAGCTCCGTCGCGCGCTGCACCTCGAGCAGCCGCCCCCGTCCGAGGCTCGGCGTCGCGACCCCCGCAAACACGAGCCAGTCGCCCGCAGCAGGGGGCGCACCGCTCGCACCGTCGCCGGGCGCGCTGGCTCCCTGGGTCTGCTCGATCTTCGCCCGCAGGGCGTCCCAGGTGTAGTCGCTGATCCAGAACGGCGGTCCGCAGTACCCGATCATGTCGCTGGCCGTCGGCGGCTGCACGGCGCGGTTCAGGACGTCGAAGCCGAGCACGCTGCGGGCGGGATCGAGGGGCGAGACGACCAGGAGCGTGTCGGCGTACGGGAAGCCGGAGTCGTCGCTGCTGTGCCCGCAGCGCCGGGTGTCGGGCGGCGTGGGCGGATCGCTCCCCGGCCCGCTCGAGCGCACCGGGTGCCGGCGGTCGAGGTTGTGGGCGGTCTCGTGGGCGCCGGTGAAGGACTGGGAGGTGGGCCCCGTGCCGACCCGGCCGCCGAACGGCGCGCGGCCGCGCACGAACGACGGCTGGTCGTTCACGAGGTTGTAGACGTAGACGTCGTCGGCGAGCCCTCCGCCCTGGAACCCGTACACGTCGCGCCGGGCGTTCAGGTAGTCGGCGGCGCACAGGTTGTCGCTGCACTCCGGCGAGCTCATGGCCACGCGGGAGGCGAGGCCGTCGTCCCGCACGGTCTGCTGCGACACCAGGAAGCCCGGTCCCGTGCCCGAGATCAGGGTCTCGAGGCTCGCGAGGGGATACACCTGCCGGTAGAAGTCGAGCACCGACTTCACCTGCCCGGGGCTCGGCTCGTAGTCGATGCCGTTCAGGCGATAGCGCATGCGGTTCAGCACCAGGCGGAACCGCGGCGACGGGACGAACCCGAGCGCCCCCACCTGCGCGCTGTTGTCGAGGTAGCTCGACTCCGGGGGGAATCGGTTGGGGTTGAGCACCGCTTCGAGCACGAGCCCCGTGCCGCTCGGGACGTTCGGCGCGGTGGTCCACGACCACGGCAGCTCGAACAGGAAGGCGTCGTCCGCGACGGTGCGGTTCGGCGTCGGCCTCACGCAGAGGCGGGCGCCGGCCGCGTTCACCGGGTAGAGCGTGCCGAGCGTCTGTCCGCCGACCGAGCCGCGCAGGGTCGCGCTCACCTGACACACCGGAGCGGAGCCGTCCGCGCGCACGTGGACGCGGGCGAAGGTGCGGCGCTGCTGCACGAGGGGCACGCGATTCCCGAGGTCCTGGATGGCCTGCGTCACCTCGATCCCGGTGATCGCGAGGTTGGTGTCGGCGAGGGCCTCGGCGTCGGCGGAGAGCCGGTAGACGCGGCCCAGGCTCCGGCCGCCGACGAAATCGACGGAGCGCCAGGTGAGCTGTCCGCCGGTGACCTGGAGCGAATCGATGCCGACGGAGGGGTCGTAGGCGGCGAAGTCCGTGGCGTAGAGCGTGGCGGGCGGCGTGAGCGCCGTGCGGCTCCCGCGCAGCACGACGAAGCGGGGGAACGGCACCAGCGGGTCGTCGTTGGGCCGGCGCTCGATCACGAAGAGGCGGCCCGCGTCCGTGGCGAGGTCGGCGATCGCCGTGCCCGCCGCGGGGCTGTCGTGCACGAGGGTGGGAGCGCCGGCCCCGGCGTTTCCGCGGACGTAGACCTGGCCCGTGAAAGTGCCCACGTAGACGTTGCGCGTGAACGCGCAGCCGAACTGACCGCAGCCCACGATGCGCAGCCCCTCGGCGTGGTAGGCGGAGACGCCCGTCGCGAGGTCGACGACGCCGACCTGCCCCGGCGTCCAGCGACGGAGGTTGCCGCCGTCGTTCCAGAACAGATCGAAGCCGTCGAACTGGAGGTCGCGCGTCGCCGGTCCGCCCGTGGCGACGGGCGTGCCGAAGGGCGAGCCCGGCGCGAAACGCGTGAGGGTCGAGACGTTCCCCGGCTGGAGGAGGTAGAGGGCGTCGGCGGTGGCGACGAGCTCCGCCTTGAGATCGCCGGGCCCCATCGTCGTCACGTACTCGGGATCGACCGGCGCGCCCGTCGAGGGGCCCTTCGGGAGCCGCGACAGGAAGCCCGCCCCATCGACGAACCAGACGAAGGCGGCGTTCACGGCGACCGTCGAGAGCGGGCGGGCGGGGTTGCACTGCCCCGATGGACGCGGCGGGTCGGCGGCAAAGAGGTCGAGCGCGGGCGGCGGGGCGCCCAGCAGCCCCACGCGCCGGATCCGAGCCGCCCCGGTGTTGGGTGCACCGCCGGTGCACCCGGGGTCGACGTCGTAGTAGATCGTCGTGCCGTCGGCGACGTACCCGGACAGCCCGGCGGGAAAGGCATCGGCGACCCGCGACGGCCGATCCAGGGCCGCCGCCGGCCGTGGGAGGCTCGCGGCGAGCGCGGCCAGCACGAGCGCAACGCCGAGCGCCCGGGAGGGCGGATCCATCCGCGCCTTGTCGCACGGGCCGCTCGGCCGCGTCAACCCCCGGGGGTGCGTGCGCCGCGAGGGGAGCGTGCCGGCATCCGGCCCGCCGCGCGTCCGCCGAGCGGGACGGGCGCGATGCGGCGCTCGCCGTGCGAACGGGAGGCGGGCGGCGCGGCGGAGGGGCGCGGCGGCGGGCTCCTCCGTCCGCCGCGCCCGATGGAGGCGCGCTCAGAAGGCGATGCGGACGCCGCCCTGGAAGCCCCAGTCGCGCAGGGCCTGGTTGTCGAGGGACACCTTCTGGCCCGTCGCCGTGGGGTTGTTGATCGCCACCGGCAGCTCCGTGAGCCCGACCCAGCCGCCGCCGAAGAAGGTCGCGTTCTCGAGGGCGAAGTCGAGGCCCGCGCCGGTGCGCAGGCGCCAGCCGTCGCTGCGCTGGCCCTGCCGCGTCGACGTGCCGAAGCCCGCGGCGTCGCAGGTGCTGCCCGCCGCGCCCGGCGCGCAGTCGCGCGCGTAGAGCGTGCTCGAGCTCCAGACGTACGCGGCGTCGCCGCCGAGGTGCACCGAGAGCCCGCCGATCACGTTCTGTCGCAGGTGCAGGCCGACACCGGCGAGGTACGCGTCGTTGTCGACGTCCTCGTTGGCGAAGCTCGTGAAGAGCTGTCCCGTGCCCAGGTTCTGCGCCGTCGAGTCGAGGCGGTAGCGGTGCTCGAGGCGCTCGTAGCCCACGAACGCCGACGGCGTGACGCGCGTCGTCTCGGTGGGCTCGGCGTCCGCCTCGAAGCGCAGCTCCGTGCCCCAGTGCAGGACGTCGATCTCGAGGTTGCTGCGGAACTCGTCGGCCAGGAAGCTGCTGGCGGCCCCCCCCGTCACCGAGATGAGGGCCGGGCCGCCCGGCGTGCCGGTCCCGGCGGCCGGCGTCGTGGCGCTCCACTCGTCGTCGCCCGCGCCGTAGAAGCCGGTCAGCTTGAGGCGCGGCGCGCGGGCCCACTTCGTGCCCTCGGCCAGGCGCACGCCGACCATGGCGGTGCCGAACCAGATGTCGACTTCCTCGTCGTCGAAGTCGATCAGGCCGCCGGGGCTGCTCGTGCTTCCCAGGCCCGGGGAGACGGCGCCGCTGGACGTCGCGCCGTAGGAAATTCCCGGCACCTCGCGCCGGGCCCAGCCGCCGCCGAGGCCGATGCCGAAGCGGCCGTCGCTCGTCCACGCCTGCGGCACCGCCGGGGTGTTCCCTTCGGCATGAGCCGTTCCGGACGACACGAGAAGGAGGATGAAAGAAAACGCAAGGATCGATCGCAAGACGTACACGCCCATGGCTTGGAAGCCCTCCTGGAGGAATCGGTGCGCCGAAGGTAAGCAAGCTGTGCGCCGAGCGACACGGAAAAGATTACACACCGCCGTTGAGGGCTCGGCTGTGCGGGCCCCCGATGCCCCCTCGCCGGGTGCAGGGCGCCCGATATCCCGTGGGGACCGGGCTGCCGCCGGACGACCGGCGCGGGCTCCGACGCGGGCGGGCGTGGGCGTGGCGCGCGTGCGGGGGAGCCGGGCTGGGAGCGGCGAGCCCCCTCGACGGGGGCGCCCAGCTCCGGGGACGGGGCTTCGGAAGGGAAGGGAAGGGAAAAGTCTCTTGACTGAATGAATCATTCAGTCCTATGCTCCCGTGCCATGCCCCGCCGAAACGTTCCCCGCTCGGAGCCGGCCGCCGGCCCCGAGGCCCGCCTCGACGCCCTCGTGGCGGCCGCCGTGCGCGTCTTCCTGCGCCGCAGCTATCGGCGGGTCCAGATGGCCGACGTGGCGCGCGAGCTCGGGGTGTCGCCGGGCAACCTCTACAACTACGTGGAGAGCAAGGAGGCGCTCTTCCACCTGGTGGTGGAGCGTGGCTTCGGTGCGGCGCGCCCCGCGCCGGCGCCCGCGCTGCCCGTGCCCACGCCGCCGCCCGGCGCCACCCTGGCGCTGCTGCGCCGCCGCCTCGAGGCCGAGATGGTGACACCGGCCCTCGACGCCGCCCTCGCGCGCCGCCGCGTCGGCGACCCGACCGGCGAGGTCGCCGCGGTGGTGCGCGAGCTCTACCGCCTCGTGGCCGCTCGGCGAGAGGGCATCGTGCTGATCGAGCGCTCGGCCCACGACTGGCCGGAGCTCGCCGCGCTCTTCTACCAGGGCTTCCGCCGCGACCTCCTGGCCCGGCTGGAGCGCTGGATCGCGGCGCGTGCGCGCAGCGGCGCCCTGCGCGCGGTGCCCGACGCCGCCGTGGCGGCCCGCTTCGTCAACGAGTCGATCGCCTGGTTCGCGATGCACCGGCAGGGCGATCTCGACTCGAAGGAGCTGGACGACGCCGCGTGCGAGGAGACGGTGGTGGACCTGCTGATCCACGCGCTCGCCGCACGCTGAGGAGAACGAGCATGGAGCCGACGGCCGCCGCGCGCCGCCACGACGTGGACTGGCTGCGCATCTTCGCCACCTGGACGCTGTTCGCGTTCCACGCCGCCAAGGTGTTCGACGTCCCGCCCTTCTACTCGATCAAGAACGCGGAGCTCTCGCCCGCGATGGGCCTCTTCACGGGGTTCGTCCACCAGTGGCACATGCCGCTCTTCTTCCTGCTGGCGGGGTGGTCGGCGTTCGGCTCCCTGGGTGGGCGCGGGGCGGGCGGCTTCGTGCGCGAGCGCGTGCGGAAGCTGCTGGTGCCCCTCGTCGTCGGCGTGCTGCTCGTCTGCCCGCCGATCCGCTGGGTGGAGCTGCGCTCCGGGCAGTTCTACACGCCATCGGGACGGCACCTGCCCGCCGAGCCGCAGACCGGCTTCCTCGAATTCCTGCCCCGCTACTTCACCGCCGACGGGGTGACCTGGTCGCACCTCTGGTTCCTCGCCTACCTCTTCGCGTTCTCGCTGCTCTACCTGCCGCTCCTCGCCGGCCGCCTGCGCCGGCCTGCGCCGCCCGGCGCGCCGTCCCGCGCCTGGCTCTGGGCGCCCGTCGCGCCCCTCGCCCTCGTGCAGGTGGTGCTGCGGCCCTTCTGGCCGGGCTACCAGAACCTCGTCGACGACTGGGCGAACTTCGCGTACTACAGCCTCTACTTCGGCCTCGGCTTCGCGCTCGCACGAAGGCCTGCCCTGGAGCCGGCGCTGCGCGGCGAGGCCGCCCGCGCGGGCGCGGTCGGTCTCGCGGCCTTCGCGGCGATGGTGGCCCTGCGCACGTCCGCGGCCGACGGCTCCCTCGCAGCCGGCGCGGCGCGGCACGCGCTGTCGGCCCTCGCGGGCTGGGGCTGCGTGCTGTTCGCGCTCGGCTTCGCGTCGCGCCGGCTGCGCACGCGCGCGGCGCCGCGCTGGCTCGTGGAGAGCGCGTTCCCGATCTACGTGCTGCACCAGCTCGGCGTCGTCGCGCTGGCGACCTGGGTGGTCGGCCTCGCGCTCCCGGTCGCCGCGAAGTGGCCGCTCCTCGTGGTCACGTCGATCGCCGCGACGCTGGCGCTCTACGGTCTCTGCGTCGCACCGTTCCCGCCGGTGCGCTGGCTGTTCGCACTGGGGCCGCGCGCGGGGCGCGCGCGCGCGCCGGCGGCGTTCGCCGCCGGCGCGGCCGCGCTCGCGCTGGCGGCGCTCGGGGCCGCGTCCGGCGGGGCCGCGGCGACGGGCGCCGCGGGCACGCCGGGAGGCGCCGCTCCGCCGGCGGCGCCCGCGACGGCGGGCTGGCCGGTGTACGGCGGCGACGAGGGCGGAAGCCGCTTCTCGCCGCTGCGCGACATCACGCCGGAGAACGTGGCGCGGCTCGAGGTGGCGTGGATCCACCACCACGGCGACGTGCTGGGGAAGGGCACCGAGCGCGAGGCCACCTGGAAGACGTCGTTCCAGGCGACCCCGGTGCTCGCGGGCGGCACGCTCTACTTCCCGACGCCCCTCGGCCGGGTGATCGCCCTCGACGCCGAGACCGGCGCCGAGCGCTGGGCCTTCGACACCGGTCTCGACCGCAGCGTGCGGTACTCCGAGTCGACCTCGCGCGGTGTCGCCCTGTGGCGCGACGCCGGGGCGCCCTCGGCCGGCGCCTGCGCCGCGCGCGTCTTCTACGCCAACCTCGGGGCGCAGCTCTTCGCCCTCGACGCGGCCACCGGCGCGCCGTGCCCGGACTTCGGGGACGGGGGCCGCATCGACCTGCGGCGCGAGGTCGGCGACCCGAACCCGTGGGAGTACGTCGTCACCTCGCCGCCGGCGGTGGTGCGCGACGTCGTGGTGGTGGGCTCGGGCATCGGCGACAACCAGCGCGCGAACGCGCCGCGGGGCGTGGTGCGCGGCTTCGACGCGCGCAGCGGCCGCCTCGTCTGGCGCTTCGACCCGATCCCGACGGACGGACGCGATCCCGCCGCCGCCACCTGGAAGGACGGAAGCGCCGCACGCACGGGCGCCGCCAACGCCTGGTCGATCCTCTCCGTGGACGCCGCGCGAGATCTCGTCTTCGTGCCCACCGGCAGCGCGAGCCCCGACTACTTCGGCGGCGAGCGCCGCGGCGCCAACCGCCACGCCAACTCGGTGGTCGCCCTGCGCGGCGCGACCGGGGAGGTGGTGTGGTCCTTCCAGACCACCCACCACGACGTCTGGGACTACGACGTGCCGGCGCAGCCCGTGCTCGTCACGCTGCGCAAGGACGGACGCGAGATCCCGGCCGTGGTGCAGGCGACGAAGATGGGGCTCCTCTTCGTGCTGCACCGCGAGACCGGCGAGCCGCTCTTCCCGGTGGAGGAGCGGCCGGTGCCGCAGTCCGACGTGCCCGGCGAGGAGACGTCGCCCACGCAGCCGTTTCCGCTGCGCCCGCCGCCCCTCGCGCCGAGCCGGCTCGTCGCCGACGACGCCTGGGGCATCACGCCCTGGGATCGCGGGCGCTGCCGCGAGCGCATCGCACGCCTCCGCTCGGAGGGGCTCTACACGCCGCCGAGCCTCGGCGGCAGCGTGGTGTTCCCGGGCGCCGCGGGCGGCACGAACTGGGGCAGCGCGGCCTTCGACGAGGCCACGCAGACGCTGTTCCTCAACACCACGCGCCTCGCCTACGAGGTGCGGCTCGTGCCGCGCGAACGTTTCGAGGAGGAGAAGGCGCGCGCGAAGGCAGGCGGCGATCCCACTGTCGAGTGCTCCCCCCAGCGCGGCACGCCGTACGGAATGTGCCGAGCCCCGATCCTGTCCCCGTTCATGATCCCCTGCAATCCGCCGCCGTGGGGCACGCTCGCGGCGGTGGACCTCGCCCAGGGGACGCTGCGCTGGGAGTCGACCCTCGGCACGACGCGCGACCTCGCGCCCGTCCCGATCCCGCTGCCGTGGGGCACCCCGAACATGGGCGGCCCCATCGTGACCGCCGGCGGTGTCGTCTTCATCGGCGCCGCCATGGACGACTGGCTGCGCGCCTTCGACGCGCGCACCGGCGCGGAGCTCTGGAAGGGGCGTCTCCCGGCGGGCGGACAGGCCACGCCCATGACCTACAGGCTGCGGCCGGGCGGGAAGCAGTACGTGGTCATCGCCGCGGGAGGGCACGGCAAGATGGGCTCGCGCCTCGGCGACGCGCTCGTGGCGTTCGCGCTGCCCTGACGCTTCCGGACGCCGGACGCGGCCGGGTCAGCCGCCGAGGGCCCGCAGGCCCGTCTCGATCGCACGGATCCCGTGCGCGAGGGCCTGGGCGCGCCAGGCCTCGTCGTCCGGGCACGAGCACTCGCGATGCTCCCACGCGATCGCCTCGCCCCGGGCGCTCTCCCGGTCCCCGAAGACGTGGAGCCAGTGCTCGTGGCGCTCGGCCTGGAGCATGCGCTCCTCGCCGTAGGTGCCGATCTCGAGGGTCGCCGCCCGCAGGGCCACGCCGGGGATCTCCGTGCGCACGCCGCCCGGGATCTGCCCGTGCTTGTGCGGCGTCGCCGGGTCTTGCGCGTCCGCCGTCACCTCGATGCGGAAGCCCGCGAAGGCGCGCTCGAGCCAGCGCTGCTCCTCGCTGCGCGCAGGATGCGCGGAGATCAGCGTGCACTCGCCGAAGCCGCCGAAGCCGGTGTGGAGATCGAGCAGCAGCGACTCCCGGGCGCGGCCCACGTGCTCGCGCCAGATCCGACGCAGCAGCGTGTTGGACGCCTCGGGCCGCGCGCCGCCGTAGTAGAGCCCGTCCGGCTCCTCGTACTGGCCCTCCGTCAGCACCCGCGCCAGCCACGGCAGCCCCTTCTCGGTCGCGAGACGCCCGGCCTCGGCCCGGAACGCGCGCTCGCTGGCCTCGTCGAGCGCCGGCGGGCAGAGCAGCGGGTGCAGGGCCGCGTAGTCGGGCCGGCGGGGGAGGGGCCGGCCGAAGTCGACGAAGTTGCGGTTCAGGTCGACGTTGGACTCGTTCTGCCGGCGCCACCAGGCCATGCCCCAGGGATTCACGGCGTGGACCAGCAGGACGGCCACGTCGTCCGGCAGGGCGGGGCGCCGCGGCACGCCGGCGAGCCACTCCTGCTGGACCGCGCTGCCGAAGTAGCCCTCGATGCCGTGGGTGCCGCTCTGCACGGCCAGCACGCGCCGCGCCCGGGCGGCGCCCAGGCGCGCGACGTCGAGGGACAGGGCCTCGCCGCTCGGGCCCCGCACGGCCAGCGGATGCGCCTCGAGGGCCGCGCCGGCCTGCGCGGCGAGACGGCGGAAACGCGTGCGGCACTCGAGCCAGGTGAGGAAGAAGCGCGGCTCCAATCGGCGCCCTCGCGTGTAGGATCGCGGCGCACGCACTCTAGCGGAGGCGAGATGAAGCGAGCGGAGACCGGCACGGCCGCGGCGGAGGCCGGGCCGCGGAGGCATCGCGACCGGAGGGTCTGGCTCGGCATCGCGCTGACGGTGCTCTGGCTCGGGGCGGCGGCGGCGTTCATCGAGTCGAGCGTCGGCTGGAGCGGGTTCTTCTCCCAGTCGCCGGGCGACCTCGGCTCCTTCTTCGAGGGCGTGGTGGCGCCGCTCGCC